>SWCG01000436.1_pt1 | contig 50313 bp, 46 predicted proteins | sample 4690071 | NCBI WGS metagenome assembly SWCG01 (sample SAMN10267281, study PRJNA491770) | bioreactor metagenome | isolation source: DHS bioreactor inoculated with subseafloor sediment | place: Japan: off Shimokita Peninsula | collected 2012-10 | reverse complement strand
GTTAATATAGGATAAAATATAGTTATTAGAAGGACTATGAAGGAGCTTACGTAGTCACCTATGGTTACAACTTAGAGAGCAAATTGGTTGGTGAAAAATTTGCAGAACATGGGTAGATGAATTACACTCTGGAGTTTCGGGTTTACAACTCGCGGTATACCATCCGTTAACGTGGTCTAAGGCATTTTATATGCAAATTAAGGTGGTACCACGGGCCTTCTCGTCCTTAAACTGATGAGAGGCTCTTTTATTTTACTTACTTTTAGAAAAGAGGAGGTTTTGTTATGAGAAATATTTTAGATGTACTACAAGAGCGAGGTTTTGTTAAGCAAATCACCCATGAAGATGAACTTCGCGACTTACTTGGAAAGGAATCAGTAACTTTTTATACAGGATATGATCCTACAGCAGATAGTCTGCATGTTGGTCACTTTCTACAGGTTATGGCTATGGCTCATATGCAAAGAGCTGGACATAGGCCTATTGTATTAATAGGTGGAGGAACTACAATGGTAGGAGACCCCTCAGGTAGAACTGATATGAGACAAATGCTTACTCAAGAAGATATACAAAAAAACGGAGACCGTTTTAAGAAACAGTTATCCAGATTTTTGGACTTTGGCGAAGATAAAGCGATCATGGTAAACAATGCTGACTGGCTTTTAAATCTACAATATGTGCCTTTCTTAAGAGATATAGGAAGACACTTTTCTGTAAATAGAATGCTTACTGCAGAATGTTTTAAAAGCCGTATGGAAAAAGGGCTTTCCTTCTTAGAATTCAACTATATGCTAATGCAATCCTATGACTTTTTAGAATTATTTAAAAGACATGGTTGCAGGCTACAGCTAGGTGGTGACGACCAGTGGTCTAATATCATCTCTGGAGCAGACCTTATAAGAAGAGTAGAAAGTGAACCTGCATTTGGTATGACTTTTACATTACTTACAACAAGTGAAGGTAAAAAAATGGGTAAAACCCAATCAGGAGCAATATGGTTAGACCCTGAAAAAACTTCTCCTTATGACTTTTACCAATACTGGAGAAATATTGATGATGCTGATGTGGAAAATTGTCTGGCTTTATTAACTTTTTTACCTATGGATGAGGTAAGAAGCTTGGGTGCTTTAGAGGGTGCTGAAATAAACAAGGCAAAAGAGACGCTTGCATACGAAGTAACAAAAATAGTACATGGAGAAGAAGAAGCTAGCAAGGCAGTTGAAGCTGCTAAAGCTTTATTTGGAAAAGGAGCTTTAACTGATTCTATTCCCTTTACTGAAATAAGCAAAACAGATTTCTCTGAAGGTATGCAAATACTCGCTCTATTAGAAAAAGTAGGCTTAGTGTCCTCCCGTAGTGAAGGAAGACGTTTAGTCCAACAAGGTGGCTTATCAGTAAATGATGTTAAGGTAGGAGATATGCAACTTACTATAACAGAAGAGGATTTTACCGACGGAACTTTGATGCTTAGAAAAGGAAAAAAAGTATATCATCAAGTTAGATTAGTTTAATAAAAAATAGTGAACGATTTGTAAATCGTTCACTATTTTTTATCCCCACAATATTCTTCTATAACTATCAGTATCTGTATCTCCTTCTGTACTAATTATCAAAATTCTTGATTCATTATCTAGTTTAAGCATCTTTCTAAGCTCACTGTACTCATCCGTCATTAGCAGGCTTAAAAGACCCATTCCCACTGCACCAGATTCTCCTGAAATAATCTTAGAATCATTTTTTAGTGGATTTGCTAAAATTCTTATTCCCTTTTCAGTAACATAATCATCACATGAAAAACAAACTTGTGAATAGTCATTTATGATTTTCCATCCCACAGGGCTTGGTTTACCACAAGCCAAACCAGCCATTATAGTGTCCATGTCCCCAGTAACTGCATGAGGTTTACCATCATTGATTTTAGCAGAAAGATAGTAACAATCAGCTTTATCCGGCTCTACAATAATTGATATCGGTCTATTTTCCTTATATAAATCTGTAAAATATCCTTGAATTGCTCCTGCAAATGATCCAACTCCTGCTTGTAAAAATATATGAGTAGGTTTTTCTTCATTTCTCGTTTTTAGTTCCTCTACTACTTCATGAGCTAAGGTAGCATAACCTTGCATAATCCACGTAGGAATTTCTTCATAGCCTTCCCAAGCAGTATCCTGAACAACCTGCCAGCCATATTTTTTAGCGTTTTCTGCTGCTAAACGGACTGCATCATCATAGTTAAGATCAGTTATTGAGGCCTCTGCTCCTGTTGTTTGAATAGCCTTAAGTCTTTCTACAGATGAACCCTTTGGCATATACACAACTGCCTTTTGTCCCAACTGTGCAGCCGCCCATGCTACTGCCCTACCATGATTTCCATCTGTAGCTGTTGCAAAGGTAATTTGCCCTAGTTTCTTTTTAGTTGCCTCAGATTTCATTTCTTCGAAGGATATATTTTCTATGCTAACACCTAACTTTTGGGCCATGAATTTACCAATTGCATAAAATGCTCCTAGTACTTTAAAAGCATTAAGTCCGTACCTGTATGATTCATCTTTAACCCAAATCTTATCAACTTCCCAAAATTCTGCTAGATTTTTTAAATCAACTAATGGAGTTGGTTTGTAGTCTTCAAATTTAGCATGGTATTCTACTGCCTTAGATATTTCATTAGAAGAAAGAAAGTTTGTAGACACCCCTGTAGAAGTAGATTCTTTATAATTGTGATTAAACACCCACTTAAAATAACTATACATACTCAAAAATACCCCCTTTTATTTAAAATGTTCTTTAAAACTGTCTCCAAGTGCCTTTTCCAAATAAGGATCTATATTCCAAAAATTTTTGAACTTTTTATATTCTTCTACAGATCCTTCTTTAATCCTTCCTGTTTTTACTGCTCTGATAAGTATATTTTTTGCAGTATGTTCCATATCAATAAATTCTATTACTTGAGTAGAATATCCCATAATCTCAAGTATATTTGCTCTTACTGAATCAGTTACCATAGCTGATAATCTTTCTTTAAGTATCCCATGACGTTCCATAGGAATCATTACTTCATTATGTAACTGTTGTAATAGTTCATGTTGACAACAGGGTACTGAAAGAATTACCTTTGCATCCCATTCTATAGCCTTAACTAAGGCAGCATCAGTGGCAGTATCACAGGCATGGAGAGTTACAACCATGTCAATCTTATTTGTACCAGTATACTCTTCAATATTTCCTGTTAGAAATTTTAAATCCCCATATTCTAGGTCCTTGGCTATTTCATTACAATGATCTATCACATCTTTTTTTAAATCTAAGCCTATAATATGTACATTTAAGTTTAGAATATCCTTTAAATAATGATACATGGCAAAGGTCAAGTATGATTTGCCACTTCCAAAATCTATTATATTTATTGTCTTCTTATTTTCTATATAAGGGACTATATCTGAAACCATTTCTAAAAATCTATTTATCTGCCTAAACTTATCATATTTTTGAGAAAGAACCTTTCCTTTTTCATTCATAACTCCCAATCTTTCAAGAAAGGCATTCGGCTTGTTTTCTGGGATAATATATTTCTTTTTCCTATTATGCTCTAATTCGATTTTTTCTTTAGTTGGAGCTGATCTTATTATTTTTGCTTTATATTTTTTACTAATAAGCACCTGAAAATCTGCCTCTGTTGTAAAGAACTGTCCTTGTCTAAAATCTTCTTCTAAAAGTCTACTTGCTCTATTTACTGCGTCTTTTTCATCTAAATTCTCATGGGTCACTCTTTTTGGATAATGGTATTCAAACTGATATAACAGCTTATCCTTTAAAGTAATAGGACGAATAACGACCTTTAAAAAACCATGTTCTTTAGAGCGAATATTACTTAAAGTAGCAGTTATAAGGATTTTTTTATTTATTATATCATTAATTAATTGAGATATTTCCTCCATTAGCCTCTTCCTTTCATATATCATTTTTATTATATCAAAGTATCAGGTGTGAGGTACCTTGTATAAAGAAAGATGCCTATAGTAAGCATCTTTAAGTTTGGAGATCCATATACTTTTCTTGGTTGTTTAATACCAATCGTGAGTAGCTAGTTTGATAAGTTTTATGAGTATTAAAATACTTTTTAAGATTATATGGTCCTCTATTATACTCACTCAGCACTCTATGAAAATCATTATCATATGCCTTACTCAACAAATGGATATATAAAACTCCCAAGCCTATATTGTATTCAGGTTCGAATATTCTGGAAGGATTATATTCTATCCCTATTTTCTTTCCATAATTACTAGTTAACCATTTTTCAGCAGAAGGTATAATCTGACAATAACCTCGATCCTGTGCTGCTCCCACTGAAAACTGATCGAATTCACTTTCAATATCAATAACAGAAAGTATTAAACTCACAGGAACATCTAATTCTTCTGAGTATTTAACAATAATACTAGCTCTAACTTCATCTAATGGTGTTGTTTGTGTGATATCTAATACCTTATTTACCTTAAGCTCATCTTTAATATCAATATACTTTTGGACTTGGTTTATTTCCCAATCTTCAGGAGTCTTAGGATACTCTGTCTCAACTGTTTGTATCTCTTCTTTAATTGTATCTTTATTTTTTGAATCTTGAGTTATGCCTGGTATTTCTTTTTTAAAAGTATTTATACCACTCATACCTATGCTTAATGAACTTATGATAAGAATCATAATTATAAGTATAACCTTCTTTTTGATTTTAGCTAAATTATTTTTCATATTTGACCTCATTCCTTTCCAATTAATGTGCCATTAGTATTCTTGACTCAATATTTGGAATTTATAACCATATAGTTAAATCTTCCCATAGTGTCTTTCATATTTTAAAACCCTGTAAATCATTTCCTTTCTCTATAAGTTTATACAGCTAGCATCTAATTTTTTCCCCACTGCATTCATACACACAAAACTAAATATTAAATCAAGAGATTTTTTTATGTAAATTTTTCCTTCCAAAATTAGCACATAAAAATACCTTGGGTAGCATTTCTACTTTCCAAGGTTAGACACTATATTAAAATTAGAGTATGTTTTAATTTTTTTATTATCTTACCATGTATTTCCACATTTAAAAACAAAATTTATTGTATCACAACTTTAGGAATTATAAAAGATATTTTAAAAAGTTTTTTAAAAAATTATTTTCTATTATTTTCTAGTTAGTGTACTTTCTTCTTCCCTTAATGAGTTTTCTTTTATTTCATCACTGGTTAGTTCTGATAGTATTTAAAAACAAGCAAGTCTGAGAACGTTCCCCGACTTGCTTGTTTTTACAGTTCTAAAGTTACCTTTTCATCTTTTAAAACAATTTTAATTTTATCTCCTTCATGTAACTTATTTCTTAGAAATTGTTCAGCTATTTCATCTTCCAAATGCTTCTGTATGGTTCTCCTCAATGGTCTAGCTCCATATTTTTCATCATATCCATTATTTAATATAAACTGCTTTACTCTCTCAGATATTTCTATGGACATGCCCTTTTCTTCAACCTCATCAATAATATCCTTCAACATTAAATCTACAATCTTATATAATTCATCTTTAGAAAGCTTTGTAAATACAATTGTTTCATCTACACGATTTAAAAATTCTGGACGAAAGGTTTCTTTTAGCACATCATGAATACGACTTTCTAAAGCATCATAACTATCCTTACCAAAGCCTATTCCATTGGATTTTAAATTAGTTCCTGCATTAGAGGTCATAATAATAACCGTATTTTCAAAGTGAACTGTTCTCCCTTGACCATCAGTTAAACGTCCATCATCAAGAATTTGAAGTAATGTATTAAATACATCAGGATGCGCCTTTTCTATTTCATCCATTAAAATTACTGAATAAGGCTTTCTTCTAACCTTTTCCGTAAGCTGTCCACCTTGATCAAAACCTACATATCCTGGAGGAGCTCCAATAAGCTTTGATACTGTATGTTTTTCCATATACTCTGACATATCCATCCGTATAAGTGCCTCTTCACTGCCAAAAAGCTCACAGGCTAAAGCCTTAACTAGTTCTGTTTTTCCCACTCCAGTGGGTCCTACAAATATAAAAGATGCTGGTTTATTTCTTTTTCTAAACCCAGATCGGTTTCTTCTAATAGTCTTAGACAAGCTTTCAATAGCTTTATGTTGTCCAACTACTCTTTTATGAAGACGATCTTCTAATGCCAATAACTTCCCTGCTTCCTCTTCATTTATTTTCTGAACAGGTATCTTTGTCCATGACTCAATAACATGAGCAACATCCTCTACTGTAAGCTTCATACTTCTTGATTCACTTTCTATCTTTTCTATCTCATCATTTAAGGAAAATTCCTTCATTTTAATTTGAGCTGCCTGTTCATAATCATTATTTCTAGCAGCCATTTCTTTTTCTTCTTGGAGTTTTTCTAAATCTGCTTTTAATACTTTCAGCTTTAATAAACCATGATTTTGTAGATTTACTTTAGAACCAGCTTCGTCTATAACATCTATAGCCTTATCAGGTAAGTATCTCTCAGTAATATATCTTTCAGACAGTTTTACTGCTGCCTCTATAACCTCATGGGATATGCTTACTTCATGATAATCCTCGTAATAACCTTTGATTCCCTCTAGAATCTCTATAGATTCTTCAATAGTAGGTTCATCTACAATTACTGGTTGGAATCGTCTTTCTAAAGCTGCGTCTTTCTCTATATGCTTTCTATATTCATCTAAGGTTGTCGCTCCTATTAACTGAATTTCACCTTTAGCTAAAGCTGGCTTTAAGATGTTTGCTGCGTTCATAACACCTCCATGAACCTCTCCAGCACCCATTATATTGTGAACCTCATCTATTACTAAAATAATATTCCCAAAGTCTTGGGCTTCTTTGATTATAGCCTTCATTCTGCCCTCAAACTGTCCTCTAAATTGTGTTCCAGCTACTATAGCAGTTAAATCCAATAAGTATACTTCTGTATCTGTAAGCTTTGCAGGAACTTGATGCTCTACAATCCTAACTGCTAAACCTTCTGCTATAGCAGTTTTACCTACTCCTGGCTCACCTATAAGTATAGGGTTATTTTTAGCTCTTCTATTTAATATCTGTACCACTCTGTCTATTTCCTGATCTCTTCCTATTATTTTATCTACTAGATTATTCTTTGCCCTATCTGTTAAATTTGTTCCATAAGTATCTAAGTGTTTTTTCTTTCCTTTTTTTCCAAAAACTTTTTCTTTCTCATGACTTTTTTCTTTATCTTCTTTGATTTTATCTTTAGCACCTTCAGAACCTTTATTCAAAGATAAGCTACTGTTTAAGAGATTCATTAAAGGATTTTCATCTAAATCATCCATATCCCCTTCTTCTAACATATCAGTCATTTCCGCAGTTAAATTTTCAATATCTTCTGGAGATAATCCAGTTTGTTGGGCTATCTGATCCATAACAGGAATACCCATTTTTTTTGCACAATCAATGCAAAGACCTTTCATCTCGGACTTTCCATTTTCTATGATAGTTGCAAAAACTATTGCCATATTTTTCTTGCAAACAGAACATTTTTTCATGTAATCACTCCATAACAATCTATTATTTTATAATTTTTTAAAGAAATTTATCATTTATATAAATCACATTCTTTTTTATTATTATCTTTTTAAAGCAAAATATATGACCTTAATTTTATTTGCATTGATTAAATTCCATTATATCTAACTTCTTTACAAAAATCGAATACTTTAAACAATAAAGAAACCTAAACTTACCTTTTTATTTTATCATATTTTACTTTAAAACACCTTGTCTGTGATATATAATCATATGTATGTGTAAAAATTTAAGTTGCATTTGGAAATAAACTGATTATTTATAGATAATTATATGGAAAGGAGCTTATAATGAGTATTTTAACTGTTAAGAATCTAAGTCATGGTTTTGGAGACAGAGCTATATTTAATAATGTTTCTTTTCGCTTATTAAAAGGAGAGCATATAGGTCTTGTTGGTGCTAACGGAGAAGGTAAATCCACCTTTATGAATATTATTACTAGCAAGCTTGAACCTGATGAAGGACAAATTGAATGGGCAAAAAGAGTTCGAGTTGGTTATTTAGACCAACATACACAACTTGAAAAAGGAATGACTTTAAGAGATGTTATGAAAACTGCCTTTAAATATCTCTTTGATTTAGAAGCAGAAATGAATGATATATGCAATAAGATGGGAGCTGCCTCTGAAAAGGAATTAGAACAACTTCTTTTGGATATGGGTAATATACAAGACATCCTAACTAACAATGACTTCTATATAATAGATGCCAAGGTTGAAGAAATAGCCCATGGTCTTGGCTTAGATGAAGTAGGACTGGACAAAGATGTACAAGACCTAAGTGGTGGTCAAAGAACAAAAGCACTCTTAGCTAAACTTCTATTGGAAAAGCCTGATATACTTCTTTTAGATGAGCCCACAAACTTTCTTGATGAACAACATATAGAATGGTTAAAGCGATATCTTTTAGACTATGAAAATGCCTTTATTTTAATTTCCCATGATATACCTTTCTTAAATAGTGTAGTTAATCTTATATATCATATGGGTAATCAAGAGCTTAATCGTTATGTTGGAGACTATGATAACTTCGTTAAGGTTTATGAAGCCAAAAAACAACAATTAGAGTCTGCATATAAAAAACAACAACAAGAAATAGAAGGTCTTAAAGACTTTGTAGCAAGAAACAAAGCTAGGGTTTCTACTAGAAACATGGCTATGTCTCGTCAAAAAAAGCTTGATAAAATGGATATTATTGAGTTAGAACGTGAAAAACCCAAGCCTGAATTCAACTTTAAAGATGCTCGAGCTTCTGGGAAGCTTCTTTTTGAAACCAAGGATTTAGTAATAGGCTACGATGAGCCTTTGTCAAAACCTTTAAATCTAAGAATGGAAAGAGGACAAAAAATAGCATTAGTTGGAGCTAATGGTCTTGGAAAAACTACTTTGCTAAAAAGTATATTAGGTCAAATACCTTCTATTTCTGGTTCTGTAGAGCTGGGAGACTATATGTATCTTGGATATTTTGAACAGGAAATTAAAGAATCCAATTACAATACATGTATTGAAGAAATGTGGAAGGACTTCCCTTCTATGAGCCAATATGAAGTTAGATCAGCACTAGCAAAATGCGGATTGACTACAAAGCATATAGAAAGTAAGGTTTTGGTACTCAGTGGTGGGGAGCAAGCCAAAGTACGTCTATGCAAGCTTATAAATAAAGAAACAAATATCCTTTTACTAGACGAGCCAACTAATCATCTGGATGTAGATGCCAAAGAGGAGCTAAAGAGAGCCCTTAAGGCGTATAATGGAAGTATTTTAATAATTTGTCACGAGCCTGAATTTTACAAAGACATTGTAACAGATGTGTGGAATTGTGAAGCTTGGACAACTAAACTTATTTAAATATAATTAAAGCTTATTAGATTTACTGGATAAGTAGAATTGAAGCTTTTTAATGATTATATAAATTTTTTTAAAAATAAATTCTCCAAAAAATTACCTCTACAATATATAGGTCTATATATTGTAGAGGTAATATAATTTTTCTAACATCTTTACTTCTCTGTAACTTCTTTGTCTTCTATGGATATATCCTCTTTTATCTCTTTTGAAAAGGTTTTAAATTCTCTAATAGATTTTCCTAAAGACTTGCCTAGTTCAGGAAGTTTTGAAGGACCAAATATAACCAATGCAATAGATAAAATTAATATTAACTCGCCAGTGCCGAATTTACCAAACATAATATCGCTCCCTTTGAAATTATTTTTATTAAGCGGTTTAAACGTATAGTACTTTGTGTAATATATCTTATCCTTGTTAAATAACATGTACTATTGTGTAAGAAAAAATTTTTGTTAAAAAATTATTTTGTTAATATAATTATAACAAAACCTAGGCAAATGTAAAGGAATTATACTAATTTTATTTATTCTCATAAAAACTTCAGCAACATATTAAGATATTTTTATTTATGAAATACATAGTCATAATTAATATTTTCTAACTTTTTTCCACTCATCAATAACATTACATTATCTCCAAACATCCTGCTTTCTTCATAATCATGGGTGATTAAAATAGTTGGAATTTTTAACGTTTCTTTAAAAAATTGAAATTCCTTATAAATAATCTTCTTTGTTCCTGCATCTAGTGCGCCAAAGGGTTCATCTAAAAGTAAAAGCTTTGGTTTTGTCACTATGGCTCTTGCAAGAGCTACTCTTTGTTTTTCTCCTCCTGAAATCTCATTTGGATACTTCTTTTTTAAATGTTCAATTTTAAATGTCTTTATAATGTACCCTAAATAATCAATTAGTTCTTCTTTTTTAGTTTTGTCTTTATATTCAGGCTTATTCTTTATTCCATATATAATATTCTGAAAAACTGTCAGATTAGGAAACAACGCATAATTTTGGAATACATATCCGATATTTCTTTCTCTTATGGGTAGATTAATTTTAGTGTTGTGACTATTATCTATCTTTTTTTTCGTTGTATTATTAAATAGGATTCTATCACCTATAGAAATTGTACCCTCATCTGGACTTACCAAACCTGCAATGCAATTAAGTATAGTTGTTTTTCCTGATCCTGATTCACCCTGTATAACTAGTGTTCCTTTTTCAAATTCATATTCTACATCTAGTAAAAAATGATCTAGTTTTTTTTTGATTTTAAAGTATGTTTTCATCGTAGATTCCTTTTGCATATGAATGCGTAAGGATCAGTTCCTCCTTTAACTATAATTTTTTTTCTTTCCCCATGCATTTAATGCAAGTATAAGTACAAAACTGAATATGGTCATTATCATCACTAAGGTATTGGCAAATTCTGTTTTTCCTGATTCTACTGCAAAATATATAGCTGTGGGTATTGTTTGAGTTTTGCCTGGGATATTTCCTGCAAGCATAAGTGTTGCTCCAAACTCTCCTATAGCTCTGGCAAATGAAAGTACAATTCCACTGATAATTCCTTGCCATGCAAGTGGAAATGTTATAGTTCTAAAAACCTTCCATTCACTACTTCCCAATGTTTTTGCAGCCCTCTCATATATGGGATCCACCATAAGGAATGCAGCCTTTACGTTTTGATACATTAAAGGTAGTGAAACAATGGAAGCTGCAATTACAGCCCCAACCCATGTAAATACCACTTGAATTCCAAAATATTTTAATAAAATTCCGCCAATAAAACCTCTTTTCCCAAGTAGGATCAATAAAATATATCCAGTTACTGAAGGAGGTAATATCATTGGCATTGTAATAATCGTCTCTAAAATATTTTTCCCAATAATATTTTTTTTGTTAAGAATATATGCAAAGGATACCCCTAATATAAAAGAGATTATTGTTGCTATACTTGCTATCTTTAGGGAAAGTATTATAGGCGACAGCATTAATACACCGTGAATCCATATTTTTCAAATATGCTCTTTGCCTTATCTGTTTGGAGGAATTCATAAAATTTCATTGTCCCCTCTTTCTGTTGACTGGCTGTTACAACAGCTGCAGGATAAACAATTGGAGTATGGCTTTCCTCAGATAATTTTTTAATTACTACCCCTGTTTCAAGTATAACAGTATCAGATTCATATACTATTCCACAGTCAGCATTCCCTGTATCTACATATTGAAGTACCTGTCTAACATCCTTTGCAAATATTAATTTTGATTGAAGCTTTTCCCAAAGCCCTGTATCCTCCATATACTGTTGTGCATATTTTCCCGCAGGTACAGAGTCCGGTGTTCCTATAGATATATTCTCTATGGCATCAGTAGTTAGTGCTTTTAATGTTACTTTGTCACCTTTTTCCTTGGATGCAATCAATACCAACCTATTTCTCAATAAATTTTTTCGAGAATCTTTTTTAATAAATCCTTTATCTTCTAATTTATCCATATGATCTTTAGAAGCAGAAATAAACAAGTCACATGGTGCTCCCTCTTCAATTTGCTTTCTCAAAGTTCCTGAACTAGCAAAATTTACCTGCAACAAATCCTTGCTGCCCTTAGAATATTCCTCCTTTAATTCATTAAGAGCATCAGTTAAGCTTGCTGCAGCTGAAATATGAATAGTAACCGACTCCACAGTTGTGGTTTTACTGCCACACCCTATAAAGATAATTGAAATAACCAATATTACTATTAAAAACAAACTTGGCTTTTTCATAGTAAATTCCTCCTATTTTGCACAATGTAATTCATAAGCATATAATACTAATAAATCAATTGCATGATCTTAACCAAACTAAAAATAACTACTTGCATTTACATATACTATAATTGTTAATTTATAATTTATCAATAGTTTTAAAATGAATTGTTATTGTAGTTAAAGTCTTAAAAGTTAGAATTATAACTTCTCTAGCTAATTATACACCTTATACTATATTAGTAGTAAATATAAAAACATCCTAAAACAATTTTAATATTTTAGGATGTCTTTTCTTTTATGCCAGCTTTCTTTTAGATTCATTTTGCATTACATTTATAATCACTGTATCTGCTTGGTGCATACCTTCATCGGATAACCTTCTTAGGTTTTTAATAGTTTCCTCTGCTGTATTTCCAATAATACCATTTCCAGAAGGGATAATTTGATCATTTATGGCTAAAAGCGACGCTTGTATTGCAGAAGATGCAGATGTTGATAGTTTTAAAGCACAGCCTACTTTTGCCCCATCACATACCATCCCACTTATATCCCCTATCATATTTTTAATCACACCAGTTACTTGCTCTAAATTTCCACCCATAAGCCAAGTTATGGCAACTCCTGCCCCAGTCCCAGCTGCAACTCCACAACCGCATAAGGAAGATAGTCTGCCTATATAGTGTTTAATATAGCTGTTGATTATATGGCTCATAGCCAAAGCCGTTGCCAGTCTTTCATCACTAACTTTAAATTTACTACGATATGCTGCTATAGGAAGAATCGCTGTTAAACCGTTGTTTCCACTGCCATTACTACTCATCACAGGAATACTTATCCCAGACATTCTAGCATCAGATGCTGCTGCTGTTAACATCTTAGCTTGGTTTATAAAATCATCTGCCAGTATACCTTTTTTCATATTTTCATATAGATTGTAGCCTACTCCCATTCCAACTTTTTTTTCCAAGCCTAATTTTGCAACCTTTTCATTCATAGTTAATCCATCTAGCATAAATGAAATACTTTCATAAGGTATATTTTCAATAGCTTCTATAATAGTTTTTATATCCATACTATACAATTCATCACTTTTATTTTTTGAAGAAGCATTTTCACTTTCATTTACCTTAAGCAACACTTCTCCCCATTGTTCTATATATACAAATTGATTATGCTTTTCTTTTATAATAGCTCTAGTTAAACCCTTGGTGGTTTGAATGTCTACTCCAATATATACCTTTTCATTGGTGTCCTTGATGCTTAAATTTATTTTGCTCTTTTCCAATAATTCTTTTGCTTTTTTTATTTCGTCATCTCCAATACCCTGTAATAGTTGAAGTCCATCACTACTATTTCCTGCAACAATACCCAAAGCTGCAGCAATGTGTAATCCAACCTCATCTGTTGGAGGAACGCCTACACCCAAACCGTTTTTATATATATTGGGACTAACTAAGATTTCAACCTTATCTATTTTTTCTTGTTCAGTTAGTTCACGGGCTTTGGCACATGCCAGTGCCACAGCCACTGGCTCCGTACAACCTATAGCTGGAACTACTTCATTTTGTAATGTTTTTATAATCAATTCTCTTATATCCATTACCATCACCACATTCCCTTTTTTATATAATAATAGCAAGGAATGTGCCAATAAAATCCTAACTTGTTTTAATGGTAATGAAAAGGTCAAATAATATGACAAACCCCTGAAAAAATCCTCCATTTTGTCATTCTGAACGTAATGAAATGGAGTGAAGAATCTTGAAAGTTATGCAAATACACAGATTCTTCCTTTTACTCAGAATGACATTTTCGGGGATTTATTTTATTTTTTGACTTTTTCAGGCCTCTAGTGATTTGAGTATTTTTAAGCTTTTATCTCAAAATGAGAACTTTCTAAAGAAATATAGTCTCAATTTGAGATAAAGTATCAAATTGAGACTATTCTATATTATATTCTTTTATTTTTCTATACAAAGTAGCTCTACTTATTCCTAAAAGAGAAGCAGCTAAATCTATACTTTGTTTTCTATTTTTAAAATAAGCTATCACCTTGATTATTTCTCTCTTTTCTAACTCTTTTAATGTTATTATCTCTTCTACTGGATTTTTTCCAGGCTCTATCTGGCTATTTATTAATCTTTTAGGAAGATTAATTATCTTAATCTTTTCTTCATTGCACATGTTTACAGCATATTCTATTGTATTTTCCAACTCTCTTACATTACCTGGCCACATGTAGTCCATAAATAAATGTAATGCTTGAGGATCTATTTCCTTTATATTTTTATGAAGCTTTTTATTGCATTTATTTAAAAGATACTTAACCAAGGTTAAAATATCCTCTTTTCTCTTTCTTAAAGGAGGGATTTGCAAAGGAATAACATTTATCCTATAAAATAAATCTTCACGAAATTCTCCATCCTGTACCTTTTTTTCTAAGTCCTTATTTGTGGCAGTTATCACTCTAATATCTATAGGGATGAGATCTTTGCCTCCTATTTTTTCAATCTCTTTCTCTTGTAAAACTCTAAGGAGTTTAGTTTGTAAATGTAGAGGCATATCTCCAATTTCATCTAAAAAAATAGTTCCCCTATTTGCCAATAAAAACTTCCCTGCCTTACCTCCCTTTTTAGCTCCTGTAAATGCTCCTTCTTCGTATCCAAATAACTCACTTTCTAGTAACTGTTCTGGAATGGCAGCACAATTTACAGGTATAAATGGAGATTTGCCTCGATCACTACTAAAATGGATAGCTCTAGCAAAAAGTTCTTTTCCTGTCCCACTTTCCCCTTGGATTAAAACAGTAGATGTAGATTGACTCGCCTTTTGAGCTTCTATCTTTACTTCACCTAAAAGAGGACTATTCCCGATTATTTCATCAAAGCCCGTAATTATTGTTCCTGTGCTAATATCATTTACTACATTAAGAACATCTGATAGCTTGCTAAATATAAAGACAATACCATAGCTTTTATTATCAATACTTATAAAGTTAGTATCAAATACTCCCCTTAAATAATGTTTGCCTTTTTTATATGTAAACTCTCTATTTTTAATCTTAATTTTATCCTGTACTAAACTGGAAAAGTTTAAATTAGGTATAAAGTCATTTATATCTTTATTAAATATTTCTGTTTCAGTTATTTTAAACATTTTTTCTATATTTTGATTGTATCTAATGATTTCTCCATAGAGGTTTACAGCTAGAATACCCTTATCTACAGAATCTAGTACTATTTCTAACTCCCTAGCTAAAAGCTTTATTTCATCTGTACTATACTGTTCTACAAGCTTTGATGAAATTAATTCAGCCATTTTATTTAAGAATCCCATAAGATTCTTTTTATTTTTAAGCATTTCATATCTTTGACTTTCCTCAAAGGCTATAAGGCCTATAACCCCTTGTACTTTATCATTAACCTTTATGGGGCAGCATACCTCAGCATATTCTTTACAAGTTTTAGCATAATCACAAACTAAACAAACACTATGCTCTCCAGCATTTTCTATTATATAGCTTTGACCTTTAAGTAAGGATTCTCCAAAAACAGATTTTGCACTAACAGACTCTCCTATTTTATCTCTATAGACCCCAGTTCCTGCAATTCTAGTCATACCTTTGTCCACTACAGTTACATCCACCCTTAAAACACTGGCTATGGCTTCTGAGATATTTTGAACATTAGGAGCTATTTTAAGCAAATCCATCATAATCATCCCCCAGACTATCCTCTACTATCAATTCCTTAATTCCACATCTTTTATTTATTTCCTTTTTTCAAATATAAAAAGAACAGATTGTCCCCCCAATGTCATCCTGAGTGAACACGAAGGATCTTGCCCTTGATCGTGAACCGGTTTTACTAAAACAAAAATTTTCAGCAATCTCTTTATCTTCTGCTCTTTATATATATTATTTTTGGATTTTCTTATTTTTCTCTACTACATACTCATGTATTATTTCAGCAACACCCTTAGAAAAGTTTACTGCTTCTACAACTGTTCTTGCTCCTGTGACAACATCTCCTGATGCGAATACACCTTCTCGCGTGGTTCTTCCTTGCTCATCTACAAGAACAAGTCCTTTATTATCAATATTGATGCCCTTAGTTGTTGCTATTATATTTGATTTTGGCCCTTGACTAACAGCTACAATAATAGAATCACATTCGAAAAATCCTTCTGAATTTTCTACTTCAATAAATTTAACCGTTTCTCCGTCTTCTACCTTCTTAGTTTCAACATACTTGATTCCTTCTTTTTTTAACTCTATTGGAGTCTTATACAGCTCAAACTTTACTCCATCAACTTTAGCATAATCTATTTCATATTCAGTTGCAGGCATATCCTCTATACCCTTCCTATACATTATATATACTTCTTTTGAACCTTTTCTTAGAGCTGTTCTAGCCACATCCATCCCTACATTTCCCGCACCTATTACACATACCTTATCTCCCAAATCATATACTTCAGGATTTTTTAAGTAGTCAATAGCAAAGTGTACATTTCCTAAACTTTCTCCCTTTATATTTAACTTATTAGGCTTCCAAACTCCCGTTCCTATAAACAGGGCATCATATCCGTCTCGAAATAAATCCTCCACAGTAATAACTGGTCCTATCAAAGTATTAGGCCTAATCACTACCCCTATTTCCTCTAACTTATCTTTCATTCTATCTAAAATATCCTTTGGTAGTCTAAACTCAGGGATACCATATCTCAATACCCCACCTATTTTGTCATGAGCCTCAAATATTGTAATATTGTAACCTTTGAGGGCAAGTACAAATGCTATAGTTATTCCAGCTGGACCTGAACCTATTATCCCTATATTCCCCAGATTTTTTTCCTTTGGTTTTAACTTCATAATATCTAAGCTATAATCTGAAATATAGTTTTCTACAGTACTTATATGAATCGGATTAGACTTTTTACCTAAAATACAATTTCCCTCACATTGCTTTTCATGTGGGCAAACTATAGAACAAATTACTGACAAAGGATTGTTCTCAAATAATTTTTCTCCTGCATTATGTATATCACCTTGTAACAATGAATTCATCATACCTGGCACATCAGTACCTATAGGACATCCTGCCTTGCATTTAGGATTTTTACATTGTAGACATCTTTTGGCCTCATCAATTATATGTTTTCCCATAAAAAAACCTCCTGAATTTTATATATTTATACTTCCCTTATTTAAATTTAATATAATTATTCATGTTAAGTATAATAGGGATTATGCGACACAAACGTCGCAGGTTGAGATTAAGGATAAGGTTAAAATCAAGAGCAAAGACTGGTTTGACACATGGCACGGATATTCATAAACATATCCTGTAGGGGCGACCTGTGGTCGCCTTGGTTTTAACATTCAACCGAGGCGACCACAGGTCGCCCCTACAACTGGTTTTAATCTTTTAACCTAAACCTCAACCTTAACCTGCGACGTTTACGTCGCACTTTCCCTATATTATGTCATAACACTCTAAAAATGTATTATACAATAAAAAGTGGACAAATATAGCTTTTTAAAATAATTTTCTAGTAAATAATTGTATTAAAATCTCCTGCTAGTCCATATATTGTATAAAGCATGTACAAAGGAGGTTTTTATATGAAGATAGAAATTTTTAATGGTACTAGTAGAAAAAAGTTGGAGGAAGATATAAATCTATTTATATTCGATAAAAAGGTAATCAGTATAGCCCAATCCGAAAGTCATTCCGGACGACAATGGAGTATAACAATAACCATATTATATGAGTAATTTTAAACATGTATTTCTTTCTTTTGAAACTTTGTAGCTATAATACATATACTTGCTGATACTACTACTGGAATAACAAAAGCTAAAAGAAGCTTATTCCCTATAAAAAATGGCACTCCTGATACAATTCCCAATAGCGATGCAATAAAGGCTGTATTTTCTTTGCATTTTTGATTAAATAGTCCATAAAACAATGGAAAAAATGCACCTGCACATACTAGGTCAGCCACCAAAAATAAGTACAATATACTATAGCCCTTTGCAGCAATCAAGATTGCTGGAATTATCAAAATTACTGTGAACAATCTTGCTATGCTTAATAAAGATTTTGGCTTTAAAGATTTAACAATCCTTTTACCATCAACTGTAAAGGTGGCTACCATAGCATTTAGCAAGGTATCCACAGTACTCATAACTAATACTAAGGCAAGTACAAAAATTGCAATTATTAATGATTTAGGAAACATTGAATATGCTAAAGTAAATAAAGCAGTTGACGGATTACTAGCTGCTCCAAAACTAGAAGCAACCACCCCTAAAAAGCCTGTTAAAATCATAATAGGTATAACCATACAAATTGCTATAGTAAGAGATTTGCTTATAGTTTTATTATCTTTACCAGAATATATTCTTTGCCAATATCCCTGGTGAAAAAGATTAGCTGCAAAAACTGCAATACATAAGGTCAAGCCATACTCAAGTCCAGACAAATTAGTAAAACTTATTAGTTGAGGAGAGTTAGCAGATACCTTGCTAAAAACTTCTTCTATACCTCCACCAAAATACATTATCCCAATAGTAAGGACTCCTAATAATATAATTACTAAAACCATCTGAATAGTATCCGTTAATATTGATGCTTTAAGGCCACCATAAGCTGTATAAATCATAGTTCCAAATCCAATTATCAAAGCTGTATATAATAATGGTATTTCGGCTAGTTGATATGCAACTAATGCAATTGATGTTAACTCTGCTACCAAATGAACTATCATATAGAACACTGATATTATCAAGGTTAATCCATACATTTTAGCCCCATATCTTTTCCATACATAATCTGTTAAGGTACTACCTTGTGGTAAATAATCTCTTATTCTAGGACTGAGAACAGAAAACGCTAAAAATAAACTACCAACCCCTAAAGCATATCCAATAACAGCTATAAGGCCTCCTATTACTCCCGTCTCAGGAGGTGTAAATAGTGCAAATACCCCCAAAAACGAAGCTAACAATGTGGCTGATAACATACCTGTGCCAGTATTTCCTCTAGCAGTAAGAAAATCATCCATCTCATGAATCTTACCCCAGCTATATTTTACACCAATACCTATAAATAATAATACTACAAATAACATCAATCCCAATACTGTTAAGTAAGTAAGCATTTTTATCCTCCTATTTTTTATTAAAATATCTTGCTAATTTTTTTGCTCTAGCTTTAACATTGCTTGCGGCTAAAATTGCCGATACGACTGCTACTCCATCTATTCCTGTATCTTTTAAGGCTGAAATATTTCCTTCATTAATTCCGCCTATACCTACTACTGGAATATTCACTTTCTTTTTTATAAAACCTAGCTCCTCTAAAGATACTTTCCTTGTATCTACTTTCGTAGCTGTAGGGAATAAAGCCCCTACTCCTATATAGTCTGCTCCGTCTTCTTGTGCCTTAAGTGCCTCATCAATTGTAGCTGCCGATACTCCTAAAATTTTGTCCTTGCCCAAAAGCGTTCTAACCTTATTGGCCGGTATGTCCTTTTGTCCTACATGAACACCTTCAGCATCTACAGCTAATGCTATATCCACTCTATCATTGATAATAAGTGGTATCTTATATTTAGATGTCAGCTCTTTAACTTCTTTAGCTATTTTATAAAACTCCAAGGAATTTAAGTTTTTTTCCCTTAACTGTATCAAGGTTACGCCACCTATGATTGCCTCTTGTATAACATTCATAAAAAATTCCTTCTCTGTATATCTCTGGTCTGTAACTAGATATAGACTATAATCCACCCTATCCTTCATATACTTTTCCTCTCTTTTTAATGTCTTCTAATTTAAAGTTACCAATGGCATCTATTAATTTTACCCTAAAGCTTCCGTAATTTTCTTCATTGTCTAACACTTCATAAGCCTTCTCTCCAGCAATTCCCATGATCATTACACCCATCATGGTACTAATCAAGGAATTATACTTTGTCCCACAGCAAAGAGCAATCAATGATGTAATCATACACCCTGTTCCCGTAACCTTAGATAATATTTTATGTCCATTGTCTATATAGAAAGTTTTCTCACCATCTGATACAATATCTATCTTTCCTGTGATAACAACAATACAGTTTAATCTTTTGGCTAAATTTAGTGCTATTTCTTTACCACCATCCATGGAATCATCTACAGAATCTACTCCTCTTGTCATGCCAGTATTGTCATAGATATATTTAATCTCCGACATATTACCCTTCAAAACTGATACATCTATGTCTTTAATTATATTCTTAACAGTTTCATTTCTAAGCTTTGTAGCTCCTACACCTACAGGGTCCAATATCACTGGTATTCCTAAACTATTGGCCTTTTTCCCTGCCAATATAAAAGATTCTGCTGTTCGTTGGTTTAATGTTCCCACATTAAGTACTAATGAAGAAGCCAATGAAACCATTTCTTCCACTTCATTAGGATCATCTGCCATAACTGGGGAGCCTCCTAAAGCTAGAACAATATTAGCACAGTCATTTACTGTTACATAATTGGTGATATGGTGTATTACTGGTTTTTCACTCTTTATACTTTCTAATATCTCACTGAAAAATTTTATGAAGTCCATTTATGCCTCCTTCTAAAGCAAATCAGCTTTTTTATATAGTTCGTAAAAATGATGAGTAGGACCTACCCCTTTTCCTATGGAGAATGACTGCATTATAGCTACTGATATATATTCTTTAGCTTTTTTTATTCCATCATTTATAGACATTCCTTTTCCTAGATTAGATGCAATGGCAGAAGATAGAGTACAACCTGTACCATGAGTATTTTTAGTATCTATCCTTGGAGAATTAAAGTATTCAAATCCTTCTCCAGTATACAAAACATCGGTTGCTTCTCCTTCTAAATGTCCACCCTTTAATAAAACATACTTAGCACCCATATTGTGTATAGTAACAGCTGCTTTTTTCATATCTTCTAAATTAGTTATCTTTTCTCCAGTAATAACTTCTCCCTCTAAAAGATTAGGGGTAAGTACTGTTGCCATTGGTATAAGTTGGCTAATTAACGCCTCTTTAGCCTCAGTTTGTAGTAGGTGATATCCACTTTTAGATACCATTACAGGATCTACAACTAAGTTCTTAACTGGATATTTAGACAATGCTTTTACAATGGCCTGTATTGTATCAGTTCTTGAAACCATTCCAATCTTTACTGCATCTACAGAAATATCGTCAAAAATAACTTCTATCTGCTTTTGTATAATCTCTGGTGAAATATCTGCAACTGCAAAAACTCCTTGAGTATTTTGAGCTGTTACTGCTGTAATAACACTCATTCCATAAACACCATGTGCTGAAAATGTTTTTAAATCTGCTTGAATTCCAGCTCCCCCACAACTATCTGAGCCTGCTATGGTTAAAACTTTCTTCACTGTATTCCCTCCTCGTATAATAATTCGTTATATATTTAAATTTTTTATACCTTTATAAATAACAAAACCTATAAATGCTCCTACCATTGAACTAATTAAAAATGGCCCTATCATAAAAAATAGAGTAGCTTCCTTTCCCATAAAAAGCTTTGCCACAGGATAAGCTATAATTCCACCTAGTATTCCAGTACCTAATAATTCACCTAACAAAGCATAGAAAACTTTTTTTGTCTTTTGAAACAAAATCCCTGCTAAAAATGCACCTATCATACTTCCTGGAAATGCTAGTAATGATCCTACCCCCAATATATTTCTTAATATAGATATTACAAAAGCAACTGATACTGCATAGCTTGGTCCTAGCAATGTAGCTGCTATAAGATTTATAGCATGCTGTACTGGAAATGCCTTTGCAATACCCATAGGAACAAAAATAATATGGGAGCTTATGACGCCTATAGCTATTAATAATTCCAGAACCTTAAAATTCACATAATTTATATATCTCACCTCCTTATATTTTAAAAACATAAAAAAAGCACAGACCCAAAGCAGGATCTATGCTTAATTAGATATCAAAAATACAAACTATCTAAATACACTTTCCTACGCTGGTATTATCCAGATCAGGTAAATAGGGATCAAAGACTTTTTAGGGTCTTGCTCTCAGTTGGCCTTTCCAACTCTCCCAGTGTTAATCTGTTATTTATTTTTCATTTTATATACTAACATAACCACTTTTCCTTAGCAAGCTCAAAAATCTACGATATATATTTTAATATAATAAAAAATTTATGTTATAACTTTACTTCTGCAATTTTTATAGGCTATTTCTTAAAAATCCTATCTCCTGCACATTTTGAGCAAATACTTTTATCTTTTAAATAAGTGAAAAATGTATTTGTGCAATTATCACATGTATATTCAATTTTGTTATATATTTTTTCTTTACTTTTATTTATGCTCTCATCAATATAAATAGCTTTACCTACACAGACATCTTCACATATCCTACATCCATTACACTTATAAGGAGCATATATAAGTTTTTCTTCTTTTTTAGTCCACACTTGCTTAGGACACAGTTTCATACATGCTTCGCATTCCATGCATTTATCCTTTTCAATATTTATATTAAACAAACCTATTTTTTCTTCTTCATTGTGACACCAATTTATAAGTATTGATTCTATAGATTTTAACTTTTTCACCGCAATAGTTGGTGGAGCAACAGCTCTTACTTGTTCTATAGAATCTTTAATCATTACTTTAAAAAAGTCTCTCCGTTCAACTACTTTATTAGATTTATCTTTTTTTATTTCGTTTATAATTTTGTCAAAATCTTGAATTTCTATTATCTCTATATTCATCTTTTTTCTCTCAGTAATGTCTAATATATGATTCATCTTATTTATTGTTTCTTTCAGATAATTATTATCTTGACAGTTTTCACATGCATCTATATTAGTAACAATAGTTGTAATTCCTCTATCATATAAATTAAATAAAACCTTTAAATTTATTTTTTTGAGACAATGTACTGTTATTTTACTATCAACACTTTCGTTCTGTACACTTTTATTACATATTACATATACTTTATTATTTGTGCTAGCAAAACTAAGATTATTATCTGATATGGCATTAGTAGGACAAGAAACTACACACTGACCACATTGATTACAATCATCATCTATTTCTATACCACCCTTTACTACTTTTATCGCTTTCCTTTGACATGCTATTTTACATGAATCGCAGGAAGACTTTCGAGATATTTTTCTAATACAGGCTTCTTTATTAAATTGGGGGCGATAATCTAAATATCTTAAAATACCTAGTCCCTGCAAAAACATATAATTTCTCCTTGTGTAATATGTTTAGACCCATTATATAATGGATCTAAACATATTTATTTTTTTATTGCTAATTAAGGTTAAGCGTACAAAATATATTTTTTGCTATTTTCCACCTTTAAATCTATCTGGTGATTCAGGTCCAATCTCTTTTAACCCTATATAATATACACTTACATCTAAGCCTAAATCCTCTTTTAATATATTGAAGTCCTTAGTAGCTATTAGTTTACTCACTTCACTATCAGGATCATTTAAGTCTCCAAATACTCTAGCATGAGAAACACAAGTACTTACACATTCTGGCATTAAGCCTGCTTCACATCTTCCAATACAAAAATTGCATTTTCCAGCTTTATTATTTGGCGTCATATATCTTGCATCATAAGGACAAGCAGCTACACATGCCTTGCACCCTATACACTTCTCTTCATCTACAACTATACTTCCACCTTCAATAGCAAAGGTAGCTTCCACAGGACAAGCTTCAACACAAGGTGCATCAACACAATGATTACATAGCTTAGGTAGTTTAGCACGAGAAACATTAGGATAAGTACCGCAATCCCACTCTTCTACCCATGTATTAAAACAGTTTTGTGGAACATCATTTTCCATCTTACAAGCAACAGTACACGCATGACATCCAACACATTTTCTTAAGTCTATTACCATTCCATATCGTTTTGGCACTTACATCACTCCTCTTTTCTAACGGATAATTCTTCTATTAAAAAATCATTGTCCTCTTTTATCCACACGCTACAAAGTTGTAGCCAATAACTATATAGTCCGTCTCCTTTTTCTTTCGAAAGCCTTGCAAAATCTTCTATCCATTTGATTAAATGTTCTCGTAAAAATTGACTTTGTAAATTTCTACAATTAAATGCTTTCTCTTCTTGCCCATCTTCTAAAAATTTTTCTTCTTCTGAAAGAAGAAAAGTCATAAAAGATATTTCAAATGCTATATGATCAGAAAATTGTATATCTCTTAATGGTTTGAACATATTTAATTCTTGTGGTTTAAAAGATACTATTTCATAGCAAACCTTTACATGAAAAGTTTCTTTGCTATCTAATTTTCCATACTTAGTTTTGCCCCTATCCACAAATCTATTTCTAACAGCAGATTCATACGGAGGTATAAAAAGTGATGATCCAGGAACAAAAAATCTATCGTAATATTCTTGTATATATTTTTCCAAATTAGAAGTTTCAAATGAATAATTTGAATTTGAGCTATCTTCTATTAGTTCTTTTAAGATCTCTTGTCCTGTTATCATTGCTTGTAATATATCATTGGTTGGAATATTTAACAAACAATATGAAAGTAACTCATATACCTTTTTTCTTTGTTTGCATAATACTAATTGATTCATATGAAAACCTCTTTCTAAAATAAGATGTTCCTTTTCAGACCTAAAATCTGAAGTGACTATCAATCTTTAAGACTAAAGCTTTTCTAAACGATAAGCTCCACCACTTCTTGATGGTCCCCCTGTGGAAGCTTCACTAAATGCAAAGGTATCTTTTATAGAAGGATCTAGCAGATTCATTAAATGGAATCCTTCCCCTATATTTTTATCCGCCTTATGCTCTTTTCCATCAATTGCAAATGATTTAGCACCATATTCCCAATGGCCATATCCATAAGCTACCCCTATTGTTCCTTTTGCAATTCCTGGTCTTACAAGAGCTTGACCTTCAAACTCCCCTCCAGTAGCAGGAATAACCCTTACATTATCTCCAGTTTTTATACCCAGAGCTCTCGCATCCTCTGTATTCATTTGTACTTTATTACTTAGATTAATTTCTTTTAATTTAGTATTAGACAGCATAGATATACTTCTAAATTTAGCCTTATGATTAGCTGCTTTAAATGGCCATTCATCATTACTAAATACTTCACTAACAAGTTTACCATCCATAAATCTTTGTGGATTCCATGATGAAGTTCCATATTCAAACTGTTGACCATTAAAAGAATTACGACTAGTAGCTAATCTTTCACTATATACTGAGAAGCAAGCGTCGGTAGTGTATATCCTGTTATCTCCATCGAAACCTGCACCATGCTCTTCAAAACGGCCACCTCTAGAAATTATAGTCATAATTTTTTTCCATTCTTCTTCAGAACTTAGGCTATCTTTATATTTTTCTAAGGCTCCCTCTAAGTCTTGAAGATCTATTTCTTCTTGAGATATACCCTTAACTTGAGTGTCATCATAAGCCATATTAGCAATTCCCTTTAAGAAGAAGTTATGGGCATCATTTAAGTCAAATTTTTTGCCATTCATATCTGTGATTGCACCTTTTCCAAAGCCTGGCATACCTATAGCTTTTGCAACATCTATTAAGAATGTCTCATATGAAGAATGTCTACCATCTTCCAATTCAATAGTTCCTGGCTTTACAACAGGCCATCTAACAGTTGTACCCTTTCCTGAGAAGTTTCCTTCTATGTTAGCTAATCCCCAGCTTTCATAAGGCGTGGTATCAGGCACTATATAGTCTGCTAAGGCTGTAGTTTCTGCCATATAAGCATCTATTGATATAAATAGCGGTACAATTTCTGGGTTCTTTAATGCTTCCCTTACCTCTGTTCGAGCTGCTCCTGGCAATGCTAATAATGGATTTGCCATCCAGTTAACAAATATTTTTGCGCTATACGGATATTGATGAATCATAGAGAACATCATTTGATTATCAGAGTTTGATCCAATAGGATGCCATGGTAATTTACTTGGATAAGGATTTTCTCCTCTTGCAACTTTTTGTTTATATTCATCTGTATCTTCGTATTTTACTCCTGTTCTACTTATTGGTAATGCTTTTACACTTGGCTTACCTTCTATTTGCTTTAATTTATAACGTGGTCCATCAGAGAATGTTTTATAAGAAATTCTTCTCGGAATAATTCCACCTTTTTTATTGGTACTACCTACTAAAGTTGATAATGTATTTATTATAAAAGTTAAATCTAAACCGTTTGCTGTAGCTGTACCACCCAACCCATCAGTTGATGCTTTAGTACCATAAGAAGTGTACTCTTTAGCAATATCTATAATAACGCTTTTATCTATACCACAAGCCTTAGAGTATTCATCTAATGTATATCTATCTGCACTTTCTTTTAACATTAAAAAAGCAGTTTTAACTTTAATAGATTTTTTATCTTTTCCTTCTACAGTCCCATCGAAATGAAGGTCTGCATCATTTATATCTTTAATTAACTTTGGTTCTCCACTAGCTTTATCTATTGATATAAATGGATGTTTTTCATCTTCTGATACATTAATTCCTAAGTCTTCTGCTCTTAGCATCTTCAATTTATTAGGGTGTTTAGAATCTACAATAACAAGATGTGAAGCATTGCTCCATGAATTATATCCTTTTTTCTTTGCTGCATCTAAATTAGGAGAGCTTAAATACTTTTCATCATATCTCTTATTATCAATAATCCATTGAATAAGGCCCATACCGAATGCACCATCTGTAGCTGGTAAAATAGGAACCCACTTACCGTTTTTAAGCATTGGGTTTATTGCTCCACCTACCATAACTGGATCTACTACTACTATTTTAACTTTTCCTTCTGTTAAACGAGTAGCAGCTTGACGAGCCATAGCTTGCATTGGCTTCCCACCATGACCTGGATATGTTCCTATACTTAGAATAAATTCTGCGTTATTAATATCTGGCTTTCCACCATTTACCGAAACCTGCGCCGCAGGTACCTTAGACCCACCTCAGGAATAGCCATGGCCATAACTATTTACAGAACCGAATGCACCTACAAATCTACCAGTAAATGCGCTTCTACCATCTCCACGGCCACCATTAAATACTAATTGATTTGAAATTGAACCTAAATTTGGCATCTCAGGATTTATTGGTGTTTCAGTATCCCTTACTTTTCTGAAGCCATCAATTACATAATCCTCACCTATATCTTCAAACAGTTTTCCACCTTCCACAGTTTCATCAATAAGTTCTTTCCATGAAATAGGCTTCCATTTTCCTTCTCCACGTTTGTCTGTTCTCTTAAGAGGAACAGTTATCCGCATTGGATCGTAGTGACTTTCCAATGTGGAGTTTCCTCTAGCACATAGAGTACCACGTTGACTATTTCCCTTATCCTTATATCTACTAAATGCTAAATATCCTGCAGTTAATGGTTCTTCCATACTAAGATGTGGTTCTGCATTATTAGGATTATATGGGTTTCCATATATATTTACAATCTTTCCTGTAGTTTTATCGATTTTAACACGATTCCCACAGGAAGTGTAGCATCCTAAACAGGCACTGTGTCTCATTATTATTGAAGGTTCTACTTGTACATCTCCAGTTACTGTATCAATTATAGCTTCTGGCTTTTTACTCCTAAATTCACTTGCATCAGGAAAGCTTGTTGGAACGTCTTCTTCCTTTTTAGAGCACCCAATACTAGTTCCAGTAAAAGTTAATGCACCTACGCTTCCTAACAACTTCAAAAAGCTTCTTCTTTTCATACTATTTCACCTCTGTCTTCTAAAAAGTATTTTGTTTGATATTTAACTATCACATTAGACGAATGCAAATTTAATGCCAATATTGCCAACTTATTATCTAAGTCAATGTTTTCCAAATTTTTTTATGTTAAATTTGAACTCATACATAGCTTACCTAGTATCTTAAGGGCTTTATGGCGTTTTGATTAGCTTGATATTATTTCTTAAATAAATTTCTTTGAATTTCCCAATTCACTTGGTAGAAACTACATTTTATGCCAGAACGACAAAATAAATTGTCACAACGGCAATAAAACTTGTTTTATATATTTACCATCAAACCAAAAATAATGTATAAATCGATAATATCTATACAAAGTCAAAAGTTTATTAAAATATTTTTAAAAATTTAAATTATATACTAGAACTTATCCAGATGAATTCATTGGTTAGTTATGGACTTTTAAAAAACATTAACCCAGAATTGGTAATGTAGCTTTAAAAATTGCAGAAGTAGAGTTATAATATAATTGTACTCACTAACTAAAGCCCCATATTTAATAGGATTATTACCTATTTATGGGTGTTTTTGAGTTTGCAATGTAAATTTTATTATTTAATAAATTACAAATCTTTGAAAACACTATATTAATTAATTTTAAAGCTATGTATAAGGAGTATTTTTTAAAGTTTGTAATAATTTAAGGAGGAGTAGTAGTGATATTTGGAGTTTTAAAAGACATCAAAGTAGGAGAGGATAGGGTAATTGCCACTCCATCAGAAGTAGCCAATTTGGTGGAGAATGGACACAAGGTTTTAGTTCAAGAAAATGCAGGAAAAAATGCTGGCTTTCTTGATGAAGATTATGTACAAGTTGGTGCAGAAATCGTAGAAACCATGGTAGAAATTTATCAAAAATGTGATTTTGTTGCTAAAGTTAAAGAAATTGAACCTAGCGAATATAATTTATTAAGAGAAAATCAAATTATTTTCACTTGCATTCATCCAGCCGCTCATAGTGAAGAGGTACAAGCTCTACTTGATAAAAAGGTTATTGCTTTTACAGCTGAAGATTCCCACAGATATGGTTCACCAAATTGTGAAGCAGCTGGCAAACAAGGTGCTTTAATGGGATTAGACTCCCTTTTAACAATTAATGGAGGAAGTGGAAAATTTGTAAATGGCCTTGCTGGTGCTCCAAGTATTAAGGTCTTAATATTAGGGGGTGGAATAGTAGGAAAAAATGCATTGCAAGTTTTGCAATCCTTAGGAGCATGGGTTACTGTAGCAGATATTAATATATCCACTTTAAGAGATATTGGAAAGCTGTATAACGAAAAGGTTAATACCCTAATATCAAATAAGTATAATATTAAAAAACTATTACCAGAAATGGATTTAGTTATAAATTGTGTTAAATGGCCTAAAGATAGTTCCGAATATCTAATGGATAGGGAAATGGTTAAAAGCATGTCAAAAGGATCAGTAATAGTTGATATTAGTAATGATTATGGGGTCATAGAAACATTCCGTGAAACAACTCATCAAAATCCAAGATATGTAGAAGAAGGTGTAGTTCATTATTGTGTAAGTAATATACCAGGAGCTATTGCCAATTCTGTATCTATTGCATATGCAGCTTCAGTTCATCCACATATATTAAATATTATGAACCTAGGAGTAAGACAAGCCTGTATAAATGATGGGTTCTTAAGAAGAAGTTTAACAGCATACAAAGGTTACCTAACTCATGAAGAAACCAGCGCTTTACAAAATCGACCTTGGGTCAAACCAGAAGATATATTAGAAATATCAAATGAGAATTTAGATCCAGCACCTCCAGCAACTGTTACAAAATCAGGTAATTTCTGTAAACTTTAACAATAAAAAATAAAATAATGGAGTGATAAAATGGAAGAAGTAGTGAATATGGGTATTTTATCTATAATACCTGCAATATTAGCAATTGTATTATCATTTGCAACAAGAAATACAGTAATATCTCTGGCTATAGCATGTATCACTGGAACATTACTTGCTGGTCAAGGACTTATGGGATTTCCTACATTATTAAAAACAAGCTTGGGTACAACAAGCTTTGCCTGGGTAATGCTTTTAAACACATTTATTGCTATTTTAGTTGCCTTTTTTCAAAAAACAGGTGCAATACAAGGTTTTTCCCAGTATATTCAAAATAAGCAACTAAGTAGAAAAGCTATTCAATTAGTGGCATGGTTTTTAGGTATGTTTGTATATTTTAGTGATTCTTTTAGTCCACTTTTTGTTGGTACTACAATGAGAAGTATTTCTGATAAGGCAAAAATTTCAAGAGAAAAATTATCCTATATAGCTGATTCAGGAGCAGCACCAGTAAGTGTTTTAGTACCTATTACTGGTTGGGCTGCATATCTAAGTGGTTTGGCTATAGGAGTAGGTGTTATTGCTACTCAGCAAGATGCCATGAACTTATTTATCAAGGCTATTCCCTTCAACTTTTATGCTTTAATAACAGTAGTGTTTGTTGGATTAGTAGCTGGTGGTGTAATTAAAGACTTTGGCCCTATGAAGAAAGCCGAAGAGCGAGCTATCAATGAGGGAAAGGTTTTAAGAGATGGTGCTCAACCATTAATTGGAAGAGAACTAACTGAAATGAAAGCGCATGAAGGCTTAAAACAAAGAGTGTTTTTAAACTTCTTATTACCTGTAATTCTGATTGTGGTAATAGCAATAGGTACATATATAACTCTTAATTCAGCCAAAACTATGGAAGCGTTCTTATTCACAATTATTTTTATGACAGTTAGTATGCTTATCCAAGGAGTTCCTTTTAATGTTATCATGAATACAGTTACAGATGGTATCAAAGGAGCTGTTCCAGCTGTTACTATATTAGCATTAGCTTATTCAATAAATGCTTTAAGTAAAACAATGGGAACTGCTGATTATATTATATCTACTACAGAAGGATTCTTAAGCCCAGAATTATTACCCGCAATAATATTTTTAATTTCAGCTATTGTTGCATTCTCAACTGGTACTTCATGGGGTACATTTGCAATATGTATGCCTATAGCTCTTCCACTGGCATTTAGCTTTACTGGTGGAGAACTTTCAACTTTAGTTTATGCTTCCTTTGCAGCTGTAGCAGGTGGAGGAGTTTTTGGAGATCACTGTTCTCCTTTATCCGACACAACTATTCTTGCATCAACAGGAGCTGCTGCCGACCTTATAGACCACGTAAAAACACAAATACCATATGCTTTAATTTCAGGTGGTATTGCATTAGTATCATATTTAGTATTAGGATTTGTTAGTGCTTAATAATTTATAAAAATATAAAATCCCCTCATGGAAAGTCATGAAGGGGATTTTTTTTAGGGTATGTTTAGGGACGGTTGGAGACAAGTGACAAAATCAAAACCTTTTTCACTGATTTCCGACGATTCTTGCCCTTATTTTTTGTTAAAAAATCATTTTTAAAATGCAAAATTACCATTCTTAAACACAAATATTTCCTCTCCACTGTGAGTGATTCCTACTATATCTAGATCCTCTGTACCTATCATAAAGTCTTCATGAACTAAGGAATCATTTACTCCTGCTTTTTCTAGTTCATCTTGACTCATATTTTCTCCGCTCTTTATGCACACAGGATATGCCTTGCCTATAGCCAGATGACATGAAGCATTCTCGTCAAACAGAGTATTGAAAAATAAGGTGTTCAGCTGTGATATTGGAGAATTATATGGAACTAAAGCTACTTCACCTAAATAAGATGATCCTTCATCATTTTCAATGAGTTTTTTCAGAGTCTCATAACCCTTTTCAGCACTAAAATCTATTATCTTACCATCCCTAAATTCAAATGAAAACTTTTCAATCAATTTGCCGTTATAATTTAAAGGCATAGAGCTTACCACTTTTCCATTGACTCCATCTCTTTTAGGCAATGTGAAAACTTCTTCTGTTGGTATATTTGCAACAAATTCCACTCCTTCTGGTGTATATTCAGAACCACCTAACCAAATATGGCTTTCTGGTAGCTCTATTTTTAAATCTGTCCCAAGTGAATTTTTGAAATGAAGATATTTAAAGTTGTGGGAGTTTAAATAATCCATACTTTTCTTTAAATCTTTTTTATGTTTTTCCCAAGCTAATACAGGATTGTCTTGATCTACTCGTACTGTTTTAAATATAGCTTCCCACAGTTTCTCCATTGCCATATCTTCCGATAGTTCTGAAAAAACCTTCTTCGCCCAAGCTACTGTAGGAACTGATGCAACACACCATGTATTTTTATTACTCATAAGTCGTTCACGATATTCCTTAAGATTTATACTACTAGCTTTATTTGCTTTAGACAATCTTTCTGGATCTACATCCTTCATAAGCTCAGGGTCAGAAGCAGCAATACTTAAAAATGCAGCTCCTTCTTTTGCATAGGATGTGTAAAACTCCTTTTGCCACTCAGGAAAATCATCAAAGACCTCTACTGGAGCATTTTCATACCTGATTTTAGAAAACAACTCATCCTTCCAGCTTATAACCACATCTTTCGCTCCTTCTTCATATGCAACTTTAGCTACTATTCTTGTAAAGTTTGCACATTCTATAGGAGAGTTAATTACAAGCATTTGATTTTTTTGAATATTAACTCCTGTATTTACCAAAAGCTTGGCATACTTCTTCAATAAAACTTCATTCATATATATGTACTCCTTTCAAAATAATTGTATTGCATATTCTAGTATCTTCATCTAATAGTTATACCCATACTAAAAATAAAATACTTCCATTTTAATGTCAAACACTAAAATAAAAGTATTTTTTACCTGAGATTATAAATTGTTTCTCTATACCGAAAATTGAGAGAGTACCAAAACTATAATTGGTAAATTAAATTCTTCAAATAATTGATATGCTCTTTCTAACCTATGATTTCTCCTTCTTTTTATTCGTCTCATCCCCCGAAAATCACGACGTTCTTCATTTGCATTACGCGTTGCTTCTTCAAATAGTCTTACTCCTGCATCAATTATTTCTCCTGTTTCTTGATTTATAATCCCCCACCCTACAGAGGAAATACCAATATCTAATCCCAATACCTTTTTCATATTCCCCTTCCTTTCTTGCTAAATTGGTTTATATTATAGAAAATGTCTTTAAAAGTTTAGTTAACAAATTACATATAAAGTTTTATTCTATATAGAATAGGAAACTCCTTTGTTGAATAAAATTTGCATAAATTTAGAGTTTCCAAAAATTCCCAAAACAAAATAACCTCATTCAGTTAAATGAATGCTTGGTATGAATCAGAATTTCGAATGTCAACTCAGGGAATATTAACGCGGATGTTAGTCGTTAGCTTAAATGCTTTTGTATTTTTTTGTTCTATGGTATAATATAGCCAGTATTAACCATAAAAAAGCAAAAGCACGTGAAATACATTGTACAGCAATTAAATCGGAAGCTCAGTGTTGCCAAGAGAATTTTGGAGGATGAGAAATGATAGTATATCATGGAAGCACCATTGTTGTAGATAAACCACAAATACTTCAGAGTGAACGGTTTCTTGATTTCGGTACGGGGTTTTATACAACAACAAACAAAGAGCAGGCAATCCGTTGGGCACTGAGAGTTGCAGTCCGTAGAAAGGTCGAAACGCGATATATCTCCGCTTATGAATTTGATTACGAACGTGCTGAAAAGGAACTAAAAGTAATCCATTTTGAACGAGCGGATGAAGCATGGTTGAACTTTATTTGTGCCTGCCGAAGTGGCAAAAACATTACAGAGGGATATGACCTGGTTTTTGGACCGGTGGCTGATGATAATGTTTACACTACGGTTCAACTGTTTGAACTGGGCGTGTTGGATAAGGATGAGACGATAAAACGACTGAGAGTGGAAAAACTATATGATCAAGTACTGTTTCATACTGAGAAAGCACTCAGCTTATGCAGGTACAAAGAATTCATCGTATTGGAAGGTGAAAAGGATGGATATTGAAAAGTTTTCTGTTATTCTCCCAATGTTAGTGGCGGCTGTAACAGACAAGATTGTAACAGAATATCATCTGGATGAAAACGTAGCAATTGAAAAGTTATACTCAACTAAGTTGTATTCATATCTAGAAGATGAAAAAACAAAGGTTTGGCATTATAGTGCGGATAAGATCTTTGACTTATACAAGACGGAAATAGAAACTGGAAACCTAGAACTTCCCGGATATTGAGGTGAATCATATGAGTAAGACTATGCAATTTAAGGTGTTCTGTATTGAGCAGTACAAAATAAAGCATAACATGACCGGAGTCGAGACAGTCAAAAGGTTTAAACAATTTGGTGTTTTGGATTATCTGAGTTCATTCTTTGATGTATTGCACTCTGCAGGAGCAAAATACATAGTTGAAGATATTGACATGTTTATAGCAGCTAGGCAATAGGATGTTATGGTCTCAGCATATATATATTTTTGAATGAGGCCTTATGGATATAGAGGAAAGAAAAATAGATGTGCTATGTCTGTTGTGATAACAGATATAGTATTTTTTGTTATTTTTGTAGCCTTAGCGTCATAATGTGACAAAATGATTGCTAAAATATGAACGCTAACAACAGCGATACTTTAAAAAGAGCATCCCTATCTATGGATGAATAGTTCAAAAAAACCAAAACTAAAACAAGTAAATTTGCTTAAATAAATTGACTAGATTTAAAATTAGGTATACAATTAAATCAATCACTGGGGAGCTAGATTTTACTGGCTGAGAGGGAGCTTATTGCTACGACCCATATAACCTGAACTGGATAATGCCAGCGAAGGGAGAATATTGTCTGTACTTTTTGACATTTATTAACCCTTTGTCCAGTTTAGGATAAGGGGTTTTTTGTTTGAATATAATATATATATAAGGAGATGGTACTATGCCAATTGTAAATGTAAGTTTACAAGTTTTACCAAGGGTTAAGGATGAGAAGCTCTACGATGTAGTTGATAAGGTAATAGAGTATATAGCAAATAGTGGGGTAAAGTATGAGGTAGGTCCTATGGAAACTACCATGGAAGGAGAATTTAATGAGCTTATTGATATAGTAAAAAAAGCTCAAGATATATGTGTAAATGAAGGAGCAAGTAGAGTTCTATCTGTAGTAAAGATTGATTATAAACCTGAAGGCGTGACGATGAATGAAAAAGTTGGAAAATATAGAGAATAAAAATAAAATACTACTATCTAAAAAAATGAAACGTATTGAGGATAAAGCTATTCCAGTTATTTTTTCTATGTTATTAATAATTATATGGCAACTTGTGATAGGGGCAGGTTACATAAATAGCTTTACACTTCCTTCACCAGCAAATATTATAGTAGCACTTATAGATATTTTACCAGATTTGCAAGTTCACATATGGGCAACCCTTTACGAAGCTTTTATAGGTTTTATTCTATCAATAGTCTTTTCACTAGTCTTAGCAGTACTTATGGATAGTATAAAAATAGTTAAAAAGGCTATATATCCTCTATTAATAGTTTCCCAAACAGTTCCTATAATAGCTCTAGCACCATTATTTGTAATGTGGTTTGGATTTGGGGTAGTTCCTAAAATCATTGTAGTTATTTTAGTATGCTTTTTTCCAATAGTTATAAGCTTACTAGAAGGTTTAAACTCTGTAGATCAAGATTTATTAAATCTTTTAAATTCTATGGGGGCTAGTAGATTTCAAATATTTAAGCTTGTAAAGTTTCCAGCATCTTTAGTAAACTTTTTTTCAGGGCTAAGAATAGCAGCTACCTACAGTATAATGGGTGCAGTAATAGGAGAATGGCTAGGAGGAAGAGCAGGACTTGGCATATATATGCTTCGTGTAAAAAACTCATATGCCTATGACAAAATGTTTGCAACTATATTAGTTATAATCATACTTAGCATGTCTATTTTTAAAATAATCTCTATTATTCAAAATTTATCTATGCCATGGTATAAAGAAAATAAAACTAGGGGGAATAACAATGTTTAAAAAGACAGTTTCACTATTTATAACAATATCAATGGTACTTGTATTATTTATAGGTTGTACTCAAAATGAATTGCTTGAGGAAGATCAAGATGAAAAAGAATCTACAAAGGTGACTGTGATACTTGATTGGGTACCAAATACAAACCATACTGGAATGTATGTAGCTCTTGATAAGGGTTACTATGAAGAAGAAGGCTTAGATGTTGAAATCATTCAACCAACAGAAGGTGGAAGTGCAGACCTTATAGCAGCAGGCCAAGGAGATTTTGGCATAAGCTATCAGGAGCAGGTTACCTATGCAAGAACGGCTAAAAACTCACTTCCTGTTAAAGCTATAGCTGCAGTAGTTCAACATAACACCTCTGGTTTTGCTTCACCTGTAGAAAAGGAAATAAAATCTCCTAAAGATTTTGAAGGAAAAATCTATGGTGGTTGGGGCTCTCCAATGGAAGAAGCTATGATCAAAGGTCTTATGCAAATATCTGGCGGGGATTTTTCAAAGGTGGACATGGTGGATATAGGAGCAGCTGATTTCTTCACCAGTGTAGAAAATGATGTTGATTTTACATGGATATATTATGGTTGGGATGGAGTTAAGTCAGAGCTTATAGATTTTCCAATTAATTTTATAAAATTACAGGATATTGACCCTGCACTAGATTCCTATACTCCTGTGATAATTGCAAGTGAAGATACATTAGAAAATAATCCTGAGTTAGCTAGAAAATTCTTAAGTGCTACTTCTAAAGGTTATGAATTTGCCATGGAAAACCCTACTGGCGCTGCTGATTCATTGTTAAACTACGCTACTGAATTAGACAGAGATCTTGTAGTAGAAAGTCAAAAGTATCTAGCTAATGAATATAAAGGTGATGCTAAAAAGTGGGGAATTATGAGTTCTGAAATATGGACTAATTATACTCAATGGATGGAAGAAAGGGGTCTGTTAGAAAACAAACTAGATATTGAAGAGGCGTATACAAATGAATATTTACCAGAATAATAAATCGAAATTAAAAGTTAATAATATAAGAAAAACCTTTGAAGAATTATTAGTTATAGATGATATTACTCTTGAGTTAAGAGAGAAAGAATTCGTTTCTCTCTTAGGCCCAAGTGGTAGCGGTAAAAGTACTATTTTCAATATAATAGCAGGAATAATTCATCCTGATGAGGGAGAAATAATCATTGACGGAGAAGATTATACCCAAAAAACTGGCAGAGTCAGTTATATGTATCAAAAGGATTTACTTCTCCCGTGGAAAAAAATTATTGATAACGTAGCTATTCCCCTTGTTATTAAGGGCATGAAAAAAAAGGATGCTAGGGAAAAAGTTAATGAATACTTTAAGATATTTGGTCTAAACGGATTTGAATATAAATATCCCTTTCAGTTATCAGGAGGAATGAGGCAAAGAGCTGCATTGTTGAGAACATATATGTTTTCAAAGGATATAATCCTACTGGACGAACCCTTCGGAGGCCTTGACTCCATAACAAAACGCAAAATGCAGTATTGGCTTCTTGATGTATTAGATAATCTAAATGCCTCGATTCTTTTTATAACTCACGATATAGAAGAAGCAATACTACTTTCCGATAGAATATATATAATAACTGATAGACCTGCTAGTATAAAGGAAGAAATAATAGTAGATATACCCAGACCTAGAAAAAGTGAGTTAATAACCTCTACAAAATTTAATGAGATAAAGAAGTATATAATGGAAGTCATATAGAATATAAAATATCAGAAGGGAAGTGATGGTATGGCTGTTTTTGATACTCAAGCTAAGGATTATGATGAGTGGTATCAAACTAAACTTGGCAACTTTATAGATAAAGTAGAAACTGATTTGGCTTTTAAACTTTTTAAACCAGAGGAAGGAATGAAGGTTTTAGATGTTGGCTGCGGTACAGGAAACTTTAGTATTAAGCTTGCTAAGCTTGGGTGCAAGGTAGTGGGAATAGATATTTCTGATGAAATGCTTACTATCGCTAGAAAAAAGGCAAAAGGTCTGGATATAGAATTTTATAATATGGATATATATGATTTGGATTTTGATGATAATGAATTTGATGCAGTGTTCTCAATGGCAGCTTTTGAATTTATAGATAAACCACAAAATGCCATAGAACAATTATTTAGTGTCACAAAAGAGGGAGCTCAAATTCTTATTGGGACTATAAGTAGGGATAGCAAATGGGGAGCGCTTTATTTAAGTGAAGAGTTCCAGAAAAATTCAGTGTTTAAATATGCCCACTTTAAGACATTAGATGGGCTTAAAGCTTTAAAGAAAGAGAGTCTTGTAGCTACAGGGGAATGTCTATTTATACCACCTAATGTTAATGAGAAAGATATAAATATGGATAAAGAAAAAGAATTATCCCAAACTGAAAAAGGAGGGTATATATGTGCCCTATGGAAAAAATAGCCTCATGTGAAATAAGCTTCTTACCAGTAATGAGTGAAGATTATCTTGCTGATATAGATAAAGTATTAAAAATCATAAGCTCATATGAGCTAGAATATAATATAGGAATCCTTTCAACAACAGTTAGAGGCAATAAGGAAAAGATATTTAAAATACTTAAAGAAATATATGATACTATGGATCAAATCACAACATTTACCATCGCCATAAAGATTTCTAATATTTGTGGATGTAAATAATATATAAGTAAAGCGAAGGACGAGGTCTTAACCTCGTCTTTTTTAATATGATCCTTCATCATTTTTAATAACTTTGTCCTTCAATACTATTTTTTTGAATTTCTATATATAGTATTCCGTGACACTCCTAATATTTCAGCGGCTTTTCTTTTATTTCCATTAGTACTTTCTAAAGTTTTTAAAATTACTTCTTTTGTTATTTCTGATAGCTTTTGTGCTTTAGTCAAATTATTAGAAACTATATCCTTTTCATTAACTTTTAAGCCAGCTTTCAATAAATGTTGTTTTGTAATATATTCACCATCACAAAAGACTAAAGATAAATAAATTATATTTTCAAGTTCCCTTATATTTCCCGGCCAATTATAACTTTTTAGAAGTTCCTTGGCTTCATCATCTATTCCAATTATTTTTTTATCTTCCCCTTTAGAAAATTTATCTATAAAATAATTTGTAAGTTCAATACAATCGCTTCCCCTCTGTATCAAGGGTGGTAGAGATAAGTATAAAACCTTTAGCCTATAATACAAATCTTCTCTAAAATTATTATTTCTAACCATATCTTCAAGGTTTCTATTGGTTGCTGCAATAATCCTTACATCTATTTCTACCTTCTTGTTACTACCAATTCTACTTAAAGATTTGGTTTCTAATACTCTTAGTAGCTTTGCTTGTAGGTTAATAGGCATCTCACCTATCTCATCTAAAAATAATGTTCCTCCATTAGCTAATTCAAACTTACCTATTTTCCCACCCTTTCTAGCACCAGTAAATGCTCCTTCATCGTATCCAAAAAGCTCGCTATCAAATAGGTCCTTTGGATAGCTTGCACAGTTGATGGCAACAAAAGGCCCTTCTTTTCTTGTACTATAATTGTGTATAGCTTGTGCAAAAAGTTCCTTTCCAGTTCCACTTTCTCCAACTATCAGTATATTTTTACTGTTTTTTGAAAATCTACGAGCTAAATCAATTGAATCACGAAGAGTTTTACTTTTTCCTATGAAATTTTCGAATCTATAAAAAGCCTCATATCCCGCTAGGTCAGTGGCAATCTTCATAGTTCGTTTAATTCTTCTAAAAATATCAATGGCCCCTAGCAGATTCTTATTTTCATCATATACAGGATAAGCTGAGTTCATAAGATGAAAGGTTTTATTTCTATATTCTAGAAAATATTCGAAATCCATATAAGATTTCTTGTTTTTTATAACTTGACTTAAAATTGCATTTGAATTAGTAACATTTTCTAACTTTTTATTCAGCAGATCTTCTACATTTCCTTCTATCATATTGCATCCCGATTTATTTATATATGTTATAACTCCATTAATATCACAAGCTGAAATTCCATCATCTATAGCATCTAAACTATTTAGTAATGCTTTATAGGAAGAAAATGTATTATCATACTGCTGTACCAGATTGCTGATGGCATCACTCAGTCTATCAATTATCATCTCACATTTTTTGTGATCTTTTTTTAATGAAATGGTTATTATACGATACTTTTCACTAGTATCAGATATTAAATCTGAAGTATGTAAGTATATATCATTGCTATTATAAGATTCTACTAGTAGCTTTTTACTTTCAGGATAGTTTTCAAGTAGTAAAGTTCGATTTTTAAATTTATCATATTTGGGATTATTGTTATTAAACACACAATGCATCTTATATGTGTCATCTACTAGCATCACTAATATGTCATTATCTAAAACCATGGTAACTACACTATGAAAAATCTTCTTTAATATGCTTTCAGATTTATGAGAAATATTCTTTTCAGACTTCCAGCCTGAATAAGTGTTTAAGAAACCAGTAAATAAATCGTTATTCTCCATGGTATTTAATACCCTCTTTCCACAATTAGGACTTAATCTTGGTTATTTTTGTTTAAATTTAGAACATGTACCTTTATGGTACAAATTTAACAGCTCTACCTATAAACCGGATTGTTATTTATTTTTCTTAAATTACTGTTCATTTTTGGTACACTTTTTATTAGTATACTAGTTTCTCAAAGGAAAAGTCAACTCTATTATCTTAATTCTCAAACAATCTATTTTTTTGTAAATCATTTCTTATATAAGCTAAGTTCTGATATATCAAGGTTTTTTTACTTCCAATCTTAACTTTCAATTTGCGATTATATTCTTTTATTGAGTTTGGCATCTTTTTTGCAATAAACTAAGTTTTAAATTTTGCAGTAAGGGAGGTGTTACAATGAGTACTCTATATGGATTAAAAGAAAGTATTTCAAGTTTCTATAAAAGTAGTTATGCCAAAGAAAATTCTTGTCCTGAAGATTTTTTGAATTTTATAGACTGTTCTTCTGGTTCAAACCCTTTTGGTTTTTCAAGTCAAGTAGAAACAGCTCTAAAATCTATGCCTTTAACAGCAATTAGTCTTTATCCTGAATCAAATAAAGATTTACAAGAAGCTATAATCAGTTATTGGAGAGAAGTTGCTAGTTTAAAAGATAGCAATATCCTTTTTGGTAGTGGGTCAATGGATATTATTTATAAGATTAATAAACTATTTTTAGATAACAACTCTAAGGTTCTAGGCTATTCCCCACAATTTAGTGATTATATAGATGATATCAAAAGCTACGGTGGAATATACGATTATCATTTATTGACAGGGAAAAATAATTTTAAATTTGATCCTGAGCTTTTTTTAGAAAAAATAGATGATTGTCATAAGCTTATTTATATTGATAACCCCAATAATCCAACTGGTCAAATTATACCTCTTTCTGTTATTGAAAGCATAGTAAAAAAAGCTCAAAGCTTGAAAGTGTGTGTGATTATTGATGAGGCCTATGGAGACTTTATGGATAAGACTAATTCTGCTATTAGCCTACTAAACCAATACCACAATATTTTTGTCCTAAGAACCTTCTCGAAGGGTTTAGGATTAGCAGGGGTACGAGGAGGTTATCTAGTTACCTCAGAACACTTCTCTAATTATTATAACAAAGTTTCAAATCCCTATGTCATAAATGGCATAGCTAATCATCTAGCAATTGCTGCATTAAAAGATACTCAATTCATTGATGATTGTAAACGGAAAGTAAAAGAAAAAAAAGCTCAGTTGATAAATAGTTTTGAAAAAATAACAGTTGTAGAAACAAATTTACAAGTACCTATTATGACTATCAAATATCCTAACCCAGATGCAGACCTTGCGGAAATTCTAAAGAACCATAATATTCTTTCTATCTCTGGCGAAAGTTTTATTGGACTTGACAAAAGCTTTGTAAGACTTAGAATACCCTCGGAAACAGATTCATTAGTAAAAGCTTTTAAAAATATAGAAAATAGTATTTAAATAATATCCTGCAACATCAAAAGGAGGATAATGATGGATGTTAAATATCAACAATGCAAAGAATTAGTATGTAGAGATAATAAAGTTTATTCAAGATTTGGAAGAATACCCTACTATCCTCTCGCTATAAAAAAAGGTTATGGAGCTATTATAGAGGATATGGACGGAAACAAATATATTGACATGCTTGCCAGTGCTTCAGCATTAAATACTGGACATAGTCATCCTAGAATAATTGAGGCTATACAAAAACAAATAGAAAACTATATTAGCTACACCGCTGCCTACACATACTCTGAACCTTTAGTAACTTTAAGTGAGGAGCTTTGTAGAATTACACCTGGAAACCATGATAAAAGAGTTGTATTTGGTTTAACTGGCTCTGATGCCAATGATGGAATGATAAAACTTGCTAGAGCTTATACAGGTAGAAAGAAAATCATTTCTTTTGTAGGATCATATCACGGGTCAACATACGGAGCATTATCTCTCACTGCTTTAAGTTTAAACATGAGAAGAAAAATAGGCCCAACATTAGGAGAAGTAGAACATATAAGATACCCTGATTGCTATCGCTGTGCATTTAATTGTAATGTAGAAAGTTGTAATCTTGAGTGCTTAAATGATTTTAAGTTAGCCTTATCAACATATCTACCTATAGAAGAAATTGCAGCCATTGTTATGGAGCCAATTGCTGGTGATGCAGGTTTAGTAGTTCCACCCATTAAATATATGAAGGCTATTTATGAGCTTTGTCATGATAACGGTATCCTCTTTGTTAGTGAAGAAGTCCAGCAAGGATTTGGAAGAACAGGTAAGTGGTTTTGTATAGAACACTTTGATATCATTCCTGACATGATCATAATGGGAAAATCAATGGCTTCTGGTGTTCCTTTAAGTGCCATAGTTGGAAGAAGCGAAATTATGGACTCACTTGATCCTCCTGCACATCTTTTCACTATGAGTGGAAATGCCCTATCATGTTCAGCTGCTATGGAAACGATAAATATAATTCGTGATGAAGATTTATTAATCAAAGCTCAAGCTTTAGGCAAATTAGCAAAAGATAGATTTAGATTTATGCAAAGCAAATATGAAATAATTGGTGATGTAAGAGGCTTGGGACTATCTATTGGTGTTGATTTAGTATCAGATAGAACTACCAAGTTAGGAAATAAAGATGCCGCCGCAAAAATAAGCTATAGATGTTGGGAAAAGGGAGTTATTGTAATCTTCTTAGCAAATGGTGTTCTAAGAATTCAACCACCTCTGGTTATTTCAGAAGAAGAACTTAATCAGGCTTTGGATACAATAGAGACTTCAATAGAAGAATATTCTAATGATTTAATACCAGATGAAGTATTAAAGATAGCTAAAGGTTGGTAATCCTTAATAAATGTATTTATTATTACTAATTATTTGACTTATCTAAACTAAGTTAATAAAATCAAATGAAATTAAGGGGGAAAAAAAATGAATTTTGTTCAATCTCAAACATTTAAGAAGTATTTTGTTCCAGGTATTATATTTCAATCGGTTGTTATAGCTGGAGGATACGGAACTGGAAGAGAGTTGGTGGAATTTTTCTTAAGTTATGGTGCTTTAGGTGGATTGGTAGCAATGACCTGCATATCCACTCTTGTATGGGCATTAGTATGTGCAGCTACCTTTGAATTTGCTAGAGTTTTTAAAGCTTACGATTATAGAACTTTTTTCTCTAAGCTTTTAGGTAAAGCGTGGTGGGTTTATGAAGTATGCTACTTTGTTCTCCTGTTGATAGTATTGGCAGTTATTGCATCTTCTGCTGGAAGTATTTTGAATGAAATCTTTGGACTCAATTATTTCGTAGGGGTAATAGGAATGATGATAGGTGTAGGTCTATTAGTATTTAAGGGTTCCGAGGCAATAGAAAAGTTTTTATCATATTGGTCTTTCCTTCTTTACGCGGTATATATTTTATTTTTAGTTGTAACCTTTACTAAATTCGGGGACACAATTTCTGCTACCATTTCTAATGGGACAATGGAAAAAGGTTGGGCTCTGGGTGGTTTCAAATATGCCTTCTATAATTTAGGAATCATACCTGCAGTATTATTCTCCGTTCGTCATATTGAAACCCGTAAAGAAGCAATAGGGTCTGGAATTATAGCAGGGGTAATTGGTGTAGTTCCAGGAATATTACTATATTTAGCAATGCTAGGATTCTACCCTGATATATTATCTGTAACTGTTCCAACAAACCATATATTAACACAAATTAATTTTACAGCATTTCAGTTGATATTCCAGTTTGTACTGTTTGGAACTCTTATTGAAACTGGAACAGGCTTTATATTTGCAGTCAATGAGCGTATTTCATCAGTATATAAAGAACAAAGTAAACCAATGCCTTCATGGATCACATCTACACTAACCATATCATTACTTCTTTTAGGAGTTTTTATAGCTCAGTTTGGACTAATTGGTTTGATTGCTAAGGGTTATGGTACAATTACTTGGGGATTCTTTATATTCTATGTAGTTCCTGTTTTAACCTTAGGTGTATGGAAGATATATAATAGTGATTCATCCCGATTAAATAAAAACTTATAATAAAACCAAAAATACCAAAAGGGAGAGATCTTAGGCTCTCCCTTTACTTTTTAGACAATCTTTTCTAACATTGTCTTATTCCTTGTCTTTACTCTGAATTATATCATTCAAATCACTACCAACTTAAAAGAATAGATCTGTTTTGGGGAACAACCCAAATAGTCCCCCAGTATGTATAAATAAAATATTTTTGTGATTTTTCATATTCCCCTTTTTAATTTCATTTATTAGTCCATACATAGCCTTTCCTGTATAGACTGGGTCTAAAATAACACTTTCTAATTTAGCTAATTTATAAATAAATTCTATTTCTTCAGGCCTGCTTTTAGCATAGCCCTCCCCAGCATATCCATCAATGATTTTTATTTCATTTTTAGAAAAATTCTCTTTGTAATCAATGTATTCACTACTGTCTTTTAGTATTTCCATAATTCTTTCTACAAAATAATCTGCTGTTTCAGAAATATTGATGCCATAAACCTCTGAATTGTTTTTCATTATTTTATTTCCCAAAAACATTCCACTATAGGTTCCTCCTGATCCTACTGTCAACACTATAGCATCAAAATGAATACCCATTTCTTTTTCTTGCTGCATTATCTCTTCCATAGCAGTATAATATCCGAAGGTACCAATACCATTAGATGCTCCCAAAGGGATTATATAGGGTTTATGCCCTTTATTAACTAATTCTTCCTTAATTTCATTCATAATATCCATTCTTCTTGTAGTATAATCTTCTTGTGATATTAGTTTAATATCTGCACCAAGGAGCTTACCTAAAAAGTAGTTTCCCTGTATGGAATCCTTCTCACTATCCATAAGCACTAGGCAACATCCTAAACCAAGTTTAGCTGCTGTGGCAGCTGTGGCTCGAGCATGATTAGACTGTATACCCCCACAGGTGATCAAATAATCACAATTTTGGTCTAATGCTTCCTTTATCACATACTCTAGCTTTCTTATTTTATTACCAGATATCTCTGTGCCGGTTTGGTCATCTCGCTTGATGTATATTTGTGGCCCACCTGCTTCTTTAGATAATCTCTCAAGTTTTTCAATTCTAGTAGGTAAATTAGCTAGATGAATCCTCTCAGGTATTTTAATCATAATCCCATCCCCTTTATAGAGTAATTAAATATACTATAGATTTCTACATTTACTTTATTTTTCCTTTTTATAACTATCTTATAATATTCTAATAGTATTATAATTTAAAATCTAATATATAATTGTCTCTAAATATAATATTAAAAATATAAAAAACCATCAAAAATTAATATCTTGATGGTTTTAATAAACATTCTTAGAGATTTATTTCTAAAGCTACTGGGCAATGGTCACTTCCCATTATATCTGAATGTATTTCAGCATCTTGCATATTATCCTTTAGACTTCTAGAAACTACAAAATAGTCAATTCTCCATCCAGCATTCCGATCTCTAGCTTTTCTAATGTATGACCACCATGTATATGCTTCAGTCTTATCTGGATAAAAATATCTAAAGCTATCTATAAATCCTGTGCCTAAAAGCTTTGTCATCTTCTCTCTTTCCTCATCACTAAATCCAGCCGACTTTCTATTTGAACTTGGATTTTTTAAGTCTATTTCCTTGTGAGCTACATTAAGGTCTCCACATAAAATTACAGGCTTTTTCTCATCTAACTTCTTCAAATGCTCCCTAAAAGCATTCTCCCAGGTCATCCTATAATCTAATCGTGCCAGCTCTCTTTGAGAATTTGGTGTATATACATTTACTAGATGAAATTTTTCAAACTCTAGAGTAATAACTCTACCTTCTTTATCATGCTCTGGTATTCCTAACCCATACTCCACTGATAAAGGTTTGATTTTAGTGAATATTGCTGTACCAGAGTAACCTTTTTTTTCAGCATAATTCCAATACTGCTCATAGCCTTTTAATTCTAACTCTATCTGACCTTCTTGTAGTTTTGTTTCCTGTATGCAAAACATATCTGCATCTATATCATTAAAGTATTCTAAAAAGCCCTTTTTAACACAAGCTCTAATTCCATTTACATTCCATGATATAAGTTTCATAACTTTCCTCCTCTACAATTTATTATTTTCTATTCTTTCAGCTAATTCATTAAGATAAATCCATCTCTGCATTTTAACCTCTAACTGCTTCTCTAACTTTCCTTTTTCACTTAAAAGTTCTTGTAAGGTAGTATAATCAGTAGTTACCTTAGTTAGATTTTCTTCAATTTCTTCAATCTTTTCTTCTATCTCTAATATTACCCCATCTATTTCTTCGTACTCTTTTTGTTCTTTATAGGAAAATTTTAAAGTTCTTTCTTTACTGTGAACAGGCTTTTTTGTATCTTTAATGATTTCTCGCTCTTTTTCATGTAGTTTTTCTTTTTCCAGGATATCTTGTTTAAAATAAGAATAGTTCCCAGTATATTGAGCTATATTTCCATTCCCTTCAAAGGCAAAGATTTTATCTGCGATTTTATCAAGAAAATATCTGTCATGGGAAACTGCAATCACAGCTCCTTGAAAATTTTCTATATAATCCTCTAGTATTGTCAATGTATCAATATCTAAGTCATTAGTAGGTTCGTCTAAAAGTAATACATTAGGTTCTTCCATCAAAACCCTAAGAAGCTGCAGTCTTCTTTTTTCTCCTCCAGAAAGCTTTGATATAAGTGTCCACTGAGCCTCTGATGAAAATAAAAATCTCTCCAGCATTTGGGAGGCACTCACTTTATCCCCATCAGCTGTTGTGATATACTCTGCTCCCTCTCTTATATATTCAATTACCCTTAGATTATGATCTATCTCTGTAGTTTCTTGGGTAAACAATCCAATCTTAACAGTTTCACCTATCTGTATTTCTCCACTATCAGGCTGAACTCTTCCAGATACTATACCTATTAAAGTTGACTTACCAATTCCATTGGCTCCTACAATCCCTACTCTATCATTTCTTAATAGTGTATATGTAAAATCATCTATAAGAATCTTTTCATCAAAGGCTTTACTTATTTTATCTAATTCAATAACTTTTTTTCCTAATCGACTACTAGCCAATGCCATATCTAATCTATCATCGTTTAGATTTCCTTCTTTTTCATTAAGCTTTTCAAAGCGTTGTATCCTAGATTTTTGTTTAGTAGACCTAGCTTGAGCGCCTCTTCTAATCCAAGCCAGCTCTTTTCTTAGAATACTTTGTCTCTTTCTTTCTGTAGATTCTTCTCTTTCTTGCCGCTCCATTTTTCTTTCTAAAAAGTAACTATAATTTCCCTTATAAAGATATAAATCACCTTTACTAATCTCAATTATTTCATTAACTACTCTATCGAGGAAATACCTATCATGTGTGATCATCAATAGAGCACCTTTTCTTCTATTTAGATATTCTTCTAACCAATCAATAGCCTCATTGTCAAGATGATTTGTTGGCTCATCTAAAATTAACAAATCTGAAGGTTGAATCAGTGCACCTGCTAAGGCTATTCTTTTTCTCTGTCCTCCAGACAAAGTGCCTACTTTTTCTTGAAACTGTGAAATCCCCAGTTTAGTCAGTATTCCTTTAGCTTCACTTTCTATACTCCAAGCATTTAGAGTATCCATCCTTTGACTCAACTTTATAATCTTTTCATTAGGAGTATTTATATCTAACACTGCACTTTCATACTCTCTAATAAGCTGCATCAGCTCAGATTCACCTCTAAAAACTTGTTCTAAAACTGTGGCTTGAGGATCAAAATAAGGATCTTGGGATAAGTACTCTATAGTCACAGAATTGCCCTTTATTATTCTTCCCTTATCAGGATACTCTACCCCTGCAATAATCTTCAAAAGTGTACTTTTTCCAGTACCATTTATCCCGATTATTCCTATTTTATCTCCTTCATTAATACCAAGACTTATATTGTTTAGGAGTTGTTTTTCACTATAATTTTTAGTAATGTTTTCTATACTTAAAAGATTCATCTGCATCCCTTTCTTATCTTAAAGATATTTCACTTTTAAAAATACCATATATACGCCAAAAGGGCAAATTCTCTTAATTTACAAATGATTAATAAATCACTTTAGGTTAAAAGTCTACTATTTAAGCCCTATTGACAATCATTGTTAATTTTTTAGATTTTTCTACACATAAAAAACCAAGCAAATTTCATATCTACTTGGTTTTTTATGTGTAGAAAATTAATATTTTACAGGTACTGCTATTCCTAATTCGTTCAATCCTGCTTCTAGTACAACAAAGAAGTCTTCAATATCAGGAGCATCTATAATGCCTAAGCTACATAATCTAAAGGTACTAGTTCCAGAAATCTTTCCAGGATATATAGTAAATCCTCTTTCAAAGCAATAATCATGTACTTTTTCAAAATCCCAATTAGGGTCCTTTGGATATTGAACAGATATAACCAATTTGGACTGTATATCTTTCTTTATCATATCCTTAAAGCCTAATTTTGCAAGACCCTTATGCAATGCTTCCCAAATTCTTTGATGTCTTGCCCATTTTTCCTCTTCTCCTTCTTGCCAATACTCCTTGATTGCTTGCTGTGTTGCATAAACTGTTTGTACAGGTGGTGTAAAGTGCATTTCTCCCTTTCTCTCAAAGAAATCATACTGCATATATAAATTTGTATAATAGGAACGTGTAGGATAATCTTCAGATTTCTCTAGTAATTCTTTATTTCCAATTACATATGATAAGCCTGTCATTGACATTAATCCCTTTTGTGCTGAAGCCATAAGAAAATCTACATTATCCTTCTCAATGTCAATTGGAATCATAGCATAAGTGGATGTTGTATCTACGATAAAGGTACAACCATACTTATGAGCAATTTCCCCTATTTTTCTTATAGGATTAAGAATTCCTGTACCTGTTTCATGATGACACGCATATACCACTGCTATATCTTTATCTTGCTTTAATGTCTGTTCTATCTTGTCTAAGTCTGGTACATTGTCTATAGGAAATTTAAGATTTACATGAGGTAGGTGATAGTATTCACATACTTCTGCTGCCCTAGCACTATATGCACCATTATTTATCACTAACATTTTCTTTTTATCTGGAATTAGTGAATTCACACATGCATCAATGTTAACTGTTCCAGAACCACAGAATAATACAGCTGTATACTTATCCAAATCTCCATGAACAACTTTCACTAGATCTTTTCTCATTTGTAGCATAATGTCGCCAAATTCTTTTTCTCTAGGACAAATATCAGGCACTACCTGGGCAAATTTTACAGTATCTGTAGTCGTTGCAGGACCAGGATTTAATAAAACATTTCTTTTTACCTTATACATTTAAATATCCCCCTCGTATAATTTAGTTAGAACATTTGATAGAAAAATAGATATTTCCCTACCGAACATTCATAAAGCCTTTTAAATAAACGTTCACATCTAAAATATTGAATATTTTCAAGTCTCATCTTAACTCTTCTACTTCTATCAAGTTCTTTGGTAGATATTACTGCCAATAATATGGTAGCTTCAACCTGCTACTTCATAATATAATATCTCCTGAATAGGGGTTAGGCGTAATCCCCCTGGGAGGTTTTCTTGAAAAACTGATACCCGCGAAAAAGCGTGCCATTCCATCAGTGAGATTCTATGATTTAGCTGGTTGGGTTTCCTTTTTTGTAGGAACTACCCGTGTCACTAACGAGGTTGTTTGACTCGCTGTAAACAATGGATACTCTATTTATTACCTGTA
>SWCG01002678.1_pt1 | contig 50405 bp, 46 predicted proteins | sample 4690071 | NCBI WGS metagenome assembly SWCG01 (sample SAMN10267281, study PRJNA491770) | bioreactor metagenome | isolation source: DHS bioreactor inoculated with subseafloor sediment | place: Japan: off Shimokita Peninsula | collected 2012-10 | reverse complement strand
GGGGGCATACCAAAGATAATCATTCCAGATAACCTAAAAGCAGCCGTGAAAAAAGTATTGATCTACGATCCAGTTCTGGGTGAGGCTTATCGGAGAATGGCCCAATACTATGGTTTTCTGGTCAACCCCACGCGGCCGCGTACTCCCGAACATAAAGGTAAGGTGGAAAATGGAGTTCATTACGTTCAAAGGAACTTTATGGCTGGGCGTACTTTTGAAAGTGCTGATTCGGCCAATCGACGTCTGAAACATTGGATCACCGCAATAGCAGGGGTCAGGCAGCATGGTACCACTCACCAAGCACCCTTAGCTTTATTCAACCAGCACGAAAAACAAGCATTACTTCCCCTACCCAAAGAAGCATATGTGCTAAATGAAGTACGGATAGCAAAAGTTCATAAGGATTGCCATATTCAAGTAGGTAATTGTTATTACTCAATACCCTATCGTTATGTAAGTAAAAAAGTCACTGTCCATATTGGAGAAAAGATGCTTGAAGTTTATGATGAACGACAAAACCTGATCTGTACTCATGTTTTATTGACAAAAAAGGGAATGTGGAGCACCAGAAACGAACATTATCCAACCCACAAAGCCGAATACCTCATGCAAACCCCACAATACTGCCTTAAAACAGCCAAACAGATTGGTCCTTCTACCTATACTGTTGTTAGTCTATTATTTGCGGAAAAACCATTGTACCAGCTACGATCTGTTCAAGCGATCCTGCGATTGGAAAAAACTGTGGGTAATGCCCGTCTGGAGAATGCCTGCAAAAGAGCCTTATTTTATGGAGATTATCATTACCGACGTATTAAAGAAATTCTAAATGCTGCCTTAGATCGTGAAGCACTACCAGAAGCAGCACCGCAAGAAGAAATACAACCTCATTTATTTGCAAGAAAAGCGGAAGAGTTCTTTATTGATTGGGAGGAAACATCCAAATGATGACCCATCCTTTGCTTCCAAAATTACGTCAATTGCGCTTATCTACCATGCTCAATACACTTGAACTACGTGCGGAGCAAGCTTCCCAAGAGGATTTATCTCCTTTACAGTTTTTTGCCCTTTTGCTGGATGATGAAATTGAACGCAGGGAACAAGACGCACTTTCTCGCAGATTCAAATCATCTGGTTGTGATCCGCAAAAAACGTTGGCCCACTTTGACTTTTCTGTCAATCCCAGTATTACTCGTTCCTACTTGAGCGACTTGGCATCCTGTGCTTACATTCAGAGACATGATAATATTTTGTTTTGTGGTCCTACGGGTGTTGGAAAAACCCATCTTGCGAATGCCCTGGGTGTTGAAGCCCTGAAACGTGGCTTTCGTGTAATTTCTAAATCCACGTACCGTCTGCTCGTCGATTTGAATGCTGCACGAGCGACAGGTGCATACTCCAGAACTCTTGCCGCTATTCTCAATAGTGATTTGCTTATCCTGGATGATTTTGGTTTACAGGCACTGCCTCTCTCTTCCATTCAAGATTTATATGAAATTATTTGTGAGCGCTATGAACGGCACTCAATGATTGTCACGAGTAATCGAGATTTTTCTGAATGGGCAGATGTATTTAACAATGATCTCCTCTCAAGTGCAGCTCTCGATCGTCTCACTCATCATGCCTATGCTATTACGATTACCGGAAATAGTTACCGCCAATTGTCGCGTAGAAAGGAGACTTTACAACAAAACAAAGAACTTACCGATTAATATTAATTATTTCGTTTTGGTGGTAAACATCTGTCCGATCATGACTGGTAAACATTACCCGACTATGGGTGGTAAAAATAACCCGGCTATTGACACAGCAGACTGATCATCAGCGGCGATAAGCACTTACTCAACGTGTCGGAGTATAAAGAGGTCGAGGTTTTGAAGCCAAGAACTTTTTTGGAAAAGTATATCTATTGATCATTTTTTCTGTAGGGTTGGAGTTCATTATTTGAGGAGTAGGCTGATTTATTCAGGGCATAAGCATGGCGTGGACTGTGGGATAGCAACTCATACCCAAAAGGCATGATATACCCAAAGGGCATGATATACCCAAAAGGCATGATATACCCAAAGGGCATGATATACCCAAAGGGATGATATACCCAGAGGGAAAAATATTGCCCGGAGGTCAGAGGTTCCCATTCTGGGATGATATCTAATCCCCGAGGGCATAATATCCGATCCTTATTGCTGAGAGATAGCGTCCAGAGATGGGCGGTTTTGGATTAAGTGGGACAGATCCACCATCGAATCTTCAGCATGTAATTCGTTCATTGGCTCTTATGTGTAATTCCTTCCTTAATTATTATCGCTAGTCTCATCCTCAGGAAGCAAGTTCTCTCCATCACCCGGTGTCCATGAGGCGCGGGATTGTTTATCCAAGGTCTTTGCTTCACTGGCGAGATTGTCCTCCGCTTTCGTTGATGAAGAAGTGGATTCCTTAGTTCTCTTTGATTCTTTTTCGCCAGAATCCAAGGAGGAATTGGAGACTTGCACAGGAATGCCCTGGGGGAAGATTACCTCACGAGCCTCATCGGGCATGGAAATACCGGCATCCAGGAAAGCGCTTTTGGTAAGGCGAATAATTGCCGATTTTACTTTGAGCCAACTGTGTTCTTTACCGTCAATCCAAAAGTAAATCCGTAAATTGACTGTAGCACTCCCTAACGCATCCACAAGTGCCAGTGGTTCTGGCTCGGCCAGTACCGCCGGGTGATCTTGAAGCACTTTGAGAGCAACATCCTGAGCCTTGGATATCGAATCGTCATATCCAATCCCAACGAGGAAATCGGCGCGGCGCTTGGGGTTGCTGGTAAAATTATAAATATTACTTTTATAAACGGTAGCATTCGGAATTTGAACATGATTACCCTCCAGTGTCATCAGGATCGTGACACGAGTATTCAGAGCTTTCACATATCCCAGAATCCCAGCAACTTCCACCAGATCTCCTGAACGAAAGGGGTTTTGAAAACTTAAAAAGATACTTGCCAGGAAGTTTTCGGTGATATCTCGAAAAGCAATACCCAGCACAATACCTAAAAGACCGGTTCCCCCAATCACTGTTGTAGCTATGTTCGTCAACCCCGCGATTTGCAAGACGATGAACAGTCCAGCCAGGAAGATAGAAACTCTGACAGTATAACTGGCAACAGTTGCAAGCAGAGCATTTGGCAGACGTTTTCGAAGTGTTTTACGCGTCGCGTTGGCAATCACACCTGAAATCAGAAAGGTGACGAATAATGCCAGCAGGCTGAAAGCTACCAAAGGAAGCGAGCGGACAAAACTACTCCAGATGTTGCGCAATTCCAGGAATGCTGGGCTGAAATCCCAAATGGAAGTTTCAACCAACTGCATTTGGTTGACAACCGCAACCACATCCTGGGTGTTGCGAGCCAGATCTCCCGCCCATTTGCGATGGTCAGCAGTTCTTGCCTGGCCCGAAAGAAAAACGACGCCCTCCTGTACTTTTACCTGGGGGTCGATGAACCACCCGGTTGCCCGCATAATTCTTTCCAGTCGATCTCGGATCTCGAAATCCCAGGCAGTTGGATCAATTTCGACCTGGTCCGGAACCTGTGAAAGTTCATCATCAGCAACTGGAGTGGCGGTTGGTCCGGTTCCTGACTGAGCAAGGACAGTTGAAGGGGAAGTTAATGCAAAAATAAAAATTAAGCAAACGAGAATGAAGAGGGTTTGTGCCTTAGGTGAAATATATGATTCGAATATTCTAATTTTTACAATTAAAAGAGACATGTCAGGATCCAATAGTAATTATACACAAATTCCAACTCACATTTGTCCACCGGTTTTATAAAACCAGACCTGATCAAAGCCCCATGCATGGATTTTTAAACGCCACATTTTGGAATACCCTTTTGGCGTCTGATGTCTGGTCGTTTTTTAGCTAACAGAGAACTGGTTATTCCTAAGACTGAATGACTGCAAATCCCACTGCACCGGGACCAATATGCGCACCGATCACAGGGGTAATATCCGCGGTTAAAATCTCCCCCTTAGGGAGCAAATGACCTGCCATGGATCGAAGTTCGGAAAGACGTTCGGGCAAAGCATTGGTGTGTACTATCGCGAGCCGCTCCAGCTTGCCAACCTCAGCCAGCATTTCTACCACACGTTTCAATGCGCGAGCGTGTTCGCACTCGCTCTGAACCCGGCTTACCGTTATGCATGGTTAAAATCGGCTTGATCTGTAAAAAAGAAGCCAGGCCTGCCAGGTATTTGTTCATTCGGCCGCTACGCTTTAAAAATTCCAGGGTGTCTAACGCTGCAAAAACGTAGCTGCGCTCCATTTGCGTTTTAAGAACTGGCATGATTTCAGCAACTGAGTTGCCTGCTGCTGCCATTTTTGCGGCCGTCTCAATCAGAAAGCCAGACCCCAGGCTTAACTGCTGTGAATCCAACACTGTTACAGGGATTGAGGTGGTTTCCTGGGCTGCGATGCGGGCTACGTCTACAACTGCACTTAGTGCAATTGACATATGAATCGATAAAATCTCTGTTGCGCCATCCTCGGCAAGAGCATCATACACGGCACGAAATTTTTGTGGCGATGGCACAGCGGTTGTTGGGTGCACTGGAAAGGTGGGTAGTTTCTTGTAGAATTCTTCACGCGTGATATCAATTCCATCAAGGTAACCTTGCTCACCGATGATAATGAAGAGTGGCACAACACGAATATCATACCTCTCGATGATCTCCTTAGGGAGATCACAGGTGCTATCGGTAACTATGTGGACTGCCATGCTAAACCCTTCCAGATGTTACGATTAAAGCAAACTCAATTTCAATATCCATGTTACTCCAGTTTGATTGGTCGATTGATTGTTCGAAAAAGGTGGAAATCTGTGCTGCTGCGATTGTCACATAGCGAATTTCTGGCATTTGTGAGTTCACGAAGAAGAAAAACACATCATCCTCTTTTAATCAAATTATATTCTAATTAGGTGAGGATGATCTGGTTGAAAGATTCTTTGTATAATCTTAGTCGTAATTTATGCTGGAAAATTAATCCTAACAGGTTCAAATTAGAGCATGGCAACTATCTAGAAGGCCAAATTGCTTCTACTCATTTTCAATACCAATTTTGAGCATAATAACATTACACCATGCTCGACTCAACGAATAGAAGGGTGATTCGCAGGATAACTGAAATCACCCTTAACATGAATGGTTGATCCTTATCTGTGCAAATTATTATTTCTTGTTGGAGCTCTTTGTGCTGGAATTCTTTTGATTTGGATCATCGTATTGTGACCATTGCATCTTACTGCTCTCAACGGCTTTTTTGATTTCCTCACTCCGCTTTTTGCTTAATTCTTTGTTTTTCCTGGTTACATCATTTTGTTTTTTGGTCGTACCTTGCGCTGGCTGTTCGACGAGCCCCTGTGTTTCATCCACATAGGAGATGGGTTCTTCGACATAGACCCATTCTTCGCCTTTATCCCATGGTCCCTGGCCTTTGTTCCATGGGCCCCGTTGGCTGTCGGGTCCGGAATAATTAAAAGCCAGGTGAGTATAGCGTGGATCACCCTGGCGAATCGCTGGAGGAAAATTCGGCTGAATATCATTTAGCGCGGCTGTAAATTGTTGGAAATGGGTAATTTCGCGCGTCATTAAAAATCGAAGGGTTCTGTGCACATCCGGATCATCCGTAAATTGAAGCAAGTATTCATAGACAACCTTCGCGCGTGATTCGGCCGCGATGTTTGAGCGTAAATCGACTGTCAGATCGCTATTGGCAGTCACATAATAACCTTGCCAGGGGAATCCATTTGAGTCCGTCATTGTGGGTCCGCCGGCACTTTCTACCAAAAAACCTGGGCCCACAGCAGCCCCATGAATGATTTCATCTTTTTTCGCGTTATCGCCCATAAGCTGCGTGAGATACGTATTTTCAACAGCATTTTTCATCTCACCGTTTAACCCATCCATCAGCATAGTGATGGTAGCCCCGACGATTTCCAAATGACTTAATTCCTCTGTAGCGGTGTCCATCAATAAATCATACTTATCTGGGTAAGGCTTTCGGGCAACAAAAGCCTGCACAAAATACTGCATGGCTGCTTTCAACTCGCCGTTTGGTCCTCCAAATTGATCCAAAAGCAAAGTGGCAAATTTTGGGTCGGGGCCAGACACGCGCGCATCAAATTGTAAATTTTTTACATGGTAAAACATAATTTTCTCCTCTGCTGAAATTTATTGAATACAAATTCTTCTCAATGTTTTGAGCCAAATATCAGAAATCTTAAACTTATTTTTACCTCCTTAATTTTATAATTTAGAGAATGTTTGTCTTATTTGTGATTTCTATCACAATACCTTTGTTAATAATATATATCTGGGATATTTGATTCAATGAGGATTTTTCCCCTTCGCTGGTAGGGTAATCCCTACTCGATGTATATAAAAAATCTGTATTAACACGCCTAATAGTTGATAATCCAATCGTTGACTTTAATTCCCCTAAAGAAATCAACGGATTTTTCGGGAAGAGGGGAATTATTTTTCCTCCGCCAATAATCAAGGGCAGGGGATAAGATTAAGCGGCCAGATAATCTTTAAATAATTTCAATCGCGGGTTTTGGTTATCAAAGCGCGCAGCTTACCAACCCACCGAATGAGGGTCTCTTGTTGATGTAAACCAGATCATTGATCTCATAGGTACACTCTACCGCAGGGTAATTACTGAGGGTTTGGTGATCACTCTCATCATGATTAATGCTCTCATGCACGCAGGCGGACTGTACTTTTCCTAAGGCACTTGGATAGGTCAGGCCGCCGTCCACTTTCTTTTTACTGCGGCGGTTGAAAATAATCAGACCCACCCCGATTGCCATCGTTATCAGAAAAAAAAGTTCAGCTCACTCATCGGATTGAAAGCATTATTACCTGGACAGCTATGATCTTCGAATGCTTACAGCAGAGATCGGGATAGTAATAATTATTATTCTCTTTCCCCCTAAGATTTCTGAAGAGGCTGGAATGCCAGGCCTCTTCAGAATCGGATTCCCTACATTTATTCCACTACAAACTCAATCGGGGTCAGGTTAATAAGATTGTCCGAAATGGGGCAACGAGCATCAATTTTGTGAATTAAATGTTCTTTCTCTTCCTGGGTCATGTCAGCATCAAGTTTGACGTGAACCCGAATGGATGAAAACCCAGCGCGTAATTCAGTATTTTTCCCCATTAAGACATCTGTTTCAAAGCCGCCTTCAATATCGACTTCGATATTACGAACAGGTAATCGTTCTTGTTTGGCAATGATTTGACCGAGGGTTACAATGCAACCTGCTAAGGATACCAGCAAATATTCCGGAGGTGTGGGACCTGAATCAGTTCCACCACCGGCAGGGGGTTGATCTGTGTAAACAACGTGCTGCCTAACTCTGGATTCAATTTTAAATCCTTCCACCAGGGTGGTTTTAACACTTACATTTTTAATTGGCATAATACTCCTTTAGACTAAGGTTACACCATCATCAAACCTTTATTCAAACATCCGTACAATGATGTAAATCATAAGAATCTAATGTCAGATTGGATTAGAGATTCTCGTTAACACGATGAGATTAAATAATCATCGATAGAATAGGTAGTCAGGAGGGGCATACCTCACGCAAAGTCGAGGTACACTTTCAGGGAGGTTATCCAATGCCTGAGAGCTTTTTGCCATTTTCTTCCGCTTCAATAAATGACTATCCCCTGCGGCTAGTGTAAGCGCGGATCCTTTTTGCTATACTGTTCATAACATCTCAATAACAGGGAAGGGGGTAGCGTCTTTTTTGCTGAGCGTATGCTTGCCAAAATATTGAGGCTCAAATGATTGTAAAGGTTACTTCTACTCACAAAGTTAAAAAGCAATGCGATTAAGGTGGAATTCTGATTAAGAGGATATAGATATAAAGAAAATTGCTTTCATCACAACCAATAAAATACTTGCCCAAAGCCTTGCTGTAGCTATGAAAGCTATGCCAGATATGGAATTTGAAATTTTTATGCTGTTTAATTCGCAGCAGGCACTGTTGGATGCAGAAGTTTTTGAGGTGGATGTTGCCTTGATAGATGTGGTTGGTAATGGTCCAGAGAAAAAAATAACACAGCTGTCATTTTGCGAAGGATTGCATAAACGATTGCCAAATTGCCATATTTTATTGCTTGTTTCACAGGATGACTTGGCAAGCCGTAAGATGGCAGCAGAAGCAAAGCAAAAGAAAATTGTTGAAGACTTTGTGTTTTACGATGCTTCATTAAAATACTTATTTGCAAAGTTAGCAGCATTTTGATAAGTGCCCAATTTTTTGGGGTTTCCAATGTAATTCTCAATGAACTGGTTACACAGAAATCAATGGTGGTATGTTATCATGATGGCAACAACATGGTAGGCAGGTGCTTTAATGGTATTTCATTGGAGTGAGTGGGGAGTGTTAAAGGCTTGTTTTTCCAATTGTAAAAAGCACTTGAGAATTATAGTTGGTCTCCTACCCACCCTGATCCTCACCATCTTTTTATCTGGATGTGCAAAACAATCAATCTCCAATTCAATACGAATTAATCTGGACGATTATTCATCGTATCCAAAAGTTGTGGAACAGATCTTGACTTCATTTGTGATTGAACAATCGGATTATGAAGCCTATTTCAGTTTAGGTGATGGTGCCATTGCGGAAGCTTTTGACACACAAGCTGTCGGTGCGCTTGAAACCGGGATTGCAAAATACTGGTATCCTCATTATCTGGCGACGGTGATTATTGCTGTTGATCGTGATCAAACCGATGTCGCAATTACTGGTTGGAATGATTTGAAGTCCACTCAGCAGGAAGTAGCCTTTTCAAATACATCTGGCGATGTGCAAATGTTGTCAGCTGCCATGTCCTACGGCCTGGAAGGTAAACATTACACTTTATCAAAAACAATCGAACTGTTGGCTTCCTTGCAGGCTAAAGGCCGCCTTAAAATCAATACATTTGAGTCCCCCATCATTATTTGTTATGACTATCAAGCCGTATTTCTGATGGAAAATGGGCGCAATATTGAAATCATCATACCTGCCGAGGGAACATTTACCTACGAAAAGGGTTTGCTTTCAAATCAAACCCTTAATTTCGAAGGTAGCCCGGAAAAATTATTGCTTGATGCCCAGCTGCGCTTACCAGATCATCAAGGTCACAATTCCATCTACCCTGATGAAGCAGCCTATTCCTCCGCCGTCAGAGTTGACGATTACAAACACTTTGCAAAAACCACCCAGAATGTTAGCGCATTAATTGAGCGGGAGGTCCTTCATTCCAAACAGTTTATGTCTATTGACAATCGCGAACACCTGTATTTCGCTTTAATTTTCATCATTTTGGTTACGATCTGGACGGTATCGGTCTTAAGTCGTTCCATGCAAAAGGGGATTAGTTATGCTGCTTTTTTCACCGGGATAATTTTGATTGGATGGACTTTGGTTCGTCTTGTCAAATATCAAATAGTAGCAACTCCCATTCTTACCCGCTATTTATGGTATTCGTTTTATATTTTTCAGTTGTCATTGCCGCTGGTTTTGTTATGGATGGCATGGGCAATCGACAAGCCTAAACACAAAATATTCCCTCCCAAATGGTGGCGGATGATGGCGATCCTCATAAGCATTTTGATCATTTTTGTATTCACCAATGACCTGCATGGGCAGGTATTCCGCCTGGATTTAAGTAGACCGGATTGGGGCAAAAATTACAGCTACGGCTTTGGTTACTATATAGTGCTTTTTGTCTCCATGGTCAATCTCGCCACGGTACTTTTCATGCTGGTGCAAAAAAGCATAAGGAATCCAAGGAAAAAGGGATTTATTTTTCCTCTTGTCATTTTCTTTTTGTTTGGTCTCTATAATTACGGATATATCATACGCAACCCGCTGGTCTTTCAAACTGATGTTACCATTGTGACTGGGCTGTTTACAATGCTCATGTTTGAGGCATCGATTCGTTCTGGGTTAATTCCGGTAAACACTAAATATATCGATCTCTTCACACGTTCACCGCTTAAAATGCAAATTATCAACCATGCGGGTGAGACGGTACTGGCTTCTGCGTCTGCAACCCCCCTGGATGATGAGATCCTTGCTCATGTGATAAATTTATCACCGTTTCCATTTCTACAGGATAAAGATTTTCTGTTATTTGCCAACCCCATTCCGGGTGGTTATGCCGTATGGCAAGAGGATATCCGTAAGATTTCACAATTACAATGTGAAATTCAGAAGTCGACACAAATGCTAACGGAAGCCAATGCCATACTAGCTGAGGAAGAAAAACTTAAGCGCTCAATTAACCAGGAAAAAGCAAAAAAACAGCTGATGGAACAATTAGAGGCTGAGATCGCTGGAAGCATAGAACAGTTGTCAACCATGATCGAAAATTTGCCCCACGGTGAAACTCATTCGAAAGAAACCACCCGGATTGCATTACTACTCTGCTATATAAAGCGCCGTTGCAATTTGTTTTTTCGCGAGAAGGAAACTACCATCACCACCATGAATGAGCTAATTGTGTACATGGATGAACTTTCACAAATAGCAAAATATTCGAATGTTCAGATTGCAACCGTAAACGAAATGAGGGAAAATCTTGCAATCCGGCACGCCACCTTGTTTTACGACATTTTCTATGCTGTGATCGATTTGGCAGTCTGTACAGGCTGCCCTTATATCATCAACCAACTAGGAATCGTAGAAGAATTTCTAACAATGCGGATGCTTCCATCAGAAGAACTGGGAACTTTCAAACCAGAAGTCAGACTGCTTGCAGCGATTGCTGCCGCAAGGGGAACCATAGTTACAAAAGATTTAGAAGAGACGATCGGCATCAGTTCTTCTTTTCCGAAAGAAGGCATAGCATATGATTGAGTTTTTTACTTTTTCACCGGCGGCGCGCGTCTTTATCACGTTAATATTGGGAATTTGTGTTTTGACCCAGACGCTGGCGCTGGTGTTAAACTTTTACCGGCACAGCGCAACCACACACCGGATTTTAGAAACAATGTTTGAAATATCCATATTATGTGAGATTCTTGTCTTTTCGCTTATGCATGGACAGGTTGTAAATGGCTATGAAAATGGATTTGTTGTACCGATTGGATATGTGGAGCTTCGAAGTATCGTTTTTTTCGTGATTTTAATCCTGGCGATCGTGGTTTCTGTTCTTACGAGAAACCTATTGCCACTCAGTGTTATCCCAGCCGCTGTTATCTCTTTACCGATTTTGGAGAATGGGTTAGGAAGTGCCTTCCCCTGGTTTTTTATTGCCGCTTTGCTCTTTTTTCTAGGCAGAAGCATCAAAATTTGTGTATTGAGTATTATTGCAATAAGGTCAAACATCTCAGCCTTGTCGGTTATCCAAGCCATTGACTCGTTACATACTGGTATATTATTTTCTGAAAACGATGGGACCATACTTCTCTCTAACCACCAAATGCAAAATCTGATGATTGCCATTACTGGAAAAGTTTTTCGTAATGCTGAAAAATTTTATGATGTGCTTGCTTCACACAGATATGAATCAAGATACAAAAAAGCGGAGTTGGAAGGGCAAATGGTTTACCTTCTACCGGACGAAACTGCGTGGATGTTTACAAAAACAGATATTTCGTTTCGTATGAAAAAGTATGTCCATATTTCTGTAGCGGATGTCAGCGAGCTTTGGGCATTGACGGCTGAGTTTCAGCTCCAAAATAAAGAACTAAAGCACAAGAGCGATGAATTAAAGAAAACAATTGCTAATTTATATGCCCTCAGCAAAGAGAGGGAAATTGAGAATGCCCGCATGCGCGCACATGATATTTTAGGGCAGCGTCTAACCGTTCTGCTTCACACAATACAGAAAGACAATAATCTGAATGATGAGTTACTCACATCCTTATCGAGAGGACTGTTAGACGAATTAAAAGCAGAAAAGATTGAAACTGGTCCAAACCATGAACTGCACAGCATTCAAAACATTTTTGCTGCGATCGGGGTAGATATTCAGTTTGAGGGGCAGCTACCGGAAGATACCCAGCGGGCGAAGCTATTTGTCGATATAATAAGAGAAAGCAGCACCAACGCTGTCCGACATGGTTTTGCTACACAAATAAACATTCAGGCTGAGCGAAAAGAGAAAGCTCACAAGCTACTTATTACCAATAATGGACACACAACCTCTGCCCAACCTGCAGCAGGCAGCGGTATCGAGACCATGAGAAAAAAAGTGGGTGCACAAGGCGGTATTTTGGATATCTATCATTACCCACTGTTTACATTGTCTGTGGTTTTACCTGGAGGTACTCAAAATGCATAAAGTACTGATTGTGGACGATCACGAATCGATGTCCGATTCACTCTCGCATGCTCTCACAAACACGGATCTTTTTACGGTAGTTGGCTGTTTAAAAAGTGCTGAACATGCAGAATTGTATTGCATGAAACTCAGACCTGATTTGGTTCTCATGGATGTCTGTACTGAATGGGGGGCATCGGGTATTGAGGCAACAAAAACCATTCGGGGAAAATACCCTGAGATCAAAGTAATTGTAATGTCAGGTTTCGACGAGATTACCTATGCACCCAGGGCGAAAGAAGCGGGTGCGCAGGCTTTTGTTTTCAAAAGCAAAAGCCTTGACTATTTTGTGCAGGTAGCCGAAGGTGTGATGGCGGGTGAGCGTTTTTTCCCGGAGCCAAAAACCATTCCTACAGTGATGGGCGAAGCTCCTTTAACCGAAAGAGAAATGGAAGTGCTCCGGCTTGTGTGTAAACACATGACTAACAAAGAGATCGCTGATGAGCTTTTTATCACCGAACACACGGTTAAGTATCATAAATCCAATATGTTGGCGAAAACAGGGTTTAAAAAAGCGGTCGATCTCGCATTTTACATGATTTCAAATGGTCTGATTAATCCCCTTTACTAAGCGGTACATATCATCTCAATAATGCAGGGTTGAGTGTTTTTAGGCAGCTATTCTCCTGGCAAAAAACACTGTGCTCATTGTATTGAATAGATTCCATATAGCCAGCAAAAAAAAGGAGATAAAAACTGGTTTACAGAACCTGTTTATCGGTTTTTGCTTAAAGACTACCCGTAGCGGCTAGGGTAATTGGATACGGCACTGGATATACTTAAAACAAGGGTAAAAAATACGCCACCCCTTTCTTTATTGCGAGGCTACGAAAAATTACCAACAAATTTTTCTAACCTGAATTGGGAATAAAAATTCAATTTAAATGAACGAATTCCAAACTGACGATGATATAAAAACAGTCAGGGCGGAATATTTTGTAGGGTTTGTAATACCATGCGGGGCTTCTAACAACCCGCGTAGAACAAAGGAGATTGTAATGAAAAAAATTAGCTCGATAATTCTTGCGTTTATAATGCTGGTTAGTTTTACTGCTTGCGGGGGCAAAAGTAGTGATGGTGATAGCGATGCTCCCCATCTTGGTATGTGGAATGCTGTTGCGGCTTCTATGATGGACATGACCCTGGATATTTCAGAGGTGTATGATGAAGGTGCGTCACTTGAAATGAAAGATAGTGGAAAATTTAAATTGGTCCTGGATGGGGAAAAAGCATACGGAAAATTTACGTATGAAGATGGTCTCCTGAATCTTTCGGGAGATGGACTTGATCTGTCAGGGACCATTGAAAACGATATCTTGACACTTACCAATATGTTGGATATGGGTTTGGATCTTATTTTTGAAAAGGAAGGTAGTAACGCTTATGCGAACCTTCCTAAAACCAGCGGGGACACAGGTTACTATGTTTTGGACCAAGCCACCGAAGATGGTGAAACGATGACGGGCGACGAATTCCGGGAGATGGGTTTTGATTATTATGTTTTACTAAATGAAGATGGCACAGCTGTTTGCCAAACAGACGATATTGCTACTGGAACCTGGGACAAAGGTGTTATGAAACTTCGTAGTGAGGGCGGTGATACAGCAAACATAGAATACGAAATTAATGGTGATGAACTGACCATCGATTGGGGCGGACTCATTATGATTTATGTTCGCAGCAGCGGTACGCCCCCCACGCTGACCGTCAGCGGGGAAACTAGTGGCGCAGGAAAGCTAAGCGAATTGCAGGAGTGGTGGGATGGCGACTGGTACGGATATTGGGAACCCCATAGCGTTACAGATGATTACAACCATCTCGACGAAGGGCGTTGGGACTGCTATGCCACAATCAAAATGAATCCGGATAATACCGGTGTCATCTACCTGTGGGAAGATGGCGAAGACTTTGCGACAGTGGATATCACGCTATCTGAATATGGCGTAGGTGATAAGGGAGCAGCTATGTCTGAAAGCGGTCACTATTGGAATGGGGATGAAATAGGTCACGCTGATTGGATTATTGACCCGGGCATCTATGATTATAAAGATTACATGGTGATTGACGGTCGTTACGTGGACGAAGATGACGAGGGCTTCTATTATATGGTTTATCTGCGTCCTTGGGGTCAGCTTTGGGAGGAAAATCCTGAAGATGAACGACCACCGTGGTACGAAGACTGGTATCTCGGCTGCTATAGCGACCCGATGACCAAAGCGATTCTCGATATCGATGGCTACATTCACTCTGAATTAGTTGATGTTCTTGTCGCCGAAAAACCGGCACCCCCCGAAGGAGCTGCGCCAGAAAAACCAGCACCCTCCGCACCGCCCAGTGGTGGACCGATAAAAGCTGAGTTCGAAATGGAAGGCGTCATGATCTCCGCGACGCTTCCCGCACAGGGCTGGTGTGCAGAACATACAGCGTTTGGATATAATTTGTATCAAGTGGAATCTTGTGATGATATATATTCTAATTCTCCACGTATAAGGATAAATATCGATCCGGATAAGAAAAAATTTGATCGTTATTCTAACGATTTTGAAAACGTACAAACCATCAAAAACAGGACGATTGGTGGAATCGACATGGCCGGACGCACCTACGAATTCGTGGGAATGGACTGGATAGAATACATAGGCATGCTGGACAGTACTCTTGCGGTGAGTGTTAATACTTCCAAAATCGACATTAGCAGTGGAGAAGGAAGTGCAGTAATAGACTCCATAAAATTCAGCATGAACAAACCTGTTTCTGATATTACTGGTGAAAGAATTTCTGCCGGTAACGTTAGTGCGCTTTGTCCCGATGGCTGGAAGAGTTATCCTGTCTGGGATTTGTGGGCTGAAGAAGCGAACACAGTAGACAAAGACAAACTAAAATTTAATAAAGGGGCAGTAAGCGAGGATGACCAACACTTCACGCCCAGCATGGAAATCCGTTACTATGGTCTGAACTCCACGTTTTTTAGACCTGACAAGGATCGCTTCGACGACCCTGAAGATTTGGAACCCATGAAGATTGGTGGACGCACCTGGGAAGGGATTGCCGGGTTGAGTTGGGGTAACAGGCAAGCGTTAATTTGGACAGAAGATGGCGATGATGAGTATTTAATTGCAATCTTACTTGAGTACGATGGGAAGAAAATAACACTGCAGGATGCAGACGTTCAGGCGATCATCGCCAGCATTACAGCACCCTAAAAAGAGTCAAAAAGGACGCCTAAAAACAACAATTTATTTATGACGGCAGGCAGAAGGATCGGGATTGTTTTGGAAGCATCGGGCTGATCTCGAGCGCAAATCCAACCTGAACCTTTCAAAAAAAAAGTTGGACTGGGAAAACAGTGTCAACAGCAGTAGATAATCCATCTAATCCTGTTGACACTCCCTTATCATTTGAATGAGGATGAGATGCATTCGAAAAACGATATGGAAACAATCAATCAATTTTGGAAGATAGCATTTGATGAATTACCAATAACGCTGGATATGTTGAAAACATTGCCACAAGCCGACCTACAACAACCGTATTATGCAGCAGTCCTTTTGATACCAGCATTGTGCCAGTGGTTGTCCAACCGGAATGCCGCACTCGCAATGATCGGATTTCTAAAAGGACCCCAGGCACTCTCAAACCACGAAATTCAGTTTATTAATGAGCGGTTGCGTGGCAAAGAATATTTGCCATTTTCCTACTTTGAAGGAAGCATACCCGAAAATGGATATGAGCCAACACGGCCTTACACTGTAACGATATCCGCTGTGCCTACCAGTTTTGATGAAGCTGGATATGCTAAACTCTACTTAAAATCAAGTGGTGCGGATAGTCCCCGCCCTGTACAGCTTCGAAAAAAGGTCACTACTGGTGAGTGGTTTCTATGGGATCAAATGCTGCTTGGCGGGATTCGTCAGCCTGTTTCAGTCGACCGCTGGGGATGATTCTGAAGAATATTATGAGGAAGTCGCATCGCAATAAAGAGGACAAATTATCAATGCGCCTTAGCTCCATTTTTCAAGTGACGCTGGAAAACCTGGCTGCGATTATTGTGGTGAATGGTTTTTAACCTAAAAACAGTCAGGAGGGATAAATTATGCTAATTATTATTTTGATTATGCAGCGCAAGGCGGTAGTGAAAGGTTTAATGGATAAGCTTGGGGATTGCTCAGATGTCCACTTGATTTACGAACCCGACTATCCGCATGCAGATTTTGCTATTCGTAATTGCGATGTTAAAGGAGCACTGATTGAAGCTGCAGAATCTGGGCCTTATGACACGGTTTATTGTTTGACCCTCTGCAAGCAGTTGCGAAAGCAGGCTCCTGGATGCAAGCTGCTCCTGATGTGCCCGGAACAGGATGAAAACAGTATCAAACTGGTCGTTGCTGCCAAGTGGGAAAAGCAAATCGACGATTTTGTGTTCTATGACGTGACCATTGATTATTTGGCGTCAAAATTAATATCTATTTAATCGGAATGTCTGGATTTAGTGCAGCTAAATATAACTGCGCAACAGTATAAATACCTCTTAAGCTTAAAATAATCACCCCGGAAATCGTTTAGTATTTCCAGGGTGTTTTTAAAATCAACTTGAGAAAACCTTAAAAGATTCCCAGCCCACTCAGTAGGACGATGATCAATAGAACGGGTGTGACGAATTTGATAATAACAATCAGTATATTGACAACTAAATCGTTTTTCAGCTGGCCGTTGTTACTCAATGCTTTACGGATATTATCAGCTCCCCATACCCATCCGGCAAAGATCGCGATAAACAATCCGCCGATGGGCAACAACAGGTTTGAAGAAACAAAATCATACAGGTCAAACATGGTTTTGCCAAAAATTGTGAAGTCGGCCATCGAACTGGAAGAAAGCGCAGCGGTCGAACCGATCAGAGCCAGCAAGAACCCTGTGATTATCGTCGCTTTCGTACGACCCATTTTTGTATTCTCCGCCAGGTAAGCCACTGGCACTTCAAACAGGGAGATCATCGCGCCGGTTGCGGCGAAAGCTGCCAGCAGGAAGAACATAACCATAAAGATATTTCCAAAGGGCATAGAAGCAAAAACAGAAGGGATGGTTATAAAAAGCAGTGAAGGACCTGATGTGGGTTCGAAGCCAAAGGCAAAAACAGCCGGGAAGATCGCGAGACCTGCCAGCAGTGATACTGCCAGGTCAGATAGCATCACTTTCAAGGTTGGGGTGGGGATGTTTTGATTGTCCTTCCAATAGCTGCCGTATGTGGTCATTGTTCCCATACCGACAGAAAGCTTAAAAAACGCCAACCCCATCGCAGCGAGAATCGCCCCACCGGTCAGGTTAGAGAAATCTGGCGAGAAAAGGAATTTTAACCCATCGCTTGCACCAGGCAGCGTAAGGCTGCGAATGGCGATGATAACCAACATTACCACAAGCAATGGCAGCAGTCGCTTGGTGGTGGCTTCAATCCCTTTCGATACACCCCGAATGATGATCAGACTCATCAGAGCGAGCACAATCCACTGCCACAGAAGAGACTGAAAAGGGTTGGTCACGAGGCTGGTAAAAGCCTGCGAAGTTACTTGTGGGTCGGTTGATAGCAGCCCACCTGAAATGGACTTGAACACGTAAGCAAATACCCATCCGGCAACTTCGGTGTAAAATGCCATAATCAGAAAAGCTGAGAGGGCACCGGCGATACCAATCAGCCACCAGGGTTGCGATTTGGAAGGTGATAACTTACGCATGGTTTCGATAGCGTTAGCGCGAGCCTTGCGTCCCAGCATAATCTCAGCAATCATCACGGGAAGCCCTACCAGGAGTGTGCTGAACAGATATACAATAATAAATGCAGCACCGCCGTTTTCTCCCGCGAGAGAAGGAAATTTCCAGATATTTCCTAAACCTACAGCCGATCCAAGTGTCGCGAATAGCGCACCCAAAGCTGTTGCAAACCCCCCTCGTTGAAGCACCTTGCTGGTGTTCAATTTTTCTTGTTCTTTCGAGTTTGTATCACTTTTTCCAGACATTTCTTAACGATTTCCCTTCTTTATAAAAGAAAATTAAAGCATTGGCATCTCTGAAACTTCGTTGGTTAACCGGGGAAGTTTAAACGTCCTTCAGCTTTTTGATTAAAAAAGATAAACCCTTTCCACCCGTTTATTTCCAATGAAAGCATCAGTGTAAGGTCATCTTAACCCAGTGGTTATAACAGAGCTTCAGTGGACTGTCAATCAAATCCATCATTGCTTTCGATGGATTCACATCCAAAGAATTTCTTGCGGTTGGAAAGCAGTCGGGTTTCTTTTTGTTCAGAAATTGAATTGTGGTTGCTTGCGGAGTAAGCAGCATAACCGGAAAGTGATTTGAAGATCGGTCCGTATGGACCTCTGCTCCATGGCAAAAATGCGGCTACAACCCGCTAGCTTACCTGAACCTGGTTTTTTGCCTTCGGTTTTGCAAAAATAAAACCACAAATGGTAACAATCAGGCCGGGGTTTTGGTGGCTAAAAAATATATTAATACTATACTTAATTAGGTTCGTTATCAGGACGAGCAAAACCACCATAATCGTATTTAAGCAGGACTGCATCGTCTGTTTAAAGATTTTTTTTCTCCTTTTAGATAATGACAAAAAAACCTTGTCAAATATTCAAGATTGCGAATTTCTTGTCAATTCACCTTAGGTGCACTTAACAGAAAAACTAACTATGGACTATTCACCTAATAATTCTAAAAGAAGCAAGTGATATATCGGCAAAGCTGTGTTCAGAAAATCCCAGGAGTAATGGATAAATCTGATAAGGCAAAATCATAAAAAAAACACTGGCCTGGGGTTATTTTAATTGTGGTAATTATTCCTGAGAAAAATAATCATTTCTAGTAGGTAGAAAATCATGAGAAATTCAATCAATCCATCATCTCAAAAATCTAATAAAAATAGCTGTTTGATTCCTGGGCTTTTGGTAGGCGGCTGTGGCTTATTGTTGCTATGCGTAGGTCTGATTGCTGCCGTCATCATCTTTAACCCATTCGCGGAGGAGATTTCTTCCTGGCTCGAGAACCCGGTCGAATTTGATAACCCCGGTTATTCGAGCAGTGGCGGGGTTCTAACCAGCTCGATTGGCGAAGAAGATTACCCATTGCAGCGGATTCGCAGCCCGGAAACCGATCCGGAAATTGTGGAAGGTGTGACCGGTGCAGTTCCCATCACGCTTACTTTGAGTGATCAAACCCGACTGATCTTGCCATCTGGCACGACAGAGGTGGCTGTTAATCTCCAGCGCGAGAGCACTACCATCCAACTAAACCAACCAGGGCTTGAAACCAGTGGGAGCACACGCGTGCTTGAGTTTGAACTGGACAAAGTAACCGCAGATTTCATCCCACAACTGACGATACCAGCCCGAGAGATGGGGGAACTCCATCCGGCGACAGTCAATATCGCTCGGGTCGGTCCACAATGGGTGAATGGTGAAATTCTTCTGGATCAAATAACCTATTTACCCCTCACATTAGATGATAACGGCGATATTCTGATCATTGACAAGGACATTGCCAGCCTGGCCACTGCTTTCGCAGCCTCTCAAAAGACATCTGGCGTGAAACTGGCTGCTGTGGTGCCGCAGTATGGTGACGGCCGTTTTCTGAAGGTTAAATATGTGCCGATGACTTTTCAGAGTCATCTGGATTGGTATGCTTTCCCGCGGTTGGTACGCATGATTCCCGATAAGGATAACCCGGGATTTCGTCATCCTGCCGATTCAAAAATGGATCAGGATGCGCTGCTGAAGCCAATCAGCAACGTGATTGTGCTGGTGCATGGGCACAACGAACAGGAAAAAGATGGCAGCGCATTGGCCACAACTGACGATCCCTGGAACTACTCCTATAAGCGTGAAGTGTGGGACGTATTTTACAAGACATTCTTGGAAACACAGATGGATCAGGTAGATTGCACGGCTTTTTACGAATTCATCTATCCTACCTTTCGTTCTGCGTATAGCCCTCTGGCAGGCAACCCTGTGGAACCTTTAGGAGATACGTTTGCCAAAGCCATGTTGGTTGGCGCAAAAAATGACCGCTATCAGTTAAAATGGATGAGGGAAGCAGATATGAATGTCAATGTGTTTATCACAGCTCATTCGATGGGTGGTCTGGTAGCCCGGGCGGGTGTCCGTCAGTTTGATGAATATATGCAAAACTCTTTTCGCCAATTGGTGACCTGGGGGACTCCGCATCATGGCAGCCCGTTGGTTTCGCTTGGTTACATTTTTCGCGGCGCATACATGGTGAATCCCGGCCAATTACGGGCTGCTCACTGGTTCCCTGACTACTTACCGGAAGGAGACGTTGATAACATCCTGGGTAGCGGTATGTTGCAGTGGATCCTGGATCGGAAGGTTCAGTTGGACACCCCCGGTACACGTGATTTGCGCTGGGATAATGTTCGTCCTTTACGTTTGGATGAAATCTTCAAGGATGATACCAGGGCGTTGATTTTTACTGACCCAGGAAACACAAAATACAGCCTGGTTGATGGATCATGGCTTTATAATCAAAATCTAAAGCAATTTAATGAAAGCGACCCGTACTACAATACCGACAAATATGTGTTCTTTTATGGGACGACCAGCAAGCGGCTGCCGAATCAATCCGGGGAAACAGCCATTGGCGCGACGATATTGCCCACCCTGCTGCAAAATCCCTCGCAGATGATTAGCGATGCGGGTGGTGACCGGTATGAGGGTGAAAGCGATGGGGCAGTTCCACTGGTTAGCATGGCAGGGATGGGTATTGCTCCAAATCGCTATTACTTAGGGGATCTGGATCATGAGGAGTATTACAGCAGCGCCGGTGACAAGGGCCGTGCTGTCGCGCGGGCAACATTTAACTCTTTTGGACTGGAAACTGCACGCTGTGAATGTGCCAGAGTAATTATTGAAAATCTGGAGGATTTCCACACCAGCAATGCTTCGGGCACGCGGGATATCCAAGCCAGGCTGCTTTTGGATCCAGAATTAGCCCCTTCGCCTGGCGATCGTATCCAATCTGCTGAGGCAATGCTTTATCAGGTGGAGAATATTGATAATCTTGATGCTATAGCTGAGTTTTTCGTATCAGAGAATGGTATATTGAGTGGATCGTTCCCTATTCCGGAAGGATTGGAGGAGGGGACTTTCCTGATCGTGCGCGTACTTTTTTTGGATGGAACCCACCTTGACTCCGCACCGATAGTCATTACTGAGTTACCCTGCCTTCCCCACCCTGGCTCCTATTTTGCAATCTGCACCTGTGAAAATACAAAATGTTGGTGGAATGGCATAGAGGCAATGTGTAGCGACGAAGAACCACCCCGCGAATGGTACTGTGCTGACCCATCCGAATACGAACCATAGAAAATCACAGTGGTATTGGTACCATGCTCCTGGATAGCCTTACGGAGTATGCGCACAAAGAAGGCTATCGGTCAGTTCGCCTGGACGACATCATACACCCACTTGCGTTTTTCCTTCAGTGGAAGAAAGCGTGAGAGGGGATCGTAAGCAAGGGCAGAAATTTCTGAACTTGCTACGTGGTGTCCCAGCCTTCATTGGTTCCGATAACGGTTCTTAATTCTGTACCGCGCAGATCTGTGCCTGGCTGAACGAACTGGCTGTGAAATCCTTTTCAACGAGCCGGGCAGTCCTTAGGAGAACGGCTTTATCGAGAGTTTCAACGGCAGGTTCCGCGGCGACCTCTTGAACCGCGAAATCTTTTACACTTTCAAGGAGGCCTAAACCATCATTGAACAGTGGCGAAAGGAGTATAATATGATTTGACCATGTAGCACTGTAGGCTACCACCCCCCTCTCCCGGAGCGATATTGCTACCTGAACGGGAAGCTCCGCTAATCACCCGGTAGCTGTCACCACCACTTATTGCCTGGGCTGATCTACGGGAGCTGGTCAGAAAGGACATGCGAGGGCAAAATGGGAAAACAGAAGGTTGTGAATGTCACACGCGTCGTGATCATGCTGCTATTAGTTCTTGTGGTCATTCCCCTGCTGCCGATCCTGATATCTGGGCGGTGGGGGTGGTGGGAAGCATGGCTTATGGCAGCTATATTTATTTTGACATTCATCGTTAGCCGAACATTGGCCGCGCGCAAAACACCAGATATCCTCAAAGAACGGGCGAATTACGGCCAGCACGAGAATACTCAGCCGTGGGATAAATGGCTCTCACCGCTGGTGGCCTATGGAAGTGTATTAATCCTGCTGGTTTCCGGGCTGGATGCCCTTTATCACTGGTCAGCTGGTTTCTCGCTTCCGGTGAAGATGGTTGGACTGGTATTAATCGTAGCAGGGTACGTTCTCGCGTCTTTCGCACTGATCGAGAACGCCTACTTCTCAGGGACAGTCCGCATCCAGGCAGAGCGAGGGCACAGGGTAGTTTCAAGTGGGCCTTATGGATTCGTGCGCCATCCAGGCTATTTGGGAAGCCTGGTAGCGAGCCTGGGCATGCCGCTCTTACTCGATTCAGCTTGGGCCTTCATTCCGGTCGTGGTTTTTGGCGCTTTTTTCATCATCCGCACCAGACTAGAAGATCGCTTCTTGCAGGGAAATTTAATGGGGTATCGCGAGTACGCGCAAAAGGTACAATACCGCCTACTGCCGGGTATCTGGTAAGGTCGATTTTTTTGTAGCAATTTCATGGGTGGAAGTACAACGGCTCCCCCCACAATTTCACACATGACTTTTGCGGAAACACTAACTTTTTATGATTGGACAGGAAACTATACCGTATGGGTATCCGGATTTGCAGTGGTGATCCCTATGAATCTGTCACAGAATAGTATTAACGTCGGTGGTGAAATTGCTACATCGGGAATCAAGACGTATATTAATGGCACACTATCCTTAAATGGACAAGTTTTATCTGGGCTGATTACCAATGATTTTGGATACTCGGGCCAATTTCAATTTAAGATGAAAGAAAATATGAACCAATTACAAGGAAATGACACTGAACCCGGTAGTGTGGAACCATTGTGCGCAGCCCGGAATGGCTCCGGAAAACCCAGTCCATGTATGTGGCCTTAAGGTAGATAAATCTGTGCGTAGTTTCCTCTATTTTTAAGGTATAGTAGACAGAACAACTTAACGCAGGCGGGAGGGCGTTTGGTTTGAAAGAGAATATCGCGCAAGGCTTGAATTAATTTTTTGTTACGCTTCAGGAGATAAAGATTGTGAGTGATGAGGTTAAAATTCAACGAGGATTTTCTGACGAGTTGCGCTCTTCAGCTGCCAAGTTGTACGATGCAGCATTTGGGGCCAAGCTTTCAATCGCTATGCCAAACCCCATTTCACGAATTGCAGTTCTGACTGAGGGTTTCGATCCAAGGTTTTCTTTCGTTGCAATAAAAGGAAATGAATTGGTTGGAATTGCTGGCTTTAAGGTTGCACAGGGTTCGTTCACAGGAGGTATTTCATTTCGTGTGTTAAAGAAGAATCTTGGGTTCTTAAACGCCATTCGTGCTGTACTTGTTCTTACGTTATTTGAACGAAAACATATCGCTGACCAGTTGCTAATGGATGGAATAGGCGTTTCAACCAATATGCGCAGCAGCGGTATTGGTACCAGGCTCTTAAATAGCCTTACGGAATATGCACACAAAGAAGGCTATCAGTCTGTTCGCCTCGACGTAATAGATACGAATCCTGCAGCTCAGCGCTTGTATGAACGAGTTGGCTTTGTGCCAGTCAAGATTGAGCATTTCGCTTATTTGAAATGGCTACTTGGCTTTGGGTCAGCCACACAGATGGAATATCGCATTTTCTAACCACAATAAAATCTGCTTCCAAGTCTAAAACTCGTGATGCCCGGTGCGTGAGATGATCTCCTCCTGTAAAACCTGACTCAGATCACAGAAGTAATCGCTGTACCCGGCAACGCGTACGATCAGGTCGCGGTGTTCAGCAGGGTTAAGTTGAGCTGCCCGGAGAGTCTCCACATCGACCACATTGAACTGGATATGATGTCCATCCAGATTGAAATAAGTGCGCACCAGTTGCACCAACCCGTTGAGCCCCTCTTCATCCCGCAGCAAGCCGGGGGTAAACTTCTGGTTGAGTAGCGTGCCACCCGTACGTATATGGTCCATCTTGGCTGCAGACTTTAATACAGCCGTCGGGCCTTTGCGGTCAGCCCCCTGAACCGGGGATATCCCTTCGGACAGCGGTTTTCCAGCCAGGCGCCCATCTGCCGATGCCCCCATCACGCTCCCAAAATATACGTGACAGGTGGTTGGCAGCATATCAATATTATACTTGCCGCCTTTCGTTGTTGGCCGCCCAACGACCGCATCATGAAAGGCATTAAAGACCAAAAGCATGATTTCATCCGCGCGGTCATCATCATTGCCATAGCGGGGGGTATGGTTCATTAATAGCTGCCGCTGGCGTTCGTACCCTGAATAATTAACTTCCAGCATTTGCAACAGTTCTGCTAGACTGAAGTGTTTATCCTCAAATACATGCGTTTTGATCGCACTGAATGTATCGGTAATGGAAGCGATCCCGACCCCCTGGATATAGGTTGTGTTGTAGCGCGCTCCACCCTCATGATAATCAAGTCCCTTGCTGATGCAGTCATCGATTAATAATGAAAGGAATGGAGCCGGTAAGAGGCGCGCATACAGCCTTTCGATCACCTGGTTACCGTTCACCTTAATCTCCACAAAATGCATCAACTGTTGACAGAAAGCAGCATACAGAGCATCAAAACTGGTAAAGCTGTCAGCTAAACCGGTCTGCAGACCGATTCGTTTTCCACTGCGTGGGTCAATACCGTTATGCAGGGTTACTTCAAGGATTTTTGGAAGGTTCAGGTAGCCTGTGAGGGTGTAATTTTCTTTGCCAAAAGCGCCGGTTTCCACACAGCCACTTGTACCGCCATTGCGCGCATCTTGCAGGGATTTTCCAAAATTGACCATTTCCTGGATAACCGCATCGGTATTGAAAATCGAAGGTTGCCCAAAACCAGTGCGGATAATTTTAGCGGCCCGTTTAATCAGGCGATTGGGTCCTTTTTTGCTGACATGAATCGATGCGCTTGGTTGTAAAAGGCGCATTTCCTCAACCACATCCAGCAGCAAGAAAGTTACTTCATTGACCCCATCTGAACCATCTTCTTTTAATCCGCCCAGATTGATCTGCGCGAAATCGGTGTAGGTGCCGCTTTCGGCCATCGTAACACCAACCTTGGGAGGTGCTGGCTGGTTATTGAACTTAATCCAAAAACACTGCAGGATTTCCTCAGCACTGTCGCGCGTCAGACTGCCATCCTGAATGCCGCGTTCGTAAAAGGGGTAAAGATGCTGGTCCAGTCGCCCCGGGCTGAAAGAATCCCAGGTGTTAAGCTCCTTGGTCACGCCCAGATGGACAAACCAGTAATACTGGATCGCCTCATGAAAATTGCGCGGTGCCCTGGCCGGAACCCAATCGCAGACTTCAGCAATTTTTTCCAGTTCAGCCCGGCGGTCAGAGTCTGTTTCGTAGGCAGCCTGGCGACGGGCTTCAGCGGTATAGCGCTCAGCGTATTCGATCAATGCCTGGGCACAGATCTGCATGGCTTTTAATTCCTGTTCTTTATCATAGGCGCGCGGATCATTCAGAAAATCCAGTTTTTGCAAACTCTGATCGATATCATCCATAAAATCGAGCATGCCTTTGCGATAAATCTTATCGTCCAATACGGTGTGCCCGGCTGCCCGCTGTTCCATGAACTCGGTGAAAATGCCCGCTCCGTAAGAATCCAGCCACTCCTTTTCCATCTCGGCAAATATCAGTTCGCGCATCGACTTCCCATGCCAGAAAGGAATTATTTTCTCGGCATAAAGGTTGAAATCCTTTTCTGCCACCTGAAAAGGGATTTTTTCGCGTTCGTTTAAAATTTTTAAATCCTCAAGGCTATGACAGCACAATTCCGGGAAGGTGGGAGCGGCTTTGGGAAAATACCCCTTTTCCCCCACAATTAGTTCCCCTTCCCCCAGGTAGAGGTCTTCATGTTCGAGTAAATACTGAAAAGCATGCGCCCGTTGCAAAGGCGCTGAAAGAAGCGCTTGCTGATTTTGATAAAATTCGGTAAGGAGCTCAGCCCGTTGGGTAGAAATAGAGGCCGGTGTATCCAGGCTTTGTTGCCTTAATCGCAGCACACGTTCACTTTTACTCATGGAATCAACCTCCGATTTGAACTTCTAAATGAAAATTTCTCAGGAAATTAGCCATCTTTTGTAGGTTTTCCTCTGAAGGTGCTATCGTTTCCTTTAATGTGTACACGCGCTGCAGGCGACTATATTTCTCCATTCCGATGGGGTGATAGGGTAACAGTTCAATACCACTCAGGCTGGGAAGGCCGGCGGCGAATGTAGCCAATTGCTGCATTTCGTGAGGGGAATCATTGAATCCGGGCACTACCGGGACGCGGATGATCACCTTCTTACCCAATTTTGAAAGCCAGATTAGATTCTCCAGAATCAGCTGATTGGAAACACCGGTTAAGCGTTTATGCAGGGTTTCATCCATGGCTTTGAGATCATATAAAAAAAGGTCTACCCAGGGTAGCAACTCCTGAAAGACTTCCTGAGATGCATATCCACTGGTATCGACAGTTGTATGAATATCCAATTCCTTACAGGCTTTCAGCAGGTCGAGCAGAATCATGGGTTGCAGCAAAGGTTCACCTCCCGAGAAGGTGACTCCGCCATCGGATTGGTCATAAAAAGAGATATCTTTTTTGATCTCTTTCAGAATTTCGTGCACACTGGGCTGAGAACCGATCAGCTCGCGTGCTGCACTGAAACACACTTTTACACACTCACCACAAAGATCACACTGATTCTGGTCTGTATGTAAGCTGCCACCATTCTGGCTGATGGCAGCTTGTGGGCAGACTTTCAGGCACTCCAGACAACCAATACACAGGCTGGGATGGTACATCAATTCTGGTTGCGATGACTGGCTTTCGGGGTTATGGCACCATAGACAGGAAAGAGGGCATCCTTTTAGAAAAACAGTCGTGCGGATACCGGGTCCGTCATGGGTGGAAAAGTGTTTAATATCGAAAATCATTTCACTTTATTATAAAGGGAAAAATGGTTTTACCTCGAAAAACATGATCTGCTCGTTAATTATTTTTTGTTCTGCGAAAAATCCCCTCGTAGCTCGCATGAGACAAGATGGTGCACACGCTGGGGTTTTTGGCACACGCTCAAAGAGCCCCACTTGTCGCGATGTCGTTGTGGGGAAGTGGATCCTTTTCAGGGATGATATCGACAACCCATGAGAGTACTGTCCATCCCCTGTTTCGTTTTCTGAATGGATGAAAATAAGGAAAAAATTCTAACTCTGGCAACCATCAGGGGATATCCTTACCTTCAATAGTGAATTTCCTTATTTTGTTGGAGAGGAAACTTTTATATGATTAAGAAGAGATTGTTTTTAATGTCCTTAAAATCCTTGCTTATGGGTGGAATAGCAGTTCCTCCAGGTTGCAGTTCGTTTCGAATTATGAGGAGACAATGCCATCAAAACAAGTTAAGGATTTTTGAACTGAGGCGGATAAAAAAATTGAGTTAAAGGAGAAGAGTAATGAATAACTATAAGAGATTTGGGATGATGATTGCAACAGCGACTGTTGTCATGTTCGGGTTAATGTATTTAAACACATACCAATGGGATCACATTTTTTTCAGTGAAACCCGAACCTACATGGCACTCATTATGGGCGCGGTCATGGCGATTACGATGCTGCTCTTCATGCGCAAAATGTACACCAATAAACGGGCGAACGCAGGGATTATCATTGGCAGCCTGATCGTCTTCGCGCTCTCACTGTGGCTGGTTCGCAGCCAGACAACCGTTGGAGATGTATCCTATATGCGGGCAATGATCCCACACCATTCGATCGCAATTCTGACGAGCGAACGCGCCAAAATTGAAGACCCCCGTGTGCGTGAACTGGCGGACGAGATTATTGATGCACAGGTTAAAGAAATTGCTGAAATGAAAGCTTTAATCGCCGATCTGGAAGGCAAGCAATAGGGGGATTTTCGATAATAAAAATTAGACGAAAACATTTTGGTCATATATAATATTATGATCACCTCCCGCTTAATAAAATTAATATCACAAGGATCGTATAAAAATGCTTTCGCCGTTTATCAAAAAACTAGGAATTAGTTATTCAGTTGTTTTAGTGACCATTCTTGCAACTTTTCTCTCGTTTGGAATTTCTTCATCCATCAATTTTTTGAGAACGGGCTCCTTATTAAGCTACACATCCGTGAATGCAGTGATTATTCCTTTGATACTGACACCGCTAATTGCAGTATCATTTTTCCGGGTACTTTTCCAATTGGATGAGGTCAGTCATAAATTGGAAGAGTTATCCAACACTGATGAGTTGACAAAAGTGCACAACCGTCGCTATTTTTTTGGAAAATTGAACCAGGAATTTTCCCGCGCAAAACGATATAACCAGGTCTTCTCAATCATCATGATTGACGTTGATGATTTTAAATTGGTCAATGATGAGTTTGGCCATCCAGTCGGTGACGAACTCTTGATTGTGCTTGCCAGGCTGTGCAGGGATAAATCCCGCGAAGTTGATGAATTTGCTCGCATTGGTGGGGATGAATTTGCATATTTGCTTCCCGGTTTAGACCAGCAAGGAGCGGAGGCATTTGCTGATCGGCTGAGATTATTATTAAGTAAATATGAACTGACACAACGAGATACCGCAATACATATAACTGTCAGCATAGGCGTCATCTCATGGACTCCAGAACATGAAAATATTAATGATATGTTGATCCAGCTCGACGCAGCACTTCAGCAAGCAAAGGCAAACGGAAAAAATAAAGTTGCTACAAACACTGATCCGTTACTAACTCGGTGAGGGTACAACAACATCCAGACATGATCAGATGTTGAAATATTTCCAGCATGGCAGATTAGAAAAAGCATGGTGAAATTAATTAGAGATTTCTGAAATTGGCCTTTCAACAGTGGTGTCTTTTTCCTTACGGGCAGAGATCATCTCCAGGAGAGGTGATGAGTGGCAGATCTGTGCTGCCTGTAAAAACCTTAAACAGGACATTTCTAAGGTCCATGTGCAATAACAGGTCTACAACCCATTTGGGAAAGGGCAATCACGGAAAACCCGGACCCCGATCCAGTCTGATCAGGCTACCACTCACCCCTCTTCTTTCGGATAAGTCACCCTGTCACCCTCCACTTTTGCGAAAGGGGTCAATTTGTGTGGCTGGCTGGATTGCTCACTCAGAATGTCTTCCACCTTGATATCGCGAACCAGGAGCGCATCGCCGATCAGGGAGCGGTGGCAGCGCCAGGGGACGGCTTCAGCGCACATGATGGCAACACGCTTTTCTTTGGCGAGCTCGATCAGCTCTTCCAGCCCTTTGGTAAATTCAGGGGTCTGCATATAATCTGCGAAGCCACGGAAGGAGGCATTTTTCCAGGCCATATTAATGGAGTCTTTGGTGGAATGGCGCAATCCACCCAAGCCTGCCAGATGGATATATTCAATGTCATGCTTCTGTAGTTCTTCCTGCAAGGCATCCTGATTAAATTGGGGATTATAACGAGATTTTGGTATGGTGCGCACATCGACAATCCTTTCAATTCCATAATTAAGCAGGATGTGGATAAATTCATCAATCGGATGGGTGGAATGCCCAATGGTAAAAATCTCAGTGTTCATCGTATATCTTACTTTTTTATTATTGTATCCATAATTCACTCTCGATCCTACTGGTTGTTTCAGGTTTTTGCCCAGCTTTTCTATGAATCGAAGCTGATATTATCATTGGTTTGTTAAAGGTTAACCTATCAACAACATGAAACTGTTTCCTAAGGGCAGGATAATAATACTGAAAACCAATAATCCAAAAATGAAACAGTTGCCGTTTTTCTCCCCAAAACAGCGGCGTATAAATTTGGCTTTATGAAAATCAAATTGAGTTCTATCCGGTCGAAAAACCTAAAACGGAAAATTGTATCCCTGAATATCTAATTTCTCCACCAGATATTTTATGTCTTTTTGCAAGTTGGCGTTAATTGGAACCCCTTTAACCCTGGTGACTTTTGCGTTTTCGTATTCTTTTTCTCCTGCTGTATAGATACGTGACTGCCCAGGCGCTTTGGTAGAATTACGGAGCTCTCGCAAGATGTTGCCGGTGGTGCGCTTGAAATCTTCAATCGGAGTAAAGAAGCCAATGTTGATAGCCAGGAAGAAATGTCCTACCCGGAACGGCTGCGGCGATCCATCCGCTGCAACGCCGCTCAGATCGTGTAGGAAGACCCCTGATTGCAAGGAAGCCGAAAGAATTTCTACCAAAACGCCAAGTCCATAGCCTTTGTGACCGCCTAAAATTTCTCCCACACCCCCCAGCGGCAGGAAAGCAGCTGACTGTTCACCGAATGCAAGCAGTGCTGTGTTGGGATCGATCACTGGCTGGTTGTTGTTGTCAATTAACCAACCACTCGGAACAGGTTTTTCCGCTCTGGCAAGCACTTCAATCTTTCCACGCTGCGCAATGGGTGTGGCAGCATCAAAAATAAAAGGAAAATCCTCATCGCTGGGAGCTCCGAATGCGATCGGATTGGTACCCAACAGAGGCTGTACACCGAATGTCGGGGCAACGGATGGGCGTGTGTTCGTGACCGAAAGACCAATCATCTCGTTTTTTACTGCCATGCTCGGATAGTATCCAGCGATGCCATAGTGGGTGGAATTTCTTACGACCACACAGCCTAACCCAAAAGTTTTCGCTTTGTCGATGGCAAGCTGCATCGCACGTGTACCAACGACCATCCCCATACCGTGATGGCCATCTATCACTGCGGTGGTAGGTGTTTCTTTCACGATTTCAAAATGAGTGACCGGCTGGTGCTGCCCGCTTAAAATTCGCTGATAATAATAATTCAGGCGTCCGATGCCGTGTGATTCAATGCCGCGGATATCGGATTCAATGATGACATCTGCACTTATTTCCGCATCATCTTCCGGAACGCCAGCTTTGACAAAGACGTCCTTGATAAACTTCCGCAAAACATCGATGGAAAGGTAAACTAATTCATTCGTCATTTTTTTCTCCTCCTCCGTGATCTTATATTTCATTTTTTGGAAAGGATTCTCAGCAAAAAAACTTGCTTAATTTCCATCGTCATGCTGGTGTGTAGATCTGGTTTTCCACGATTGAATTAGGATATTCATCCTCTTTCACGCGATAATAACTCTGCCCGAAGCAGGAGCGGCAATAGACGGTTTCCTGAACGATAATTTCACGCTCGTTCATGATTTCTTCTCCGCAAATGGAGCAGTTTACGCGCAACCCTGGCTGGCTGACGATCTGTTCGATCGTAGGTGATAATGTCACGGATGTGAAGGAGAACAACACTTCAGCGGGCATGATCTGGTATCCGACTAGTTGTGCAAAATAACGGCGGGGTTCATCCGGGACGTACTCATGGGCTCGCTGGCGCACGTCATGCCGGGGGGCAAGGCGGATAGCTTCCCCTTTAATGACATTGATGAAGGTTGCCGCCACCTTGCCATAATCCACAATGCGCAGGGTGCGGTGCCCAGGAGAGATGCCCGCCGCAACTTCCAGGCCATCCACAAAACAGCCGTCTGTCTCCGAGATGACGAGCAGATTTTTATCTGTGCGGGGCAGGACCAAACCAAGCGCATCTGCCCCTGCCAGCGCCATGCGGACACCCAAAATCTGACGAGGACAAAGCGGCTTATGGCGCTGAGATAACTCCTGAATAATTGTTTGAATATTGATCATGGTTTGCCTTCCTTTAAACAATCATGCATGGATCACATGCACGGATTAACCCGCAGGTACATCTGAACTGAGTGATTTTTTCAATTGAATAAGCAATCCGCTCATCGTTGCCAGCCAGGCCAGCAAGGAGATGTACAGAAAATACTGAGGAATGATTTCTAAAGTTGTTAATCCTGTTGCTTTTGCCAATAACAAAGTTGAAACCGTGTACATGCCCAGTGGGAAGACCATTCCCCAATAGTGTGGGTCATAACGAATAGGCACACGTTTTGCGATATGACGCCAAACACCGAGCATAACCAGCAATGGGATTAACCATGTTGCAAAAGTCCAGAAGAAAAGGGTAAGCCCTTGCAGAAAGGGTAACAGGTCTGAAAGAAATGGCCACAGTGAGGCATTTAACATTAGCCGGTCTCCGGCAAGCGTGGTAATAGCAATCGCTCCCATACTGATCCAATACGTTGGCGACAAAGCCTGGGCCATTAAGGGATTGAATAGCAAGCGATAGAAAACCAGAGTGACCACCAGAAGATACAACATTCCCCCCAACAAATAAAATAACAGGGTAAAAAGCAATAGAAATTCCTGATGTTGGGGAAATGTTGGCACAAGTAATGAGCCTAAAACGGAGATTGATTGGGTACCGACAATCGCAATGAACCAGGTTCCATTAATCCCGCTTTCTAAAGGGGGTTTGGTTTCTTTAGTAATCATGGTGAAAAAAAACAGGTAAATCAGGAAGAACCATAGAACGATACCCAAAAAAAAGAAGGGATAGGCAGCCTGATCCCAACCTTTAAGAATGATGATTTGACTGCCCAAGACGCATGTTCCAGCCACGCTGGTAAAAAAGCCGGCGCTTTTACTCGAATTTTTAAAATCCTCCAATAGTTTCGCAGGGTGACGAAATATCCGGATTAAAAATAGAAGCCAGATCAGTGTGTAAGCAATAAGATTAATGATTAAGAGAAGGTCAGCAATTATGTTCAAAAAGTAGAAATGAGCAGCAATCGAAATAATGCCGGTCGCCATTACCAGCGAAAAGTATCCCGGGTAAAGGTTGGCAATTTCATGATCAATCCTGGCAATCAATAACTTGTTCACTAATTCCTTTGAATCATTCGGCTATTCAGTCTCTTTTATTATAGTAGATTGGATTAATTGTGCTTGTCTGCACGTTTGTTATTCTGATCCATTATTTAAACGGCTCTTATTCGGCTTGTTCCGGTAAAATTTTTTCTGCACGACGCACTTTTTGATTCCGGATGACGATTTGCCATGGCCGAACAAGGTAAGCGAACGGATAGGTAAGGATATGAATCAGCCGTGAAAATGGAAACACGGCCAACATGATGAAGAAGTTGATCACATGCAGCTTAACGAGCCATGGCAGGGGAGCCACCAGGTCGACTCTGGGTTGGAAAATAAACAAAGAAAGAATATACGGGGAAAAAATGGATGCGAACCAGGATGAACCGAAACGGTAAAACGTGGCAACCAGCACACCGGTGAGCGCAGATACAAGTACCAATACCAGGACGAACAGATCCATAGGGGTAGTGACAGCGAGCACGCGTTTATTACGGATTCGGCGCCACAACAAAATACACAAGCCCACCAGCCCCCAAATTCCCAGGGCAAGGCCGGTCAGTTCCAGTAAGTACAGCCGGATGGGAACCGCGTTCCACAAAAGTTGTCCTTGCGGTAGCAACAGGGCAAAAAGATGACCCAGCAGAACCAGGACGATCCCGTAGTGGAAGGACACGGAGCCCCAGTAAAGTTGTTTGCGCTCAAACAATTGGGAGGACAAACTGGACACTGTAAATGGGCGGTAAATCGATCGATAGATTCCTACAGCAATCGCCAGCGTGAGCGCTATGTAAGGTAAGATGATGAAGAAGATCGTATTCCAGATCATTGTGGCTCCTTTTCCAAGGCATTATAAAGAGTCTGAACAGCCTCGAGCAGGTCGAGGTAGGGGTTACCTGGGTCGGCTTTTCGCAATCCTTCTGTCATGCGCTTGATGGCTGGCCCGAGCACCTCTATCAGTTCGGGCATCGGTTGTGGCACACGTCCGAGATAACGCAGCACTGGGATGAGATGATCAGGCAATTCACCCTGCAAATCGATACCGCTCTCTAATAATTCCCGGTTCATTTTGGATAGGAAAACTCCGCGCTGGTAGCTCTCTCCCCAGGTTTGAAACCCGATATATGGGGCAGATGGTGGATTGAGATCCAGTGTGCGTGTATACAACTCCTCCCATGCACCGAGTGATAAAGGGCTGATTTTTTTAAGGAAGGCAACCAAAAAATTCTTTTGCGGACTGGCCGGTAAAATTTCAAGACCTTTTTCAAGGAAATTGATTTGCTCAGGTCCAGGATAACAAAATGCTTCAGCCAGCAGGTTCTCGATTTTGGCGGTGTAAGTTTCCATGTCACTCTCCTCGCTTGGGAGGTTGGATGTAGCCAAACCCCGTGTCACCTTTGTGGGCTAAGGGATCATCCCAGGCTTCAATGGCGCTTTCACGGTGGTATTTCGGAATGACAAAGGCTTCTTTCATGTTAGGTAGGGTTGTGAGTTTGTAAATTGCTTCCACTTCCTGTGCGTTTGTGCCTGCTTCGGCCAACAATTCGAGGGTTTTTTCATCGATCAAACCATCAACAGTCTTGCGGCGCATATAAATACGTACTGCCATTAATTTACGCATGATCGGGCGGATAATGGCTTCATTTCCCGCTGCAAAAAGGTTGGCCAGGTACTTGATCGGCAGGCGGGCTGCATCCAGGCGGTGGAACAATTCAAAATCACGGATTTCTTCAGAAACATCCAGACGATACAGGTCTTCTTCGATCACACTGACAATGGGAGATAGTGGTGGAATGTAATACATCATCGGAATGGTACGATATTCGGGGTGCAAGGGCAGGGCTAATCCCCACTCTTTGACGAACTTATATGCGGGAGAGTCCTGTGCTGCACTGATCCAGCTATCTTCAATACCATTGGCACGTGCAGCTGCTATTACCTCGGGATCAAAGGGATCGAGAATGACCGCGCGGTGAGCTTCTACCAACTGGTCATCCGGTACCATGGCTGTTTGTGGCAGAAGGTCTGCATCGTAGAGTAATACCCCCAAATAGCGGATACGTCCTACGCAGGAATGAGCACAGGCGGTAGCCTGTCCGGTTTCCAGTCGCGGAAAACATAAAATGCATTTTTCCGACTTGCCGGTTGACCAGTTGTAATAGACTTTCTTGTATGGGCAGGCAGCAATGCACATACGCCAGGCCCGACACTTATTCTCATTGACCAGTACGACACCGTCCTCGGCACGCTTGTAGATTGCTCCGGAAGGGCAGGCTGCCACACAGGCCGGGTTGAGACAATGATTGCAAATACGTGGCAGATAATTGAATACCACCCGTTCCAATTCCTGCATTTGTTCACGAACAATTTCAGGAAGGTCGGACAGGTTTAAATCATTCCAGGCATAGGTATTGGAACCACCCAGATCATCATCCCAATTGGGGCCACCTTTGATTTCCATCGCTTCACCGGTAATTTTCGAGATCGGGATAGCTGTTGGCTGGTCATCATCCGCGGGGGCGGTGAACAAATCCTGGTAGCGGAAGGTAAAAGGTTCGTAGTAATCATCCAGTTTTGGCAGAGATGGGTTATAGAACAACTTCGCCAATCCACTCAGGCGTGAGTGCAGACGCAGGGTGAGCTTTTCGCCATTCCATTCCCAGCCGCCATTAAAGCGCTTTTGGTCCTGCCATTGGGTTGGGTAACCAGTACCAGGTATGGTTTCAACATTGTTCCACCACATATACTCGGCCCCTTTGCGATCAGTCCACAGGTTTTTACAGGCTATCGAACAGGTGTGACAGCCAATGCATTTATCCAGATGAAAAAGCATACTCATATGAGCGCGTACGTTCATAGGTCCTCCTGATTAAGTTAAAATTCTGGTGGTTCAATGCGCCGCACAAACACGAACGTATCGCGATTGTTGCCGGTAGGTCCCCAATAATTGAGGGCATATGTAAATTGAGCATAGCCCCCGGACATCAACACTGGTTTGAGACGAACACGCGTGAGCGAATTGTTCATGCCGGCGCGTTTTTTGTATAATGGAGATTTGGGAATACCGACGGTACGCTCGGTGGCATGATAAATAAATATAGTTCCGGGTGGAATCCGTGCAGAGACAATTGCCCGCTGGACAAATACGCCATTGTCATTGAAAACCTCAACCCAATCATTATCTGCAATCAATAATTCCTGTGCGTCTTTGTCATTCAACCAGACGGGGTAGCCTCCCCGGGAGAGGGTCATCATCCGGTCGGTTTCAGAGTAAGTCGAATGGATGCTCCATTTTCCATGGGGAGTGATCAAATTCAGCATCTTGCTCCACAATTTATTATCCTGCACCGTTGTAAGAGATAACTGCGTTTCATCCAGCATGAGATGATCCGGTTTTGGTTTATAAGTAGGCAGGCTCTCGCCCCACTCCAGATAGCCTTCATGATCCAGGTAGAAATGTTGGCGGCCGGTTAATGTGCGCCAGGGAACCAGACGTTCCACATTCAGTGCGAAAGGAGTGTAGGCGCGCCCATTGTTGACAATGCCCGACCAGGTGGGTGTGGTCAAAAAACGACGTGGCTGGGCGACAATGTCCGCAAAGGAATAGCGCACACCGCGCATCCCAGCTGCCAGGTCGCTCAATTTCAAGCCGGTTTTGTGTTCCTCGGCTTCAAAGGCACGGTGAGCCAGCTCGCCATTCGAGACTGGATCGAGTGCCAAAATCGCTTCTGCCACTTCGCGAGCCTCATACAGTGAAGGAAGTATTTTTCCATCCACTTTTCGTGGTTGACGTTTCGCCAGGTTTTGGTATTCATCAGCGACTGGCACACTCAACCCGTGTGCTGAAACACCTTTCTTTTCGATCTCAGGACCCAGACTGATCAGTTGTTCGTAAAGGCGGGTATAGTCGCGTGTCACCACCCGGAATTTGGGCATTGTCTTGCCGGGGATGGCGTCTACCTCGCCAGCTTTCCAATCGACAACGTGTGGTTGCGCCAACTCATCCGGGGTATCATGTTGTAATGGAATCATGACCACATCCCGGATCGGTTCAGGTAGATGAACCCTGGCTAATGTGCTGATACCCAGAGCAATGGCTTTGTAAATGTCCCAGTCGCTTTTTGATTCCCAGGCTGGGGCAACTGCTGCCTGCAAAGGGTTGATGAAGGAGTGTAAATCGGTGGTATTCATGTCATCTTTTTCATACCAGGTTGCTGCGGGCAAGACGATATCTGAATACAGTGCGGAGGTGTCCATGCGGAAATTCATATCGACGACCAGATCGAGTTTGCCTTGAGGTGCCTGATCTCGATAGACAATCTCATTGGTGTATCCTTTAGCCAACTCCGGGGCGACTGCGTTATCGTGGGTGCCCAGATAATGGCGCAGGAAGTATTCATGCCCTTTCGCACTGGTACCAATGGCGTTGCCGCGCCATATAAACCAGACTCGTGGCCAATTCTCCGGGGCATCCGGATCTTCTACCGAAAAATTCAACGTTCCATTTTTCAATTGATTCACAACATGCTCAATGACTTCTTCCTCATTGGCAGCACCGTTCACAGACGCCTCGCGCACAACATCTGGCGCAGAACGATCAAATTGGGGATAGAAGGGCAGCCAGCCACGACGTACCGCGCGTACCTGCATATCGATGGTGTGTTCTTTGGCTTCATCTTCGGTCTGGCCAGGTAAAAAGTCATAGGCAGTATAGCCACGTTCATAGCGCCACTGATCTGTGTGAACATAATGGAAGGAAGGAGCGTTCTGCTGGCGTGCTGCTGTACCCCAATCCTGAGCAAAAGCAATTGAACCCCAGGAAGCATGGTTGGCCAGTTTTTCCTGCCCCACGTAATGCGCCAGACCACCTCCATTGACGCCAACACTGCCAGTTAACATTAATGCAGTAATCGCTGAACGATAGAGAAGGTTATTATGATACCAGTGATTAACCCCGGCTCCGATGATGATCAGGTTTTTCCCTTTGGTCTTTTCCCCATTCTCTCCCCATTCTCTGGCAAAGCGTATTACTGTTTCACGGTGGATGCCCGTATATTTTTCCTGCCAGGCAGGGGTATAGAGGCTATCTTCATCATAGGATTGTGGATACTCCCCGGGCAGTCCGCGCGGCACACCGAATTGGGCCATGAGCAGATCGAAAACAGTGGTAACAGCCACCTGTCCCTGCTCGGTTTGCACATAACGTACCGGCACACCCCGCTTGACGACGGAACCTCCGGCAAAATCCTCGAATGATAGCTGTCGGGTATCATCACATGACCCAACGAAGGAAAGTTCCGGGTTCAGGTCTTCTCCGGTTTGGGGATCGCGCATTTCCAGGTTCCATTTACCAGGCTGTTGTTGTGCCCAGCGGTAACCAATAGTCCCTTGCGGCATGCGTGGTCTACCTGAGGTTTGATCCCACACCAGTAGTTTCCAATCACCATTTTCTGTGTCTTTGTATTCTGTCACGCGGTTGGCACGCAGGTACTTCCCGGCTTTGCCGGCCTGTGTGGATGGGTCTTCGTCAATTTCCACCAGGAAAGGTGTATCGGTGTATTTCTTAAGATATTCAACAAAGTAAGGCACCTGGCGGTCGACATACAGCTCTTTAAGCAAGACGTGATTGACTGCCATCCAATAGGCTGTATCCTGCCCGGCGTGCACCGGGATCCAATAATCGGCGTATTTTGCCACCTGTGAGAAATCCGGTGAGAAGACTGTCAGTTTTGCACCGGCGTGGCGCACTTCCGCGATAAAGTGAGCATCCGGGGTGCGGGTCATGTTCAAATTAGCACCCATCACGGCGATGAAACGGCTGTTGTACCAATCCGCGGACTCATGCACATCGGTTTGCTCCCCCCAAACCTCAGGGCTGGCTGGCGGCAGGTCACAATACCAATCATAAAAACTTAAAAATGTACCCCCCAGCAATGAAAGAAAGCGACTGCCAGCAGCAAAACTAACCTGAGACATGGCAGGAATCGGTGAGAAGCCCATCACCCGATCTGAACCATGCTCTTTAATCGTATGGACAACGGAAGCGGAGATTATTTCCAGGGCATCATCCCAACGCACTCGTCTAAAACCGCCTTTGCCACGTGCTTTCTGATAACTGGCACGCTTTTCGGGATCATTAACAATCGACTGCCAGGCTGCCAGAGGATCGCTATGGGCTTTGCGCGCTTCACGCCATAAATCCAGCAGTGCACCGCGCACATAGGGATACTTCACCCGGATCGGGCTGTATAGATACCATGAGAAACTGATGCCTCGTTGACAGCCGCGCGGTTCATAGGGCGGCAGGCTGTCTTCCAGCATTGGGTAATCGGTAGACTGTAGTTCCCAGGTCACGATGCCATCTTTGACAAAGACCTCCCAGGAGCACCCGCCGGTACAGTTGACACCATGTGTGGTGCGCACGCGTTTGTCATGCTGATGACGATTACGGTAGAATTCTTCCCATTTCCGCTCAACAGGTTCGATTGTTTCTTTTGTCCACTTTTTCATAAATACTCCTTTGAAACGCTTTCCTACTCTATAAAGACTTTGCTTTTCGAACGGGAAGGCGCGGCTGATAGCGCTTTTTTAAAGGTACCCACAGGAACCACAACAGAGCAAACAATATACCGGCAAATACGATGGCAATACCAAAAAATAACTGCGCCTGTCTTGTCAATGTTCCGGGTGCAATAACAGGAACCACAGCCTGGGATTGATCAACTTCTTTGAAATAGGCTATAAAATCAGCTTGTTCTTCCACTGTTAATGGATGATTCTGAAATGGTCCGATCATGGTTGGAAATGGCAGTGTATTCAATGCTGAAGCTAATCCTGCTTCCCCAAAGCGCTGATACACCTGAGTGAGATCTGGCCCTAACCCCCCTCCGCCTAACAACCCAAGGCTGCTGACAGAGTGGCAGGAAATGCAGGATGGGCCACCGTTGCTCAAGGCTTTTTCACCCGTGAAAAGAAGTTTTCCCACCGCCGGGTCCCCCGTACTGCTCATACCAGTAGGCGGAGGTGCAGTAGCCTCGTCGCCTGGATTACTCAAATAAGCAACGACTTTATCGACCTGGTCTGCTGTCAAACCCATATCTGGCATCGGAAAGTTATTATATTCTTTATAGAGCTGCTGGGCATCCGGATCTGAAGCAATCATCCCGGCAGGATCGAGGATAAAATCCTTTATCCATTGCAGGTCACGCAGTTCGGTGACGCCTTTTAAATCCGGACCCACCATTTTGCCCCCACCAATCGTATGGCAACCGGCGCACTTCTCATCAAAAATCACCTTACCATCCGTTGCATTTTGTAGCTGAAGTGCTTCCTGGGGAGCACCTGGCGCTTCAGCCTGGACGTTTGACACTATCGCAAAGAGGAAAATGAATACAAAAACAAAACTGGTGGCAATCACGACCTTTGTCAGTAGATTGGGCCGTATATGCGTAGAGAAAAAAGTACGAATAGCATTTTTTAGAAAGGGCATTGGCATCACCTCCATTAAATCTTCAGATCTTTCATTTTCATTGAAAGGATTTCGACGTGTTTCCCTTCACTATCACGGATTGCGTTAATTAGTTCTGCACTACTCGCCGTCAACGAATGTGAGGTGAAAAAGCGAATTTTTGTGGTTTCCAATTCAACCCACACGATGGGGATATTCTCATAGCGCTTGAGAAAATTTGAAATCAAGTGAGTTGACTGATCATCCTCTTTTTCTCCTGCTAAAAGAACCATATCAGGTTGAATGTCCTTCAAACAAACATCCAATTTCTCCCATTCCGTGCAAGGCAGGCTAATGAGGTCAACATCTTGAAATTTCTGAATAATTCGTTGCAATCCCTCGCCTAACAATGGTTGAATAGGAATTAAAACCACCTGGTGCTTCATATATTCAGAGTAAACAAATCCCCTTTGATTTCTATCCCTCTTAAGCCATCAAAAAGAATGAAAAAAGAATGATGGTCATTAGAATCAACCATCCTTCTTCGAATAGCCTTTTATAAAAGAATTAGCTCTTTTTGTGTTTTGTTGCTCTGGTAAGCGTGGATTTTAGAGGGTTCAGAATAATCCCTCAAGCCCGATGAGTGCCATAAATAACACTGCTGAGACAACCATGGTGGCGGGAATTGTCACTGCCCAGGTAACCGCCATTTAGCCAGCAACCTGCCAGCGAACTTTGTTCACACGCTCCGAAGCTCCAACGCCTAACAATGCAGAACCAATCCGAGCGTGATCACACCCATCGCCTTTTGGGTATCATTCGCGCTATTGGACATGGCCAGCAGGAGCATCGTGATGATCTGGAAATGTCGCAATGTATTGTTCACACGTGGACGGGCATTGCGAAGAATGAAAACCAGTATCAGATTAACCAAATAGCCCAGGATTACAGCTGCCAGCGGGGCAAGAAAGAGGGGTAGGATAACCAAAGGGAGTCCACCAGTCAAAATCGCCTGAGGACCTTTAGAAATACTTGTTGCACCTAGCAAACCGCCAATCAGTGCATGAGTGGAAGAAGAAGGCATCCCTCTCCAACAGGTACAGGGCTAAGCGTGGATTCATTGCCCGGGAAGCGATTACTCCAGCCAGAATACTGGATGAATCACGATATCCGTTGAAAAATGCATAAATGACTACCAGGGAAATTAAAATAATTAGCATAAAGACACCGTTTTAATAGGCTAATATAATACAGAGTATATTGGCTGAATACAATCCCCGAATGTTCTACAAATAATGAGTATTTAGAACAAGCCTTTGGTTTTTGCCACCCGAGCTGCTTCTTTGCGATTGCCGACCTGTAATTTTGAAAGAATATTGCGTAAATGGGTTTTGATCGTATTGATGCTCAAAGAAAGCATCTGTGCGATTTCCTTGTCGGATTTCCCTTCTGCCACCAGGTTAAGTACTTCCAGCTCACGAGGAGAGAGTTGGGCAAGATCATCCTTTTGCCGGGGTGCGATGCGGCTTAAACGCCGAAACTCATCCAACATTTGACCGGCAAGACGGGCAGGGATTGCTACTTCCCCTGCCAAAGCTCGACGAGTCAAAGAAAGAAGTTCTGCCGAATGCATTTTCTTTAATAAATATCCCTGAGCTCCATTTTTGATGGCTTCGAAAAGCTTTTCTTCATCGTCACGCACGGTAAGCATCACAATGGTTGTTTCTGGAAGGTCTTGCTTGATGCGCCGGGTAGCCTCAATCCCGTCCATAACCGGCATTTGAATATCCATTAAAATCAGGTCGGGTTTTAACTCAAGTGCTTTAATCACGCCTTCCAATCCATCACTGGCTTGTCCAACAACGACCATATCTGGTTGATTGGAAATGATCATTTCCAGACCCTCGCGAAACAATGTATGGTCATCTACCAATAGCACACGAACATTTTCCATTAATCTCTCCCCTCCTGATGGTGTATAGCCGATTTCGGCGTCCAACGCAATTGGATTATTGTGCCGGTCCCCGGTACAGGTTGAATTATTAGTTCTGCGCCCAGGCGCACTGCCCGCGCCTTCATAATTTTAATCCCAAAGTGCGGCCGATTGTCGTTTGGTTGTAATGACGGATCAAACCCTATTCCCTGATCCTTGATGGTAATTGTTATTTCGTTTTGAACTACGTTTAATAATAAACGCACCAGCTCTGATTGGCTATGACGTTGCGCATTTAACAGTCCTTCGCGCACAATCCGTAACACCTGTTCACTTTCTTGTGGAACCAGCATCAGGGGCACAATACAATCTGTTTCAAATAAGACGGGCGGGTTAGATGCAGATAACTCTTCTGCGATGATGGTGAGTTGTTCCTGTAAAGATTTGTTGATGGGGAAATTCTCCTTTAGCCCGGCAATTGCCCGGCGAATTTCCTGTTCCGCCTGTTCTTCGGCTCGCTCGATTTGTTGGAGGGTGGAATAGGCTTTTCCAAAATCTCCCTGGTCCATTTGATCTCTCGCACTGCGCACCATCATTCCCAGAAAACTGAGGGTCTGAAGCAATCCATCATGCATTTCAGAAGCTACCCGCTGGCGTTCCTCCAATGTTCCAGCTTGTTCTGCTTGTTGATATAACGAGACATTTTCAATTGTCCGCGCTGCCAGCCTGGCAAGCTGTGAAAGTGTAGATGCTACCTCTGGCTGGAAAGCGTCAGGTTTGGAACTGCCCACACACAACGCTCCAATCACTTTATAATCAGAACGTAATGGCGCAGCCAGGTGGCTGGCACGATACTGCGGAGCGATTATTTGACAGGATACCCGACAATTCTGCATTCCAGTAGCATCTGGCTGCGTTTGCAGCAGACCTTCTTGAATTACAAGGCCTTCAGCCTGTGATTGAGATTGCTGGAATGCGTTTTCGGAACCAACAAAAGAACGTAAATTGAGCAAATTGAGTTGCTGATCCAGTAAACACAGTGAAGCTACTTCCGAATTGGATAATTCCTGTGCTTTTGTGGTAACCGATTTAAACACCTCGTTGATGGGAAGCGTTGGGCTAATGTCAGTGCTGATTGCAGCAAGTGCTTCCTGCTCATTTATCTTGTTATGTATGCGATTTTCTAAGGTGGTTGACCTTTTTTGCATGTCCTGATTTGGTGTCAGTATAGAAGCCTGCAATTCCTTTGTGGTATTTTTTGACAGCCTGGCGTCCTCTGAACTCAGGAATTTCGCCGGGGTCTGCAAATCTGGGGTTTCAATAGGCCTGGGGGAATTTTCCAGATATGTCTGAAGGAAAACAACAGATTTGCGCATCAACCACTTCGTTAATGAACCAAAGATTACGCTCAGCAAAAGCAAGGCTGGAAAGATGATTCCAAACCTGCTTTGAATACTGGACAATTTCGGAATTCGAATCATGATGATTTGGGATATTTAGAGCGGAAGGTGAAATTCGGTATATTCATTATAGCATTTCTAAATTTGTAACTGTTTAAAGCCTGATAGTGTGAAGCGGTTTGGGGAAAGCAGAAAGCTCAGGAGGGGCGGATGCGTTTCCAGACCTGAACTACAAATAGGATAGCTGCCACCCCTTCCAGCACACGTCCGGTTACCATCCAAAGCCCGGAAAAATTGAATGAGCCGGCGATTGTAATCGTCCAGATACCCAGGTTGAGCAGTACAACCGCAACCCACACCACATTCTCGTTGCCACGTGAGCCCCCGCGATAGCGGGGGAGGATCCAGAAGGCAAACCCAATGGCCAGTTGGATGACAAAACCAAATAACAAAATATCCATATGCGCAGGCAACAGACGCCAAAGCCAGTCAGCAAACGGAATGCCTTTGTTGGCTAGCATCAAAGCACCAAATGTAAAACCCAGCAAAAGGTACAACATCGCCAGACGAACAGACCAGGCACTCAGACGAGGCATATCATTTTACTTTCACCCGTTGCCAGGCATTGATTACATACAGGAGCCCTGCCAGCCATTGTAAGAATGCCGAAGTAACCAGGAACCAGCCCCAGATCATTCCTGGGGAGATAGTGTGGAAAGGTTCACTGAAAGCACGCAACAGTAAGCCTACATTCAGAAGGATATAAGCCGCCCATGATAAAGTTTCATTGCCACGCGGCTTTTCCATGCTGTACTTCGGGAGCATCCAGAGGGCGACACCCAGGATAAATTGAGTTACCCAACCTACCATCAGAAGATGAAAATAGACCGGGACAAATCCAGAAGGAAGGAAAGAAAATAAACTGCTCAGATTTTGAACCAATCCAACCAGCAATGCCAGTATGAACATAGCCAGTGCCGTTCTTAGGTACCAACGCACAATCAGTGGCATTCCTTTTATCCCTCCATCTTTTCAGGTTTGTGGGAGCGAATGGTAATCGCCAGGATAGCCAGGAATAGCAGGATACTGATCTCGTTGAGCATTCCACCCCAACGCCGAAGATCGAACCAACCTCCCAGGTCACCAACAACTCTCATGATGAGCGAAGTGTGCAATAAAACCAGACTCACATAAAATGAAGGATGATAGGGAAGTGCCCGATTGAGAACAGCCGGGAAAATAATGGGGGCATGCCCAAAGATCATGGAAATCGTAAAACCGACAAAGATGCTGTGCAATATTGCGTCATATATTACCCCGGCGTTAACAGCTCCATACCAGAGGGTTAATAAGCCAGCAAAACCCAGCCATAAATATCCGACATATAAACAACGGGCAATATAACGGGTCAGGGGCAGCCGATGGCCGAGATTGCGGCGGGCAATATCGAACCGCAGCAGCCAGAGCGCTAATGCCAACATCCCTAGTCCTGTCAAGCGTGCGCCAATCTGGAGTGCAAACATCCCAATGACAACCCCGACCATAAATATTCCCGCGCTTATTACAAATAATGTGAGTTTTATCCTGGTCATGCGCAGGACACGGCTGAGTTCAAGCCGTTCACCGGTAATGGTCAGAATCAGAAAAGCAGCCCACCAGAATACGATCTGAAAAACTGCCAGGCCTGAAAGCCACAATACATTGCCAATGAACCAGCATAAGGCACCAGCGCCAATAATGACCACATGAATAGCCGGTTCGCGCCGAATCATGATGCCCAGAATGAAGACCATACCCAGGCTGCCCAGTGTAATTAATAGCTGCCCAAAGCCCGTCTGAGGAAGAGCCAGACTGACAACCCAACCGACGCCGGACGATAAAGGCACTACGTACAGCCACGTTTTCCGAAGCGCCACAACCCTTTCCATGGCGATGATTGTTCCCAAGAACCCGGATACCATCAGTGCCCCATGCGCCATTGTGAGGTTGATGTGAATATCCGGCAAGACCCAGCCCAAGCGCACTAGACCCGCCCATAAACCGGCTAACAATGCCAAAAAAGCCAGAAAGAGGACAATAGGGAGAAAAAGTGAACGTTGATTCATCAAAGATTACTCAAAATTTGCATTAGCATTTAACCGGAAGATGGATAATTAACATAATATTGACCTTATTGGTTATATTATAACGTTTTCCGATTAAGATGCTAGCGCTTGCCGCAAGTATCGTTAATAAGGAAGGCGCTGTCGTTTCTAAGCTTTCAATCGTTGCTTTTATTTCGGTTCACGTAACAATCATCCAGCCAGAAGCGAGGTTTCCGGGTATGAAGATGATTCAAAATTTCGAGCCTGATTAACTAGTCAACATTATTGAACAAATTTTTGGTTTGCTCGTTTACAACCTGATTCTATCAGCAACAACATGTTGTTCTCTTTAACAATTAATTTTTCGTGGACTGCCAGGTTGACTAGCCTGGAACCATAAACAGACGATTAGCACAAGTGCTGGCTGAGGTGACCAAGAGCCTTTTCAAAATTGTCACCATTCTCTTCCTCATGGTGCTGGAATAGGCGCAAGCGACCGCAATGTGTTGTTTTAAATTCATATGGACGCCTGAATCCTTCAAAATAATTGCAAAAAAAGTAGCTGAAAATGAAAACGCATGACTGCAAGAAAGATGATAAAGATCTGTATTCCTCCTCGGTCATAAACCAAAATGGGTTGATGTGCCCACGTTCTAATTTTTGATGATTGATGACACAATTGAAGAGCTGTGGTGTCCGGCACTTCACCGGGCTTTAAAGAAAATACTCAAGCCTTTAAAGTATACAATGGCTACCAGGGTTTGGTCGAAAGCGGCGGCAAGTACCACAAAATCTACTTGGGTGATCCACGCCGTGCTGCGCCGTAAAAGCTCAAGACCATCCTTCGGCATCCGGTTAAAATAAGATAAATTGGCGGAAATTGGAAAACCTCGGGTTCCTTTTTCCGGTACAATATAATTACTAAACTGAACTATATAGCCTGGGAAGAATTGCAAATTTATCCAAAACATATCTATGAGGAAAATTAAAAATGCCACGCCCACTCAATAAAACCCAGTTACTCGAAGTCGCTCACAAAGAATTTCACAAGCTTGAAACGTATTTGTCCAGCCTGTCACCGGAACAAATGAAAGCCAGCAATGCCCCGCAAAAATCGGTGAAAGATATCCTCGCACATCTCTACGAATGGCAGCAAATGTTTTTTATCTGGTATGCTGCCGGCTTGCGCGCAGAGATGCCAGACGTGCCTGCTCCTGGTTACAAGTGGAGTCAACTGCCTGCCCTTAACCAGGCCATCTATGAGAAGTATAACCATTTATCATTAGACGACGCGTTGACTTGGTTCCGCGCTTCACACGCCAAAACGATGCAGTTCATCGAAAGTCTCTCGGATGGCGAACTGACCACACCCGGTCTGTATCCCTGGATGAACCGTAACACCCTGCTTGCATATCTCAATTCCACCACTGGTAGCCACTATGTCTGGGCAGTCAAAGAAATCAAGAAGTTTCTAATCAATGAAACATTCTCCTAATTCTGATCCTGGAATTCTAATCAGATCATTTAAGCAGAAATTCCAACCTGTTAATATAACCAATTTTACTCAGGTGTATACTTAATTAGAGGAAAAACATAATGAACGTTCCCATCGAATGGCTGTTGGAAGGGGAACCCTGGATTGAATATCGGGCCAGGCGTGACTTAATGAGCCAACCCGAAAATTCCCCCGAGGTTAAATCAGCGCGGGATTCCATGTTGGTAAACCCCCAGGTGAAAAACCTGATTTCGGAATTAACGCAATGGCCGGGAAAGGTGATCGCCAGCCATAAAAGTGCCAGCCAGCCATTCCACAAACTGACGTTTATCGCCGACCTGGGCTTGAATGTCAATGATCCTGACGTGGAAAAAATAGTGGCGCGCATCCTGGCACAACAATCAGCCGAAGGGCCATTTCAACTCCCTATGAATGTCGCCAAGCATTATGGCGGAACGGGTGATGATCTATGGGCCTGGGCGTTGTGTGACGCTCCCTTGAGCGTTTATGCATTGGTCAAATTTGGTTTGGAGGCTGACCCGGCAGTGAAGACCGCGGTCGAATACCTGGTTGGGTTGCTGCATGATAATGGTTGGCCATGCGTAGTCTCGAAAGAGCTGGGCAATTTCCGTGGGCCAGGACGCAAAGATGACCCTTGCCCATTTGCAAATTTGGCAATGCTCAAGGTGTTGTCAGAAATGGCTGAATTGCGCGATAGCCCTGCCTGTCATATCGGGGCTGAGACGTTGCTTGCTTTATGGAGTGAAAGCGCGACGCGACACCCTTACATGTTCTATATGGGAACTGATTTTCGCAAACTCAAAGTTCCTTTCGTATGGTATGACGTGATGCATGTTTTGGATATCCTATCGCGTTTTCATTGGCTCAAGGATGATAAGAGATTGCTTGATATGCTTGAAATTTTGAAGGGAAAAGCTGATCCACAAGGACGTTTTACGCTGGAGTCAGTTTGGACCGCGTGGAAAGATTGGGAGTTGGGACAGAAAAAACACCCCTCGCGGTGGTTAACCCTGCTGGCATGGCGCATCCTACAAAGAATGGAGATCAACTCGCTTTAAGATAGCGCGGCATAGGGCTTTTTCCTGGAAATGTTTGCGTCTCGTTTCCAGTGGTAGGAACAAATGATCGCTTCCAATTCATCTAAACCTTTCTATAAACGCCACATTCATCCTGCTCTGGCTTTATGGTTGATCGCCCCGATTTTTGGAGAGTTGTTCTCGGGTTCTTTGCCGTTGAACGAGTATCTATCCCCTTTGACGATCCTCACCATGGGGATGCTCTACGGAAGCGGAGCTATTCTCATTCGCGAGATTGTGACTCGTTGGCAAAAGGGTTGGGGGAGTTTGCTTCTGCTTGGCATGGCTTACGGTATTTATGAAGAGAGACTGGTGGTACGTTTTCATTCTTTTGGATCCTGGCACTGTCACACGACCAACGGGCAATACCCCGTTATGTATTTCTCAAACCCTGTTTTTCTTGCCTTGCTGGGGTGGATCTATTATAGAGTAAACCGACGTGTGAAAAGTGATAATGAATCGGAAATGCTCCTGACAACCCAAGGTTAGCTCAACGTGCCATCTCATACTGACGATTACATTATTTGAAAAAATCCGCGCTTAAAGGGTTGAGGTTTTATGAGACCTTCCAATTTTCTTAACAATGTCTCAGGGGGGTCGCTTTTACAGACAAAGGCGTTTACATTTGCCTGTAAACAAATTTTTTCTGCATCAGGCCAACTACTCATCGCCAGTAAAGAGATAGATGGGCACAGTAATCGCATGGTTTCAACCAATTCACTCAAATTGGAACCCAGAGATTTTCTTGTTGAAATGAGGCCAGGTAAGTCCGCATCGAGGATGACAACATCCGGGCAGTTGTGCGTCACCAGTGAGAATAGGTTGACTGCATCCCGGGCTTCACCGATGATTTGATATTGTTCCTTCTCAGCCAGGACGAGACGCAGAGCAGTCACGACCTCAGTGTTTGCATCAGCAATTATCATCTGCATGCTTACAATCCTTGCCAATCAAACACCGGGGTGGGATAGCCTGACCCGGTTGATTTCCCCAACAGGCAGCCAATCGTCCATGTTGCCATATGCGCTGCGGTCTATTTTAAATGGTTCAACTGGTACAGCATCTTCAAAACTGATCAACACCAGATAGCGTTTGCCAGCCCAACGTTTATACTGGGTGCCAGTCAATTGTAATGCAGGCATCCATTTATCAATCATCCGGGCTGATTCATCCATGCTCAATGGATCTGAGTTGATTACCTGGTTTACACTTGCAGTAGCCTGAACAAGACCTTCTCCGTTATTTTGAATAAAGTACAATCTGTCACCCGGGTGCACTCGACCATAGGGCAGTTTTCGTCCGGTCGCTCCCCGCAGGATCATCTGCTTGGTCCCATTGATCAGTTTTTCTAAATCATTTTCTTTTGCATCAATATAAACTACGTGGTCCATGATCCCATCCTATTCTATTTGTGAATTGATTGACTGAATTTTATCGACACCCATCTTAGTCCCCGCTATGAAACCCATTGTACCCAGTCCAATTGCCCCAATAAACCAGGAACCATTGGAAGTGGGTACTCCAAAAATCATGCCAGCTGAACCAGAAGAGTTAGAAGGTGCAACTATAGCAGCATAAAGCAAACCCAATATCGTTCCTAAAATTGCTCCCATACCCAGTCCAGACAGCGAATAGACAATTTTTTT
>SWCG01002343.1_pt1 | contig 51443 bp, 50 predicted proteins | sample 4690071 | NCBI WGS metagenome assembly SWCG01 (sample SAMN10267281, study PRJNA491770) | bioreactor metagenome | isolation source: DHS bioreactor inoculated with subseafloor sediment | place: Japan: off Shimokita Peninsula | collected 2012-10 | reverse complement strand
GGGGGGGCGAAAGACCGGGGCCGACTGCATCGTGGCGGTTCGCGAGCTGGTTGGGCGTCAAATTCCCGCAATCATCGTGACCGGTCACGATGAAACGCGCGTGCAAAGGGATCTGGGAGACGATTCTGTACCGATACTGGCAAAACCCGTGAGGCCGGCGGAGTTACGCTCCGTCCTCACCACGGAGGCGGTTGCGGCGCATCACTGACCCAGGCCGCAGGCGGTCGCCTTGGCGGCTGCGCCGGCGCGGGTGGTGACGCCCAGCGCCTTGAGTACCGCCGAGACATGGACCCGCACGGTGAAGGGGGAGATATCTAGCTCCAGGCCGATCTCCTTGTTGCTGAGCCCGCGAGAGAGCAGGCGCAGCACATCGATCTGGCGAAGCGTGAGGCCGGCAAGGGACTGGTCGGCTTCGCTGACAGGCAGGCCGGAGGCTTCCAGCTGGAGAACCGCATCGCCGTTGCGCACGGCAGCCACCGCCGCAACGATTTCGTGCGGCGGCAGGCTCTTGCAGATGAAGCCGTCCGCGCCCGTGGCCATGATGCGGCGCGCGACGTCTGGGTCATCGATCATCGATACGACGATGATGGAGGCGCGGCTGAAACGCCGGCGCAATTCGGGCAGGTGTGTTTCCAGGCTCCCGGCTGAAAAGAGCAGATCGAGAATGAAGGTGCCTGGCGCCGGCCCGCTTCCGGCAAGAGACAGAGCTTCATCCACCGTCGCGGCCTGATCGATGATGGCCTCGGGCTCATGACGCTGGATCAGGCGTGCCAGACCGTCCCGGAATACCGGGTGATCGTCTGCTATGATGATACGGTCCTGGCGCAATTAAAGGCACCTTTCCTGAGCACTGTCGGGGTGAAGACTGTTCCATAGCATTGCAGGCAACGGGGAGCCATATAGGTCGAATGCACTAGGGTTTGTGGGGATTCACAAGTCAGTCTTTGTGTGCTTCACACTGTTGATGGATCGCTTTGTACTGAAAGACGCCCAATGGACCGATTGGACCTCATTGCCTTGGCAAGCCGACTGGCCCCGGCCTGAGTGGAAGAAACAACCGCCTGTTCATCGAGGCTGTGCTCTGGATCGTGCGGAGCTGATCTCGACGAATGTGGCGCCAAGGTCGTCATATCCCGGCATTCCCGCCGAGCCATGCCCCGTCAAATCGATGCCGAAATCTACAAGTGGCGGCACCTGATCGAGAACTACTTCTGCAAGCGCAAAGAATTCAAACGCATCGCCATGCGGCATGCAAAACAGACAAAAGCTTCCAGGCAATCATCTATCCCGCTGCAGCAATCATCAATTCAAAATGAATCCCCACAAGTCCTAGTCGATCCATCGCAATTGATCGTTGCCGACCGAACATGCTTGCCTCAAGGCGGAAGTCTGTTCCGTCTCCCCGGTGCGGTGATGCCGGGATTGCATTTCGGCCTTCTTGACCCACTCGTTCAGGGCCTGGGGCGCACAGCCGATCTTCGCGGAAATCGACATAACGGCCTGCCAGCGCGATCCATGCTGGCCTTCATTGTCGAGGACCAACCGCACCGCACGGTCACGCACTTCGGGGGAAAACTTGTTCGTCGTCTTGCTCATGATAGCTCCACCTTCTCAGGAGTTGGAGCCTCCGGCAAACCCGGCGCGGTTCAGCCCCGCTTGCGCCGCAACAGCCGGCTGCTTTGCGGTCGCAGAGGGGGGCGGGAGAGCAGAGGGCGGTGAACGCTGCCGTGCTGATCATTCAGGCAGGCAGCGCCGCGGCGGACAAGGCCATGGAGTTCACCCGCGCATTCTATGCGGATCAGGTCGAGTATTTTAAGCGGAAGGCCTCGAAGGACGAGATCCTTGAGGACAAGAAAGCGTATTTTTCGCGCCGGAGCAGACGCGAATTCAAAGTCCATGAGGATTCCCTGCATGCCAAGTGCCAGAAGACCATTTGTGCCGTGATCGGGACCTATGACTATTATGTCTCAAGCCCCGAGCGGGGAAAGGAGACAAGCGCGACGGCCGAGTTCTCCTATATTCTCGATTTCAGCGATCGCCTGCGGATCGTGCATGAGGACGGTGAAGTGGTGCGGCGTTGAAAACGGCACCATTTAATTATTCATATCAATAATATTTGCCTCTTGCGGGTTCTTCCGGCTGCTGCCAGAACCGGGACCAGGATTGCAGAAGAGGCCTCCCATGAGCGTTCCCAAGAGCGAGACCCGTCGTAAGCCCGGCCGTCCCAAAGATGGCGAGGACATGCGCGATGTGATCCTCGATCAGGCTGAAATCGCCTTCGCGGAGGCCGGTTTCGCAGGCACGAAACTGCGTGACATCGCCAGCGCGGCGGGGGTCAATCAGGCCCTTATCCGCTATTATTTCGGCACCAAGGAAGATCTTTTCGACGAGGTTTTTCGCCGGCGCGGCGGGCTGGTCTCGGGCGCGCGGCACGTACAGCTCGATCAGCTTCTTGCGCGTGGGGAACCTCTTCAAGCCCCTGAAATCATTATGGCTTACCTGCGACCGCAATGGGACATGAAGCATAGCGGCCCGAACGGCGCGGCGTTCGTGAAACTGCAGGCGCGGTTGCATGCGGAGCCGGAGGAGCATGCTTTGCGCCTGCGCAGAGAGGTCTACGACGCCTCGGTCAAACGCTATATTCAGGCACTTTCGGAGGCATTGCCGGATATTCCCCGGCCGGTCCTCAGCCTGCGCATGGCCTTTCTCGTCGGCACCTATCTTTTCATGCTCAACGATCTGGGGCGCCTCAACGATCTCACAGATGGGCAGATCGGCGAAATCGACCGGGAATCCATGCTGCGCGAGCTCGTCGCCTTTCTCGCTGCGGGGCTTGCCGCTCCAGTCTCCTGAGGGGCTGTTCCGGGTTTTGCGCGGCCGATGAAAATTATTCGGGCTTGTAATTATACAGAATTGTAATTTATCCTCGGTTCAGCTTTCCAACCCGAGGTTCAATTCCATGAGGCATTTCCGCGTAGGTCAGATCGTTCCGAGCTCGAACGTGACGATGGAAACCGAAATCCCCGCGCTTTTGCGGGCGCGTGAAAGCGTGGGCGACGAGCGCTTCACCTTTCATTCCTCCCGCATGCGGATGAAGCATGTGACGAAGGAGGAACTGGCGGCGATGGATGCCGACAGCGACCGCTGCGCCCTGGAACTGAGCGACGCGCGTGTGGATGTGATGGGCTATGCCTGCCTCGTCGCCATCATGTCGATGGGGCATGGGTATCACTGTGTCTCGGGGCCGCGTCTGCACCAGGTGTCCGTCGATAATGGCGCGCCTGCGCCTGTGGTGACGTCGGCCGGCGCGCTTATCGAGGGATTGCGGGCCATGGGCGCAAAGCGCGTGGCGGTGGTCGCTCCCTACATGAAACCGCTGACCGAGATGGTGGTGGACTATATCCGCAACGAGGGCATCGAGGTCAGCGATTGGCGGGCCCTCGAGATTTCCGACAATCTCGCCGTTGCCGCGCACGATCCGATGAAGCTGCCGGAGATCGTTTCCGGAATGAAGACCGACGATGTGGATGCGGTCGTGCTGTCTGCCTGCGTGCAGATGCCGTCTCTTCCGGCTGTGCCGATGGTTGAAGCGCGAACGGGAAAGCCCGTTGTCACCGCTGCCATCGCCACCACATGGCAGATGCTGCGCGCGCTTCAGGTCGAGACCAGGGTTCCGGGCGGCGGCACGCTGCTTTCCGGCGCATATTGAGGGGGCTCAGATGGCACGCGGCTACAACGTTCATGCCAATGGCATCCGCCAGCATCTGCTTCACTATCCGGGGAAGGGGCCGGCCATGCTGCTCATTCCCGGTATCACCTCGCCCGCAATCACCTGGGGCTTCGTGGCCGAACGGCTCTCGGAGCGGTTCGACGTGCATGTGCTTGACGTGCGCGGGCGCGGGCTGAGCGAGGCGGGCGATCTCGATTATACCCTCGATGCCATGGCGGACGATGCGATCGCCCTGGCCGAAGGCATGGAGAAACCCATTCTTCTCGGCCATTCGATGGGGGCTCGGACAGCGATCCGCGCCGCCGCGCGCAATGCCGCTCCGATTGGCGGCCTCGTCCTGGTCGATCCCCCCATGTCGGGGCCGAACAGGCGGCCTTATCCCGCGAACTGGGCCTGGTATGGAGATTCGATCCGACTTGCCCAGAAAGGGTGTGGCGTCGGGGAGATGCGGGCTTTCTGCCCGACCTGGACAGACGAGCAGGTGGCGCTGCGCGCCGAATGGCTGCACACCTGCCAATGGGGCGCCATCCGCATCGCCTTCGACGGCTTCGCCACGGATGACATTCACGCCGACATGCCGAAGATCCGGATGCCGACGCGACTGGTGATTGCCGGCGGCGCGACGGTGGTTCTGCCCGAGGACGAGGCGGAAGCCCGTGAATTGATGCCCCATCTCGAAATCCGCCGTGTGGACGGGGCCGGCCACATGATCCCCTGGGACGACCTGGAGGGCTTTCTTGCTGCCGTCATGGACTTCCGAGCCGACTGAACGACAGACCAATATGGGAGCGATCCGATGGATCACGCGAGTTTCACTGAAATCTGCCTGCATCAGCTCAAGATGTCCGGTGTCCACGAGGGCGAGAAGCTCGTCGTGCTGACACAGGGCAATGACCGCCTCGACTATGCCGACGCCTTCATGGCGGCGGGACAAAGGCTCGGTGCGAGAATGTATCACATGCGCCTGCCGGCCCCCCTGCCGACCGGAGGCTGGAATGTCGGGGTAACCGGCCTTGCAGCGCTGCCGGATGCCGTGGAGGTCTTGAAGAACTGCGACATGCTGATCGATTGCGTGTTTCTTCTGTTCTCGCCGGAACAGTTTGCGATCCAGGCCGCCGGAACGCGTATTCTGACGGCGGTGGAACCGCCTGAACTCCTTGCCCGGATGCTGCCGTATCCCGAGCTGCGCGAGAAGGTGGAGATCGCTGCCGCCATGCTGGAAAAGGCCAAGGTGATGCGGATCACCTCTGCGCATGGCACGGATGTCACCTACAAGCTCAACACCTATCCCACCATGGCGGAATATGCCTGCAATGACACGCCCGGGCGCTGGGATCACTGGCCGTCCGGCTTTGTTTTCACCGGTGGGGACGACGATGGCGTCGACGGGCAGATCGTCGTTGCGCCGGGAGATATCCTGCTGCCGCAGAATATCTATGTGCGTGAGCCGATCGTCTACACCATCGAGAAGGGCTGGATCACCGATATCCGGGGTGGGCTCGATGCGGAACTGGTGAAGTCGTATATGGCCGACTTCAACGACGAGCGCGGCAAGGGCATGAGCCATGTCGGCTGGGGCATGAACCCGCAGGCCAAGTGGCATCGCATGGTTCCGGGAGAGTTTCCCGGCGGTATGGGCATGGAACCACGCAGCTTCTACGGGAATGTGATGTTCTCGACCGGTCCCAACAATGAGTTGGGAGGCCCGAACGATACGGCCTGTCACCTCGACATTCCGATGCGGAGCTGCTCGCTTTTTCTGGATGACGAACCGGTGGTGGTTGACGGCGATATCGTCGTCAAGGAAATCCAGATGAAGCGAAACTGACTTTCAGGATGGCGGCTCTTTCGGGGCCGCCTTTTTTCAGGGGGAACAAGAATGACGCAAGACAAGGTCTATGCGGCGGCGGGCTTCGGCCATGCCGTGCCGCGTGGACGAAGACCGGCTGTCCTGGTGGTGGACTTCACCTATGGCTTCACGGATACGACCTATCCCACCGCAGCGGACATGACGGCAGAGATCGCCCGGACCCGTCGCATCACCGATGCCGCACGCGCTGCCGGGTTTCCGGTCATCTACACCACGATCGCCTATCACTCCGGTGAGGTCGACAAACTGCCCTGGCTCCGGAAGGCTGCTGGAATGGCAGCCCTCATCGAGGGATCGCGGCTGGTGGAGATCGATGCGGCGACCGGATTTCATTCTGCGGATACGGTGATCGTCAAGAAGGGGGCCTCCGCCTTTTTCGGAACCGGCCTTGCGGCATTACTAACGGGGGCAGGGGTGGACACGCTCATCGTCACAGGCGCGACCACTTCGGGCTGTGTGCGGGCAAGTGTCGTCGATGCCGTGCAATCGGGCTTCAACGTGCTCGTTCCGCGTGATTGTTGTGCCGACCGGGCGGCAGCGCCGCACGAGGCAAATCTCTACGACATGGATCAGAAATATGCGGACGTGACCGATGCCGCGGATGTGTTGCAATGGTTAGGCGGGCTTGCCGGCAAGACCGAGGCCCAGGGGGTTAGATCATGAGTTATTTTCCACGCTGGCCGGTGGCTCGCAGCGAGACGGTCCTGCCCGAGCAGCGCCTGCCATGGGCGGCGACCGTTCCGATGGGCATACAGCACCTTGTGGCCATGTCGGGTTCGACGATCCTCGGGCCGTTGCTGATGGGGTTCGATCCCAATCTGGCGATCCTGTTTTCGGGCATTGGCACGCTGATCTTCTTCATCTGCACGGCCGGACGGGTGCCGAGTTACCTTGGATCGTCCTTCTCCTTCATTGCCGTGGTGATTGCCGTGACGGGATATGCAGGGACTGGTCCCAACCCGGATATCGGGCCGGCCCTTGGCGGCATCATCGCCGCCGGCGCGCTCTATGCGCTGATCGGCGTCGTGGTGATGGTTACCGGAACCGGCTGGATCGAGCGGCTGATGCCGCCGGCTGTCACAGGGGCCATCGGGGCGGCCATCGGGCTCAATCTTGCGCCCGTGGCCGTGCAGGGAACGCAGGGCACTGGACCTCATGTGATTGTGGCGCTGCTGACGCTGTTCTCCGTCGCGGTGATTTCCACCTTCGGTCCGTTGGCGCTGAGGCGTGTGTCGATCCTGGTCGGTATCGCGATCGGCTATGTGGCGGTTCTCGTGATGGGTAACGGTATGGGGCTCCTGCCTCCCGTGGATTTTTCGGAGCTTTCTCAGGCGTCGTGGTTCGGTATGCCCGCATTCCGCACACCCGAATTCGTTCCCGAAGCGATGGTGCTGATCGCACCGGTGGCGCTGATCCTGGTGGCTGAGAACCTCGGCCACATCAAGGCTATCGCCGCAATGACCGGGCAGAACATGGACCGCTTTATCGGCAGGGGCTTTCTTGGCGACGGCATTGCCACGATGGTTTCAGGGTCGGGCGGCGGAACAGGCGTGACCACCTATGTGGAAAACATGGGTGTGATGGCGGTGACGCGGGTCTTCTCCACCCTCGTCTTCGTTATCGCTGCGCTTGTGGCGATCGGGCTTGGATTTTCGCCGAAGTTCGGGGCGTTGCTGCGCACCATTCCAGCGCCGGTTCTGGGCGGTCTGGCCGTGGCCGTCTTCGGTCTTATCGCTGCGGCGATGATCAGGCTCTGGGTCGATAATCGTGTCGATTTCTCGGAGCCGCGCAACCTGTTTACCGTCGGTATCACGCTGGTTTTCGGTTCGGGGAATTTCACGCTCAATATCGGCAGTTTTGCACTTGGCGGTATCGGAACGGCCACTTTCGCGGCACTGATCGTCTATCAGGTGCTGAGCATCGGACGCGGGAGGGAAGCGCAGGGCAAACCTGTCATCCATTGACGGTCGAAGCTTTCGAAAGGCCCCTTCAAGGGGCCATTCCTTTATACGCCGCTGGTTTGCCTGCGGCGTGTCCCGGAAAACGCTAATCCGTATAGCGCCTGGGCGATGTGGAGACCGCGCGAGAGGCCGCCGCGACGCCGCGCGCGAGTGCCTGCGAAAGGTCTTGGCCTTGTCCAAGGGCCGCCAGGAAGCCGGCATTGAACGTATCCCCGGCGCCCACCGTGTCTATAACCCGAACGGCTGGGGCGGATGCATGAAATCGATGGCCATTCGCATAGGCAGAGGCGCCTGCCGGGCCTTGCTTGATGACGGTCATCCGCGGTGAAGCCATGCCTTGAGCGAGCGCGGCTGCTGCTTCATCGGGATCATCCTTGCCGGTGATCGCAGCGGCTTCGACCTCGTTCAGGAGCGCGATGTCGGCTTGATCCAGCCATTCCCTGACGAGGCCTATGGTGGCCGGTTGCCAGCCTTCGGGCGGCCAGCCGGGATCGATGGCTGTTTGCCAGCCTCTTGCGTGAAGGGCGTCGAGGAGTTCGCCGGTACCCTTGCGCAGGCCCGGCATCAGGAACCCGCCCGATACGAGGGCGAAGGCAGGGCCCGAGGGCGCGTGGGGCAGGCGTGCGACGAGGTCTTCCACGCGCGCCGTGTCGAGATGGCCGGGCGTGGTGAAGAAGGCCCGGTCGCCGCCCTTGTGCACGATGCCCACGGTCAGCGTGGTGGTGCAGTCGTCGACGATCCAGATGCTTTGCTTTTCGCGGAATGCATCACGCAGCCAGGCTCCGTTGGGATCGTTTCCGGTGGAGGCGATGAAAAGATGGTCGACGCCCATCCCCGCCAGCGCAAGGGCGCTGTTGCCGGCAGAGCCGCCGGCGCGCATCTCGCTGCGTTCCACCATGATTTCCGTGCCGACCGCCGGCCAGCCGTCGATCTCGCCCAGGACGAGATCGACATTGGCGTTGCCCAGAACGAGGATCGCGGGTGATGTGTGCATCGGGATGCTCATTTTGGGGCGGGCCCGCACCTTCGTGAAGGGCAGGCCCAGCCGGTATCGGGTCAGGCTGACCTGCGGGCGACCACAGGCACGTAGTCTTCCAGCTCGGGAGCGGGGAAGCGGACGGTCTCGCCCGTCTCCGCAGACCGGTAGAGGCCCATCAGGATCTCCACGACGGCAAGCCCGTCATGGAAGGTCTCGAGCGGCGTCTCGCCCTTGCGGAAGCACTCGACCATGTGGCGGTTCTCGTCCGTATAGCCATAGACGCCAGCCTCGTCTTCCAGAACCGGCATCAGGCCCTGTTCGGCATTCTGCTTCTCCACCAGATCCTCACCCTCGTCGCCGGTGACGGCGCGCGACATGAAAATCTTCAGGCCGGTGGCGAGGGAATTGAACTCCATCGCATATTCGGGGCCGAGCAGCTCAAGCTGGATCCGCAATCCCGCGCCCACATAGGCCCAGGAAGTGGTGGCCTCGATCATCAGTTCGTTGCCGTCCTCATCCTCAAGCGCCACCACGCCACGCGCAAAATCCTCCGATGGCCGGTTGCGGTAGTCGACTTCCTTGCCGAAGCGTTCGCGCAGCTGGTCGGCATAGGCGGGCCGCGTCCATTTCAGATTGGCGACGGTGCCGTTGACGGATTTGACCTTCAGCGAGTTGCGCGGCGCGCCGGGCGCCGTCAGAAGATGGCGGGCGACCTCGACCGAATGGCACATCATGTCGGAGAGAACGCCGCCGCCCTGCTTGTCGCCCTGCCAGAACCAGGGCTCGTGCGGGCCGGAGTGCTCTTCGGCGGCGCGCGCCAGATAGGGACGGCCGGTGGTGGAGGCGGCGCGGCGCCACACGATCTCCTTGCCGCGCAGGACCGGCGTGGCGAAGACCTGATTTTCGAGATAGCCGTGGTTGAGGCCGGCATCCTCTGCCAGATGCAGCATTTCGCGTGCTTCGGAAACTGTCCGGGCAAGCGGCTTTTCGCAGGCAATCGCAAACACCTTGGAGCGCCCGGCCTTCACCTCCGCGTGGATGGTGCGCATGATATCGAGGCGGGTGTGATTGGGCGACAGAACCCAGATCGCGTCGATATCATCTGCCTGCAGCATGGCTTCCAGCGTTTCATAGCTGCGGCAGTCGCCCATGCCGAGTTCGGTGACGGCATCCACGAAGCGCTGGCGGTTATCGGCGCTGCGGCTGTAGACGCCGGTCACATCCACATTGCGTACGCCGACCATCGACTTCAGGTGAAAATGCGCGATGAAGCCGGTGCCGACAAACCCGATGCGCAGCCTCTGCCTCGTCTGTTTGGTCATATCTCATTTCCTCGTGGCGTTTCGATTTCTTGTTGGGGTGCCGTGCTTTCGCGCAGCATCAGCGTGGTTGGCATCATCACGCGCATGTCGGCGGGTTTGCCGCCGGCGATGATGTCGAGAAGGACGGTCATTGCCTTGCGCCCGATATCCGCGCGCGGCTGGCTGACCGTGGTGAGCGGCGGGAACATCGCCTGGCTCAGATAGATGTCGTCGAAGCCCACGACGGAGACGTCGCGTGGCACATCGAGGCCGCTGCGGCGCAATTCGTGTATCGCGCCGAAGGCCATTTCGTCGTTGGCGCAGAAGATGGCGCTTGGCCTGTCTTCGAGGGACAGGAGCGCGCGGCAGCCGTCGCGCCCGCCCTGGAGGAGATAATCGCCCTGCTGCTCATAGCCGCCGGAAATCTCCAGACCGGCCTCATGCATGGCCTGCTCATAGCCCTTGCGGCGGGCCTCGGCCATTGGCTCGCCCCTGGGGCCGGCAATGTGCGCGATGCGGCGGTGACCAAGCGACAGGAGGTGGCGCACGGCTTCGCGGGCTGCACCCGCATTGTCGATCTCCACATGCGGGAAAGCGGAGCCTTCGATGCGCTCCAACGCGACCACAACCGGCAGCTTGTCGAGCTTGAAACGGCTTGAGGGCAGCTTGCCCGTCATCAGCACCATGCCGTCGGCATTGCCGTCGCGCAGCATGTTGAAATAGTCGGCCTCGCGTTCGGGATCGTTTTCCGTGTTGCCCATGAGGACCGAGTAGCCGGCCTCGCGGGCGGCCGCTTCCGCACCCTTGAGAACTTCCAGATAGAAGGGATTGCCGATGTCGCGCACCACCATGAGCACGGTCATGGAACATTGCCTGCGCAGATTGCGGGCGCTGACATTGGGCCGGTAGTCCAGGGCATCGGCCGCTTCCAGTATGCGCGAGAGCGTCGGCTCGGCCACAAGGCCCGTGCCCGACAGGGCGCGCGAGACCGTGGCGGGCGAAACGCCCAGTCTTTCAGCGATGTCCTTCATCTTGGGCTGGCGGGAACTCATGCGCGCATGGCCCTTCCCCGGCCATAAAACAGCATCAGCACGAGAAGCGTGGCGCCGAAGATCATCTGGCGTCCCGATTCCTCGATGTTGATGGTGGTGAGAATGCTCTGGAGCACGACCAGCATGACCGCGCCCGCCATGGTGCCGGTATAGCCGCCCTTGCCGCCGGCGAGCGAGGTGCCGCCGAAAACCACGGCAATGATGGAGGGCAGCATGTATTGCTCTCCCACATTGGCGAAGGAGGAACCCGAATAGCCGAGCAGGCAGATGCCGGCGATGGCGGCAAAGACGCCTGACAGGACGAAGAGCAGGATGCGGACCCTCTTTGCCGGAACGCCGGCCATGATCGCGGCGTGTTCATTGGAGCCGATCGCATAGATGCGCTGGCCGAATACGGTGCGCCGCAAGAGGAGCGCCATCAGGAGGCCGACGGCGATCCACAGCCATAGAATGCCCGGCAGGCCGAAGAGGAAAGGCTGCGTGACAAATTGCGAAAGGGCGGGCGCGGCGCGCCCGGAGGGGATGCCGTTTCGGATCACCACGAGCAGGCCCTGTAGAACGCCGAGCATGCCGAGCGTCATGACCAGAGGCGGGATGCGCAAAAATGTGACGCCAAGCCCGTTGAGCAGGCCGAAAAATGCTCCCGCCGCGATACAGCCCGCAATGGCGAGGGGAATGCCGGCATCGGCGCCGTTCATCAGGTTTCCGGCAATGATGGCCGACAGGGAGATGATGCCGCCGACCGAGAGATCGATGCCCTCGCGGCCGCCCAGAATGACGAGGTTCTGGCCGGCGGCGACAATGCCGAGCAAGGCGGCCACGATGAGCAGCCGCAGGATCTGCTGCATCGAGGCGAAGCCTGGGCTCAGTTGTTCGCCGAGAACAAGAAGGGCGGCGATCAAAAGAAGCGCGATGGCAAGGGGCTGCCTGAAAAGGGAGGAAACGCCGTTCATCGCCTTGTTCTCCGTCCCACGAGAATGCCGGCCATCAGGGCGATCAGGATTGCCAGACCCTGAACGAGGTTCTGCCACTCGGACGGGGTGCCCACGAAATAGACCAGCGAATTGATGAGACCGATGATGAGCGCGCCGAAGACCGAGCCGACCACCGTGCCGAAGCCGCCGGACAGCGCCGCACCGCCAAGAACCACGGCTGCGACCGAGAACAGGGTCATCTTGCCGCCGACCAGCGGATCTCCGCTTGCCGTGTCGCCGGTTATGCAGAAGGCGGCCAGTGCCGCGAACAGGCCGCACAGCGCATAGCCCTTGATGCGGATCGCGGTGACGGGAAGGCCGCTCTGGAAGGCCGATTGCGCGTCGTCGCCGACAGCCAGAAGCTGCGTGGTCAACCGCAGCCGCGCCATCAGATAAAGAAGCAGCGCAAGAACGAGAACGGCATAGAAGACGAAGGGCAGATCGAAAAAGCGGCCGCCATAGGTGCGCCAGAAGGCGGTGGGCGCAGGCAGCCCCGCCACCGGCAGGATCCAAAGGGCGATACCGGTGAAGAAGATCGATGTGGCAAAGGTGGCGACGATCGCCTGCAGACGCAGGGCGGCGACGACGAACCCGTTAACCAGCCCGCAGGCAAGGCCGACCGCAAGCCCGGCCGCCATGGCGGCGACGATGGACAACCCGCCACCGCCCCATCGCTCCATCAGGACCACCAGAACCACATTCACCAGCGAAACGATGGCGCCCACGGAAAGGTCGATATCGCCCGCATAGACGACATAGGTCTGTGCGATGGCAAGCAGCATCAGCGCCAGATAGGTCTTGGTGAGGCCGGTCAGGCCGATCAGGCTGACGCTGCGCGGCTGGTAGAGCCCGTTCAACGCCAGAAGCACAAGCGCGATGACAAGCGCCGGCAGAAACGGATAACGGGCAAGAATGCGTGCCATCATGCGGCCCCATAGGCAGCTTCGTAGGCGGCCTGGTAGAGATTGTAGCGGGTGCGGTCCTCGCCGGTGAGCTCGCGGACGGGCCTGCCGCCGTTGAAGACGAGAATGCGGTCGGCATTGGCAAGAAGCTCCGCATCCTCCGAGGAATAGAGGATGATCGCCATGCCTTGTGCCGCAAGCTCGCGGATCAGGGCAAAGAGATCGGCCTTGGCCGAAAGGTCAATGCCCTTGGTGGGGTCGTCGAGAAGCAGGATGTCCGGCCTGTCGATCAGCCAGCGAGCGATGACCACTTTCTGCTGGTTGCCGCCCGATAGGGAATCGATGGGGTGGGAAAAGCCGGCGAAGCGGGTTTTCATCGCCGAAACCGCAGGCTCGGCCGCCTTGCGCAGCGCCCCCGGCCGCACAAGCGCAAGGCGCTGGCGCAGGAAATGGATCGGTGTGACATTCTCCAGGATGGAACGGCCCGTGACGACACCGTCGCGTCTGCGGTCGCCCGACACATAGGCGAAGCCCTGACGGATCGCCTCGGCGGGGTTTGCAACGCGCACCGGATGCCCGGCCAGCGAGACGGTGCCGGAAGCATATGGATTTGCACCGAAAAGCGCGCGCAGAGCCGCCGACTGACCCTGACCGTGAAGGCCTCCGAAACCCAGGATTTCGCCGTGTTTCAGGTCGAAGCTCACATTCGCGAAGCCGAGGCCTGTCAACCCGGATACGGCAAGCGCGGTTTCGCCGGCGTCCGTTGTGGCCGTGGGCGCGCTGGCAGGAGCCAGTTCCTCCTTCTCGCCGACCATCAGGCGGATGAGGGCAGGGGGCTGCGTTTCGGCAAGGGCCATGGACGAAATGGTCCTGCCGTCACGAATGATGGTCACGCGGTCGCCGATGGCGAAAATCTCGTCCATGCGGTGGGAAATGAAGACAATGGCGCGGCCATCGTGCTTCAGCCCCTGCAATATCTCGAAGAAACGATCCACCTGGGCCCGGTCAAGCGCGGAGGTGGGTTCGTCGAAGATCAGGATCGGGGCTTCGCTTGCCAGGGTTTTCATGATTTCGACGAGCTGGCGCTGATCGGCGCGCAACGTATCGACCGGCACATCGGGAGCAAAGCCCTCACCCGTTACCCCGTCGAACAGGGCGATGTAGCGGGCGGCGCGCTCTGAAAGGGCTGCCCGGTCGACAAACAGCCCGGCCTTCATCGGAAGATCGGAAAGGCAGATATTCTCCTCCACCGTGCGGCGGGCGGCGAGGCTGAGTTCCTGATAGAATATGCCGATGCCGAGCGTTCTGGCGGCCTGTGGACCGGAAATGGCAACAGGCCTGCCATCGATCTCGACGCGGCCGGAATCCGGCCGGACACTGCCCGCCACGATCTTGCAGAGCGTGCTTTTGCCCGAACCGTTGGAGCCGATCAGCACATGCACCTCGCCCGCCTCGAGCGTGAGGTCGCCATGGCTGAGAGCCACCGTTGCGCCGTAAGTCTTGCTTACGTCGCTGAGAACCAGCTTCGACATGGAATGCTCCTTCCCGACGGAGCCGGCGACGTCAGCGCGATGCCTGGCCGCCGCCGGGAAATCCTGTTTCGGGAAATCCTATTTGAAGAGGGCTTCTGCGTCTTCGATGGAAAGCTGGCTGGTGTAGGAATAATAGCCGGGCTTGCCCTCGACCTGTTTCACGGCCTCATCGAGATTGGAAGAATCGATGAAGGGGATCGGCAGATACATGGCGTTCTTGTACTGGCCGGCCGTGGCGGGCGCCTTCAGCTCCTTGCCCTGAAGCATCAAGACGGCGACATTGAGCGCGGAGGCCATGACACCGGGAGGGTTCACCGACGCGCCGGAATTCAGCTTATCCTTCACCCACAGGTCGATGAAGTCCTTGCGGATTTCGCCGGTTGCAGCAATGTCACCTGTCTTGCCCGCATCGATGATGGACTTCCATGCGCCAGCCGCCATGCCGTCCTGGACCCAAACGCCCTTGATGTCGGGATAGGTGGCAAGCAGGTTCTGCATGGCCTGCTGGCCTTGCGCCTGATCCCAGTTGGCGTTGACCTCGTTGACGACCTTGATGTCGGGATAATTGGCGAAAACCTCGCGATAACCGGCGACACGCATCTCGTTGGCCGGGTGGCCTGCAACGCCGTTGATGGCAACCACATTGCCTTTGCCGTCGAGCGCCTTGGCGAGCCATTCGGCGCCTGCGGCCCCCCATGCCTTCTGGTCGATACCCACATAGACGGCATCGGGCGAAGAGACCTCGGCATCGGTGGAGATCACCAGGATGCCGGCTTCCTTGGCCTGCGCGAAAACAGGGTCGAAGGCGGTCGGGCTGTTGGGATTGATGATGATGGCGTTGACGCCTTCATTGATGAAGTTTCGGACATGGGCAATCTGGCCCGGTACGTCGACATTGGCGCTCTGCACCACGACCTCGACATTGACGCCCTTGTCCTTCCAGGCCGCCGCGGCCGCCTGGGCCTCCTCGATCATCTGGGTGCGCCATTCGGAACCGACCCAGCCGTTGGACAGACCGATCTTGAAATCTTCCGCATTGGCGGAGAAGGCGGTTACGGCGATGGCCGCAACCGTGGACATGGCAAGTGCTGCAAGTTTCTTCACGAGGCTTCCTCCCAAGTTGGTTCTTGAATGGAACCATACAATGAAATCGATTTCAATATGGTATCGTGAAGGATTGGCGGGGCAGGTCCGGTCGATGCGGGAGGTCATGTGGCTCTGGTCTTGTGGCTCCGGTCTTATGGCTCCGGTCATGGGGGGGCGGTCTTCGGGGGAGGGCGGAACGAGTGGCCTTCCGTCTATTCGGCGCGAAGGGCGCGACCTTTGAGGCCGGAAATGGTAAGGCAGGCAAAGCGTGGCTTCGGATATCTGTGCGCTCGTCGCGCTGTGTCCCAAGAGCAGGTGTGAGAAGCCGCTGAACCGGAAAAACCAAGCGAGAGATGCAGAACCGGTTCATTGCAGACAAGCATGAAGGGTCCCGCAAGCGCACAGGGGAATATATTCAGATTTTCGTGGACGACCGACGGAATTGTGCGGCCGCAAGCATTGTATAGTTGTTTCCTGGCTGATAATTAGAAATCGATGTTTGCGCGGCGGAAATTTCAAAGTTGAAATCGAGTGATATTATTCGGCTATCTTTATTTTATCTAAATCGATTATTTGAAATGGAGCGTATATTCTCCGGTTTCGCCGATCCGGATTGTTGGGCAATTCCTTGCCTGAAAAGCGCCCGGCGGATTGCGCCCGTGCCGGAGGGGAGACGATGAGACGTATCGCGTTTCTCGTTTTTCCGAATTTTCAGGCGCTCGATCTGGCCGGACCCCTTGATGTCTTTGCCGAAGCGAATGGACTTGTTCCCGCTGAAGATCGCTATGAGATTGCCGTTATCGGACCGACTCCTGATATTCTTCAGGCTTCCAATGGTATGCAGCTTGTTCCCGATGTTTGTGTGGAGGCGGCTCGGGACCATTACGAAACGATGCTCGTGGTCGGTGGACCGGATGTACCGACCTCGTCGCCTGACGTGCGTCTCGTCTCGTATTTATGTGAGCAGGCCGCGCATGTGCGGCGCTACGGCTCGATTTGCACCGGCGCCTTTTATCTGGGGGCAGCGGGTCTTCTTAACGGCAAGAAGGCGACCACGCACTGGCAAGCAGCCCCCCTTCTCGCGAAAAAGTTCCCTCACGCGTCGGTCGATCCCGATCCCCTTTTCATCTACGATGAACCGCTGATCACCTCCGCCGGCGTGACGGCCGGCATCGATCTGGCGCTTGCTCTTGTCCAGCAGGATTTCGGTTCCGGTATTTCGCTCGCGGTGGCGCGCAAGCTCATTGTCGTCGCGCATCGGCTGGGTGGTCAACTGCAATACAGTCCGAGCCTGGTGGTCTCCAAGAGCGGCAACGAGAAGATAGAGCGCTTCAAGGCCCATGTGGAACGGAATATTCGCGACGAGTTGTCGAACGCGGCGCTGGCACGTGCATTGGGGATCAGTTTTCGGCATTTGAGCCGTCTCGTGCAGGATGAAATGGGCATCACGCCCATCGAATATATCCGCAGGGCCCGGCTCGATACGGCGCGGGAAGTTCTTGCCAATACGAAGTTGCCCTTGAAGGTCGTTGCCCATGAAAGCGGGTTTGGTACGGTGGAGAAACTCTCCCGAGCCTTCAAAACCCGTTTTGGGGTGACGCCGATCCAATACAGGAGCAGTTTCGGCTCCTGACCGATCTTCTCCGTAGTTCCGGGCAAGACCCCTTTTGAGAGGCCTTGCCCGGGCTCGGGAGGCGGCGCGATATTCGCCGTCGGGAGAACGACAATCAGATGGAGCCTTCCTTCTCGATGACGAGGATGCGGGCTTCTCCAACGGGTTCCGCATAATGTTCGTCGCCCTCGCCGGCATAGAAGACATCGCCGGTCTTGAGGGCGATGGTTTCTTCCTTGCCATCCTTGCGAACGTGCATCTTCACCGTTCCATCCAGGACGGCAAAAACCTCCTCGCCATCGTTTACGTGCCAGATATAGGGTTTGTCGGTCCAATGAAGGCGGCAGGTAATGCCATTGACGGCGCAGATGTCCTGCGCCTGCCACGCCTTTTCTCCGCGAAATTCCATTGGTCTGTAGACTTTCATGACTGATCTCCGGCCCTGGGGGCATTGGAACTGGGGGCGTTGGAAGTTCTGTTTTCCGCATCGAGATGAGGCAGATATTCGGTCCAAAAGAGTGTGGGGGCCGTCTCGGACACGATGGTGATCATGTTGCCGTTCCGAACCGTCGGGAGCGCTCTCTTTTCGAAATGAGACAGCTTGAACGTGCTTCCATGCCAGGGGCATTTGACGGTTCGTTCGCATTGATCAATCAAACCAAGGTCGAGAGGCCCTCCACGATGGGCGCATTCCCTCGGCACAACCAGCGTCGTCCCGTTGATCTTGAGTGTGAAGAACCGCTGTTCGCCTACCGTGAGGGAATTGAACGAGGCGAGATCGCGGGTCGTTACGGCCATGGGATTACATCCTTTCCTGCGAGGCTCTACCCCTCGCAGCCCGTGCGCGGGGTAAAGTTTGGCGATTGTCCCTGAATGACAGGCGCCGGCTGCAGTGGCTTTTGCCGATGCGGGGTCAGGCTACTGGGGCGACCCGGTAGGTGCATTTGTCCGAAACCACAATGGAACCGTGGAGCATGCCCTTTGGCAGCACCATCCCTTCGCCAGCCTCAAGGCGAACACGTTTGAAGGGAGAGCACACCAGATCGATCGCGCCTTTTTCAACCTCGAACCATTCATCAAGGTCATGGCAATGCGTCACGGACAACTCGCCCTCGTCCTCGGTGAAGACCATCGTTTCGTCGCTCCTGGTGCCGACGGGAGCGTTGTCCGCCTTATCGGCCTTGTCGAGCCAGGCGATCTGCGCGAGCATTTCCTCGTCGGCACGATCCAGAAGCGTCCTGAACTCCTCGAACCCCTTGACGATCTCGCCAAGAACGCCCGTGCCGCATTTCTCAACGATCGGAACGATCAGATTTTCGAATGCCATCCGACCATGATGGGTGTCGATATGAGTGTGTTCGTCGAAATACAGCGTATTGGCATCCCGTCCGAAAGCCAGCTTGATGGCGGCGGATTGATGACGGGTGATGAAGGCAAGGCTTGCTTCCGTGAAATAGAGGGCGCCGAGATAGCGGAAGAACTGGTTGTGATCCCCCGATATGAACTGGAAATAATTGGCCAGGCTCAGTGAGCCGGTATTGTAGAACTGCCAGTAATAGTGCGGCATCGGGTTGAGTTCGGCATCCCGCATCAGTTCTTCGAAAAGCGTGCTGTGCTTTTTTTCATGGACGCCATAGCCATATTCGTCGATCAGTATCTTGAACAGTTCGCTGAGTTCAGGACCGTAATTGCCCAAGACATTCCGAGCCATGGCCGAAGCCTCGCAGAGAAAGTCGCTGGCGCATTGAACGATGAAGAACTGTACGGCGCTCTTCTTGTCGTTCAATTCGTGAAGCAGGCGCAGGAATGTCGAGTCGCTCTTTTCGAGGTCTTCCAGGACGCCCTCGCTATATTCCCGGAAGGCATCCAGGGTCCACTTTCCGGACAGCTCGATTTCGCGGTCCATCCAGCCGAACAGCTTTTTTTCAAGAGCCGGGCGTATGACCGCGGCGGCGGCGCGCGCCTCGCTGTCATAGAAGGACCGGTAGGATTTCATCTGGGAGGTGGTTTTCTGTGGGAGGAAGACCAGTTCCTGCTCGTAACCGGTAAAAAGCAGGCGATGCCCGAACAGTGCGAGGCTTGGGGGCAAGTCCCCGCCTTCGGACATCGCCTGGGAGACGAATTGAGGGAGATCCTGTGGCCGGGAAGGCCGCGAGAAGGGTGACTGGGCGTAGAAATCCCCGGTGCTGGCCAGACACTCCTGATTGGCGGCGATCGCATAGGCCCTGCGCTGGGTTTCTTCATCGAAAAGCGAGGCGGTAGGCAGATTGTGCTGATTCATCTTGTCTTCCAACTTGCTCGGGATAACCGATTGATCTTCAGGCGGGTACGCTTTCCACCGGCAGCTTGCCGCAGAGCCGCATGATGCTTTTTGCGACGCCCGCGCCATATTCGGGATCGGCCTTGCTGCAATTGTCGACATGGCGCCGTTTCACCTGGTCGGAGGCGCCAGCGATCGCGCGCGCGGTGTTGTCGAACAATCGCTGGCGTTCATCGGCTCCCATCAACCGGAAAAGTGCACCCGGCTGGGAGAAATTGTCTTCGTCCAATCTGTGATCCCAGTGCCCCGCACTTTCGGAAACCGGAAGCTGGGGAACCTCCAGGTCCGACTGGTCGACCCATTGCTGATAGCTGTTGGGTTCGTAACCAATAGTGCCGCCCTGGTTGCCATCTACCCGCATCTGGCCATCGCGATGGAAGCTGCTGAATGGGCATTTCGGGGCATTCACCGGAATCTGGTGGAAGTTGACACCCAACCGGTAGCGCAAGGCATCGCCATAGACGAAGAGCCGTCCCTGCAAGACCTTGTCCGGCGAGAAACCGATGCCGGGAACGATGTGCGCGGGCGTGAAACCCGCCTGTTCGGTATGCGCGAAAAAGTTGTCCGGATTCCGATTGAGCTCGAGAACACCCACCTCGATCAGCGGGTTTTCGGCATGTGGCCAGACCTTTGTCAGATCGAAAGGGTTGCGCTTGGATTTCCGCGCCTGCTCTTCCGTCATGATCTGCACATACATTTTCCAGCGCGGGAAATCGCCATTCTCGATGCTGTAATAGAGATCCCGGTTGAAACTCTCGCGGTCCTTGCCGATTTCGATTTCAGCCGCTTCGTCGGTCAGATATTCCGTGCCCTGCTGGTTCTTCAGGACAAACTTGACCCAGACGCGCTCATTCTCAGCGTTGATAAAGCTGAACGCATGGCTGCCGAAGCCGTCCATGTGTCTGTAGTTGCGGGGCAGGCCCCGATCGCCCATGGTGATGGTGAGCTGGTGCAAGGCCTCGGGCAGCAGGGTCCAGAAGTCCCAATTGCTATGCGGATTACGCAAACCGGTTCTGGGGTCACGCTTGATGGCGTGGTTCAGGTCGGGGAACTTGATCGGGTCGCGCAGGAAGAAGACCGGTGTGTTGTTGCCGACAAGGTCCCAGTTGCCTTCTTCCGTGTAGAAACGGACCGCAAAGCCGCGAAGATCGCGTTCGGCGTCGGCCGCGCCCCGCTCGCCCGCGACCGTGGAGAAACGGACGAAAACCTCGGTTTCCTTGCCGATTTCAGAGAAGACCTTCGCCTTCGTGAAGCGGGTAATATCATGCGTGACGGTAAAGGTGCCGTAGGCGCCGCAGCCCTTGGCGTGCATTCGCCGCTCGGGAATGACCTCGCGGTTGAAATGTGCGAGCTTTTCCTGAAACCAGATGTCTTGAAGAAGCGCAGGACCGCGTGGCCCGGCGGTCTCGAGATTGCTGTTATCCGTAACGGGGGCGCCGTTTGCATGGGTAAGCTTTTTCATCAGTCCCACCTTCGATAGAGCCAGTGTTGAGAAGAACCCAGGGCTCGCGCCTGGGCGCCGGTCTTATCCCGCGGGGCCCGGTTCTGCTGCCGGAACCGGAGCCGGGCGCGGGGGGAAATAGGTGTTGCGTGCGAGTGCCTGCAGGGTGGCAAGCAGCACGAAGCCGAGAAGGGCGGTCGCCAGGGCCAGCGTTGCCACAGCCAGGAACTGGATCGTGGGGTGTTTTTCCGTTTCCGCCAGGATCAGCAGACCTTGCGCCAGCGTCGAGATGCCAAAGGTGTAGGCCCAGTACCCAGGGGCAAAGGGCTGTTCCCGCAGCCAGCGGAAGGACATGATCACCGTCACCGTGATGAACAGCGAATATCCCAGAAGTATATAGATCACGGGGATCGAAGCCTGGTTGCCCGAGAGGATCTGATAGGCGACCAGCGCGACGACCGGGGGCGCCATGTAAATGCCCATGAAATTGCGCGTCTTGGCAGGCAGCATGCCCGTGACGAGCTGCTGCTTGATGACGGAGTCGAGAACCAGCCAGGAAATCGCGCCGATGCCGAAGAGCACCCACCCATAGAGGATGTAACCGAACACGCCCGCGGCAATGGCATTTACCAGAACGCTGGCTGCGTAGATCAGGAACAGGTTGGGCGTGGTCTGCTCGGGCGTTCGATTTTCCACCCACATTCTCGACAGGCGATAGGCGCCGTAGAGCAGATTGGTTGCAGAGCCGACCCAGAATGCGGCGAGGGCCGCGGAGTGGTTGTAGGGGTGCAGCGCCAGTGAAACCAGGATGATCGATTCAGGAATGAGCGCGATGAACGAGGCCTGGATCGGATCGCGAAATTCTTCGCGCGCAGCCGCCGCATGGGAAATCCATTTGTTGAGGAAAAGACCTCCCCATACGAGAAACGACAGGACAGCCAGAATTTGGAAGACTTCGCCTACAAAGCCCGGAGCATTCAATGTGGCGGTCGCGTTCCGCCAGGCATTCCCGGTTTCGGCAAATCCTAGTGTCATTGCGAAGAAGGAAGCCGGGATGATTGGAAATTTCTTAAACACTATGCGCAACCCTTGTTCGACGGCATCACAGACCGGTTTGATCTCGGTTTCTGTTTCATTTTCTTTTGGAAGTATTTGAATTTAACGGCAAAGGACGCAGGCCTCGCAACGCGGCCATACCCGTAAAACAAGACAAACAACCGACATTTCTGGCCGGTTGGAACGATGCACCCGAAGGACCCCGATGCGGTCGTCTGCGATCGCCGGTTGCGCGAACGGAAAAAGCCCGCCCTTCATTGGAAGAGCGGGCCGACGCGGCAGGGAAATTTTGTCAGATCTCCTGCTTCTGCAGGGAGAGGCCGATGCGCCGGAATATCATTCGCGCATTGGCGGAGTTGCGCAGGATGTCAGCCGGACGATACGCAAAGCTGTCTTTGTCGGCCGAGGCCTGCAATGCCGAGTTCAACCACATCGCCAGCCTTGAGGTAGCGCTGGGGGGAGAGGCCCATGCCGACACCGGGCGGCGTGCCGGTCGAGATGATATCGCCTGGAGGCAGGGACATGAAATCGGAGAGGTAGCTGACAAGCTCCGCAACGCCAAACACCATCGTCTGGGTGGAACCGGACTGCATCGTCTCGCCATTCACCTTCAGCCACATGGCAAGGTTCTGAGGATCGGCTATCTCGTCGCGGGTTACGAGCCAGGGGCCGGTCGGGCCGAAGGTGTCGCAGGATTTCCCCTTGGTCCATTGCCCCTGGCGCTCGTTCTGGAAAGCGCGTTCGGAAACATCATGGAGGACGCAGTAGCCGGCCACATGATCGAGTGCGTCTTCCTTGCGCACATGCTTTGCGGTTCTTCCGATGACGACGCCCAGTTCCACTTCCCAATCGGTCCTTGTGGAACCGCGCGGGATGACGAGATCGTCGTCGGGGCCGCAGATCGCGCTGGTGGCTTTCATGAAGATGATGGGCTCGGTGGGAACGGGCAGTCCGGCCTCGCGCGCATGGTCACTGTAGTTCAGGCCGATGCAGATGAACTTGCCCGTGCCGGATATGCAGGGGCCCAGGTGCTGTTCGTTCGCGATGCGGGGCAAGGACGATGCGTCGAGCACTGCCAGAGCCGCGAGCCCTTCGGGCGAGAGCGTTTCACCGGCAATGTCCGTGACGTGGGCGGAGAGATCGCGCAGATCGCCATTGTCGTCGATCAGGCCGGGCTTTTCGGCACCGGCGCGTGCTTGCATTCATGAGCGGCAGGCGCATCGTCGAGATGGTTCATCAGGATCTGTGCATGTCGCGCATCCTGACGCGTGAGGCGTTCGAGAATGCGATCTGCGCCAATGCGGCGATCGGCGGCTCGACCAATGCGGTCATTCATCTGCAGGCGCTGGCGGGCCGGGTCGAGGTGCCGTTCTCGCTCGATGACTGGAACCGCATCGGCCGCAACATTCCGACCATCGTCGACCTGATGCCTTCGGGGCGTTTCCTCATGGAAGACTTCTTCAATGCCGGCGGCATGCAGGCGGTGCTTCGGCGGCTTCTCGATGCGGGCCGCCTTCACGGGGACTGCCTCACGGTAAACGGCCGGACGATTGCCGAGAACAATGGCGCGATCCGGGTTCTCAACGAGGAGGTCATCCGGCCGATGACCCATCCGCTCACCGAGGACGGAGGAATCGTGGTGCTGCGCGGCAATCTGGCCCCGAACGGGGCGATCATGAAGCCCTCTGCCGCAACGGCTTCGCTGATGACGCACCGCGGCGCTGCCGTCGTTTTCGAGGATATCGACGATTATCACGCGAGGATCGACGATCCCGATCTGGAGGTCGACGAAACCAGTGTTCTGGTTTTGAAGAATTGCGGGCCGCGCGGTTATCCGGGGATGCCGGAGGTGGGGAATATGGGGCTGCCGCGCAAGCTGCTCCAGAAGGGCGTGAGTGACATGGTGCGCATTTCCGATGCGCGGATGAGCGGCACGGCCTATGGCACGGTCATCCTGCATGTTTCGCCGGAAGCGGCTATCGGCGGCCCGCTCGCACTGGTGGAAAACGGCGACATGATTTCCATCGACGCATCCGCGAATTCCATCGTGCTTGAAGTGGCGACGAGGAGCTTGCCCGCCGCAAGGCGAAATGGGTGCCGGCCACGCCGCCGGCCAGCGGTTTCGAGCGCATGTTCTCCGACCAGATTTTGCAGGCCGACGAAGGGTGCGATTTCGAGCTTCTCAAGGGCCGGCGCGGAGCCGCCGTGGCACGGGATTACGTATGATGAAGGAGACGACCTTGTTGAAATGCGGAGCAGGGCGCGCGGACATGACGCCGCCGGTGGGCATTCCTCATATCCTGTGGGGCGCGCGTACCGTCGATCTTGCTGAAAGCATTCATCTGCCGCTGCGTGCGACGGCGCTTTGCCTTGAAAACGATGGGACAAGACTTCTGGTCTGCGATCTCGATCTGACGGGATTGCCGACGAATGTCTGCGATGAGATGCGCGCTGATATCGAGCGGGAAACGGGCGTTCCGGCTGCTCATGTTTCGATAGGGGCCACGCACACACACAGTGCGCCGGTCTGGAATGCGGAGACGACCAACGGTCTTTCGCCGGACATGCCCGGCATGGACCTGATGCCGGCCTGGCGCGAAAAATGCCGGCAGGCCGTTCTTTCTGCGTGTCGCATAGCGGTGGAAAGCCTGCGACCGGCGCGTGTTGCCTCCGGCTATGGCGCAAGCGAGGTTACGCTTAACCGGCGTTTCTCCACGCCGGAGGGGCGGATGGTGGTCAGCCCGCATCAGGGCGGGTTACGCGACACCACGATAGCGCTCATGCGTTTCGACGATCTCGACGGCAACACGATTGCAAGCGTGGTGGGTTACGGCACGCATCCGATCGTGCTTGCCCACCAGAACACGGCGATCAGCGCGGAGTTTCCGGGAGCGCTGAAAGAGGGGGTCGAAAAGCTTGTCGGCGGCACCTGCCTCTTCCTGCAGGGCAGCGCGGGGGGATCAGATCCCGTTCGAGGCCCTGAGCGGCGATGTCCGGCTTGCCGAGCGGATCGGCAATCGGATCGCAGCGGATGCCGCGACCGCGCTTACCGCGATGTCTCCCATGAACTACCGCGTGGACTACAGCCATGTGGTGGAATCCGGCGCTCCGCTCGGTGTTCAGAAGAAGACGGTTCTTGCCGACAATCCCGCCCTGCTTGGTGTGGCGGAAGCTGTCGCCGAACTGCCGGTCAAGCCGTTCGAAGCCATCGGCGTCCTTGAGGAACGCGCGGCTGCGACCAAGGTGGAACTCCACGCGTTGAAGAACGATGGCGCGGATCATGAAACGCTTGCCGATGTCCATTTCCGGGCACGGCGCGCCGATATCATGCTCGTCATGGCACGGCGCGTGCAGGGCGTTTCGACGGTGCCCATTCCCATCCGTGCCCTGCGCATCGGCGAAGCGGTGCTCGTTTCGGCTCCCATGGAAATCTTTTCGGCAACGGGGCTCGCCATCCGCGCGGCCTCGCCCTTCGCGATGACCTTCGTCGGGGGCTACACGAACGGAACGGAAGGCTATCTGCCGCCGGCCGAGTGCTATGGCGAGGGCGGCTACGAGGTGGAGCTTGCCTGCTATGTTTCGAAGGATGCGGAAACCGTCTTCCGGCAGGCTGCCATCGATCTGGTGAAGTCGCTTCACAATGCCTGAACACGCTGCACCGCTGGGGGATGTGTCCGGGAGGGCGGATAGCCGCATTTCCCGATGCGCACGACCCCGGTTGTCCACAGTCTCAAGGCCCGCCCAACCGTAATTCGGCGTATATCAATGAAAGCAGGTTGAAAGGCCCCTGTGACGGGGCGGCAGTCGGGTCGAACGCGAAATGGCCAAGAAATCCGCCGCGGGGCGATCACCAAAGCCGAGCCTCAAGGACGTGGCAAAACTTGCCAATGTTTCCGTGATGACCGTGTCCAATGTCATCAGTGGGCGCATGGCGCGTGTTGGCGACGAGGTGGCCGCGCGGGTGCGCGAGGCTATCCGTGAACTCAATTATCGTCCCCAGCGCAGCGGTCGCAGCTTGAGGCTGCAAAAGGAATTCGCGCTCGGCCTGACGGTGCTGCACCCCGACCGGCGCTTTCTCGACGATCCCTACATCACCCAGGTTGCCGCCGGGATGAGCAACTATCTTGCCACCATCGGCTACAGCCTCATGGTGAACGGGTTGCGCAGCCCGGAAGCTCTCGACACGCTCATGGAGCGCAGCTTCGGCTATGACGGGTTTGCGGTCATGGTTTCGGGGGAGCGTGAACAAAGGGTGCAGGTCTATCGCAAGCTGGCGCGGCTGAACCTCCCCATGGTCGTTATCCAGGACGAACCGCCGCCCGACCTGCCTGAAATCTCTTCCGTCTGCCAGGGCGATGGCGCGGGGGCCGGCATGCTTGTCGAGCGCCTGCTCGAGAAGGGCGCCAAGCGTATTCTGTTCGCCGCTTCCCAGCAGATTTGGCCGGCCATGGAGCGCCGCGCCGCTGCCGCTGCGGCTGCTGCGGGACGGCGGGCGCGCATCGATTATCTGTCCTGCAGCGAAGACGATTTCGAAGCCTCCATAGGTCAGATCGAATCGTGGTTGCGAAACCACCCCAACACCGATGCGGTGATGGGGGGCAACGATCAGCTCGGCCTTGCGGCGATGCAGGCCGCGGAGCGATGCGGGCTCACCGTTCCGGAAGACCTCATGGTCACCGGCTACAATGCTTTCCTTTTCCAGAAATTCTCCAAGCCGACCCTGTGCAGCGTTGCCTCGCCGGCTTATGAAATCGGTCAGGAAATCAGCAAGATACTGATTGGCCTGATCAGCGGGGAAGGGGGCGAGGCCCACCATCTTCTGATGCCCGTCAGCATCGTCGAAGGCGGTTCGATCGGCTGATCGAACGGGCGGGTGTCCCACGGAAATCACTGGGACAGTCATCCTTATTTCCTGTCTAACTGTCCCTTGATTGTCCCAATTTTTTTGGGGACACTTTGTGACGATCGATAACTTTGCTGTCTTGGGAGGAAGCAATGACTGATTTGAGACGACGCCGGATTCTGACTGCTTCGGCGTTGGGAGGCGTAGCATTGGCGATGCCTGCCGTGGCCCGCGCGCAGGAAACGGTGTCCTGGCGCATGCAGGCGCTCTGGGACGGGGGCACCACGCCTTACGAGTTCGAAAAGAATTTCGTGGCCCGCGTTGCCGAACTGACCGATGGCAAGTTCGATATCAAGCTTTTTTCCGCAGGACAGCTCGTTCCGGCGGCACAGGCCTTCGATGCCGTCCGCAGTGGCGCATTCCAGATGATGAAGACCTTCGACGGCTACGAGGCCGGCAAGATTCCGTCCTTCGCCTTCACTTCGACCATTCCCTTCGGCTTTCCGGACCCCGACCAGTATGAGGCATGGTTCTACGAGCTCGGCGGGCTCGATATGGCGCGCGAGGCCTATGCCAAGGCAGGCCTGACCTATATCGCGCCGACCGTCTATGGCGAGGAGCCCATGCACTCGACCGTCAAGATCGAGAGCATCGCCGACATGGCGGGCAAGAAGGGGCGTTTCGTGGGGCTTGCCTCGGCGGTGATGGGCGATCTTGGCGTGGCGGTCACGCCAATGGCAACCGCGGAGGTCTATTCCGGCCTTGAAAAGGGCCTGATCGACTTCGCCGACCGTGGCGATCTGACCGCCAATTACGAGGCAGGTCTTGCGGAGGTGGCGAAGTTCATCATTCTGCCGGGCGTGCATCAGCCCACGACGGCCACGAGCTATGTGGCCAACACTGCTGCCTACGGCGCGCTGCCGGACAGTTTCAAGGCGGCGCTCGCGGTGGCTGCGCGTGAGATTTCGGGTTCGCTTCGCCAGCGTATCATCGTGCAGAACACCGAAGTTCTGGACAAGTATCGCGAGAAGGGCGTCGAGGTGCTCCAGCTCGACCCGGCCGATATCTCGACGGCCCGCGGCAAGGCGGTCGACTCCTGGAAGAAGGCGACCAAGGGCGATCCGCTGGCGACCAAGATCGTCGACAGCCAGGTCGCGTTCATGCAGTCGCTCGGCCTCATCTAGCTGAATATTCACCGGGCGGCGTCTGCGCCGCCCGTCCTTTTCCGGGCCGCGCCGCGCGGTCAGATGGCGGTTTCATGCAAGCAGTCTGCGCCACAATCACCGGCATCAACCGGCTTCTCTTTATCCTTGCCGCCGCGATCATCTTCGCGGTTGTGCCGATGCTTCTCTATGAAGTCGTCGCACGCTATGCCTTCGATGCGCCGACCGTGTGGGCGATGGAAGCAAGCACGCTTGTCTTCGGGCCGCATTTCCTGCTTGCCGGTCCCTATCTTCTGCATCTGCGGGGCCATGTGGCCGTGGATATCTTCAGCGAGAAGGCGCAAGGCCCGACCCGTCGCGCGCTCGATGTCTTCGCCTGTCTCGTGATCGCCATTTTTGCGGGAGTCTTCGCGGTGGTGAGCTGGCCGCTGGCGGTGAATGCCTATGCGTTGGGCGAAACGAGTTTCTCGGCCTGGAACCCGCCCATCTGGTGGCTGAAGTTCATCGTGCCTTTCTCCTTCGCCATGCTGTTCCTGCAGGCTTTGGCGGAGGTGGCCGTGACATTTCTTGCGCCGTCGGGTGAGGGGGCGCGGTCATGACATCCGAATTCGTCCTCGTCATCATGTTTGCAAGCCTTGTCGGCCTGCTTCTGACAGGCGTGCCGCTGGCCTTCACGCTCGGCTCGCTGGCGCTGCTCTTCACAGTGACGCTGTGGGGCCCGGCAGCGCTTGCCGTGACGGTGCTGAACCTCTTCGACACGATGCGCTCGGAAGCCCTTCTGGCCATTCCGCTCTACGTGATGATGGCGAGCGTCTTGCAGCGCTCAGGCGTCATCGAGAGCCTTTACCGGGCGATGGAACTCTGGTCGCGCCGCTTGCCGGGAGGGCTGGCCGTCGGCACCATCGCCATCTGCACCATCATTGCCGCCATGACCGGCATTGTGGGTGCTGCCGTGGCCGCCATGGGCATGCTGGCCCTGCCTTCCATGCTCAAGCGCAACTACCAGCCGGAACTTGCGATCGGTACGATCTGCGCGGGCGGCACGCTCGGCATTCTCATTCCGCCATCGGTGATCACCATCGTCTATGCGGTTACCGCCCAGGCCTCGATCGGGCAGATGTTCATTGCGGGCGTGGTGCCGGGTCTTCTGCTTGCCTCGCTCTATATCGGCTATATCGTGCTGCGAGCGGCACTCAATCCGACCATCGCGCCGCGTCCGGCCGATGAAGGCGACATCACCTGGGCGATGCGCCTTGGCGCGCTCAAATCCCTGATCCTGCCGATGCTGATCATCGTCGGCGTGCTTGGCACCATCTATATGGGCATTGCCACGCCAACCGAGGCGGCTGCGGTTGGCGTTGCTCTCGCCTTCGTCTCCGCACTGATCGAAAAGCGGCTCGGCTTCGAGCTTCTGCGCGGGGTCGGCATGGACGTCGTGAAGGTCACGACCATGATCCTGTGGATCACCATCGGCGCGCGCGCCTTCGTGGCGATCTTCACGGGAACGGGCGGGGCGGATTTCCTCCTCGGCTTCATCCAGGACCTTGAGGCCAACCGCTGGGTGGTGCTCGCGGTGATGCTGATGATCCTGTTCTTCCTCGGCATGTTTCTCGACGAAATCGGCATCATTCTTTTGTGCGTGCCGGTGTTCCTGCCGGTGATCGATTTCCTGGGCTTCGATCGCCTCTGGTTCGGTATTCTGTTCCTTGTCTCGGCGCAGATGGCCTATATCTCGCCGCCCTTCGGCTACACGCTGTTCTACATGAAGGGCGTCCTGCCGGCCGGTATCGGCATGGGAACGGTCTACCGGGCAATCATCCCCTTCATGCTTCTTCAGGCGCTCGGCATCCTGATCTGCGCGCTGTTCCCGGAGCTTGTGCTCTGGCTTCCCAAATCCATGCTCCAGTAGAAAACAGGTCACATGATGAGCGACGTCCAATCGTCCCGTATAGAAGGTCTCCACAAGATGACGCCGGCGGCGCGGCTGCAAGCCGTGGCGCGCCAGGCCGGCCTCGGCAACGAGGCCATCGACAGCCTCTCAGCGGCAGCCGAAGGCCAGATCGAGCTTGCGGACCGTCTGGTGGAGAATGCGATCTCTGCCATGGCCATCCCCGTGGGCGTTGCCACGAACATGATCGTCGACGGGCGCGAGGTGCTGGTGCCGATGGCGACGGAGGAATCCTCGGTGGTCGCGGCGGTGTGCAACGCGGCCAAGCGCTGCCGCGGAACCGGCGGCTTCTTCACCTCCGGCAGTGGGCCGATCATGGCGGCGCAGATCCAGCTTCTGGGTGCCAGCGACCCGGAGAATGTGCGTCTCAAGGTCTATGAGCGGTTCGAGGAGATCCGGACGATCTGCGATGAGACCGACCCGCTTCTGGTGAAGTTCGGCGGCGGGTTTCGCGACCTGGAAGTCCGTGTGATCGAGACGGATGAAGGGCCGATGACCATCGTCCACATCATTGTCGACACGCGTGATGCGATGGGCGCAAACGCCGTCAACAGCATGGCGGAAGCCCTGGCGCCGAAGCTTGCCGAGTGGACCGGTGCGCGAAGCCTCCTGCGCATCCTGACCAACCTTGCCGACCGGCGTGTCGTGCGTGCCCGCGCGGTGTGGCCCCTTGAGGAAATCGGTGGCGCGCAGGTGCGCGACGACATGCTTTCGGCCTACCGCTTTGCGGATGCGGACCCTTACCGGGCGGCGACCCACAACAAGGGTATCATGAACGGTGTGAGCGCCGTGGTGCTGGCGACGGGTAACGATACGCGGGCCATTGAGGCCGGGGCGCATGCCTTTGCGGCGCGAAGCGGCCGTTACCGCTCGATGTCGCGCTGGGAGAAGGATGCCGACGGCAATCTCGTCGGCATCCTGGAGATGCCGATGGCTGTGGGGCTGATCGGCGGGGCCACCAAGGTCCACCCCACTGCGCAGGCCAATCTCAAGCTGCTTGGCGTTCAGACGGCCGGTGCGCTTGCCCGCGTCATCGTCGCCATCGGTCTGGCGCAGAATTTCGCGGCCATGCGGGCGCTTGCCACGACCGGTATCCAGAAGGGGCACATGGCCCTGCATGCGCAGAATGTCGCTTTGATGGTCGGCGCGGTGGGGGATGAGATCGATCTCGTGGCGAGCGAGTTGAAGGCTCTCGGAAAAGTACGTCAGGATCTCGCCGAGGATATTCTGAAGCGTCTCCGGGGCGGGCAGTGAGCGGAAAGGTCTCGATCGTCGAAGTCGGCCCGCGCGACGGTCTGCAGGCGCGCAAGGAGCCGATGGAAACAGCGGCGCGCGTCGAACTGATCGGAATGTTGCGGTGTGCCGGCGTTCAAAGGATGGAGGTCGGCGCCTTTGTCTCGCCTCAGCGTGTGCCGCGCATGGCGGATACGGCACAGGTGATGGAGGCCGCCGGTTCGCGCTCCCGCCCCGGCGACATGGTTCTCGTGGCCAATATGCGGGGGCTGGAGCAGGCACTGGAGGCCGGAGCGCGGGCAATCGCGGTCTTCACGGCGGCGAGCGATGCGTTTGCCGAACGCAATATCGGCTCGACCATTTCCGCCTCACTCGACCGTTTCGCGCCTATCGTGGCGCAGGCCCGCGACGCCGGGCTGTTCGTGCGCGGCTATATCTCGACCATTACCGATTGCCCCTATGCCGGGCGGATTGAGCCCGACCGGGTTGCATCGGTGGCGGAGGCCCTGCGCGCGATGGGGTGCGGTGAGATCGCCCTTGGAGAGACGCTCGGCAAGGCCACTCCCATGCGCATTGCCGCGGTGGTGGAAGCGGTCGGGCGCCATGTTTCGATGGAGGACATCGCCGCGCATTTCCACGATACCTACGGAATGGGGGTGGCCAATGTCTGGGAAGCGGTGCGGCTTGGCGTGCGCACCGTCGATGCGGCGGCCGGCGGGCTGGGCGGCTGCCCGTTCGCACCGGGTGCTGCCGGCAATGTCGCCACGGAAGATGTGATCTATCTGCTGGAGGAGCAGGGGTTCGGTACGGGTATCGCCATGACCCCGCTTCTCGACGCGGTACGGTTTTGCCGCGATCGGCTCGGGATTGCTCCGTCGAGCCGGGTTTTCAAGGCGCTAGGCGCTCCCCTGTGAAGCGCTCTCTCGCAGGATCCTGCCGCCGGCACGGCGACGCAGTTCGACCGTAATCATACAAGGTCGGCGGGCTTCGCTTGCCCTATCCCGTGGATGTGGTGGCGTGAGGCCGCTAGGATGGCCTCATGCCAGGCGTTTCAGCGAATGCGACGCGAAGGGCTGAACATCATCACGCTCAGGATTTCGAACAATATCCGCGCCCCATTCTGTGCGGTTGTTGTTGGTGGGATCGTAGGCCGGAGCGACTTCGACCCGTCGCCGCCCACCAGATTGACGCCGCGCATGCCCCGGATGAGCTCGAGGGCTTCTCGTGCCGTCAGTCCGCCCGCTTCGGGCGTTCCGGTGCCCGGCGCAAAGGCGGGATCGAGACTGTCTATATCGAAGGAAAGATAGGTCGGTCCCTCGCCGACGCCCAAGGGGATGGCGCCAGCCGTCACGATGTCGGCAACGAATTTCTCGATATCTTCAAGATGTTCGCGGGTAAAACTCGTGCTGCCATCCTTCCGGCATGCGAGGTCTGCGGCTTCCTTTACAGGCCCATGCGTCCGGCAAAGCTCACCAATGGTTTCCCGGCAAGGCCGTCTGTCGAAAAATCGACGAGGCGACCAAGGGCGATGATTGTGTCATGGCGTTCGATGGCTTCTTCCAACGCGCAATCGAGCGCGCCGATCGCCCCCTTGAGGATTGGCGCTCCGGTGCTGAGTGTTGTCCAGCGCTCCGGCGAGAAGCGTTCGGCTCCTTTCAGCGGGCCCTTGCCGCCAAAAGTCTCGGCCAGTTCCAGATCGCCTTCCGCCAGGTAATTGATGGAGAAATGACGGCTGTCGAGGATTGCCGACAGGGCGCTTGTTCTGCGGCCGACCGATACCATCAGGATTGGCGGAGATGCGCACAGATGGGTGGCCGAAAGGGCAAGAAGGCCCGCTGGACCGGTGTCGTTTCTTGCAGCGACGACCGCCGCCCCGACTGCGCGGACGCCAAGCGCTTTCCAGAACATGCCGATGTCGATGGCCGGGCGTGTGTCGGGCTCTGCCAAGATGATGTCTCCCTTGAGCTTGCTGCCGGCATGCCGCCACGGCTCAACAGCCGAAGCGGCATGCGACCGGTGGGTGGCTGGCGGACCGCTCAGGCTGCCGGCTTCCATTCCTTGCCGGGTATCGCTGCTATCAGCCGGCGGGTGTAGTCGTTCTGCGGTGCGTTGAAGATCTGCGAGGGCGGCCCATACTCGACGACATTGCCCTTGTACATCACGGCGACATCGTCGCAGATCTGGCTCGCGATGCGCAGATCGTGGGTGATGAAGATCATCGCGATCTTCAATTCATCCTGGATCCTGTCCAGCAGTTCGAGAATCTGGGCCTGGATGGAAACGTCGAGCGCGGAAACGGCTTCGTCGGCAACCAGGAGCAGGGGATCGAACATGAGGGAGCGCGCAATGCCAATTCTCTGACGCTGGCCGCCGGAGAATTCATGCGGATAACGATCATAAGCCCCGGCATCCAGCCCCACAAGTTCAAGGAAACGCAGTGCCTTCGCCTTGCATTGTGCGTGGCCGATGCCATGGGCCATGGGACCGGTCGTCAGAATGCGCCCGATGGTGTGGCGCGGATTAAGCGAGGCGAAGGGATCCTGGAAAATCATCTGGATATACGGCCGCATGGGGCGGAAGCGATCTTCCGAAAGCGGGGCAATGTCCGTTCCGTTGAACAGTATCTGGCCGCTATCGCTCTCCATAAGTTTCACCAGAAGACGGCCGAGGGAGGATTTCCCCGATCCGCTTTCGCCCACAATGCCAAGCGTCTGCCCCTTGCGCACGGTCAGGCTGACATCGTTTACCGCGCGCACGGTGCGCCCGCGCCCCAGGAGGCCGCCGCTGTGATAGACCTTGCACAGGTTTCGTGTTTCCAGCACCACCGCTGGCTCGCCGCCCTTCTTGCGATCTTCCTCCGCCATTTTGGGGACTGCGGAAATAAGCCGCCGGGTATAGGGGTGCTCTGGAGCGTTGAGCACTCTGGCGGCGGGTCCCTGTTCGACCAGGTGCCCCTTTTCCATGACGATGACCCGATCGGCGATTTCGGCGACCACGCCGAAGTCATGGGTGATGAACATGACGCCGGTATTCTTGCGGCGCTGGATGGTGCGGATCAACTCGAGAATCTGAGCCTGGGTCGTCACGTCGAGCGCGGTCGTCGGCTCGTCCGCGATCAGGATATCGGGATCGAGCGCGAGCGCCATGGCTATCATGACGCGCTGGCGTTGCCCGCCCGACAGGCGAAACGGATACTGGTGCACGATCAGATGCGGGTCGGGCAGGCCAACCTCGTGAAGAAGCCCTATGGCCCTTTCCACGCGGCTTGCAGGCGTGCCCACATTGTGCGCTGCCATCACTTCGGTGATCTGCTCGCCAATGGTCATTACCGGATTGAGCGAGGACAAGGGGTCCTGGAAAATCATGGAAATGGCGCGACCACGGAGATCGCGCAAGGTCTGCTTGTCGGCCGTCAGCAGGTTCATGCCCTTGAAATGGATGTCCCCGCCGGCAACGCGGATCGCCGGCGACAGGATGCCCATGATCGCATTGGCCGTGACGGACTTTCCTGATCCGGACTCGCCGATGATGCAGAGTATTTCACCCGGCTTGAGGTCGAAGGAAATGTCCTTCACGGCATAGCTTCGCTCCATGCCGGCGGGCAGATTGATCGTGACATCGCGAACCGATAGCAGCGGTTCCATTGCGGACTTTTCTTTTGTCATGCCGCGTGGTCCGTCTCGTTGGGGTGGGCGAGGCCGTTGATGAACCGGATCAGCACATCCCGCGTAATGGAAAGCTTGTCTTCGGGTATGCCGGCGAATTGCTCGGCTTCATAGGCCGTGACCCTTCGCCGGATGGACGCGGCAACAGCATGCCCGGACTCCGTCAGCGAAACCAGCCCCTGCGCATCGGTTTCGATTTGCCCGCGCCGGGCAAGGCACTCCAGCGCTTCGTTTACCTTTTCTTCCGTGAGATAGACGCGGCCGATCAATGCGGTTCTGGAAAGATGCGGGCGGCGCCTCAATTCCGAAAGGATGCGGCTTTGCGCAAGGGAAATGTTTTCCTCGCGGCGGTGCCGGTCGAAGGCGGCGGAAGAGTAATGATGTGCAAGATAGAGAAGGGTCGTGAGGGGTTGCTCGGACAGTGCCGGTTCATCATGCCCGGCCGGCGCGGCCGAGTTTGCCGAGGTCCTGAAGGCCGGGTGCTCGTCCACGACGCCGTATCGGCCTTGCGCGTAGAGCAGGGGCTTGCCGGCAAAACGCTGGTGATGGAGCACGCGACCGAGAAGAATGATGTGGTCGCCACCATCATGAACGGCCTCCCTCGCGCATTCCACGGTTGCCAGTGCCCCCGAAATGATGGGACTGCCGCCCTTTCCGGGGGACCATTCCAGGCCGTTGAACTTGTCGTCGCTGGAACTGGATAGTTTCTGCGATACGTCGATCTGATCTTCGCCAAGTATGCTGATGGCGAAATGAGCCGTCTTGCTGAACGCGTCGAAGCTGCGGGAGGTTCGGGCGATTGACCAGAGGACGAGGGGAGGATCGAGCGACAGGGAGGAAAAGGAGTTTGCCGTAACCCCGACAGGCCCGTCGGGCGTTGCGGTGGTGATGGCCGTGACGCCGGTCGCGAACTGCCCCAGTGTCCTGCGGAAGGCTTTGGCATCCTCGGCCGGATTACCCTGTTCGAGGATTTCCGGTGTTTCTTGTCTGGTCATGATGTTCCCTTTTGAAGGCACAGAAACTAAAGGAGCAGGACCGGGAATATTGTATATTGTATTTTATCTTGACCGGCATGCCAGTCAATCCGGATAATTTGTTCCCTGCATTCGCGGCGGCCATCAGGCCGCCGTGTGTTCCATTTCCTGATCGGTTGTGCGTGAAGTCGGCGCCGTCACGCGTTCGAGCACATTGGCGATCACCTCGGCAAGATGGTTGCGCATGGCGCGGGCGGCTCCTTCCGGATCGCCCCTCTCCAAAGCGTCGACGATCGCATCGTGATGCTCCGCCGCGCTCTGGTTCAGGGGCTCGCGTTCATTGGCGTAGTTGCGCGCGCGGCTCACATGCCACATCACCGTTTCATGCATCTTGGCGATGGTTGAATTGCCGCAGCCCAGAACCACGGCCCGATGGAACTCGTCGTTCAACGCATAATATTTGCTGGTCTGACTATTTTTGGCGGCCTCTTCCATGGCTTTGTGCAACCGCTTGATCTCGCGAAGGGCGGCTGGCGGTTGCAGCGCCGCGACTTTCATCGCTGAAATCTGCTCGAGGCCGCTCATGGCTTCCAGCTTCTCGGCAAGATCCGGGGGATTGAGCGGGGTGACGACTGCTCCAATGTGGGGCACCAGCATGACGAGCCCCTCGACCTCGAGGATTTTGAGCACATCGCGCAAGGGAGTGCGGGACACGCCGAACTCTTCGCAAAGTTCCATCTCCGGGAGGCGCTCGTCGGGCGCCCAGCGATTCAGCACGATATCGCGCCGGATATGGGGAAGGATCTGCTCGTGGATCGGTTCCTTGGAGACGATGCGCGTTCTGCTGCCATCGGTCCTTTTGCGTGCCGCCGGCTGCCTTCGTCCTGCTTTTTCCTTGCCCGCCAAGTGCGTTCTCCTACCCTGAACTGCCGTCGCAGGTCCTGCAATTGCCCGCGCCCGACAGGGACCTTGTCGCCGATTCTTTGTCAGAATTTCGTATATTGTATAGGAACTAGCGTCAACCTGAGGGCTTTGGCCGCCTATGGCGGCCTTTTCCCGGCATTCGCCGGGAAAAGGCCTTGCCGCTTTGTCAGGCGCGATTTTCCTCGCCTTCCTTCCAGTAGACGTCACCGTAATTGTAATTCGATTCCGCCGCCCAGCTATGGAGGTTGCCGAAGGCGGAATTGAATGCCGAGAACGCCGCGTTTTCATACAACCACACAAGGGCGGCATCCTCGCAAAGAACGGCCGAGACCTCCTTGTAAAGCTCCGCACGCTTTGCGCGATCCGGGTTTGATGCGGCCTTCATGAGAAGGTCGTCCACCTGCGGATTGCGATAGCCAATGCCGTTGGTGAAGGGAATTGGCCGGATGTTGGAGGAGATGTATTGGCGCTGCATGCCCATTGCCGGGTCCGGGCCGGTTGTGAGGCTTTGGACATACATGTCGAAACTGCGCTTGATATAGACGGTCTCGCTGGAGGAGGCATCGTCTATGGCAAGCACCTCGGCATCGATGCCGACGGTCTTGAGCTGCTCGGCAATGATCTGCGCCGACTTCACATTGGCCTCGATCGTGCGGGTGACCACGATTCCGGCCTTGAAGCGGATGCCGTTGCCATCCCTGGCAAGGCCAGCTTCATCCAGAAGCTTGTTGGCCGTGTCCGGATCGTAGGGATACTGGCGTGTGTCGGGATTGTAGGCCCAGGAAATCTGGCTGGAGATCGGGCCGGTCGCGACTTTGCTCAGGCCGAAATTCGCCTTGTCGATAATGAACTGGCGATCGATGGCGTGGGTGATCGCCTGGCGCACGCGCACATCGTTATACGGTGCCTTGTCGAGGTTCATCATGAGCTCGACGATGGAGCCCCAGGCATTGTGTCCTTCTCCCACCACGGTGATATCCGGGTTGTCGCGCAGCGTGCCGACCATGGAAGGGGGGAGGTCGAAATAGGCAAGGTAGTCGACTTCCCCGGCTTCCAGCGCGCGGACCCGCGAGGAGGCCTCGGGGATGAAACGGGAGACGATGCGGTCCACATAGGGACGGTCCTTGCGGAAATAATCCTCATTGCGCATCAGCACGACCTCGCGGCCGCGGGCCCATTCGGAGAACTTGAACGGCCCTGTGCCCACCGGCGCGGTGTTTGCCGGATTGGTCATGATGTCAGTGCCGTCGTAAAGATGCTTGGGCTGGATATAGCTCTGGCTGGCGATGAAGGTCAGGAACACATCGTTGGGAGATTTCAGCGTAAAGACCACGGTTGCCGGATCGGGCGTGGTGATTGAGGCGACATACTGGCCAAGCGCCTTGCCGATATTGTGATATTCGAAGAGCACCTTCTCGAAGGTGAACTTCACGTCATCCGCACTGAAGGGTTCGCCGTCATGCCATTTCACACCTTCCTCAAGGGTGAAGGTGTAGACGAGACCGTCTTCGGAAACCTTCCACGATTTCGCAAGGTCGGCGACAGGCGTAAAATCTGTCTTGAGGCCGACGAGCTTGCTGAAGACCGGGTTGGAGATCAGCTTGGTGCTGGAATCCGTGGTGATGTTCAGGTTCAGATGCCGTGGCTCGCTGCCTGAGCCGACGATGAAGGAGCCGCCATAGCGAGGCTCCCCGGCTGCGAACGCCATGCCTGGCATGGCGATGAACGGTGTCGCGGACAAGGCGGCCATGCCTTGCAGAATGGCGCGGCGGGAGAGGCCCGCCCGGCAAATGTCGAACTGGTCGCGCTTTCTCATATCGTTACTCCTCAATGTTCCCCAGTTTTGCTTGTTATGCAGTCATGCTTTTCCTGGCAGCCGGAAAACCGGCCACCGGTATTTTCTGCGTTCCGCGTTCAGGCGGAATTCCTGATCTTGGTTGCCGGATGGGCAGGTCTTGCGATGCCCAGATTTTCGCGCAGCGTGCTGCCCTCGTAGTCGGCGCGGAAAAGGCCGCGCCGCTGAAGAACGGGCACCACCTTGTCGAGGAATTCATAGAGCCCATCCGGGAAGTAAGGCGCCATGATGTTGAAGCCGTCGCAGGCCCCGGCGTTGAACCAGTCTTCCATCGTGTCGGCGATGCTTTCAGGCGTGCCGCAGAGCTGGAGATGGCCGGCTGCACCGGTAACGCGCATATAGAGCTGCCGAATGGACAGGTTTTCCTGGCGCGCCATGCGCAGAAGCGGTTCGCGATGGCTTTTCACGCCATCCAGCTCGGGCAGGTTGTCGGGCAGGGGGCCGTCGAGCGGATAGCCGGACAGATCGCCGAATGTGCGCGCCAGCATGGCCAGTCCCACTTTCGGATGGATAAGGTTCTGGATGCGGGCATATTTTTCCTGCGCCTCCTCCATGGTCCTGCCGATGACCGGCATGATGCCGGGCATCAGGATCGCGGAATCGGGTGAGCGGCCATATTTGGGGAAGCGCGCCTTCAGTCCCTTGTAAAAGCCCGCCGCATCGTCGCGGCGCTGCTTGGCCGTGTAGACGAGATCGGCGGTGCGGGCGGCAAGTTCCTGGCCGGGTTCGGAGGAGCCTGCCTGCGCAATGACCGGATAGCCCTGGGGCGGACGGGCGATGTTGAGCGGCCCACGTACGGAGAAGTCCTCGCCCACGTGATTGAGGACATGCATCTTTGCAGGATCGAAATAACGCCCGCTTTCCTTGTCACGGCAGAAGGCGTCGTCTTCCCAGCTGTCCCAGAGCCCGCGCACGACATCGACGAATTCTTCCGCCCGCCCATAGCGGATGGAGTGTTCCAGATGCTTGTCTCGACTGAAATTCTTGGCTTCCGCCTCGCTCCAGGACGTCACCACGTTCCAGCCCACGCGCCCGCCGCTGATGTGATCGAGCGAGGCGAATTTGCGGGCGATATGATATGGCTCGTTATAGGTCGTGGAGGCGGTGGCGATGTAGCCGATACGTTCGGTAACCGCCGAGAGGCCGGCGATCAGGGTGAGGGGCTCGAACTGGTCAATGCGACCACTATAGCTCAATGCATCGTCATCGCTGGCGGCCGTGCGAACCGCAATGCCGTCGGCCAGAAAGATGAAGTGGATCTTGGCTGCTTCGGCCGCTTGGGCCATCTCCTTCCACAAGGCAAAGTCGAGCGCTGCATCGGCGCGGGCCTCCGGCAGCCTCCAGCCAGCCGGATGCGTACCGTTCGACACCAGGCTGAGCCCGATTTTCAGTTGCCGATTACTCATCTTGCGTAAAACCCTCTCTTGGAATGTCCCGTGCCGCTTGCAGGGAAGCCGGGCGCTTTCTTGGCCTTCGCGTTCTGTCGCGCTGGCGTTTTGTGCATAACGTATATTGTGCACGAAATGATCTAAGGTCGATTTTGAGCAGGTGTCAAGCAGGGCATTTCGATTTCATATGCCGGCTGATTTCTGCGCAAAAAAATATAATGTTAAAAAACATATAGTTGAGCCGTTTTTCCCGTAAGTTCGGGAGAAAATGGGGCTTGTGCGCATGGTGTGATTGTGTTGTTTTGAAAATACGTTATACAATCTTGCCAATCAAAAACGAGCGTGTGCCGAGTGCGCGCCGGGGAACTCAGAAATGCGAGAGGAAGGTTCGTGTCCGCAGATATCGTGAATTCGGCTTCGCCGGCCGACGAGAAAAGGGGCCTGGCGGGCAGGCTTCGTACACTTCGTTACATCGGCCTCAAGATCCTGAGCGCCATCCCCATGCTGATCGGCGTCATCACGGTCAATTTCCTTCTCGTGCATATCGCGCCGGGAGATCCGATCAGCATTCTGGTCGGGGAGACGGCGCCGACCGAGGAACAGGTCGCTGCTCTTTATGCCAAGCTCGGTCTCGATCAGCCGCTTTATGTTCAGTACTGGGAGTATCTCGTCTCCGTCTTCAAGGGAGACCTCGGCTATTCCTATGTGATGCAGGCGGATGTGGTCGACCTTATCGCCGCGCGTATTCCGGCCACCGTGCTTCTCATGCTGACCTCACTTCTGGTGTTCACGGTGCTTGGGGTTGGGCTTGCCGTTCTGGTGGCGCGCAAGCCACGTTCCGTTTTCGATCGTATCGGCTCCATCCTGGCCGTGATCGGCTATTCGGTGCCGGCTTTCTGGCTGGCCCAGATCGCGCTTGTGGTCTTCGCGCTCAATCTGCGCTGGTTTCCCACGAGCGGCATGACCAGCAGCAGGCATGTCTATGAAGGGCTCGCCTATGCCGGCGACGTGCTTCTGCACCTCTTCCTGCCGGCATGCGTGCTTGGCATGCGCTACCTTGCGATCAACTTTCGTTATGCGCGCGCGTCCATGCGCGATGCGCTTTCCCAGGACTATATCACCACGGCTCGCGCCAAGGGGCTGAGCGAGCGGCGTGTGATGTTTCATGCTTTCCGCAACGGCGTGCTGCCGATCATCACGGTGTTCGGCCTGAACGTTACGGACATACTGGCCGGCGCGGTGCTGACGGAGATCGTGTTCGGCTGGCCGGGGCTGGGCCGGCTCATGTACGACGCCATGTATGCCCGCGACTATCCGCTGCTCATGGGCATGTTCGTCTTCGTTTCGATCGGCATCATCATCACCAATCTGGTCGTCGACATCGTTTACAGCATCTTCGATCCGCGTGTGGGGCTTAAGTAGGATGAGCGTCAAGAATTCAGACACTGCCGTTGTTCTCCGCAGGGGAGCGTTCTCGACGATTTCAGCCGGAATCTCCGCGCTGAGGCTCGACGGGCCTTCGCTTGTCGCGCTCGTTACGCTCGTCGTGATAGCGGTCTTCGCCTTCGTCGTTCCGCCATTCCTGGGCGACGTGAATTCGATGGGAGCCGATTCCTTCGCGCCGCCGGGGCTGGCTTATCTCATGGGCACCGACGATCTGGGGCGCGATGTTTTCAGCCGGTTTGCCTATGGCGCGCGCATGTCGCTTTCGGTTGGCGTTCTTGCCGCGCTCACCTCCTGCATCATCGGTGTCACGCTCGGTGCCATCGCCGGCTACATGAAGGGGGCCGTCGACATCGTGCTGATGCGCATTGCGGAACTGTTTCAGGTGATCCCGCGCTTCTTTCTCGCCCTGCTTGTGATTGCTCTGTTCGGCACGAATGTCGCTTTCATCATCATGACCATCGGTCTCCTCGGCTGGCCGGAAGTGGCGCGCATCACGCGCGGCGAGTTCCTGAGCCTGCGCGAAAGGGAATATGTGCTTGCCGCGCGCTCTGGCGGGCAGTCCACCCGCGCCATCATCTTTTCGGAGATACTGCCCAATGCCATGCCGCCACTGATCGTGGCCATGACCATGCAGGTTTCCTCCGCGATCCTGCTTGAAGCCGGGCTGAGCTTTCTCGGGCTCGGCGATGCCTCAAATCCCAGCTGGGGTCTGATGCTCAACGAGGCGCAGCAGTTTCTGACGCGCGCCTGGTGGATGGCCGTCTTTCCGGGGCTCGGAATTCTGGTCACTGTCGCAGCCCTGAATGTCTTTGGAGACCATCTTACGGATGTGCTCAACCCGCGCTTGAGGGGAGGGGCGCGCTAGCCGCAAAGCCGGGCGCAGAGCGCCGGCTCGAGGCGAAAATCCAACCCTATTCGTATACAATATTATGAGTTCGTTATACCGGCATGCCGGGTGCGAACGGAACCCTGGATGTAGAGAATGCGGAAGTTGAAAGTTGGAATTGTCGGTGGGGGCATCGGAGGTGTTGCCTTGTCTGCCTCGCTGCGCGCTCACGGTATCGAGGCACATATTTTCGAGCGGGCGCCTGCTTTCGGTGAAGTCGGCGCCGGTATCCAGATGACGCCGAACGCGGTGAAAATCCTTCGCGCGCTCGATATGTTCGACGAACTGGAGGCCGTCAGCTTCCTGCCGCAGAACATCATTGGCCGCGATTGGAAGTCGGCGCGCGAGATGTGGCGCACGCCCCTGGCGCGCGATTGCCCGCGCCTTTACGGGGCACCCTTCTTCCATGTTCATCGCGCTGACCTGCACAGGATACTCCTTGATAAGGTCGATCTGTCAAAGACCACTCTTGGTGTGCAATGCACCGGCGCGCGCCAGGAGGGGAAGACGGCGGTGGCCTGCTTTGCCGATGGCAGCGAGTTCGAGGCCGATGTGATCGTCGGCGCGGATGGTATTCACTCCACCATCCGCAAGACCCTTTTCGGAGACGAGCCACCACGTTTCACCGGCAATATGTGCTGGCGCGCGGTCGTTCCGTTCGACAAGCCGCCATTCGACTTTGTCAGCCCCGACAGTTCGTTCTGGCTCGGGCCGAAGGGGCATGTGGTGACCTATTACGTCTCGGCGGGCAGGGCGGTGAATATCGTTGCCGTTCTGGAGACCAAAGACTGGGTTGCCGAATCCTGGAATGTGCCTTCCAGCCGGGAGGAGCTTCTGGCCGGTTTCAAGGGCTGGCACGAAAACCTGCAAAAGCTCTTCTCGCGAGCGGACGATGTATTCAAATGGGGGCTCTTCGACCGTGATCCGATGCCATCCTGGACGGTTGGCCACATGACGCTTCTGGGCGATGCGGCGCACCCCATGCTGCCGTTCCTTTCGCAGGGGGCGGCCATGGCGATCGAGGATGGCTTCGTGCTTGCGGGGTCTCTTGCCGATGCGGCTTCTCCCGGTGAAGCCTTGCAGCGCTACGAGAGCCTTCGCAGGCCCCGCACCACGCGGGTGCAGCTTGAATCGCGCGAGCGCGGGCGCACCTACCATCTCAGTTCGCGGTTCGCGCGGATCAAGCGCGATCTCGGCTATCGCTGGCGCAGCCTCGTCAATCCGCAGACCAGTGGGCTCGGCGCCAACTGGGTTTACGAATATGACGCGCAGGAACAGCTGCGCACTTCGGCTCTGCCCCAGACGGCATAGGTCCAGCCATTTCCGGTGGAGGAGCCGCACTTGAGCAGCGATAAACCTGAAGAAGAGCCGCGGCGACCTTCGGTCGTCGTGCTTTTTCTTGGCGTTGCCGTTCCGCTGCTTCTGGGCATGATGGACCAGACCATCGTTTCCACCGCGCTTTACGACATTTCCCAGTCCTTTGGCTCGTTCGAGCTGGTGAGCTGGGTGGTGATCGCTTATCTGGCGGCCAATGCGATCTCGGCCCCGCTCTATGGAAGGCTCGGCGACGCCCTCGGCCGACGCCGGATGATGTTCGTCTCGCTGGTGATTTCCATGGTCGGCAGCGCGGCATGCATGTTGGCACCGAGTTTCGGATGGCTGGTGGCGGCGCGTGCCGTTCAGGGCTTCGGCGGCGGGGGCCTGATCGCGCTCGCACAGGCGCTGGTAAGCCAGGCTTTCGAGCCGCGGTTGCGGGCGCGCTACCAGGGATACCTCGCCACCGTTGGCATGAGCGCGAGCACGATGGGGCCGGTTCTGGGCGGCTTCATGACGGAAGCCTTCGGCTGGCGGGCCATCTTCGCCCTGAACCTGCCGCTTGGGCTTCTGGGCCTGTTTCTCGTTGCACGTCTGCCGCCCCGTCAGCGTCCGCGCGATCCGTTGCGGATCGATGGTATCAGTGTGGTCCTGCTCGCGGCGATGCTGGCGTTTCTCATAGCGCTGACCGCTCCCGGCGTCGGGCTGTCCCAGTCGCGCTGGGCGCAGGCTGGCCTGATTTCGGGAGCTGCGTTGCTGGCTTTTCTCTTCTTTCGCAATGAGAGCCGCACCGCCCACCCGCTCTTTCCGGTCGTCTTCCTGCGCAACAGGACAATCCGCATGAGCTGCCTGCTGGCGCTGTTTCATGGGGCGCTCTATGTTTCGCTCTTCACGTTCATTCCGGTCTATTTCAGCGCGGTGCGCGGCTTCTCCGCGGCCGGAGCGGGGCTTCTGCTTTTGCCGGTCACCCTGGGTGTCGGGCTGGGCTCCATGTTGACGGGTTATCTCGTCAGCCAGACCGGGCGGATGACGCTTTTCCCTGCGGCGGGACTTGCGCTGGCATTCCTGTTTCTGCTCGCGGTCGGGTTCTTTACGGCGCAGATGGAGAGCGTTGCTCTTGTCGGTCTGTTTGCGCTTGTCGCGTTGATGCTCGGAACGGTGATGGGTGTCGTTCAGCTGGTGGTGCAGATCGAGGCAGGAGATCGCCTGCTCGGCATCGCTTCAGCCAGCGTGCTCCTGACCCGTTCGCTTGGTGCATCCGTGGGAGCTGCGGCAAGCGGTCTGGTGGTCGCTTCCTCGGACAAGGTGGCGGACGGGTTTTCCTGGGTCTTTCTGCTGGCGGCCCTTTTTGCGCTTTGCGGCTCGCTTCTGGCCTGGTTCACGCCAGGCGGTCAGATCGCGGGGACACAGCCGGATCGGCGCTGAGGCCGGACGATTTTTCTCCGGCCTCAGCGATGGTTCAGACTCCGAAGGTCACATGGCCGGCGGCATCTATCTGCCAGAAAGGGTTCCAGGCGATTTCCCAGGCGTGATCATCGGGATCGGCGACATAACCGCGAAAGCCGCCGTGCGGCGGCTTGTCGGCGGGCCGGAGGATGCGTCCGCCGGAATTGGCAAGCTGGCGTATCAACGGCTCGACGTCTTCTTCACGGGCCACGTTGTGCGCCAGCGAAAACGCGCCGGGCCGCATGAGGCCGGTACGGCCCATATCCGTCTCCAGGGCGGTTTTGAGGAAGGTTCCCAGAACAAATCCATTCATCTGGTAGAAGGCGATCTCATCATTTTCGAAGACCGGTTTCCAGCCGAAACCCTGGGTGTAAAAATGGCGAGACCGGTCGATCGCCTCTATGCCGAGTGTGATGACGGAAATCTGCTGTTGCATCTCATAACCTCTCTTTTCACCCACGCGGTGTTGCGGGGCGTTCAAGGTCATGGGACTCATCGCGTTTGCGAAGGTCAGGACCCGCCGTGGCGCGGGCCGGGCTAACCGCACCGACCTCTCCTTTTTTGACAGGAAAATCCTGTTTGGTATCCGCATCCTTGTCAAGCAGGCTGAGGGTTGCATTGGCTGAACCGAAACGCCTTATTGTGACTTGCGAAGCGACGGGTGATCGCGCAAGCACTGGAACAGTGCTTTGTGCCGCCCGAAAAACGAAATTACAGGATCAGGCCATGAACGATCATTCGCAACAGACCGCACCGACCATAGACCCCGTGAAGCTCGACCGGCTGGCCGAGGTTGCCGTCAAGGTCGGGCTCGGACTGCAGAAAGGGCAGGACCTGCTCCTCACTGCGCCTGCGGCGGCGCTGCCTCTCGTGCGGTTGATCGCCAAACATGCCTACAAGGCCGGGGCCGGTATCGTCACGCCGATCCTTTCGGATGAGGAGATCACGCTCAACCGTTTCCGCAACGGCGCGCAGGAGAGCTTCGACCGCGCCCCCTCCTGGCTTTATGAGGGGATGGCCAAGGCCTTTTCCGCCAACACCGCGCGGCTTGCCATTGTCGGTGACAATCCGATGCTGCTTTCCGGAGAGGATCCGGAGAAGGTCGCACGCGCCAACAAGGCCAATTCGATCGCTTATCAGCCGGCGCTGGAAAAGATCGCCGGTTTCGACATCAACTGGAATATCGTTGCCTTTCCCGGCCTGTCATGGGCGAGGCAAGTGTTTGCGGGCGAGCCGGACGACGTGGCGGTTCGCAAGCTTGCCGAGGCGATCTTCGCAGCCTCCAGGGTGGACGTCGCCGATCCCGTGGCGGCCTGGGATGCGCATAACGAAGCGCTGCATGCGCGGATGAACTGGCTCAATGACGAACGGTTTGGGGCATTGCATTTCACGGGTCCGGGCACCGACCTGACCGTCGGCCTGGCAGACGGTCATCTGTGGCAGGGCGGGGCCTCTACCGCAAAGAACGGTGTCGTCTGCAATCCGAACATCCCCACGGAGGAGGTCTTCACCACGCCGCATGCCTTGAAAGTCGAGGGCCATGTGGTGAGCACCAAGCCGCTTTCCTATCAAGGGACGCTGATCGACGAGATCGCGGTGCGCTTCGAGGGCGGGCGCATCGTCGAGGCGAAGGCGGCGCGTGGCGAGAATGTGCTGAACCGCGTGCTTGATACGGATGAAGGCGCCCGGCGTCTTGGTGAAGTGGCGCTCGTGCCGCATTCCTCGCCGATCTCCAGCAGCGGCATCCTCTATTACAATACGCTGTTCGATGAGAATGCCTCGTGCCACATCGCGCTTGGCCAGTGCTATTCCAAATGCTTCGTCGACGGGGGCGCGCTCTCGCCTGAACAGATCGCCGCGCAGGGCGGCAACAAGAGCCTGATTCATATCGACTGGATGATTGGTTCCGGCGAGGTTGATATCGATGGCGTGCGCCCGGACGGAAGCCGGGTGCCGGTGTTCCGCAAGGGCGAATGGGCCCGATGAAGGGTCGGCCCGGACGATCTGTCTGGGCGGCTCCACCCAAAATCTGACCCCATAATTCCGGCCTGTCTGCCCGTCCCCGCGACGCGGGGACGGGAGATTCCTTTTGCAAAAGTCTAAAAGTACGCATATACGTACTTTATGACCAACGCCGAACTTTATATCCGCTCCAGACAGCCGCTCTACATGCAGGCGGCGGGGCAGATTCGCCTGAAGGTGGAGAATGGCGACTGGCTTCCGGGCGACCAGATTCCCGTTATCGAGGTACTCCAGGCGGAGTTCGGCCTGTCGCGGGCGACGATCCGCGAAGCGCTGGACGTGCTTGAAGGCGAAGGCCTGATCGAGCGCTATAGGGGCAAGGGAACGTTCGTGCGGGAGCAGCTTCCCGTGCGGCGCTCCCATGGCCTGCCGACGACGTGGAAGGACCTCGTCGCCGGGCTGGAGAGCGTCAGCCCGAAAATGATTGCGCCGATGGCGCGGGAGGAGGGGGAGCGCATCCGCGACGTGCAGGCGGGCGAGGCACATGGCAGCTATATGCGCTTTGAACGTGTGCACAGCAGGGGGGAGGAGCCCTACTGCCTGATCGACATCTTCTTGCGTGAGGATGTTTTCGACACCGATCGCGAGCGCTTTCAGACCACCCCCGTCATCCGCGTTCTGGTCGAGAGGCATGGGGAGCGGATCGCGGCCGCGCGGCAGCGCGTCACCTTTTCCATCGCCGACGAGAGAACGGCGAATGCGCTTGGCGTGGCGTTGGGAGCGCCCGTCGTGGAAATCCTGCGCACCATAGCCGATGGGGATGGGCACGTGGTGGCACACACGCATGCGCGCTATCCCGGCGAATATGTGCGGCTGGATTTCGATTTCAATATCACTGAGGCCGGTCCTGCGGCCTTGTCGCCTACGGAGGAGTGAATGGAGCGACTGACGGAATTCGGGTGGCGACTACTGCCGTTCGCGGTGGTGATCGCACTCTGGTATGGCGTGCGCTGGAGCGGTCTTGTGGACCAGGGGCTTCTGCCCCCGCCGCATCTCGTCTTTGCCGATATCTGGCAGCGCAGCGTCGAGGGCACCTTTCTGATCGACATATGGATGTCGGTGCGTCGCGTCCTGCTGGGGCTCCTGTTCGGCATGCTGCTTGCCGTGCCGGTGGGCTTCCTGATCGGCTGGGACAAGCGCATCCGTCGTTTTGTCGATCCGCTTATCAACTTCTTTCGCGCCCTGCCGCCCATTGCGCTCATTCCGCTGGCCATTGTCTATCTGGGCATAGGCGAAGTGGCCAAGGTGGCGATCCTTTTCTACGCCGCGTTCTTTTCGGGCGTCATCGTCATGTATGAGGGCATGTCGCAGACGAACCCGCTGTTCATACGCGTATCGCGCACGCTGGGGGCGACCGACTGGGAGGTGTTCTCCAAGATCATTGTGCCCCTGACCTTGCCTCATGTGCTGACGGCAACGCGCGTGGCGCTTGGCGTTGCCTGGGCGACGCTCGTCGCCTCGGAGCTGGTCGCGGCACAGAACGGCATCGGCGCGGTGATCCAGAACGCCAGCGCGTTCTTCAACCTGACGACCATCTATGCCGGCATCATCACCATCGGCTTCTTCGCGCTGATGATGGACACGATCCTTCGCTGGGCATCGCGTCAGTTCCTCGACTGGCAGGAAAGGGAGGCCCAATGAACGGGGAAAGCGCTGTGCGCATGCAGAACGAGACCGGCACCGACCATGAGGTGAAGGTACGGTTTCAGAATGTGTCCAAGCATTATGGCGATGTGGAAGTCGTTCACGATGTGAGCTTCGATATCCGGGAGGGGGATTTCGTTTCCCTCGTCGGACCGTCGGGCTGCGGCAAGACGACGATGATGAACATGCTGGCCGGCTTCGTGAAGCCCAACTCGGGCGAGGTGCTGCTCGAAGGCAAGCCGGTGGAGGGGCCGGGGCCGGATCGTGGCGTGATGTTCCAGGAATACGGGGTCTTTCCCTGGCTGACCGTGGAAAAGAACATCCGTTTCGGCCTCGATCTTGCGATCAAGCGGCACATTCCGAAGGCGGAACGACGCCAGATCACCGAGAAATACATGAGCCTGATGCGGTTGTCCGACTTCCGCCATGCCTGGCCGAAGAATCTCTCGGGCGGCATGCGGCAGCGGCTCGCGCTGGCGCGCGCCTATGCGGCGAACCCGCATTTCCTTCTGATGGACGAGCCCTTTGGCGCGCTCGATGCGCAAACGCGCAGCGACATGCACGAATTGCTGCACCAGATACTGCAGGCAGAACGGAAGACGGCTCTGCTTATCACCCATTCGGTGGATGAGGCGATCTATCTGTCGAGCCGGGTCATCGTGATTTCGGCGCGCCCCTCGCGCATCGTCGAGAGCATCGACATTCCCTTCGGATTTCCGCGGGACAAGAGCCTGCTGGATTCCCGCGAGTTCATCGATTTGCGCATCCATCTGCGCGAACAGGTCATGAAGCAATATGCCGAGCAACAGGCGCTTCGATGACCGTTTCCGTCCGCTGCCCCGCAGCGGCAAAACTGGGAGGAGTAGCATGAGACTGAACAGACGCATTTTCCTGCAATCTGCCGCCGCCGGCGGCGCGGCCATGCTGGCGGCGCCGGCGATCGTCCGCGCCCAGGGGTCGGAAGACGAAATCCGTGTCGGCTACCTGCACACGCTGGCCGTCGACGGGCACATCTGGACGGCGGACAAGAAGGGATACTGGAAGGAGCAGGGCCTGAAGCCGACCTTCACGCGCTTCTATACCGGGCTCGAGCTGTTCCAGGCCATGGTCGGCGGGTCTCTCGACATGCTGGCCACCGGCGCCGTGGTGTCGAATTTCCCTGCGCGCGGGCAGGGCAAGGTGTTCCTCATCAACAATGTGGAATACGCAACTGCCCAGCTCTGGGTGAATCCCGCGATGGGCGTGAACTCCTTCGAGGACCTGAAGGGCAAGCAGATCGCCACCTCCATCGGAACGACGGCGCATGTCTTCCTCGATACCGCACTGAAAGCCAACGGGATCGATCCGAAGAAGGATATCTCCATCGTCAATCAGCGCATGCCCGATGCAGTCACGGCCTTCATGTCGGGTGCTGTGCCTGCGGTGGCCCTTTGGGTGCCGTTCAATGTGCAGATCAAGAAGCAGTTGCCCGACGCCAAGATGCTCGTCGATGCCTCGAAATTCTATCCCGAGGCCGCAATCGTCGGCGGGTGGGCTGCCCGCAACGATTATTTCGACGGCAACAAGGATGTGCTCGGTCGCGTCATCAAGGCCTGGATGCCGGCCAACAAGGACCTGATCGAGGATGCCGAAGCTTCGCTGACGGCGCTGCAGAAAGACTATTATTCCGACGTACCCATCGATGACCTGCGCGAGCAGTATGGGGCGCAGAAGCTCTTTTCGACGCCGGACTGGGCCAAGATGTACAAGGACGGGACGGTGACCAGCTGGCTCGACCGGGTCACCAATTTCTACGTGGATATCGGCGGCATCAGCAATCCGGTGATGGCCGACGGCTATTTCGATCCCAGCCTGTTCCTGGAACAGGCCGGCTGATACGGCTTGCGGCCGGGCATTTGTGCCCGGCCGCATATTTCTGGGCATGGAGCCCGCAACGCCAGCAAGGAGGCAGACCAGCCATGAGCCGGATGAATGTGCGTATTCTCGTGCACCGTATCCCCATCGAGACACCCGTTCGCACGTCTTTCGGCACCATGTATGATCGCCCCTCCATCGCGATCCGTATCGAGGATGGCGAGGGGCATGTCGGCTGGGGCGAGGTGTGGTGCAACTATCCTTCCGTGGGGGCGGAACATCGCGCGCGCCTGCTTGAAAGCGCGGTGCTGCCGCTGGCTGGCGAGAGTGGCCTTCTCGACAGGCCGGAAGCCCTGTGGAAGGCGCTTTCGGCAAAACTGCGCATTCTGGCGATCCAGACGGGGGAACCGGGACCGCTTGCCCAATGCATTGCCGGACTTGAGTGCGCGCTTCAGGACCTTGCGGCCCGGCGCGCCGGCAGGCCCTTGCATGAACATCTGTCGGAAGACAGCGGGCGCAGCGTCGCCGTCTATGCCAGTGGCATCAACCCCGAGGGCGCGGCGCAGACGGCCGCGCGCGCCGTTGCAGCCGGATATGCCGGCTGCAAGGTGAAAGTCGGTTTTGACGGTGCGCTCGACAGGCGCAATCTTCATGACGTGCGCAATGTCATCGGAGAGCGCATCGCGCTGATGGCGGATGCCAATCAGGCCTGGAACGCCGATGAGGCGATAGCTTTTGCCAGGGATGTTCGCGAAACGGGGCTTCTCTGGCTCGAGGAGCCCATCGCTCATGATCAGCCGGATGCCGACTGGGCGCGTATTGCGCGGGAAGCGGGAGTGGTTCTCGCCGCGGGGGAGAATTTCTCTTCCTGGGACGACTTCGAGACGCTTCCTGAAAAGCGCTCGCTCGGCTTTCTACAGCCCGATATCGGCAAATGGGGTGGGCTTGGACAGGGGCTTCTGATTGCCCGTAAAGCCGGAGCGGCGGGGCGGCAATTCTGCCCGCACTGGCTGGGCGGGGGG
>SWCG01001645.1_pt1 | contig 51548 bp, 49 predicted proteins | sample 4690071 | NCBI WGS metagenome assembly SWCG01 (sample SAMN10267281, study PRJNA491770) | bioreactor metagenome | isolation source: DHS bioreactor inoculated with subseafloor sediment | place: Japan: off Shimokita Peninsula | collected 2012-10 | reverse complement strand
AAAAAAACGCCTCCATTGATAGAGATGATACCCATAATTCTCTAAACCATATTTGCAAATTATAATAGGAATAGTTTAGTCTTTATTAATTATAAGGAGAAATTGGATGCAGGAAAAATTAGAGGTTGAAATTGGTCCATTATTGGTTAAAAGTCAATACAAACTGGTAGTTGCTGAATCCTGCACAGGGGGATTAGTCAGTCACCGGATCACGAATGTTCCAGGTTCATCCGAATATTATGTCGGTGGTGTCTGTGCTTACGCTTATGAAGCCAAGCGATTGCTGTTAGGCGTTCAGGCAACAACTTTAGAAAATTATGGGGCTGTCAGCCGTGAGACAGTGTTGGAAATGTCCACCGGGGTTAGAAAGTTGTTTTCACAAGAGGTTCCATTTGAAAAACTAATCGGGTTATCCATCAGTGGTATAGCAGGACCTGGTGGAGGGTTACCCGGAAAACCTGTTGGATTGGTCTGGATTAGTTTATCGTCTGAAAGGGGAACCTGGGCATGGCAAAAGGTATTCGATGGAAATCGAATAGAGAACAAAGAGCTTTCCTCTGATTATGCTCTGACGTTATTAATGCAATTCTTAAGTGGGAATTTCGAATCTGAGAAATGAGGTAATAAGTGAAAAATTCAAAAAAGAGAATTTTGATCCTGACCGCGGATGCTGGATTTGGTCATCGCAGTGCAGCTTTAGCTATTCAGTCGGGGATTGAAGAATTGTATCCTGACCGCTATCAAATTGATATCGCAAACCCATTGGACAATAAGAAAGCACCTTTTTTTATCAGAGAGTCCCAGAGTGAATATGATAAATGGGTGCGGGATGTGCCTGAGCTTTATAAATTTGGATATGAATTGAGCGATGCCCCTATTCCAGTAACGATTCTGGAGGGTATTCTGGTGGTTTCATTATTTGAAGTGATTTTAGAAACGATTGAGGAATATGAGCCCGATATTATTGTCAATACTTACCCTCTATATCAGGCTCCCTTTGTTGCTGTCAGATCGTTGCATAAATTTAATATACCCATGGTAACACTGATCACAGACCTGGCCACTGTACATCAGGTCTGGTTTAACGACAAAGTGGATTGGTTGGTCGTCCCGACCGACATTGTACGGGAAGACGCAATCGAGGCGGGCGTGGATCCTGAGAAAATGTGTGTGATAGGAATCCCTGTTAACCCAAGAATTTTTCTGTTGGAAGATTCAAAACAAGAACTCAGGAAAAAATTGGGATGGAATGAAGAATTGACAACCGTGCTGGCCGTTGGCAGCAAACGCGTTGAACATTTTAAAGAGAATTTAAATATTCTAAATCATTCGGGATTTCCGTTCCAATTGATTGTTGTAACCGGTAAGGATCAGGAATTATATGAGGAATTAAAAGGAATTGAATGGCATCATGAAGTTCATTTGTATGAGTTTGTTGATCAAATGCCGGAGTTTATGCGTGCTGCGGACCTCATCATTGCAAAAGCTGGCGGATTGATCGTAACTGAATCCTTAGCGTCGGGATTGCCTATGATATTAATTGATGTCATTCCCGGTCAAGAATCTGGCAATGCTGATTTTGTTCAGGATGGGAAAGCTGGGTTTTTGGCGAGAAATGCAATTGAATTTATTGAGAGTTTTGGCCATTTATTTTTTAATCAACAGGAAAACCTTTTGAGTGCACGAGAGCACGCAATAGCGATTGGTAAGCCATCTTCTGCCCTCCAGATTTCCAAATTAATCATTGATCAGCTGGAAGCAGGAAAATTCAATTGTGTGCAAAGAAGTGATTTTAATAAAAAAATTGAAGATTTACTGGCAAAAAACCAGATTCAGTGGAGCAGGAAGTCCTAATATTAATGACTTCTAATATATCTGGTACTGAACATGAAAAGGTTGAATGTTATAATTTTCATCACAGATAATTGAGGTAATATTTCTTAGCTTTGTAATTTAACCCTCTATTAATCTCTGTATGTAAAAATTGTAAAAATCAATTAGATTCCTTGGAGGTTTCATGCAAGACAATAAAATAACGACACCTGCTAAAAGCAGCCAGAAAAAATTCATCTTCGGAGGAATTCTTATCGTCGCTGCGATAATTCTGTTAATTATCACCAACACAAAAGCAGGTGCGCAATATTTTCTCACTGTTGATGAGATCATTGACCGACAACAAGAAATAACAGGAAAAGATATACGCGTCTCAGGTGCTGTTTTAGGAGATACCATCGAGTATGATACGGAAAATCTTATCTTAAGATTTGAGGTTGCCCATGTACCCGGAGATAATAAAGAAATCGATGCTCAGGGTGGTTTGGCAATGGTTTTGCACCAGGCAGTCAACAATCCAGATGCAAATCGTATATCCGTGGTTTATGAAGGTGTAATGCCTGATTTGTTACAGAATGAAGCACAGGCAATTATGACCGGCAAAATCGGTGAAGATGGCAATTTTTATGCATCAGAATTATTGTTGAAATGCCCCACCAAATACGAAGAAGCAATTCCAGAACAATCAGCCAGTAGCTGATCGCTCAGAATTCTAACTGGAGAATTTATGTTACCAAACCTTGGATATGGCTCTTTGGTCATTACTTTAATTGTTGTCATTTATGCAATCGTTTCGGCAGCCATTGGTGAAAGAAAAAATTTATATAAATATGTTGAAAGTGCCAGATTGGCACTTCTTTTGACCTTCCCCCTCTTAACAATAACTGTAATTAGTATCGTCATACTGCTGATTAACCAGAATTATGAAGTGCAATATGTTTACAATGTCACCAGCAGTACCATGCCATTATATTTGAAGGTGACTGCCTTATGGGGTGGTCAAGCCGGCTCACTTGTTTTTTGGGCCTGGCTTATGTCAGCGTTTGGGAGCGCTGTAACGTTGAGAAAATGGGATCGGGACCTTGATCTGTTACCGTGGGTGATCATCATCTCATCGGTGACTTTACTATTTTTCCTGATTATGATTATTGCTTTCGAAAACCCGTTTGTAAGATTTTGGTCACTTCCGTCAGGAGGTGAGTTGGTAGCAATGTTTGGCCCACGAGGAAGCCAGTTAATCAATCCATTTGATGGCAGAGGGTTAAATCCCTTATTAAGGCACCCTGGTATGGTTATTCATCCTCCCATGCTTTACCTGGGTTTTGTTTCATTTGTCATTCCCTTTGCATTTGGAATGGCTGCATTAATCACCGGTAGAAAAGATGATCGTTGGATCCGATTAACCAGAAGGTGGACCTTAGTTGCCTGGATGTTTTTATCCATTGGTCTAATCCTGGGAAGTCGCTGGGCGTATGATGTTCTCGGTTGGGGCGGCTATTGGGCCTGGGACCCGGTTGAAAATGCTGCATTTATGCCCTGGTTGTCTGGAACAGCATTTTTACATTCAGTCATGATTCAAGAAAAGAGGGGACTCTTTAAACGTTGGAACATGATTCTGGTGATCTTAACTTATTCCCTGGTCATATTTGGAACATTTCTAACTCGCTCCGGTGTGCTTTCTTCTGTGCATGCTTTCGCTCAAAGTGCAATTGGACCAATGTTCTTTATTTACATCGGGGCTTCGTTTATTATATCGCTGGCATTCTTAATTAAACGATGGGATGAACTTCGATCCGATGGTGAAATGACATCCTTGTTATCACGCGAATCTTTATTTTTGGTCAACAATCTACTATTTATGGGGATTTTGGTCGTGGTTTTTTGGGGAACAGTTTATCCTTTGATATCTGAATTATTTACTGGTCAGAAAGTGACAGTCGGGCCACCCTTCTATACCAGCACCACCGGTCCTCTGTTTGCTGGTTTATTATTGTTGATGGGAATTGCGCCCTTATCCGCATGGGGCCATTCCACCTGGAAAACTCTGGGAAAAGCGTTGTGGATACCAGCAACGGGATCACTTATTTTATTGGTGGTAATGATTATTTCTGGAATAAGCAGTGTCGGTGCTTTAATCGGCATTACATTAGCTTCATTGGCAGCCTTTGTTACCATTTATGAATTCTGGCGGGGGATGAAAGCCAGACATAAAAGAAGTGGTGAGAATTATCTGGAAGCATTATGGAAGCTGACGACCAGAAACCGTAGACGCTATGGCGGTTATATTATTCACCTGAGTGTTGTTTTTATGGCAATAGGTATTATCGGTATTGAACTCTTTCAAACGGAAACCCAAGGCAGGTTAGCTCCGGGTGAAAGCACGACATTGGCCGGGTATACTGTCACTTTTCAGAATTTAGCACAATTTGACGTTGCTGATGGACGTAATGTAGCCAGGGCTGTGCTAACTGTTTCGAAAAATGGAAGAGATCTTGGGGAATTATATCCAAGACGGGATTTCTATTATGACAGCCAACAACCGATGACGATTCCTGGTGTTCGTAGCACCATAGAAGACGATCTCTATATCATCTTGGTCAATTGGGAACAAATCTCGTCCTTAGGTGCTACATTTAAAGTTTTCCATAACCCCCTCATCAATTGGTTATGGTTTGGTGGGATTCTTTTAGTGATAGGTTCGTTTATTGCCGCCTGGCCAGATCCGGAGAAAGAAATAGAATTGGCTCCATCCAGAATAATGAGGAGAGAACCAGGAAAATTAGGTTCAAAACCATAAGGTTGAGAAGGAATTCAATGATTGAAAATAATACAACTTTATTCCAAAAAAGAAGATTATTCATCTTTTTTATATTGTTCAGCTTGTTTTTTCTAGGTTCCCCTAATCTCGTTTTTGCACAGAATGATTTCCCAACCGATGATCAGGTAAATGCAATTGCCAAAGAATTATATTGCCCGGTGTGTGAAAATATTCCCTTGGATGTTTGTCCCACACAGGCATGTGCTCAATGGCGGGCATTAATTAAAGAAAAAATGATTGCCGGCTGGACAAAAGCTGAGATTAAACAATATTTTGTGGATCAATATGGCGATCGTGTTCTTGCCCAACCCCCGGCTCGGGGTTTAAATTTGCTGGTATATATTTTACCTCCCTTGGTTTTTGTGGGAGGAATGGTACTGGTTTATTCGAATTTGAAAAAAATCAAGAAGGTGCCCGAAAAAATAGTCCAAAATCCGAATATTGACGACGAAAAATATCTGAAAGAGATGGAAGAAGCTTTGAAGGTTATGAATAAAAAAGAAGATTTATCATAGGAGAAATGATGGAAAATTCGCGCATCGAAGAGCAAAAAGATCATAAAAAGCTTCCCCGTTGGGTAATCATCGCTGCTTTTGCGATTTTATTAGGTTTTTTAGCATTAATGGGCTGGGGTTTAAGAAATGCGCAACAAGGACCCGTTCAGGTTGGGCAAAAAGTGCCTCCGTTTCAACTAACTTCCTTTGATGGTGAAACAATTAAAACCGAAGAGTTACAAGGAAAAGTCATAGTCGTGAATTTCTGGGCTTCGTGGTGTAAGCCGTGTGAACAAGAAGCCGCTGAATTGGAAGAAGCATGGAAATTTTACAAAGACAGTGGAGAGGTGGTTTTTTTAGGTGTTGACTACGTCGACACTGAAACAGAAGCCAGGGGGTATCTGGAGAAGTTCGATATTTCATACCCCAATGGTCCCGATTTACGCACAGCGATATCTCAGATATTCAAAATCAGTGGTGTGCCAGAAACATATATTATTGATAGAAATGGAAAATTAGCCGCCAGAAAAATTGGGCCATTTATTTCGGTCAGTGAAATTACCAGTATGATAGATTCCGCATTAAATCAATAGAGGAGCACAAGCATGGATATTGGATCCATATTATTGTTGTTAGGAATTTTAGTTGTTGTGATGTTATTTATTTTTCAACCTTTTATCGATGAGCGTAGAAATAAAGTTTTAATTACCCAGGCTTTACCGGCTATTGAAAAAGAAATGCACATTTCTTCCATGTTAGCAGAAAGGGAACGAATTCTGCGCGCTCTGCAGGAATTGGATTTTGATTTTAATTTAGGAAAAATTCCAGAAGAAGATTATCCAACACAACGTCAATTTTTACTCCAGAAAGGTGCTGAAGTCATCAAAAAATTAGATGAGATCAGTGGAGATGACCAAAGTAATGATCAATTACAAAGAATTGAAGATATCATTGGGGTTGATCAATCGGAAGGTTCTGGTGGAGCAAAAAAGATTGTTAAAGATGTGGATGTTGAATCATTAATAGCTGCCCGAAAACGCTCAAAAGAATCAAAACCAGATGGTTTTTGCCCAAAATGTGGCAAACCGATTTCAAAAATTGATAAATTTTGTTCAAAATGTGGTCACACACTTTGAATTTTGGAAAGAATAACATGAAAAAAATACATTACATTTTTTTTGCATTCATTTTTTTAGGATTTCTTTCTGGATGCTCAGTTTCTCTGGCAGCCGATGTTACCCCTCCTCCTAATTTAGCACAACCAGAACCGAGACCACAATCCCCCACCGCAGTTCCAACAGTGGTATTACCAATGATGGAACCTGATATTCTGAATGGGGCCGTCATTTATGAACAAAAATGCTCTGCTTGCCATGGAGAAACAGGTATGGGGGATGGGGTGCAAAGTGCTCAACTACCGAATTCTGTCACACCGCTCGGCGACATCAAGGTGGCTCGGGACGCAAAACCCTTTGATTGGTACAAAGTAATTACTGTAGGGAATTTTGAGCGATTTATGCCCGCATTTCAAAGCTTGAGTGACCGTGAACGGTGGGATGTTACTGCATACGCACTTACAGTATCTTTATCTGAAAAATCAATTGAGGATGGGGAAGTTGTTTTTTCTGATAATTGCATCGAATGTCACACAAACGAGAACCTGCCTTTAGGTAGCGCCAGTGCCATGGCAGAAAAATCATTATCGGATATTTTACAAGTAATTTCATCTGGTATAGATGATCAGATGCCAGCATTTTCGGATAAATTAACCCAGGATGATCAATTGGCTGTTGCCAGTTATGTACGGTATTTAAGTTTTTCCAAAAATACTCAATTTGATGAAGAATCTCAAACAGAAACCAGTGAAGATGTCAGTTCTGTTGAAGATGAATCCAATCCAGAAATCGTAAATGACTTTTCAATTATTGGAACAATAACCAATCTTGAAAATATTCCCCAAGATATTTCTGTTACTCTCACTGGTTATGATGGTATGGAAATGGTCTTTCAAATGGATTCCCCCGCCGAGAATGATGGGACATACAAATTTACTGGATTGGAAAACGTATCGGGAAGAATTTATCAGGCATCAACCATCATTGATGGGATTCAACACACCTCTGAGGTGTTACATGAGCCTGTTGTCGACAATAAAAGTATTGCAGCGTTACCCATCGTAATTGCGAAAACATCTGTTGATTCCTCAGCGTTATATGCCGAGCGCATGCATGTCTTTTTTGATTTTGTTGCAGAAAATACCCTCCAGATTGTGGAAATGTATGTTATTCAGAACCCAACCGATTCTGTGATCATACCGAAGGATGAAGAGACACCTGTTATTCGCTTCAAATTACCTCAAGGGGCACAAAATCTTCAATTTGAAGGAGGCATGATTGGTCGGGAATTTATTGAATTGGAGAATGGGTTTGGAGCAATGCAGTCATTTGGGGCAAATGCATCCAATCAAATTCTATTTGCATTCGAACTCCCTTACGAAAAGTCCTTGGATTTAGATTTAGAACTACCCATGTTGGTGAATGCGTCAATTTTCATGTTGCCATCCGATGTGGTGAAATTTTCAAGTGAGCAGTTGGCTTTCTCCGGCCAACGGGATATTCAAGGGATGAGCATCCAAACTTATTCTGGTGGCACGATGGAAGCTGGTAGCTCAATTAACATGAGCCTCTCAGGAAAAGTAAAAGATAACGTTGCTATTGTACAGGGCGGCGATACCACCAGTTTGATCATTGGGGGAACAGGATTATTAATTGCCATTCTTCTCGCCTTCTTCTATTTCAGAATGAAATTGAAAAAAACAGAGATCTTTGATGAAGATGAAGAAAGTGAAGAAGACCTGGAAAGCCTGGTAGATGCTGTTATTGCACTGGATGATGCTTTTCAATCGGGTGAGATACCTGAGGCTGCTTATTACAATCGAAGGAATGAATTAACCAATCTTATCAAATTGAAACAAAATCCAGAGGATTAAGCGTGTCTGATATCATTGAGGTACGAAATTTAATCAAGCGTTTTGGTCATAAACAGGTTTTACGCAAATTAGATTTCTCCGTACAGCAAGGAGAATTTGTTGCCTTATTGGGTTCTAACGGTGCTGGAAAAACAACTTTATTACGAATTCTTTCCTCTTTATCAAAACCGAACTATGGTGAGATCCAAATAGCAGGTTATTTACTGCCTGGCCAGGCAGCACAGGTGAGAAGGAAATTGGGTGTTGTTTCACACCTGCCGCTCCTCTACGGGGATTTAAGTGCAGAAGAGAACCTGAAATTTTATGGGCGTTTATATGGGTTGACAGATTTTCAGAACCATTTGGAACAGATCTTACAACTAGTAGGTCTTCTAAAGAGAAAAAAGGATCTGGTGCGCACATTTTCCAGAGGCATGCAGCAAAGACTGGCAATTGGCAGAGCTATTCTACATGATCCAGAGGTATTGTTATTGGATGAACCACATACCGGTTTGGACCAGGACGCAGCCAATATGTTGGATACTCTATTACAGGAAATTGCCTCTAAGGGGAGAACAGTTGTTATGACCTCTCACGATTTTCCAAGAGTTGCAAATTTGGCGACCAGGTTTGATGTGCTCTACAAAGGCAAAATCCACTCTTCAAAATTAGCAAAAGATCTTCCGCAGCATGGATTATTGGCATATTATCAATCCATTGTGGAAGAAATTGATGCTGGAGGGGGTAAATCCATTGCAGCATAAAACATCCTTTCTCAAAGCTATGTTTGCGGTTGTTTGGAAGGATTTAATCGCTGAACTGCGTGGAAAAGAACTCATCAGCGCCATGCTGGTATTTGCCTTGCTGGTGATTTTTATTTTTAATTTTGCGCTGGAGTTAGATCCGAAAACCCGCTCATCCTTAACAGCCGGAATTTTATGGGTAACCATTATCTTTGCTGGTAACCTGGGATTAAATAGATCCATGGCTGTTGAGAAGGACCGTGGTTGCCTGGATGGATTATTATTGGCACCTGTGGATCGAACCGCTATTTATTTTGGCAAAAGTCTGGCTAACTGGATCTTTATGTTGATTGTGGCTTTGTTTGTTCTGCCAATTTATAGCATTTTATATAATACCAATATTCTCTCACCGGCACTATTTCTTGTAATTTTGCTGGGTTCTGAAGGATATGTAGCGATTGGGACGTTATTAGCCAGTATGTCGATGCAGGCCCGTACCAGAGATATTTTATTACCAATTTTATTATTCCCGGTGATTTTGCCAGTATTGATTGCTGCTGTAAAAGCTTCAGCTGGCATATTAAATGGATTTCCGTTGGAGGATCTACAAACCTGGTTCAATTTATTAATTGTTTACGATATTATTTTTACGGCAGTTGCATTTATGGTCTTTGATGCTGTGGTCGAAGAGTAAAAAATTTTGGAGGATAAAATGAAGAAACCAACGACTTTAAAATTTCTGGATATTTTATCTGTGGTAACGCTATTAGGTGCCACGGGAATGGTATTTTTCTATGCACCAACCGAAAGAGTAATGGGTGCGGTACAGAAAGTGTTCTATTTCCATGTAGCTGCTGGGTGGGTTGGAATGCTTTCCTTCCTGTTTGCAGCGGTGGCTGGATTGCTATATCTGGTGAAAAAGACGAAAATATGGGATTTAGTCGGGGTGGCTGCCATTGAGATTGGCATTGTATTCATATTAATAAATATCGTGACAGGTTCCATCTGGGCCCGCCCAATCTGGAATACCTGGTGGACATGGGATCCACGTTTGACAACTGCAACGATCATGGAACTGGTTTATATTGCTTACTTGATGCTCCGGCAAGGGATTGATGACCCTGAACGTCGTGCCAGATTTGGAGCTGTCTATGCCATTATCGGGTTCCTCAGTGTTCCGTTAACTTTTTTCTCCATCCGAATCTTCAGAACCATTCATCCTGTGGTGATTGCCGGATCTGACCCTTCAGCTGTGGGAACATTTGATATGACCACCTCCATGTTTCAGACCATGATGGTGAGTATTGTCGTGTTTTCGATCCTTTTTGTTGACCTGGTCTGGCACCGCATTCGCTTAGGAAAATTAGCCAACCAGGTGGATGAAATGAAATTTAACCTTCAGGATTAGAAAGGAACAAAAAATGAACTCAACAATCGATACACTAAATTATTTCATCGCTGGGTATATTGTGATCTTTGGATCAATTATTGGGTATGTGGTCAGCCTTTACGTCCGCTGGAAGAATCTCAAGCAGGAAGAGGAAATACTGAACGATGATGTGGACCAAAAATAAATCATTCAAATAATCAGTTCAGAATGATTGGTCGTGTAAAAATTCTAAGCAGGTAGAATGTTCTTGACACTTTCCTCCCGTTCAGGATTCTATTGATAGAACGATTTACAAGAAAATATTCCAGCTTTTTGATGATTGGCAATGAACTACCTAAAAAGTGTTACCGATAGACGTAAAACTTTTTTAGGATGCTCATAATGTCTGCCAACATGCCGTAAGCTGTGGTCATAGGACCTGGATCTTTCTCAAGAATTCCCAATCCGGGCAAAACATCAGTTTCAAATTGAACAAATGAACTGGTTCCATTCACCAGGTAAAGCTGGGACGTTGCATTCACTCGTTGTGGTTGAACACTGGCTTCCAGCAAACGACTGCCTTGTCGTTTTGCACTACAGACTAACTTCCACTTATCTCCATTTTCGCTGGCTGCCTGAATCATATCCGGGGTTATATCCCGGATTCCTTTCCGATCAACCTCGTGTGGTGTCAGCGAAATTCCCATGAGGACGGATACGAGTGCTGCCACCTTGACGGCAGCATCCCAACCATCAATATCTGCACTCGGGTCTGATTCGGTAATTCCAATTTTCTGGGCTTGAATTACTGCTTCTTCAAATGTTACGCCAGTGTTCATCAAGTCTAAAAGATAATTCGTGCAGGAATTGAGAATGCCGGAAAATCCTTTAAGTTCAATCAACGGTAATGTTTCTCTGAAAAGGGAGAAAATGGGGGCGCCATCCATCACGGAGGATTCAAAATAAAATCCTTTTCTACGATCCAGAGCCAGCTTCGATAAATCTTTGTAACCATATACAACAGGACCTTTGTTGGCTGTTACAACATGTTTTCCGCGATTCAGAGCGATTTTGTTATAAGATAGTGCTGGTTCTCCATCAAAGGGGTTTAAAGGTGTACATTCAACGAAAATTTCAGCGGAGCTGGCATGAATAAAACTTTCCGGTGAAAAGTCCCGACTGTCCTCGGATAAATTTGACAGAGATGTCCCCTGAGCAATAAATTCAAGCGCTCTGCCCAGGTTGACACCACCGGAATTGATGGCTGTACCATGATTTTTCGTAAAAATTCCCGTCACGATAAAATCGATGTTGAGCTCTCTCATTAGTGTTTGCTGCTTTTTTAGAAGCAAACTGGCAAAAGATTGCCCGACATTTCCAAAACCCATTAATGCAATTGATATTTGTTGCATAGTCTCCTCCGATATCAGATTGGTGGCCAGGGGTATGATCTCCGATTCGGTTCCGGATATGGAAATACAGCCTGTGCTATTAAGTATTGTCCTCTGTGGATCATTGTGGTCACTTCTAATTCAGATAATAACATATTTAATTTACTTACTAAGTGTAACCTTCCACATTGTAATTTTTTGATAAATTTTTGAATGTCTTTGAGTAAATCATCGGGGATGGACAAACCGGCAAAGTCCCAAATTACCGTTCTGTGTTTATATTCGTAATTAAAACACAATCCATGGTCAATCAGCCAGGGTTTGTGATTTGAATCAAAGATGATGTGGCCTGATTTTCTATCAGCGTTATTGATGATCAAATCAAAAATGGCAATTTTCATCAGGATACCCGGATCGTTGATAGGAAAATTAAGATAATGAAAGGTGGGGTTATGTTCGATAAATAGTTGTAAAGAACCCTTTCCGTAAATGGCTGGTTGTTGACGAAATACAGTTGGTGGTACCAGATTCCACCCTAAAAGAGTTGAGACGATAAAAGCGGACACTTCTCTTTGGGCTAAGGTGAAATCAGGAAAATCCCATAAAGGCCTTTCGCCTTTTGAAGGTTTATATATAGCCTGAACGGTCAGATGAGGATCGGATACTTTTGTCAGGAATGTTGAATTAGACCCCCTTAATGCCTGCCCAATCAGGGTTAAGGTGCCAAATTGTAAAGTCTGGATGACCTGTTTCATTTTCAAATCAGGCAATTCAGTGTTTTTTATGTCCATTCTTTTTTGGACATAGATGTCCTTCTGGTCCTATTGGTTCATTACATAAGGGGCAAATTGGTCTGCCTCGTTGCGTTAATTCTACCCCCCAATTGGCAAAGCGACTGAGTTGTTCGCGTGTGCACCAGAAATTGACGATGCGTGCTTCCTCTACGGCCTGCATTTGAGCAGCGGGATCTTCCTGTTCAAAAATTATTTCTTTGACGACAAGACACACTTTGTCCCCGTCCCGATCATAGATTAAATTGAGATCCCCAATTCTGAATAATGGATCCACTGGTGGCGCGATCACCATATTCTGTTCTGAGTATTTTCCCTCCTCCTGGTTGAGATCAGGATATTTTTCATGTAGACTTTCAAAAAATTTTATGATTGCCACAATCAATGATTGTAGTTGGATCTTTTCATAAATTAATGTGATGGTTTCGTTTTCGGTTGCTCCTTGAATAAAAAATGTTCTTTGACCAGGTTTTCCGATGGCGTCAGTGGTAAGTTTGGTACAGGGATCTAAATTAATTTCAATCATATTTTCCTCAATGCTTATATAACCTTAGTATAACAAATCTCAAGGATGATCATTTTTATTTTGTACTATGTTGATTTCACGTTTATCCAGAGACCAATTCGCCTGAAAAATTTCATAATTTTCTATTGCAATCAGACTGATAAATTTTTCAAATTTCTGTTTTTGCCCACTGGTGATTAAAAAAATGCGATTGTCATTAAAATCATCAACAGAGTTATTCCATTCAGACAGTATTCGCGCTGTTTGCCGGGCTACTGCTGGCGCTGGATCAATCACATTGATGTCAGGTCCTACAATCTCTTTAATCAATGGAATAACAAAAGAATAATGTGTGCAACCTAAAACTACGGCATCTATTTTTTGTTCCAACATAGGAAATAATGCATTTTCGAGAATTTTTCTGGTTTCTATTCCCCGAAAATTACCTTTTTCAATTTCCTGTACCAGACCAGAACAGGTGTTTTGATAGATCTCAACATTTTTAGCGAACCTTTCAACAACTGAATTGTATAATTTGCCATGGAACGTCGCAGGGGTGGCCAATACCCCAACTTTACCCGTATGGGTATTTTCAGCTGCAGGTTTTACTGCTGGTTCCATACCGACAAATGGAATATGTGGAAATTTTTCGCGCAGCGGATAAAGTGCTGCTGCAGAGGCAGTATTGCATGCTACAACGATGATCCTTGAACCTGAACTGATTAGAAATTGAGTTATTACCGAAGATAATGAATTAACTTCTTCCAACTCTCTTGGGCCATAGGGAACATGAAACTGATCTCCAAAATAAATGATAGGGAAATTTGTTATCTGTTTTCTGATCTCTCGCAGTACGGACAGACCGCCAACCCCTGAATCAAAAACACCAATTGCATTTTTCAAGTGGAAAATAGTTTCTTCCATCATTCCATTGTTGCGTTAATGAAGGTTTTGAACAATTTCTGGGTGGTTTCAGAGGAGAACAACCATTCAGGATGCCATTGTACCCCTACGAAAAAGGGGTGTGAACCAATTTCAACCGCTTCGATTAGTCCATCAGGTGCGAATGCAGTTGCTGTTAACGCGGTGGATAGATTCCTGATCGCTTGATGGTGCAAAGAATTGACCTCGACGGATGAAATGTCGAAAATTTTATTAAGTAAAGAACCCGATCTGATTTCTACAGCATGGGATATTCGATCGCGTGGGTAACCCGGAAACCAATCGTGTTTAAGAGCATCCTTTTTTTGATCTTCGATATCTGTGAATAAATCTCCCCCCAGGGCGACATTCATAATTTGAACACCTCGGCATATTCCCAAAATGGGTTTTGGATTTGATACAGCAGCATTAACGATTGCAATTTCGAGATTATCCCGATTGGTATCCACACCATACACGCGGGGATGGTCCTGACCATTAAATCTTTTTGTTTCAATATCTCCACCTCCTGTGATTAATATCCCATCAACATGGTCCATGATCGCATCAACAGACTGAGGGGAGATGTCCGGAGGAATTATGAATGGTAATCCACCCGACTCTAAAATGGCATGCACATATTGGTCGATTAAGCAGATTTTTTGGAGACCCGTATCACTATGTTCTTTTCCCGATGTTATTCCGATGATGGGCAGCATTCCTTCTCCTTTTTATGATACATAAAAAAGGTGCAACCTTAAGATTGCACCTTTAATGTTATCATATTTTGATAGAAATTAATTGAATTTTTGTTTCAGCCGTGCACTCTTGCCAGTGCGTTTTCGCAAGAAATATAGTTTCGCACGGCGGACGCGGCTGTGTCTTTCCACTTCGACTTTATCGATACGGGGGGAACGGGTTAAGAAAGTACGTTCAACTCCAATACCATTACTGGCCACACGCCGAACGGTGAAAGTTGAATTGGTGCCATTATTGTGTTTATAGAGAACTGTACCTTTGAAAACTTGAATACGCTCGCGCGCACCTTCTTTAATTTTCACGTGCACATTGACTACATCACCTGTCCGCAGGTCTGGGATATTGGGGTTTACTGGTGCTTCTAATGATTTTAAGATCTGGTCCATTGTTTTTTTCCTTACCAAATGGTTTAATTTTCAAATATCAATATAAATCGCCCTATTGGGCGAGAGCAGATTATAACACGAGATTTTTATCCCGTAAAGGCAAATTAAAGACAGGCAAATAAGAGATAAGCGGATGCTAGCGTTCAGACTTCAGAGTTCAGACTTTAGGATCCAGAATTCAGTGACCCGTCCTGAAATAGCTTTACAGATTTTAGTAGGATAGCATGATAAATAATTGTCATTTCTTTTCCATTAAAGGAGTCCTTAAAAACCCACTCAAAGTAAAGTTACCACAGTTGACATCAAAAGGTGCTGTCATATTCAACGATAGGTGAGGACTGTAAGAGCAAAATGATAAAGTCCTTTTCTGGCTAGAAATCTCTTCATCTAAGAAAAATCGCAATGTTAATACGACAGATAAGTAATTGATCTAATTTCCAGACAATTAAAGGAAAAAAACCAGGTTTTTCGAAATTATATGTAGAAAAATATGATCTGAATTATTTTATTCAAGGAAATTTCGTATCGCTTCAACAATGCCTGCATGAATTCCTGGAATACTTAATAATTCTTCATCACTGGCGTTGATAATGCCCTCAATGGAACCAAAATGGTTGAGTAATGCTTTCCTTCGCTGGGAACCAATACCAGGTACTTTATCCAATTGAGATGCTAAACCGATGATGGATCTGCGTTTGCGATGGGCGGTGATTGCGAAGCGATGGGCTTCATCCCGAATCCTTTGGATTAAGTACAAACCCTGAGAGTTGCGGGGTAATTTTACGGAATCAGGGCGATGTGGGAAGAATAACTCTTCTTCCTGTTTTGCCAACCCCACCAGTTTAAATTTACCTGTCAGATTAAATTCTTCGAGAACTTCGACAGCTTTCCCCAGTTGTCCTTTGCCACCATCTACGATTAAAATATCCGGTAAAAGGGCAAAAGACTCATCCACCTTGCCACCGATTTTATGGCTTTCCTGCGCACTGATCCAGCGTTTAAATCTTCTGGTTAGTACCTCTGCCATGCTGGCGAAATCGTCGGGGCCTTCAACAGTTTTGATGTTGAATTTTCTGAAAAGCTTTCGATTAGGTACTCCCTGTGTGAAAACAACCATACTACCGACGGAGGCAGTTCCCTGGGTGTTGGAAATGTCGTAGCATTCGATGCGATTTGGGGGTTCGGATAATTGAAACGCTTCCTGGAGTTCAGCCAGCGCTTCAGCCTGACGATGGGTGTCAGCTTCCCATTGAGAGCGCAAGGCTTTCAGCGTTTCCACGGCATTCTCTTTGGCCATGTTCATCAATTCTCTTGGTGTGCCGGCATGGGGAACAACAATGTCAATTTTTTCTCCCCCTCGCCTGGTGTTTAGCCATTGACGGATGATGTTCATTTCTTCAATATCGTTTGGAAGTAAGACGGTAGAAGGGATACTGGCAGCTTCTGAATAGAATTGCTTCAGAAACTCCTTGATAACTTCCTGGTCCTGTGCTTCTTCCGTGCCTTCCAGGATAAAATATTCGCGACCGATCAATTTACCATTGCGAATGAAAAATATCTGGACACAAGCTTCACCATCTTCTCTGGCCAGAGCGATGACATCCGAGTCTTTTTCTTCTGTTGAGACTACTTTTTGTTTTTCGACAATCTGATTGATGGCGCGAATCTGGTCCCGAATGGTTGCAGCTTTTTCGAATGCCATGCTTTCAGCTGCTTCATTCATTTCCAGTTGCATGCGATTTACAATCTCATCGGTTCTTCCATCCAGGAATTCACATAAATCATTGATCATGCTGCGATATTTTTGTTGATTGATCATCCCAATACAGGGTGCACTGCACAGTTTGATATCAAAATATAAACAAGCGCGTTTATCCTGTCCGGTTATTTCCCGGTCGCATGTGAGGTAAGGGAATATTTTTCTTAATACATCGAGGGTCTGATGGACTGCCCAGACGGATGTATACGGACCAAAATATCTTGATCCATCATTCACCATTCGTCTGGTTACCGTAATCTTCGGGAAAGCATCAGCCCAATGAACTTTAATATACGGGTAGCGTTTATCATCTTTCAGACGGATATTGTAAATAGGCTTATGTTTCTTAATCAGGGTCATTTCCAGAATAAGCGCTTCTAATTCAGAATCAACGACAATCCACTCGATATCGGTAATATTTTGCACTAATTGACGTGTGCGTGGATGCTGCCCGTCATTACCATGGAAATAGGAACGAACCCTGTGCCTTAAATTTATTGCTTTCCCAACATAAATAATATTTCCGGTTTTATTTTTCATCAGGTAACAACCGGGCTTTAAGGGTAGGGTATCGAGAATTCCCTGCAATTTTTCAGAAATCTCTAACATGATGATATATAAGTCATTGCGCATCCATCTGCACGGGGATCACTTCCAGCAGATAGAACGCTTTTCTCATCTCGTAATATTACCTGCCCTCTTCCAAATAATGCGCGATTCATACCACTGACAGGTTTGATATGGTGCCCCATATCTGATAAAGCTGACATGGTTTTAAATGGGATACCTTCTTCCAAGGCAATCTCTGAACTGTCAGGCATAATGCAAAAGCGGGGGAGGTCTAAAGCGGTTTGTGGATCAAAATGATCCAGGAACAAATGACAGGCAACCTGTAAATGACCTTGTGGCTGCATAAACCCACCCATCACACCAAATGGACCGATTAATCGATTATCATCGGGGTTGGTTGCCATCGCTGGAATGATTGTGTGATAAGGGCGTTTATGAGGTGCTAATTGATTTGGATGCCCGGCTTCTAATGAGAAATTATGCCCACGATTTTGAAGGGAGAACCCAAAACCGTCAGGCACAATTCCTGTGCCAAAACCCATGTAATTGCTATTAATAAACGAACAGGCATTCCCGGCATGATCAACCACACAAAAATAAACAGTATCAGAAGTCGCAGGAGGTTTGCCCTGTCTGACTTCCTGATTAGCTCGCTCAGGGTTGATCAGGCTGGATCTTTGCCTGGCATATTCTTCAGATAATAACCATTCCAATGGAATAGAAGAAAATTCCGGATCGCAAATAAAAGCCCATGCATCTGAAAAGGCCAGCCGCATGGCTTCTATTTGAAAATGATATCGTTGCGGTGAAAATTCGGGGGTTGAAGCGAGATCTAATTGATTCAAGATATTTAAACCAATCAAGGCAGCCAGACCCTGACCATTCGGTGGACATTCCCAAATTCGTGAATCTTGAAAATCGACTGAGATGGGGGTAACCCAATCGCTGTGATGACATTCCAAATCTCTTAATGTAAGACACCCACCTGAAGCTGAAATCACATCCACAATTGCTGTTGCAATTTTACCTTTGTAAAATTCGTTTTTCCCTTTTTCAGCCAATAATTGATAAGTTCTGGCAAGGCCTTCATTTTTAAATAATTGTCCAGGGTTTGGCCCATTCCCATCAATCAGTAGCTGATCACCATTCAGGGCATTTTTCAATTGTCTTTTTGAAGCGGATTGCCAGAAATAGGAAGTAAGAGGAGAGACGGGAAAACCTTCCTCTGCCAGACAAATTGCCGGAGATAAAATATCACCGATGTGTAGATTTCCAAAGCGTTCGTTTAAAGTGAACCAGGCATCACAGGCACCGGGTACTGTAATGGTATAAGGGTGGTAAGGCGGAAGTTCCTGATATCCTTCCTTGTGTAATTTTTCTAGAGACAATTCAAATGGTGATCTTCCTGAACCGTTTAATGCGTGAACTTGGGCATCTTCCTGAGAATAGTAAAGAATAAAGACATCACCGCCTAGCCCAGTAGAGGTAGGTTCAGTCACATTCAAAGCGGCTGCTACAGCAATAGCAGCTGAGGCAGCGTTTCCACCCTGCCTGAGAATTTCAACTCCTGCCGCTGTTGCCAGAGGCTGTGAACTGGCGACCATCCCTTTGGTGCCGTATACCGGTGATCGTTTTGATTTAAATTCAAAATCCATAAGAATACCTATTCCTGAATGATTCTACCAAATGATATGAGAGGTAGTTTTTATTTGACGATGATCCCATTTCCTTGCACTGCATGTCCAATTTTCCAATAGGGCACATTTTGAATTTTTGCTTCGTGTTCAAATTCAGATAATTTTTCTAAAGGGCAGGCGAGTAGAAGACCTCCAGAGGTTTGCGGATCAAATAAGAGCATTCTGGTAACATCGTCGATATCATTTGAAAATTCGATAAAATTTTCGTAGTAAAGGCGATTGTCTGCGGCTCCACCAGCGAAAAACCACTTTTCTCCATACGTTCGGGCACCTTTGATAAACGGAATATGCTTTGAATCAAGCACAAAGCCAACATTTGACGCAAATGCCATTTCATAGCCGTGCCCTAATAAAGAAAAGCCCGTCACATCCGTGGCTGCTTTCAGTTTTAATTGGGTTGCGATTTTTGAAGGTGTTTTATTCAGTTTTCTCATCCAGAATTTTGCTTCTTCAACATCCTCCAATTTTGCCTTTTCAGCTTTGTTGGCTGTTGTCGTCACACCCATTCCTAAAGGTTTCGTAAGAATTAATATGTCATCTGGTTGAACTCCGGATTTCGTCAGGATTTGTTGTGTTTCAGCCATGCCGATCACAACCAGACCGAATTTGGGTTCTGCGTCTTGAATGGTATGACCGCCGGCAATGACAACCCCAGCTTCTTTTGCTTTTTCAGCAGCGCCAGAAATGATTTGACTTAAAAATTCTGCTGGTAATTGAGGTGGAAAAGCGGCAATATTTAATGCCAAAAAAGGATTTGCACCCATCGCATAAATATCTGAAAGGCTGTTGGCTGCAGCGATGGCACCATAATCATAAGGTTCATCTACTACAGGAGTGAAAAAATCTGTTGTAACAACAATCGACCTGGTCTCATCGATTCTCCAGACAGCTGCATCATCAGGAGAATTAATTCCAACCAGTAGATCAGGATAATCTTGTGCTTTGAAGATCGTTTCTAAAGGACGCAAAACTTGCGACAGCGTTTCCGCATTTAATTTCGATGCTCAGCCAGCACAATTTGAAAGTGAGGATAATCTTATTTGTTTGCCCGAGGCACTTTTTTCATTCATGAAGACAATTATACTTGTAAATGAAGAATTTAATAATTGAAAAAGAACGTCCTCGTTGTTCTAAGGACGTTCTTAATGTAGTGACTATGGTATGGGTTGTGTCTCAGGAATGATTGTTGTTGGTAACTGTGATCCGCTTTCGTTCATCTCCGGCAATGGGAATAGGAAAGGCGAATTGGCAGGCAATAACATCGTCTGGATATTCGGTGCTAACTTCGTTATATATTGATAGGTCAGTAAATCTGGACGATCTCTTACCGCTTCGGCAATCAATAACAATGACTTTGCTTCAGCTTCTGCCTGAATCAATCTGGCTTCTGCTTCACCTTTGGACCGAATGACCGAAGCATCAGCCACTCCCTCTGCTGTTTGACGGGCCTGTTCGGCTTCCTGTTTCTTCTGTTCCACAACAAATATTGCTTGCTGGGCTAATTGTTCCGCAATCTGTTTCTGTTCAACAGAGGCTGCATATTCTTCCGAAAATGTGATATTTCGTAACAGGAATTGATCCATGATCAATCCGTTTTGTTCTAATTTTTCAGTCATATTCTGAGAAATCATCAACGTCAACTCTTCTCGTTTACTGGAATAAACTTCTTCGACACCAAATTGACTGACTGCGTCTCTAATCACAGATCTTGTAACAGGGCGGACTAATCCATCACTGTAGCGATCCTGCCATTCGATGTGAACTTTTATGATAGACGTCGGATTAATACTATAGATGACCGAAGCTTCCACAAAAATTTGTTGGCCGTCTGAAGTACGGGCTGTAATAGAATCATCTCCCACGTATTCTCCTTCAGAAGGTGCAACCGACATGGTGTAACTCTGTTTTGATATTGGATAGCGTTTAACATTTTCAAGACCCGGAATGATCCATTGTAAACCAGGTTGTAAAGCCTGTTCTCGATATCCTTTCGGAGAGACAGCAGAAATAACCACTGCCCGTTCCTGAGGTTCGATGAAAACCATCCCCATTGAAATCAAACTAAAAAATACTGATATTAAGAAAGCGACAACGATTGTTAATCCACTTCTTCGGATGGGTTTATTCTGGCTTGAACGCAACATGGCGAATATTAAAAAACCAAATGAACCGACCCATAGGATGGTCGCTACCAAACGAAACGAACTTGCGATATTCATTAATACTTCTCCTTTTTTATTAACTCTAGCAAATTATACTCTACCCATTCCCCCCTTTTTCCGTAGGGTCTGATTCTAATGTGGATTTAATAACTGATCAGGTTTGCAGGTAAGCTGATTGTTTTCATGTAAAATTACCTCGTGAAACAATTGAAATTAGAAATATCATCGATCAGAAAATTTGGTGCTCAAGAAATCATATCCTTTAATGACATCAATTTTTCCATAAAAGCGGGTCAATTTATCCTTGTTTATCACCCGGAAAAGGATGATCACTTAATACCAATATATTTTGCCTTGCAGGTGGATGATATCTTCTTTGTGAAACCAGAGAATACAAATTGGGAAATTGGTGACCATCTGATTGCAACAGGGCCAATTGGTCCTGGTTTCTCCGCAACACATCACTATCAAAATTTAATGTTTATCAGTTTAGGTGTCCCAAAAGGAGGGCTCAATCCCATTATCGAGAGCAGTGTTAAACAAGGAAAAAATGTTGCTTACATGCTAGAGGATAACAATTTGAACCTGCCAAATTCTGTTGAAATAGTGTTTCCTGACACACTGGATGAAAACCTTCTGTGGGCAGATCATGTCCTGATAGAGGGAGAACGCGATCAGTTGGAGAAACATCATAACACCCTGCAAGTAATACGAAGATCAAAAATTCCAGCAGAGATTTTGCTATATTGTCCAATGTTATGCTCGGGTGCCAGTCAGTGTTCGCTATGCTCGGTAAAAACCAGGAAAGGTTTGATCCAGACCTGTCAATATGGATCAGTTTTTAATCTGAATGAGTTGGAGTTTTCATGAATATTTTAGCGTTCTTTGCTCACCCGGATGACGAAACCATGCTGGGTGGGGGGTTATTTGCATTGCTGTCCAAAGCAGGGCAGAAAGTTCATTATCTGTGTTGTACGCGTGGGGAAGGTGGAGAATGTGGTGATCCTCCTATTTGTTCCCAGGAACAATTAGGGCAGGTAAGGGCAAAAGAATTGGCATGTGCCGTAAAGGAACTGGGAGGAATTTCGTTAGATTTCCTGAATTATGTAGATCCATTGGTTGGAAAAGAAAACGCTTTGTTTTCGTTTACAAAGGATCATAAAAAATTAAGCCTGGAATTGGCGGATTATTTAAAAAAGTATGAAATCGATGTTTTGATTACACATGGCAGCAATGGAGAATATGGACACCCGGGCCATTTGACAGTCTATCAGGTTGCGAAGGATACCATTGAAAGGGAATTTTCTGCGCTGAATTGGTACACAACTCAGGCATTCTATGAAGAATCATCCAAACCTCATCTGCTGAATAAACATGATGCGGCAGATTGGGTCATCGATACCACTGCGGTGCTGGAAGAAAAAATCAAAGCTGCTATGTGTCATAAAAGTCAAAAAGCTTTATTTGTTCGTAGGAAATCGAAAGAATCAGGGAAACCTGTCCGGGTGGCTGATGTTATCCAAATTGAAGAAAGTTATTTCTTTGCCAATGGGAATAGCGATGTTTTGAAAAATATACCAGTTGTAAAAGAGAATATTATTTTTGATCGAAAGCAGAAAAATGAAGTCTGATCTGGCTTTCCTCTTACCAGGAAAATGGATGAATGCTGCTGGAACCGCTGGATTTATTCCTGATAATCGCTGGCTCTTAAATTTTCCTGACATTGGTCTTTTTATCACCAATCCAATCAGCTACCAGGCAAGAAAACCAGCGCGTCATCGTAATTTGATCCCTTTCCAGGGTGGTTTTTTAATTCATAATGGTTACCCAAATCCTGGGATAAAAAAGGTTATCCAACAGAATAGAAAAGCATGGGAAAATTCAACTTTGCCGATCTGCGTAAATGTATTGTCTGACGATGTAGATCACATCGAATTTATCGTGAGATCACTTGAAAATATCGAGAATATTGTGGCGATTGAATTGGGAATTGATAACTCACTAAATCAAGATGAGGTTGCAAATATTCTGCATGCAGCCATGGGAGAATTACCAATTATTCTCAACCTACCTTTTGAGTATGTTTACCAGGATTGGTTACAGAAAATATTATTTCCTGAAATTGCAGCGATCAGCATTCAGGCACCAAAAGGGGTGCTGAAATATTCAGAAGAGTATATACATGGCAGATTATATGGAAAATCCATTTTTCCCTTAACCCTGAATGCTGTTCAGCATTTATCTTCATTGGAAAAACCCATTTTCGCAGGTGTCGGTGCACTACATGAGCATCAGATTTCCATCTTACTGGAAGCTGGTGCGTCCAATTTCCAGGCTCACGAACTCATCTGGCGTAATAATATCTAATTTTCGATCCAGATGGTAACCGGGCCATCATTCACCAGGGACACCATCATATGCGCTGCAAATTCGCCTTGTTGCGTTGGGATTCCATAAGATCTTAATTGATCTGCAAAATAATTAACCAGTTCATCGGCTATATCGGGGCTGGCGGCTTTGATGAACGAGGGTCTATTTCCCTTTTTGGTATCTGCGTATAAAGTAAACTGTGAGACAACAATGGCCTGTCCGCGAACATCCAGAATGGAAAGATTCATTTTTTCTTCTGCATCTCCGAAAATTCGTAAATTTGCTATTTTTTTTGCTAAATGGTCAGCCTTCTCGTGAGAATCTTCATGACCGACGCCAAGAAATATCATTAAACCAGTTCCAATTTCACCAGCGATAATTTTATGATTTACCGAAACTGAACCGTGACTTATGCGTTGGATCAATGCTCGCATAGAGAAATTTCCTCCATTACCAGATCAAGTTTTTACAGCAATCCAATTGCAGAACGTACCTCCTGCATTGTTTTCACAGCAATTGCACTTGCTTTTTCAGCGCCTGTATTGAGCATGTCAACCACATCGCTGCTGTGTTTTTCGAATTCTGCTCTTCGATCCCGGAATGGTTCTAAATGTGTATTCAGGTTTTTTGCCAGCAATTTTTTACAGTCAACACAACCTATGCCTGCCAGGCGACATTCGCGATCAATCATTTCTACTTCATCCGGGCTGGAGAAGACCTTGTGCAAGGAGAATACATTACAAATATCCGGGTTACCCGGGTCGGACCTGCGTTGTCGCTGTGGGTCTGTCACCATCATCATGACTCGCTTATTTGTTTCTTCAGGTGTACTGGCCATTTCAATGTGATTATCCAGACTCTTACTCATTTTTTGTTGTCCATCAATGCCGATTACCTTTGGAAACTCGGTTACTTTCATTTGAGGCTCGACCAGGACATCGCAATTGTAGCGATAATTAAAGGAGCGCACCACTTCTCTGGTAAATTCAATATGAGGAGCCTGATCTACACCGACAGGGACTGTGTCTGCCTTGTATAGTGCAATATCAGCAGCCATAAGAACCGGATAACCTACCAGTCCGTAGTTAATATTGTGCGGTTGTTCGCGCACCTTATCTTTGAATGTTGGTAAATCTGTTAATTTACCCAATGGAGTGACCATCGATAAGATCGTATGCAATTCCATTACTTCGGGCACATGAGATTGAACAAAAATGATCGATTTTTTAGGGCTCATTCCTGCGGCTAGCCAATCCAGCACCATGTCGAGAGTGTTCGCTTTCAGGTTCTGGGTCGTCTCCATGGTTGTTAGCGCGTGAATGTCAACAACACAATAAACACATTCATAATCATCCTGCAGGGCAACATAATTTTTCATAGCGCCCAGGTAATTGCCTAAATGTTGCCGACCAGTTGGTCTTGCGCCGGAAAAAACTCGACCTTTTTTGCTCATATCAATACCTCGTTTCCAATTTTTAAAAATAAATGACCAGTATTCGCAGGGGACGAACACTGGTCCGTGGTACCACCCCAATTAGATACTGAGTATCTCACTCATCTGCCAGAAAACGACAGATTTCCTGATAACGGCAGGTTGCCGGCGAAGATTACTTATGTTCATCCTGCAGCTCCAAGGCCCAAACATCCTGTTTTGATTAATAGTCTTCTCACCAACGACTAATCTCTGTTTGTCAATTTTCAGGAATATTCCCTTTTCATTGCTTTTATTATGAATATCTCAAATTTTAAGGACTTTCAGTTTATTGTCAAGATGAAATGAATTGATTACGGATTTTTTCCATAATTACTCTGTTGTGATTTGATAGGGGGAGATAAAACCTGCTTGTAAGTTATTGATCATTGTGTTGACAAAATCACTTTTGCCGGGGGTTAATTCATTGGTGATTGAAATTACAGTATATTCAACTGGTAGTGTTTGTAGAAGTTCTTGTTGTTCTGGTTCAGAGATTGCTTCCAAAATCAAAGCAGACAGATTGTCAATGATGGCATAATCAACCCATTCGGTTCGATCCTGACCAGGAACGACATCACTAACAATGGTTACACCGGATTGATTTAGCAAAATCACAAGATCATTGAATAAATAAGCTGATGGAATATACACAACATCAATTTTATTTGGAGAAATTTCTCCAAAGGCTTGCAAAGTTCTTTCATTATCCTCGGGGGAGGATAAGTCTGATGTTACTGGAAACTTAACAATTGGACCATAGATGGGTGAGCAGCGGCCACACATGAACTCAACACCATTCTGGAAAACTTTATCAGCTCCCGTTCCGTGATAATCAACAACTGGCAATAGACCACCAACCCGCCAGTCGTCCGAAATTACCGCGGAAAGATAACCTGCAATGAATGTCCGATCCGCAATCGACATTTTAAATATCGTCGCAGGTTTAGCAGGTTGGGCTTCGGAATCTTCCTCGACGATCAATAAACGGCCTATGTTATCTGATTGAAAATGAGTAAATGTTTCCGGGGATGGTGAAAAAAGAAGTACAAAATCAAAGAGTTGATCTGATTCCGGAGTTTCGTTTCCAGTTAAGACTTCATACCCCATTTCCGAAATTGTAGCAGAGAGTAGAGTTAGCGCGGTTTGATCAGGGTAATATAAATCTGAATTGGTTAAATGAATAAAAATCCTTTTTGGATTTTCAGGAATTTCAGTCTCCACAGGTTGCGCGGGTGTGGATGATTCCAATGGTGTCATCACCACCAGATCTGTGCTGGTGGGTTGGGCTGGGGTGGAAAGGTTTTGTTCACATCCACTCAGCGTAAAAGTAAACATAAGGGTAAGCAAAATTAATATTGAGATTTTTTGTATTTTCATTGTTTTTCTCTACGATTTCTTTGTAGTAAGTCTGTATTATAATTGCCTTATGATAGAAATGAACATACCTGGACAAGGTATTTATCAATTAGAATATCTGGTATGTGATGTCAATGGTACCCTCGCGATTGATGGGGTTTTAATTCCAGGTGTCTCCACCAGTATAAAAAAAATTCAAGACCGTTTGAAAGTTCATCTCATTACTGCGAATACGCATGTAAAACAAAATAGTATTGACGATGTGCTTGGAATAGAAGCACATATTATTAAAAAGGGGAATGAAAACCAACAAAAAAAAGAATTTGTTCAGCAATTAGGATCAGCAGGCGTAATAGCGATTGGACAAGGCGCAAATGATTCCGGCATGCTTAAGGAAGCAGCCATTGGGATTTGCGTTTTTTCCGATGAAGGTACAGCTGTTGAAGCATTGATATCCTCTGATATTGTAGTGAGGGATGGGTTGACAGCCTTGAAATTAATTCAAAATCCGATGCGAATGGTAGCAACCTTGAGAAGATGAACCAGCAATCTGAGAAAAAACCCAAAGTTTCGAAGAATGAATTCCGCGGTGCTGATTCCAGATGGTCTCAATATGGTCCCACCGGTTTTTATGGTTTTCTCGATCAATTAAGTCACAGACTGGAAATTAATGTTGAGACATTTCTGGTAGGAGCTATTTCATTACTATTAATTTCATTAGCCTTATTACTGGATAAATTACCGTTATTTATCCTGGCGATTCTTATAACGCCTATTTTGTCGCCGATTTTGGGGTTTGCCTTTGGGTTTAATTTAGGTTCCCTTAAATTTCTAAAAATTGGATTTTTTTCATTCATGCTGAACGTCATCAGCTTTCTACTTGTGGGTGGGTTTTCAGGTTTTATTGCCAGACAATTTCCAGAAAGGGAATTTAACATCTGGCACCATTTTATTGATTTTAATTGGGCAGGATTACTCTTATTATTTGTTGGCATTCTCATTATGGTTTCGACCATCATCAGGAATCCACGTCAGGCATCACTGGTGGCCAACGTAGCTCTTGCGTATAGCTTTTATTTGCCACTCGTATCAGCGGGTTTTGCTTTTGGAATAGGTTTACAAGACCAATTTCTGACGGGCATGATCACGTTTTTTGAATATTTTGGTATTGCTATTATTTTTAGTGTTGGAATATTATTTGCTTATAAAATCAAACCGGTTAATTTAAAAAATTGGTGGGGATTGGGCACGTTGATCATAATTTTAACAATCGTCGGTACTTTCTATTTGAAACCAATGGTTGTCAAGGAAACATTGCCAGTTGAACCAGAGATGGAAAATTCACTGATATCGGATATTCTTCCTGCAGCAAAAAATTCTCCATTATCACCAAGCCCAACATATACCCAAACCATTGTGTTAATGGAGCAGATCATACCATCTGAACAGGTGACGATTATTCCAACTTCAACGGTTACAATCACCTTAACCCCATTACCTGTGGTTATTTGGGCGGAGATAAGGTCCCCGGAAGGGGATGGGGCAAATATTCGGGTAGAACCAGGTTTTACTTCAAAAATTCTCAGAACTGTGCTGAATGGAACCGCAGTTCAGGTTTTGGATGAGGTTGAAGTGGTTGATGGGGCTACCTGGGTGCATATTAAATTTATAGATCAAGTTGAAGGATGGATTGTTCGCAGTCTGATCATCTCAGCAACACCTGAACCTGAATGGTAAATAAAATCAAAGGAGAAATCAATGACAATAAGTTTTGGAACTGACGGATGGAGAGCAGTAATATCGGATACATTTACATTTAATAATTTACGATTGGTTACCCAGGCCATAGCGGATGCTGTGGCAACAGAAACCTGGATGAACGGCTCTGTGCCAGGATCAGATCACGATGCCAGGAAAATGGTGGTAGGGTTTGATACACGCTTTCTGTCTGATCGTTATGCAAATGATGTAGCAAGAGTTTTAGCGGGCAATGGATTTACCGTTTTCCTGAGCCAGGCAGATGCACCCACTCCAGCGATTTCCTATGCTGTAAAACATTTCAATGCCATTGCCGGAATCATGATTACAGCTTCTCATAATGCTCCCAGATACAACGGCATAAAACTTAAAGCAGCTTTTGGGGGTTCAGCGTTACCGGAACAATGTCGTAAAGTTGAAGTTTTTTTGAACGATAATGAAGCGCAGGCACGTGGACCAAATTTGATGGATTACCAGCAAGCAAAAAGCCTGAAACTAATTCAGAAATTTAATCCCATTCCACCTTATTTTGAACACCTCAGTAATCTGATCGACTTTGATGTCATTTCAGATAATCCACAAAGGATCGTTGTTGATTCAATGTATGGGTCAGGGCGCGGGGTTATTCGATCCATTCTACAAGGTAGTGGGACGGAGGTCGCCGAAGTTCGCGGTGAGATGAACCCGGGTTTTGGTGGTGTCCATCCAGAGCCGATAGCCAAGAATTTGGGTGCTTTGGCAGGAGCTATCAGTACGGGATTGGGAAGTTTTGGGCTGGCTACCGATGGTGATGCTGATCGCATTGGGGCAATGGATGAACGAGGAAATTTCGTTGATCCTCATAAGATTATGGCACTGGCTTTGAAATACCTGGTGGAGAAGAAACAGTTAACCGGTTCAGTTGTTCGAACCGTCTCAACCACAGGGATGATAGACAGACTGGCAAAAAAATATGGTCTCACCGTTTATGAAACACCGGTTGGGTTTAACCATATTGCCGATTATATGTTAAAAGAAGACATCCTAATTGGGGGAGAAGAATCCGGTGGTATTTCGTTCAAAGGACATATCCCTGAAGGCGATGGAGTGGCGATGGGTTTACTGTTATTAGAAATTGTTGCAGACTCTGGCACAAGTTTGCATGAATTGGTGGAGAATTTAATCACAGAAGTTGGCCCCGCTGAATATGAACGCAAGGATTTGCGTTTGAAATTGCCAGTATCAAAACAAAAAATGGTTAATTATTTAACCCAGGATGCTCCAAAATCAATCGGTGGCGAAGCACTCGATTCAATTTCTACTTTGGATGGTGTCAAATATCTATTTGCGGATGATTCATGGTTGTTAATTAGACCGTCCGGGACCGAACCTGTATTACGTGTCTATGCAGAAGGCAGGTCAAAACATATGGTAAAAGCTATGATTGCTTATGGTGAAAAAGTAGCAGAGTCTGTTCGATAATTTCACATTCGATAATTAAATAAAAAAGGGGCTGTCCCAAAAGTAAATTGGCACAGCCCCTAAAAATTTAATATAATAGAGGGATGAAAACACAAATATTCAAGCCATACGCCCAAAAGCAAATGATGATATTACCGCCAAACCTGGAGGAAATGATTCCAGAAAAGCATTTAGTGCGGGTAGTAGATAAAATGGTGGAAGAGTTGGACAAAAAAATATTATGGGGACAATATAAAGGTGGAGGAACAAGTGCATACGATCCGATCATGATGTTGAAAGTCATTCTGTATGCATACACTCAACAGGTATTTTCATCAAGGCGGATAGCAAAAGAATTACGAGAAAATATAAACTATCTTTGGCTGAGTGGGATGAGTTATCCAGATCATCGTACAATCAACCGATTTCGCGGCACGGTGATGAAACGAATAATAGAAGAAGTGTTTTATGGTATCGTAGAACAATTACTCGAGCTGGGGTATGTAGACTTGAAAAGTTATTTTATGGATGGGACCAAAATAGAAGCGAATGCAAACCGCTACAGTTTTGTTTGGCGAAAAAGCACCGAAAAAAATAAAGAAAAATTGCGAGAAAAGGTAAGTCAGTTATTAGAAGAAATAGATGTGTTGGAAGAACGGGAAGAAAAGCAATATGGGGAAAAAGATTTAGAGGAAATGGGGGAAGGGTCAGTGGTCACAGCCGAAAAACTAAAGGAAGCGGCCAAAAAGATAAACGAACGACTAAAACAAACGCCTGAAAATAAAAAACTGAAGCAAGCTCAAAAAAAACTAGAAAGTGATTTCATTCCGCGTCTGGAAAAATATGAACAATATGAAGAAATTCTTGAGGAGCGCAACAATTTTTCAAAAACGGATCAGGATGCCACCTTTATGCGGATGAAGGAAGATCACATGCGTAACGGGCAATTGAAACCTGGATACAATATTCAGATGGGAACACAAAATCAATTTATATTGGGATACAGTCTGCATCGCAGAGCAGGAGACACGAGTTGTCTCAAGAAACATGTAGAAAAATTCAAGACCGCGTTTGGGCAATACCCTGAAAACCTGATCGCTGATGCAGGCTACGGGAGTGAAGAAAATTATAGTTACATGGAAGAAAAAGAGATGGAAGTCTATGTCAAATACAGCAGCTTTCATTATGAACAAAAACGCAATTATAAGAAAAAGAAACCGTATCGTGCCGAAAATTTTGAATATTTCCAGGAAGAAGATGAATATGGTTGTCCGCAAGGCAAACGCTTACATTATCTATATACTAAACCGAACAAAAGCGAGAACGGCTTTGTTTCTGAGCGACGAATTTATGAATGTGAGAATTGTTCACAATGTCCTGTGAAGACAGAATGTACACGCGCCCAGCATAATCGGCGCATCCAGATAGGGGTAGAATTAGAAAGGCTTAAAAAGAAAGCGCGAGACAACTTATTGTCACAAACTGGATTAGAAATGCGATCGAAGCGCCCAATAGAAGTGGAAGCTGTATTTGGACGTCTCAAACAAAACTGGGGGTTCAGGAGATTCTTCTTGAGAGGGTTGGACAAAGTGAATACGGAATGGGGTTTATTGTCCATTGCCCATAATATCGCAAAAACAGCGGTTCAATAATCGCTGTTTTTTTGTTTTTTGGCGGTATTTTTCAATTGTTCGTCTTTGTTGCCGGTTTTATAATTTTTTTAATGAAAAAGGGGCTGTCTTTTGGGACAGCCCCTTTGATTCTACGGGAGATTAATTTGTCGAAAATCGTAATTTGCGAACAAGGAAGATGATAATGATTAAGGCGATGGCGGCACCTAATAGGGCAGGCAACCCAACCTCATCCATAAACCCAGCTGTGGGCAGGGTTGTAGGTGTTACTTGTGGAGACAGCGTGCCCTGTGCAATTTGAGTTCCCACTGACCCCTGCGTTCCCATCAATGTTGCAGCTGCTTGCGTCTGGAAGGCAGCCACAGTTGCAGTCCGAATGGCAGGATCCTGACCTGCGACTGAAGTTGATTGTGATCCTGCAACCAACGTAGCGGAAGGCATCGCTACCACAGAAGTAGGACTGGGTAAAATCGGAGTTGTGGAGGGTGCTGCTTTTTGTGTAGCAAGCTTCTGATCAACCACTGCAGTTTGAGTCGCAAATAATGAAATTGCAGTGTTTTGTGCCTGGATTTCTGCAGCCTGGCTTTGTAAATCAGAAGTTGTTTTTGGTCGGAAAAGAATCACATAGGCAATAATCGCCAAAATTGAAAAAACGACGATCGCACCTAATATACCAACACCAATAATGAATGGTTTGTTACTGGAACCATTTCCATAAGGTTTTTGTGGTGAAGGTTCTTCTTCAAATAATTCATTGTCTTCTAATTGGTTGGGTTCCATATCATTCTCCTTCAATTAATACCTATTACTTTACTCCAGGATATCCAAATTCGCAAGCGGGATGGAAACCTGATCTCCATCACTAAATTCAATCGTTGCACAGGTGGTCCGGATTCCATTCATCAATTTCGTTTTTGTCGAATTTATTTTCTTAATAATCGCTGCTTTCCCACGGTCAGGGCCGGAATTTACACGTACCACACTCCCGTTTCGTAATTCCAGACCATCAACAGGAGCGTTTGCTTCTACAGGTAATTGTATAATAATTTCTGGTTTTTCAAACTTCTGAATGTCATAAATTGTATTGAGAGAAACTATCTTTTTTTCATTTGATTTTATTAATTCGAAAGCTCTTTCATTCAATGGACAGGGTCCAAATCCTTCTAATAAAATGATGGGTATCGAACAATTTAGAGCTGCATTGGCGATGGATGCACTCATGCTCGAAAGAATTAGACCTTTAATGTTCAAATCCTCGGCAGCTTTGAATACATCACTGTTCGCACAATGTCCACCCAGCACTATTGCTCCTCTGAATGATACATCAATCTTCTGGGGGGTTAATTCCTCAAACATCTCAACCATGCTGCTTACGACTGGTCCGGATGTTGCTTTTTGGTTTCCCCACACACCCTGGATTAGTGCTCCATTGGTTTCGATCACTACACCACGGAAGGGAAGAATTTCTGTAACAATTGACTCAAATCCAGCCAGTATTGGTCTGGGTGGTTGTGTAAGTCGCAGAATAACCTGACTTCCGATAATGTTGACCACTTCTGCATCATTTTGTGCTTTAACTGATTTAGATAATGCACCGGAAGAGCGGGCTAAAATATCCCCTTTACTGATTTTGTCTCCGATTTTCACATTAATCGAGCGCCGGGCATCATCTGAATTTTTAAAATTTAGTTCTTTGCGAATATGCACAATAATAAATTTTTCTTCGGGAATGAATTCAGCGATAGCATCAGAAGCGTCGACTTTTTGCCCAACCCGTACCAAAACATCACCTCTACCAGGGAATATTCTTGTCCTTTGTATTTTTGCTAATCCGAGAGTGTGATAGATTTGAGTTTCCATAATTTTCAAATATAGATGCAATAATTATGCCAGGTTAATACCCATGCTCTTATTCCAATTCGAAAAATGCTCGAATCGTTCAGCGTTGTTTTTCTGTAATCGAATTGGCCGCCCACGCGCATCAAAAATCACGCCACATAATCCGCCTTGAACATTCAAGCCTTTTTTAATATTTTTCCCAAATTGGTTCAAATCGATATTACTGAGAGATTCAAAGAATATTTTGACCGTTTGGCCTACTGATAAAGGAATTTTTACAATTGAACCTTTGAGGATTTCTTCTTCCAGATATGTTCCATCTTTATACTCCATTCTTATTTTTAATATCGGAGTTCCGAATTTTGCCCGTGACTGAATGGAAAATACTTTTGCTAAGAGACTTATCGAGGGTCCTTCCAAGATTTGAATCGGTAATATCGGATTATCAATAGCAATACTACCCAGGACAGGCAATATACCATTGTGATCAAGATATAAATTTGTGATTCCTTTGGGTTGAATTGAATCCAGCATGATGAGAGTAATGTCATTGGGGTTTTCAAAATTCGATAAGTAGTCTGCATTTATTACGATCTGAGTCCAATAATCCGAAGAAATGGAATATTTGTTTTTAAAATTTAGATAACCCGTCTTAATTAAGTTTTTTAACATCCCTAAATCTAATAGATAATCGTCTCTTCCATTTGGGATCGTTTCAGGCCGGATTGATTTATCCCAAAAATAATTGTTGATTTCTTCCATTTCAATGCTTTTGGGTAACCAGGTCGAGATTTCTTTGATATTCGTTTCGGAAATGTACTGTTCTGGATTCTTAAACAATAAATTTTCCGTTACACTTTGATGTAAGCTACCATTTTTGTTACCAGCAATTGATATCATCTCTTTACCTAAATCAATCACCAGACTACTCGCCATTTTTTCAGCACTTAATCTGTTCAGAAAATTGGTCATGATTCCATTTGACTGATTAAATGGCATAGGCACTGATTTGGTATAACTGAATAAATACTCAAAACCAGGGATTTTTCTTACCATCATTTGTGAAGCGATTTCATTGATGGTGGTCAAAGCAGGCATCAAGTTTTCGTCATCCAGGGTAGGCCGGATGTTGTCTGTAACGGATAACTTAGCAATGGAAGCAGTCATTTCCTGAATTTTGTTAGCGATGGCGGAATTGCCTGCATAAACCAGCTCGGGTAACTTTTCAGCAGGTAAATGTTTAATACAAAATAATATGATTTCCAACATTCTTACAATCGATTTATTGGCACCATTTTCGGTACCACCGGAAAGTAAAATGATGTCAGGATTCTGGTTGACAACAGATGATAGTATCTCTTCAATTTTTCTGGGATCATTTAACCTGATTTGATCTAAATGGTTTAAATGTGTTGTATTTAATAAATGGCCCAGGCTGGAAATTGACACATCTTCTAATAAGCCAGCTGTAATGATGGAAATCTGGTTCAGAAACCCATACGTGAAAGCAACTTGATCAATTCCACTTCCATCTGATTGTGCAGGGACGATCAAACACATTTGTTCATCAATCAACATTCTGCCGGTAATTTGCTGAAGGTGATCGATTGCTTTAAAAAATCCTTCTCGGAGATCGTTATATGGGGGCTTGAATGTCGTTTCTGCTTCACTCGTAGCAAGCAGATGAAATTTCCCATCCACTACATCGAATAGATATAATTTGGTCGTATAAAAATCAATTTTAATACCCAGCACAGAGGAAAATTCAATTGATTCACTCATTTTTTTACCCAATCACCAAATTATAAATAAATGTAATGATGAAGTTAACCCTTTCAATCAAAGCTAGTACTGAAGAGATGATGACTCCTGCAAAAATGGAACCTAATGTGATCCCGATAAATACTGAACCCACATTTTTTATGGATTGTAAAACCCTGGCAAGCCCGGTTTGAATTTCCCCGTTTATAGTTGTTGTAAATTGAAAATACAGCAATGATGAAATTGCTCCTATTAAGAGAATAATTCCTCCAATTAGTTTTGGAAAATTTAACGAGCTTAACGAAAAAGGTTCAGTGATCATATCAATCATTGGAAGCAGCGTGCCTGAAAAGGCACTTGTCAAAATGATGGCCGCACCACTTCCAACTAAAAATGCGAGGGAAATATCACCAATCGAACTCGTCCTTTTGAACAATTTAAAAATTAAGAGAATTGAGAGGATGATCGGTATCAGATGAATCGCCCTCTGGGTAATTTCACCTGTAAATAATGGGAGGATTAATTTAGGAATTAAAACCTGATAAAAAATCAATACCAATATATAAGCAGCAGCAACCCCAATAAAAAAATAGGTGGCAATTCTGAATAGCGGGTTATCGCCAAAAATATAGCTAAAAACCATAATCGTCAGGATAAAACTAAAAAGTAACCAGAAAAAGGTGTCTAGATTCATTTATTTTTCTCAGAACTTTCAGATCCCAGTGCTTTTTTAAAAATAGAAATGACGCCGCCAGCCAGTAAGAAAAATACAAATACCATGGCTGCTAGTTGAACGATTGCCCAATACCGACCAATGTCGTTTGTGTTGGTTTTTGAAAGTAAATTAAAAGCCAGTCCTCCCATCATTCCACTCAACATTCCATCCACCTGATTTGTTCTTAAGTATGGTTGCATGAGTGGTGCAGCTTTAGTGGTTGAAATTAATAATAAATCTGATTTTTCAACCAATAAGTTAATCTGTTCAATCCATAATTTTGCATTCTCTGAGTTGTCAGTCACCAGGACAATCATATCGAAATCATTGGCTGAATCGATCTCAGAGAGCGGTACTTTTTTCCAAAGTTGTAGATTCAAATCTATACCGGGTGAGGTTGCTCTAGGATTTAACAGAAAAGCCTGTATACCGGGACCATAACCAGGTAGATAACCAAGATTAGTGACCCGCTCTTCATGGTTATATGCGGGAACTTTTGGATAAACGTTACTCAGTATTTTCCCTGCTACTAAAAAGCCGTTGGGATTTGTTGAAATGGTTGTAACCCAATGGTTATTGTTAAATAAATCTTCGAAAAAGCCTTCAGAAATCAAGTTCAATTCCGGATAAGAGCTGCCATCCGTTTCAAATATAACTAAAACATGACTTGGGGATTGACTTCGATTGAGATAACCTGTTGCGAGAGTATGGAATCTGACTGCATCAGCGGGCAGATTCTCGGGGAAGTTTAAGCTAGAGTGGTCAATGAATGATGAATAGACAATAATCAACAAAAGGAAAAAAGGAACCAGATAAATTTCCAGACGATAAAGAAGAGACTGCTGTTTTTTCTTTGTGGCTGTACTCGATAGTGTCGGAGAAATTACTTCCTCCAATATTTTCAAGTGCATTTTTTGCTTATCAGTTATGTTGATCGTTGCCGAATAGGCAGGGGGTGCTGAAAAAGTTTTGGCAACATTTTCAGATGATAAAACTCCCTGGAATCCTGCCAAAGGGCCAGATTTTTCAATGCTGCTTTGATATTTTTGTTTTGGCAACTCCGGCGTTACGGCTTCGATGGGTCTGATTGCTTTTAACCAATCAGGAAGATTCCCTCTTTCTATATTCGTTCCTTCAGAAGAATATGAAGCTTTCTCTTCTTCCATTTCTTGAAATGGTGGAACCTCTTTACTTTCTACACCAATATTTTCTAACCAATCAGGTACCTCTCCGATTTTAAATGCGGAAAAAGGTTCATTTGATTCTTCCGGAATACCTTCTTGATCCTGGTCTTGATCTTCAGTAATTAGTAGATCATCATCAGGAACGGAAAGCTGAGTACCCTGAAGCCAATCTTCATTTTCGTCAAGTCCAATAAATGGTGATACAGAGTAACTCTCTAACTCATTTCCATCAAATATGAATGCAGATTCCTCTGATCGTTTTTGATCTATCTCACTGTCATCCTGGTCTAATTCATTTCCGATTGCTTCGCGAACCTCAGGTTTAGAATCCACGTCATTTGTCGTATCTGGTAGCATATCCAGTTTATTGAATAATAGAACAGAATCATAAGTTTCTTCAATATCCATCTCCGTATCATCTGCTGAAATCGATAGATCGGCAGCTGGTTCTGCTTTTAAAGGATTAATTTCCTTGAGGAATTGAAGGAGTTCATCCGATTCAGTTGAACTTCCAGGTTCAGATTCTTGTTTTGGTTCTTCACCACCGAGAAAATTTGTTTTGGATAACCAATCTGGTATATCAAATGGTTCTTTTGATTTATCATCGGCTTCTGAGGTCTCATCTGAAACAGGAGATAGCCAGTCAGGTATATCTGAATCCTCCTGGATTTCATCTTTTTCAGATAATTTGGAAATGTTTTTACTGAGCCAATCCGGAAATTCTTCTGCCGGCAAAATATTCCCATTGTCATCAGCATCGAGTGCTGAGGGAAATTCAATTTGCCAGTTTTTCTTAATCTCCTCCAATGTAGACGATGTGTTCGAGGCGGATTCTTCTGGAACCTCATCCTGGTCGTTGGCGAGCGGTGACTCTTCATCGATGGGTTTTTGGGTATTTCGAAAATCAGAAATCCAATCTACTGTCTCTTCCTTAGGTTGATTATCTTCATCACGCAGTGATTTAATCAGATCATCATTCTCTGAAGATGAATGAGATTCCATGGATTTTCTGGATTCAAGCTTATTGTATTCACTATCTGTCTGTTTGATGTCCCGGATCCTTTTGAGCCAATCAGGAGAATCCTCGTTATCTTCCGCAAAAGGTTCTGATTGATTTTCGGCATTTCCAGCGAGTGGAGACTCAGTTGTTTGATCGGAACCTTCTGCTCCTCTCAGGAATGATAACCAGTCAGATTCAGAGCTTGAGTCCAGAGAATTTGAAAAAAAATTAAAACCACACTTAATACATTGGGATGCAGAAGAATCGTTTTCAGTCTTACATTGTGGACAAAGAATTTTTTCTACCATTTATTTCCTGTGATAAGGGCGGTCAAATCCGAATAAAATTCTCAGGCTTGTTAAAATCGCACCTAATGAAATACCGATTAAAATACCAGTACTACCAGCAATCGGCAATGTATTTAATGCAGTATTCAGGGTTTTCATAAGGGAAAATTTTTCTCCCAATGATAAGATTCCACTAAACAGTAGTAGAAAAATAACTGTCGAAATCCCAAAAACGATCGCTAAAAGGTTTTGTTTTTTTCTAAAAAATCGGAAGCTTGCCAGACCCAGCGATAAAGCCAAAACGGCCATCAAACTGGCTTCAACACTAATAATGGTTGTGCTGGTTAGGTTAATGAAAAATTTGTGATTAGGACCTAATAAAATTCCAACCAGGAGGACAGTTAAAAAGCCGACGATAAAAAATGGGCTGGCGAAATCACGCTTCTCATTGGAAAACACTTTATTCCAATGAACTGAAAATAAATTGATGATTGCGATCGTAAGCGCTACGGCACCCACGATGATTGCCCAATCTAAAATATAAAATCTAACAATGCCCAAAATCGATTCTGGAAAAAACAAACCCAAAATTAACAAAATGCCGGATAGCGATGAAATAATAACAAGGAAAATCTTTTTCATAGCACTCCGCCGAATTTTAAGATCAGCACAATTAAAATGATCGCGATGATAAACCATCTTAAAACGTCCTGAATGAGGAGAGAAACCTTAAACATCTTTTCATCGGACATTTGCGCAGGAATTGCAAAGATTTCCTCTCCTATTAAGACTTCTTCAGAACAGGCGTAACTTACTGATTGTCCTTCCAAACTATCAGTGGCTGCTAAAGAAAAATGATTCTTTTTATTATTTGAATCAATCAATAATCCAATTTCTGGTCCGATGTTTCCAGCAAAAATCTGTGTCGATAGAGTTTCATTCGATGAAGGGGGTATCGCTCCAGCAATATAACTTAAGTTGGTTGCACCGGATAAATATGCGCTGGAAACAAAGTCAGAACCTCCACTGGACTTGTCATTCAGTACGTTTTGATGTTGCGATTGAGCTAACAAGGTCAAATCCCCAGATCCGGCAGTAGTCACCGGTGGATTGTCACTTAAGATGCTCTGATCAATGATCTGGTTCAAGGTTTCCAGACCAATAAACGAGGCAGCACCATGAATATTATTTAAATCTGATTTTCCAAGTGAAACATGCAATCCCTTGCCATGTTCGATGGATAATCCGATCGATTTCCGTAAATTAATTAACGAGTCACTTTTTTTTATTTCAAATCGGTTTCTTAATGAGGTGAAATAAAAAATGAACCCTACGATCAGGATGATTAGAATGAACATCAAAAAAAATGGCAAAACGGTGTTACTCATTAAATTCCTTACTGTTTAAATATTCCAGAAATGCTTTCGATTGTTCTTGATCTTCCAATAGTGTTGCCAACTGATCTAAATTTGCATTATGAAAAAAAGGTTGGGTCATCAATAATGATTGTGCTGCTATTATCCTGACAGGACCGGACGCTTCCAATAAAAATTGAAAAAACCCTAACAAATGAGTTCGTTGCAAGTATTGAGCCCATTGATGCCAATTATTGTGATTGACCTGCATTCGTTAAGTATAGCAAATATTAAATTTTATTTTCCGTTTCATAATAATTTCCATAAATTCATTCCTCCTCCTCGATCAGCAAATGCTATGATCTCTTGTTTCATACTATTTTTATTTTTCCAGAATGTGCTGATTTGTGATTGATACTCAGCGATCGCTGCGTGCCAGATCATGACATTCGCCTCCGATAAAGCAAATTTTATTGGTGTTAGCTGCGAAAAATCGAATTGAGAATCCTGTGATTTTATGATGTACGGATAATCTTCATAATATAAAATGGTGCGGTTTGAAATCTGTTTAATGGCTGCCACGATAATACGATGATCAATGTGATTACCAATGGCCATTGGAGAAACGATGATATCTTCTGGTAATGATGAAGTAAGAATGTCCGTATAGATTTTATTGACCAGATATTGTTGGGAGGTCGGAATTGGCTGATACAAATCAACTTCTTCTTGCACGATCGGGTTACCGCATCGATCTCTACGATAAATGCAATCTGGAAGGTTGAAATGCATGTATGCAGCGCCAAGTATCCTGCAGGCTCTGCGATCCTCTAAACGTCTTATTTTCGGGGCATCCAGGGTCAATTTCCAGCGATTGTGTAGTGACAATGCAAAATCCGACAGATTGGAGCCTTTCGGTGATCCTGAAAAAAATGTCCAGATTTGTGTATCAACATTGTTTTTTGCTAGATGGTTTACGATTCCTCCAACAGATAAAGCAACGTCATCGAGGTGAGGGGAAATAAAGAGATAGCGCATAAAATTTTCCAATTTTGAAACGTGATAAAATCATTTTAATAAAAAATAAAAATAAAAGTAGTTTTCAAGGAGAATAATATGAGTTTCCTTGCAGATTTGTTGGGAATTGTACCCAGCCCTGCTCATGCCAGGGATGAAGTGGATCGACTATTAAACGAGCTATTGCGCATAGGTGAAACTGAAGATTTTTTATCCGAAAGACCCGGTGGATCATTTAATGTCCAATGCCGGCATGTGCGGGCGATCGAAATTGGGAAGCGGCTAAATGCAATCGGGGGAGAAAAATTAATGAAGTATTCACTCCGAAAGGTTAAAAAGAAACTCGGGAAAACAATTTTTGCCCATTTGGAGTATGCCTGGGATGATATCGGGCAGTGGGTAATTTAAAGCAAAAAACCAGTTATTTCCTGATTTTTAGACGAATAAAATTATTTTAGTGGGCCCGGAAGGATTCGAACCTTCGACCAAGCGGTTATGAGCCGCGCGCTCTGCCGCTGAGCTACGGGCCCCCTCGGCTTCGAAAATTATATCACAAAGAAGATTTCATTGGAAAAATTGTGCAGGATATAATTAATGTTTTTTGTATCCTTTTAATAATTTGGGAAATTGTTTTTGGTGCGCAGGCTAGCCGTACGGGCGGGTTCGGAACCCACCCGTACGGCTGATAAGCGGGAGGGCATGGAGGTAATGAACCGGATCAGACCGGTTTGAGATATACGGACCCGGGTTTTTATCAGGGGCATGGGGAACAAATTTGAAACCTGAGTATCACAAATAAGTGACCTTAATGCAGCTGATTTGAGTGTGAAATTACCCCTTTTTTAGAAAAGATAGAAAGCCAGGTTCTAATGCGATTTTACACTTTTATTCTTCAATTACTCGAAAGGAATGGTTGAGTAAAAAACCTTCCTCAGAAAAAGTGGATAGAAAAAGAGGCTGATTTTCATCATCAGCCTCTTAAATCTCCGATGCAGCGTTCACCAGAGATCAGCAATGGCAATTATCGGGTAGTGATATCCTTGCCTGTCTTGATGACATACAGGGGAGCTTCATGATTCCAGATTGCCTCCCAGACTGATTCTGCATTCAACACAACCAGGTCTGCCTTGCCACCTACTTTCAGATGATGATCTTCCATGCCCAAAGCCTGGGCGGCGTTAGTCGTGATCAAATCATAAAGAATTTCCATCTCCTGGCGGCTATTCATCCACATCAAATGAGCGGCCAGAAATGCAACTTCCAGCATGTTATTACGACCGAAGGGGTAATACGCATCGGCAATATCATCCTGACCCAGTGCAATTCGTACCCCTGCTTTATAGAGGTCTTTGACCCGGGCGTACAATGGACCGGTCTGAGGGTCGGAAACAACACCGATTTGAGCACGTTTCAGGAGATATTCAATTTTTCGATAATAAGGTTCCGGATAGAGCGCCATGGCACGGCTATGCTGCGCGGTTACACGACCCTCCCAGCCATTTTTAATGGTGGTCACTGCCAACATCTCAAGGGTTTTGAGGGTTGGGTCACCGGCATCGTCTATTAACATCGAGACCGGTTTGTCGTATTTCATGGCAATGGCAAACATCCGGTCGATATGTTCCTGGGCATGCGCATCGGTATACTCAATCCACGGAATACCACCCACAACATCTGCACCTAACTTCATTGCTTCTTCGATGTATTCTTCTGCACCGGGGTCTCGGACGACACCATCCTGGGGGAAAGCCACAACTTCTACTTTGACTCGATCTTTATATTCTTCTCTGGCTCTAATCAAGGCCTTTACACCCTCTAATTTTGCTTTGGTATCCGTGTCAGCAAATGCGCGGATATGGGTGTTACCAAATTTCACAGCCAGATTGAGGGCTTTGCGAACATTCTCGATAATCCAACTTTCGTTGTATTGTTCCTTCACGTTCGCTGCCAACTCGATTGCGGTCATGGCACCGCCCATGGAACCATCGGTGTACGCACCCATTGCGGCTTCATCCATCATGGAAAGCGTGTAGACTTTGCATAGATGCAAGTGGCCATTCACGAAGGACTCGGTGACCAACTTGCCCTGTGCGTCAATTACTTTCTTTGAATCCCCGTCGACCTGGGGATCAATTTTTACGATTTTGCCATCCTGAATAGCGATCTGATATTTTTCGCCTTGCGAGGTGCGTGTTACTGCATTCTTGATTATTAAATCGTAAGTCATTTGAAATTGCCTCCTGGTTTAGTTTAATTTTTATTTCTATCTTGCATTAATTTCTGCGCCATAAGCGCACCATCTTTGATGGGTTCATACCCGGTGCACCGGCACAGATGTTTGTTCAACGAATTTGAAATTTCAAGCTCGGATGCTTGCGGTTTGTTTTCAAGTAATCCGTATAATTCCATGACAATACCCGGCGTACAAAAACCACACTGAATTGCCCCAGACTCTGAAATGGATTTCTGAATGGGATGTAATTCTTTTCCTTTGGCAAGTCCTTCAATGGTCAGAATTTCAGTACCAGCAACTTTGCTGACGGGGGTATTACAGCTTTTGGTGGCTTTGCCATTAATAACCACGGTGCATGTTCCACAGGTTGCATTGTCACAACCTCTTTTTGTGCCAGTAAGGTTCAGTACTTCCCGAATCACATCGATCAACATCATTTCAGGGTCAACTTCAACAACGCGGAGTTGACCATTCAGTGTAAAACTAATTTTCTCTACCATTATGCGTACTCCTTTTGTTGTTTGTTCGCCAAAGCCTGTTTGACCATTTCAGGTGTTACCGGAATTTCGAAGAAATCCACACCGATGGCATCGTAAATCGCATTTAGAATCGCTGGAGCAGGTCCAATCACGGGGTGTTCACCGATTCCGCGTGCGCCAAAGGGACCAATCGTACCGGGATTTTCGAGAAATTCAATGGTTTGTTGTGGGGCTTCTTTGTAGGTTGGTAAATGATATTTGAATAGATGAGGATTGGTAATCTTTCCTTCTGCGTCAAATTCTACTTTTTCATATAAGGTTGCACCAATTCCCATCAAAACACCACCCATCACAGACCCGCGGATCTGTAAGGGATTGATCACCTGACCTACATCAAAGGTTGATGCAAAATGATCTACAAAAATCTTTCCAGATTTTTTCTCAATGCGAATCTCGGCTGCCTGGGCTCCGAACGTATATTCGACACCTAAACTACCCTGACCGTTCTGATCAGGATTTGAATAGCGTGGCAAGCGTGCATCCGAGACAGATTGCGCTACTTCCCCGATTGTGATACCGTCACTGGTTATGTAACCCCGACTCAAGTCTGGAACGGCAACACGAATACTAGGGTCATTTTTCAGGAATACAAATTCACCATCATAATCCAGATAATCCACATCCGTTTTCAACACCTGTGCTGCTGTCTGTTTTAAAACCAGAATCAGTTTATCAGCAGCACGAATGATGGCCCTGCCACCCTGGGTCGTAAACATGGAACCAATGGTCTGCCATTCGTAGGGTGAATATTGGGTGTCGATATCATTGTACACTCGAATTCTTTCAGGTGGTATGCTGAGCGCTTCACCGGCTATTTGTTGAACGATCGTACGTAAACCCTGGCCTACTTCTGCACCACCCATATTGATTGAAATACTTCCATCAATATTCATCTTGATGTAACAACCTTTGGTGGAAAATGGCGCGCCTTTGGGAGATTTCATCAAAGCTGCAAATCCACGACCATAATAAAAGTTATCATCTTCGCGGATGGTTTCTTTTGAGAAAACCAGCCCGCGGACTTTTTCAGCACAGGCTTGTACGTCTCCATTGGTTTTCCACATCGTTTCACCGAGAGCGTTTACTTTTCCTTCGCAAAGATAATTCATTTCTCGAAGGTCAAAAGCATTCATCTCTAATTTTCTGGCAAGTATATCCATTAATCTTTCGGTTGCAAATTGAGCTTCCTGATGGCCATACCCGCGAAATGCTCCCACTGGCGGGGTGTTTGTGTATACGGTATAACCAGTCAAATCACAATGATCAAACTCGTATGGGCCGGAACAATTATGGGTAGCTGCTATGGTTACATTGACAGCAGTATCCGCATAAGCGCCACCAGAATGCAACACCTGCGTTTCCATGGCGACCAGTTTCCCATTTTTTTTGGCACCGATCTTCATGATCACTCGAATACCATGTCCCAGCAAGGTACTGGTGAAATCTTCTTTACGAGATGCAACCCATTTCACCGGATAACCAGGCACGAAACTGGCGATGTAAGCGACTGTTTGTTCCACTGTGATATCTGATTTGTACCCGAAGCAGCCACCAATATCCGGGATATGAACGCGAACATCGGATTCTGGAACTCCATACCCATGGGCAAGATCCTGCCGGATAATAAAGGGACAAATGGATGAAGACCAGGCTTCAATGGTGTTGTCTTCTTTGAACCAGACAATTGAGCCATGTGGTTCGATTGCTGAACAGGAACCAAGAGGATATAAGAAATCACCTTCGACAACAACTTCGGCCTCTGAAAAACCATCTTTCCCCTGACCTTTTTTCAGGTGGTAAATATTGGCAACGTTTGTGCCTGGTTGCGGCTTTAATGTTGGCAGATGCCAATAATCTCCGTTTTCTTCGTGGATCAGAACGGCGTCTTCACTGATCGAATCACGGGCATCAACGTAGACGGGCAGAGGTTCATACACAACTTTAATGTGCTCTAATGCTTTTTGAGCATTAAATGTTGTATCGGCAACGACAGCTGCAACAGGTTCGCCAATGTACCTTACTTTATCCACTGCCATGGGGACAAGGTCTTTGATATTATCCCCATAATGCAATTTGCAGCCTTTTCCTGTAACCACTTTGACAACACCTGGCATTTTTTCTGCTGCAGTTGTATCAATTGAAATAATTTTTGCATGCGCAAACTCCGGCCGCAGGATGGCTGCATGCAGCATACCTGGCAAGCGGATATCATCAAGATATTGTGCTTTTCCGGTTACTTTATTGATCGCATCCGGTCGAATATATGATTTACCAATATATTTGTACTTCATTCAAACAAATCCTTTCTCAAAGTGAAAATACCATTATTCTCTTCTGTATGGTTTCAGTAATGCTGCTGGGTAGGAGGCATTTCTGCCAGCCAGTACCAATGCAATGATTGTGACGACATACGGTAAAGCCAGAAATGTTTCGTAAGGAATGGGCAGTTGTAAACCCATGGCTTGTAAGCGCAGTTGCAGCGCGAACGTTCCACCAAATATCAATGCACCACCCATGACTTTCACCGGTGACCAATTTCCAAAAATCACAATCGCGATGGCGACCCACCCGCGACCAGCAATAATGCCGTGAGTGAATGCACCTAATTGTGCCAGAGAGAGGAACGCACCACCAGCCGCCATCAAACCACCCCCAATGGCAAGCACGCTGTAACGTACCAGATAGACATTTACACCCGCAGCATCCACTGCTTCTGGATTTTCACCGACTGCCCGGATATGTAAACCATATTTGGTTCGATAAATGATGAACCATGCCAGCGGTACAATGACCAAAAATGTAATGTAGGTCAATAGATACTGGTCTGTGATTGTTCCCAAAACAGGCATATCCCCGAAAGGTTTTAAGGATTCGAAAGAGGGGATGGCTGGGGGTGTTGAGCGGCCACCATAAACCAGGCGAAAACCAAATAGAGATAATCCTGTCAGTAATAAGGTAATTCCTAAACCTGAAACATGTTGATTAACACCCAGGGAAACCGAAAGTACACCCATCAAGAGACCGGCGAGGACACCACTAAGAATTGCGACCAACAAACCGAACCAAAGGGATCCACTCTTGTCAGCCACAATAAATCCAATAAACGCACCAAAGAACATAATGCCTTCAATGCCCAAATTAAGAATCCCAGCTCGTTCAGAAAACGTTTCACCGATTGCTGCCAACAGGATGGGCGTGGAAACACGTAGTGTTGCTGCGATTAAATTAATGAGAAAGATTTCCATCACATCCTCCTGAATTTATAGCGTTGAAGAAGTAACATTCCCAGAGCGACCAACAACATGGTTGCCTGTGTCACCTCACCCAGGTATACCGGTACACCTAAGGCACGACTTAACGTCTGCGCACCCGTTTCGACGAGACCAAAGAAAACGGCTGCCAGACCCACCCCGAAAGCGTTCAGCGAACCGAGTGTAGCAATGATTACACCTGTGTACCCATATCCAGGGGAAATTTCTCCAATTAGATGGAAATGAATTCCTGCAACTTCAGCAACTCCGGCAATGCCTGCAATACCTCCACTAATTAATGCAGCCAGGAAGATCGTCTTTTCAACTTTTATCCCTGCAAATTTTGCAGCAGGTTTACCCAAACCAACTGCTCTCATTTTTAATCCAAACGAGGTGCGGGTCATCACGATCCAAAGGATAAGAATAAGTGTAACTGCTACCACAAAACCGAAATTCAAGCGTGATCTTGGCACCAATTTGAAAAAGACAGCCGATGGAGCAATTTCCTGTGATTGTGGCCAACCGGAATTAGGATCTCTCCAGGGACCATTCAGGATTGCACTGACAATATATGCCATGATCGAATTCATCAACAAGGTTGTCACCACTTCATCTACAGCCAATTTCACCTTCAACAAAGCAGGGATCAACGCCCATGCCATTCCAGCAGCAAATCCTCCAATTAACATCAATGGTAAGGCGACAATGGCAGGAATGCCGTGCATAGCCATACCAATCCCGGTAGCAGCAACTGCCCCTGCATATAATTGACCTTCTGCTCCAATATTGTAGTATCCCGATGTAAAAGCATAGGTAACAGCCACACCTGTAATAATAAGGGGTGTGGATTTAACCAGGACCTCTAACAGGGAAACTCTCGTTTGTAGCGGAGCAAGAAGGAAATAATAATAAGCTTCAAAAGGATTTGCCTCCGCCAATAGGATCAAACCGGAAGTGAGGATAAAAGTTCCGATCAAGGCAAGGATTGGAATTAATGGTTTGACCCAGAATGGAGGATTATCCGTTTTTACCAGGCGCCAGCGAGGTTTTTCAATGTTGTCCATTATGCCTCCTCTCTGAGTGCACCAGACATCATTAACCCCAATTTTTCCGGGGTTGCATCCTGTGCATTGATAATTCCGACGATTTCACCTTCATAAATGACAGCAATTCGATCAGAAATACTCAGAATTTCGTCAAGGTCTTCTGAGATGAGCATCACCGCTGCGCCTCTGGATCTTTGCTCTAATAATTGTTGGCGTACATACTCTGTAGCACCCACATCGAGTCCCCTGGTAGGTTGTGGTGCAATAACCACTTCTGGTTGGCGCGAAAGAACCCTTGCTAACAGGACTTTCTGCATATTTCCACCAGAAAGAGTTCTAATCTTATCGGTTGGTTTCGCTTTAATTTGAAAATTTCTGATTAAATCATCTGCATTTTTTCGGATGGTTTTTTTGTCCAGAAAACCATTTTTTGAATATTCCTCTAAATGTTCCAGGGCTAAATTCTCATATACGGTCAGATCACCCACAACCCCCTCATGGCGATCTTCAGGAATTCGCCCCATGCCCAATTTTGAAAATTCAGAGGGTTGTTTTCCCACCAGATTCACATCATTAATTTTAATAATGCCACTGGTTGGTAATTTAACACCACTTAAGATTTCTGCCAATTCTTTTTGACCATTCCCCCCAACACCAGCAATTCCTAAGATTTCACCTGACCTGATAAATAATTTTAAATTTTTTAAAGCTGGCAGGCCTTTGTTATCCAGAGCGCATAAGTTCTCAACCTCTAAAATTTTCTTATTTTCCGGATTAACATTGGCTTGGCGTTTGACGCCAAATGTATCTCGTCCTACCATCATGGCCGCTAATTGCTTCTGAGTAACATTAACCGTATCTACGGTACCAATAGATTTTCCATCCCGCAGGACGGTGACACGATCCGTAATTTTTGTAACTTCATCTAATTTATGGCTGATAAATATGACCGATAAACCATCTGTTCGAAGTCGATTGAGTGTTTCAAACAAACTATCTACTTCTTGAGGGACCAGAACAGCTGTAGGTTCATCAAGAATTAATACTTTAGCATTGCGATACAAGGCTTTCAGGATTTCAACTCTCTGTCTTTGACCTACAGACAAATGTCTCACGATAGATTTTGGATCAATATCCAAACCGAATCTTTCAGCGGCTTCGCCCACCTTTTTTTCAATAGCTGTTTGATCCAATACGAAACTATCCGTGTAACCAAGCACAACATTTTCAGCAACCGTCATTGGGTGAACCAGAGCAAAGTGTTGCGTTACCATGCCTACGCCATTTCGAATGGCATCTCTGGGAGAATGGATCGTTACCTTCTCATTTTCAATGATAATATCACCGGTTGTTTGTTGATAAAGACCATAAAGAATCCTCATCAGAGTTGTTTTTCCAGCTCCATTTTCACCTAACAAGGCGTGAATTTCACCTTTGCGAAGCTGAAAGTCAACATGGTCGTTTGCTACAAGTTCACCAAATATTTTGGTGATCCTTTGCATTTCTACGATGTTCATTTTATCTCCGACATTTCTCTCCCCTCGAATTTGAGGGGAGAGACTGTTTACCTAATTAAATAATAATGTCAGGTGAAAAGTGGTAAGCCCTGACATTATTTATTATTAATTTGAACCAGCAGGAGCTTCTTCCGCAATATTAACACGGAAGAGACCATCTTTAATTTCCTGTTCACGTTGTTGCACTAAGCTAAGGACATCAGCTGGTAGTTTCGCGTCCATACCATGCCATGGAGCCAGTGAGGCACCACCTTTGGCGACCATACTGAAATCTTTCAAATCCTGGGATGTGAAAGAACCAGATTTGACCTGATTAATAACATATTCAACAGTTGGTGTCATGTTCCATACCGGGCTGTTGACAACATGATCGGGACCTAATTCATATTGATCACTCATGTTACCGAAGGCGTAGAGACCATTTTCAACAGCTGCATCAATAACACCAAAGCGTTCTGCAAATAATACATCAGCACCGTTATCAATCTGTGCTAAGGCTGCTTCTTTGGCTGCAGCCGGGTCAAACCAGCTATTGATGAAGGAAACCAGAACGGTTGCTTCCGGATTTACTTCTTTGACGCCATCAATAAATGCATTAACGATACGGTTGACCTCTGGCACTGGCAAGCCACCTACAACACCAACCACCCCGGTTTCCGTCAACCCACCAGCCATCAAGCCACACAGGTAAGCTGGTTCATGAATCCAGTTATCGAAAACTGCAACGTTGGGTTCAGATGGTCCAAGACCGGAACCGAAAACAAAGGCAATTTCTGGATATTCCAAACCTACGCGGCGGACTGCTTCTTCATTGCCGAATGCATCACCAAAAATTGCAGCTGGTTTTTTCTCTTCGGATACTTCACGCAAAATTCTTTCCATATCACCAGAGTAACCAATATCATCCGTGTACTCATATTTGATTTTGCCTTCATCAGCTGCTTTTTTTAGAGCTACGTGGATAACACCATCCCAGGGTTCTTCAATAGCTGTTGCATAAGCGCCAAAGAACAATGGGAGTTCGCTGGTTGTTTCTTCTACTGGTGCTGGAGCAGCGGGTTGACAGGCTGCAAGCAGCACAGTAAGTAAGACGGCGAATATAAGAATAACTTTTAGTTGCTTCATTTTTGAACTTCTCCTTGGTTTCTATTTGAATATAAATAAATTGACTACCGGATATTACCGTTAATTACTTTTCGTGAATTTCACCTCCTCCGAATGTATCCATTAAATTTAGAAAATCGTAATTATCCTTACTTGTGAACGGAAAATGACATGAAAAATTATTTGGTTAAAAAAAACTAAAAAAACGGGAAAAAAAATTAATCACTATAAAATTAAATTCAGTATTAGTTTATAAACATTTTCTTAAAAAATCAAGACCAATCTGTCATGAATGTGGATTAAGTATGTCATTTCTAATAGAACAAATTTAATCCGAACGATTCAAAAAAACATGAATCAAGTTTTACCTGGGATATAATTATAAAATGACTGATGAGACCGAACTAAGCGAGCGAGAAATTGAAATCATCCGATTAGTGGCAACAGGAGCAAGCAATAAAGAAATCGCCAATTCTTTAACCATCAGTCCAAATACAGTAAAAGTACATTTAAGGAATATTTTTGGAAAGTTAGGGGTATTATCAAGAACGGAAGCAACCATGACAGCCATTCGTCTTGGCCTGGTTGATTCGCCTGGCGCTGAAAATCTTCCTGAAAAAACCGGTGTGCCTTTCCAAATAGAAGATCAAAACTGGCAGGTTCAACAACAGGATATTTTACAACCTATTTACACCAGAAAAAGCTTGTTGCTTGTCATGGGTCTGGGAGTGATCTTACTGATTGTTGTTGGTTTTCTTCTCAATCGCATGTTGTCCACCTCAACAAATCCTGAGACGACGATTACAACCGCAGGATTAGAAGAATTGAGTTCGAATCGATGGACAAGTATTCAGGAATTATCCCAACCTCTGTCAGAAATGGGTTTTGTACGTTATGAAAATAAATTTATGCTCTTTGGCGGAGTCAATGCTCAGGGAGTTTCGAAAAAAATCCTGATTTATGATATTGATTTGGACATCTGGCAAGAGGGAACCGAAATGCCTATACCATTGAAGGGTATTCAGGCGGCCATGTTGGGGGAGAAAATCTATGTGCCTGGAGGAATGGATCAAAAAAATGAAGTTAACTCAGGATTATTGATCTACAATCCCCGCAATGACACCTGGGAAAAAGGCAGCGATTTGCCAATTTCAATCAGTGGCTACGCTCTGGTACCATACGAAGGGAAGATTTATCTCTTTGGAGGTTTTGATGGGAAAAATTATCTGCGCAACATTTACGTGTTTGACCCTGGAACCGATGAATGGAGTCTGGCTGGAGAAATGCAACAGAGCAGCGCTTACTCATCCGCGGTCGTTCTGGGTGGTCAAATTCATTTAATCGGTGGAAAAAATGAAAGCGGTGTTTTACAGGATCATCTCGTTTATTACCCTCAAAGGGAGTTGTTGAAAGAAAATCCCTGGGAGAGTGCTGCTGAGATGCCAGCTGCCAGATATGGGATGAATTCGATTGTTTTGGCTGATATGGTATATATTGCCGGGGGG
>SWCG01000487.1_pt1 | contig 56646 bp, 49 predicted proteins | sample 4690071 | NCBI WGS metagenome assembly SWCG01 (sample SAMN10267281, study PRJNA491770) | bioreactor metagenome | isolation source: DHS bioreactor inoculated with subseafloor sediment | place: Japan: off Shimokita Peninsula | collected 2012-10 | reverse complement strand
ACCGATTGATATCGCTGCAAAGTCGCACTTCAAGATAGAACGCACCCCCGCATTTCCAAAAATCGCATAATAGGAATTATGGAACTGTCGGGTATGGCGGGCATGCTTTTCACCGGCTGTTTCATGCGGTTGTTATGTGGCGTCGCTAAAGACAATTCGTTCCGCCTTGCGGATCAAGCCCCCCACGCAAACAACAACCTTGTTCACGCAGGTTTCGAGATGAGCGACGACAGCACCGCCGGCAACGGCATTTTCCGGACCACCCGCCTTGAAGAGGCAGACGGGCCGGGCACGAACCCGACCGAAAACCCCACCATGGGCGAGATCATCGCGGCCCGTTTCTCACGCCGCGGCTTCCTGCGCGGCGCCATGGCCACGGCGGCGATCACCGCCACGGTCAGCCCCCTGGCTTTGATTGCGGCTGACGAGGCGCGCGCCGCCGAAGGCAAGTCCGCCTTCGATTTCCCCGAGGTGGCCGCGGGTGTCGATGCCGATCATCACGTTGCTGAAGGCTATGATGCCGACGTGCTGTTGCGCTGGGGCGACAGGCTTTTCGCCGATGCGCCCGAATTCGACCCGTTGAAGCAGTCGGAAGCCGCCCAGCAGCGCCAGTTCGGCTACAATAACGACTTCGTCGGCTTCATCCCGCTCGAGGGGGCGGACGATCACGGCCTGCTCGTGGTCAACCACGAATATACCAACGAGCATCTGATGTTTCCGGGCATCGTCACCGTGAACGACGGCAAGGTCGAGGTCGCCGCCGCGACGGAAGATCGCGTCAATATCGAGATGGCGGCCCATGGCGGCACGATCGTCGAAATCCGCAAGGTCGATGGCAAGTGGCAGCCTGTGCTCGACGGCAAGCTCAACCGCCGCATCACGGCCAAGACCGCGATGACGCTGACCGGCCCGGCTGCCGGCCACGATCGTCTCAAGACCGGCGCCGACGCCACCGGCACCAGGGTGCTCGGCACCGTCAACAACTGCGCCGGCGGTGTCACGCCCTGGGGCACCTACATCATGGCCGAGGAAAACATCCACGGCTATTTCAAGGGCACCTTGCCCGAGGGGCATGCCGAAACGGCCAACTACAAGCGCATGGGCGTTCCCGGCAGCAGCTATGACTGGGCCGATTTCCACGACCGTTTCGATCTCGCCAAGGAGCCCAACGAGCCGAACCGCTTCGGCTGGGTTGTCGAGGTTGATGTGATGGACCCGAATGCCGCGCCGAAGAAGCGCACCGCGCTCGGCCGCTTCAAGCACGAAGGCGCCGAAAGCATCGTGGCATCCGATGGCCGTGTCGTGTTCTATCTCGGCGATGACGAGCGCTTCGATTATGTCTACAAATTCGTGACCGCGGGCAAGTACAACCCCGACGACCGCGCCGCCAATATGGACCTCCTCGACGAGGGCACGCTCCATGTCGCCAGGTTCGGCGAGGACGGCAGCATGCAGTGGCTTCCGCTCGTTCATGGAGAAGGGCCGCTCACGGCCGAAAACGGCTTTGCCAGCCAGGCCGATGTACTGATCGAAACCCGCCGCGCGGCGGACCTTCTTGGCGCTACGCCGATGGATCGCCCGGAAGATATCCAGCCGAACGGAACCAACGGTCGCGTCTATGTGATGCTCACCAACAACACGAAGCGCAAGGAGCCGAATGCGGCGAACCCGCGCGTCGACAATGCCTTTGGTCATATCGTCGAAATCCACGAGAAGGACGGTGACTTCACGGCGGCGGCCGGCACGTGGGAAATCCTGCTCAAATGCGGCGATCCCTCGGTTGCCGCGGTGGGAGCGACGTTCTCCACCGAGACCTCCGTCAATGGCTGGTTCGGCATGCCGGACAATTGCGCCGTCGATGCCGACGGCCGTCTTTGGGTTTCCACGGATGGCAACTCACCTTCCGACACGGGTCGCACGGACGGTCTTTGGGCGGTCGACACGGAAGGGGCCGCGCGCGGCACGTCGAAACTCTTCTACCGTGTGCCGGTCGGCGCTGAAATGTGCGGTCCCTGCCCCTCGCCTGACATGACCACCTTCTTCGTGGCCGTGCAGCATCCCGGCGATGGCGGCGAGGATTGGGAAGGTTTCGGCCGTCCCTCCTATTATGAGGACCTTTCCACCCGCTGGCCGGATTTCCGGGACGACATGCCCGTGCGTCCCTCCGTCGTCGCGATCACCCGTAAGGGTGGCGGCAAGATCGCCTGATCGCGCCCGCGCGATACGGGAAGGGCGGCGCAGGAAACTGCGCCGCCCTTTGCATCGTTCTGCAAATGAGATCAGATGCGCCTGCCGGTCTCGGCGTCGAAAAGATGAGTGCTGCCGGGTTCCATGGCGAGTGGAAGAAGATCGCCTTCGGCAAGCCTGGTCTTGCCCGACAGACGCGCGATGAACTCGCCGCCGTGTGCGCCCGCACCGTCGAAGCGGCCATGCGCCAGCGTGTCCGCGCCAAGGGTTTCGATAGCGCGTACCCTGAGCCTGATCGCCGCTTCACTTTCGGGCACCAGGCGCAGATGCTCCGGCCTGATGCCGAAGAGAACCGTGCGTCCTTCTTCCGGCAGGGGGGCTTCGCCGAGCGGTATGGTGGTCCCGTCTTCGAGCATGAAAACCCCGCCTGAAGCCTTGCCTTTCATGATGTTCATGGCAGGCGAGCCGATGAACCCCGCCACGAAGCGGGTGGCCGGTCGTTCGTAGACGGCCATCGGTGTGTCGATCTGCTCGGCCACGCCGCCATTCATCACCACCAGCCGGTCGGCCAGCGTCATGGCCTCCACCTGGTCATGGGTGACGTAGAGCGCGGTGGTTTCCACCGAACGCTGCATTTCCTTGATTTCCAGGCGCATCTGCACGCGCAGCTTGGCGTCGAGGTTGGAAAGCGGCTCGTCGAAGAGGAATACGGCAGGATCGCGCACGAGCGCCCTTCCCATCGCCACGCGCTGGCGTTGACCGCCTGAAAGCGCCCGTGGCTTGCGCTCGAGATAGGGCTCGAGCTGAAGCATCGTGGCTGCCTTGCCGACACGCTCCCGGATCTCGTCCTTGGACTTGTTGGCGATCTTGAGGCCGTAGGCCATGTTGTCGAACACGCTCATATGCGGATAGAGCGCATAATTCTGGAAGACCATGGCGATGTCGCGCTCGCGTGGTTCCAGGTCGTTGACCACCCGGCCTCCGATCTCGATCGTGCCACCGGTTATGCGCTCCAGTCCCGCGACCATGCGCAGCAATGTGGATTTTCCACAGCCCGACGGCCCGACGATGACGATGAATTCGCCATCGGCCACATCGAGGCTCACGCCGTGGATGACCTCGGTCTTGCCGTAGGACTTGGTGATGTTCTTGATGGAAATCGTCGCCATTCCGGCTGCGGTCCTTCTATTTTTCCGTCTCGACGAGACCCTTGACGAAGAGGCGCTGCATGAACACCACCACCGCGACGGGCGGCAGGATCGCCAGGATCGCGGTCGCCATGGTCACGGGCCAGTTGCCGTAGTCATCGGCCGACGGCATCATCTGTTTCAGCCCCATGACGATGGTGTTCATCTCCGGCTTTGTCGTGATGAGAAGCGGCCAGAGAAACTGGTTCCAGCCATAGATGAAGAGGATCACGAAAAGCGCGGCGATGTTGGTCGTCGACAGGGGCAGGAGAATATCCCTGAAAAAGCGCAAGGGCCCCGCGCCATCCACGCGCGCGGCCTCCACCAGTTCGTCCGGAACGGTCAGGAAGAACTGCCGGAACAGGAACGTCGCGGTTGCCGAGGCGATAAGCGGCAGGACGAGCCCGGTATAGGAATTGAGGAGGCCGAGCGAGGCGGCGACCTCGTATGTCGGCACGATGCGCACTTCCACGGGCAGCATCAGCGTCATGAAGATCGCCCAGAAGCCGAGCATGCGGAAGGGAAAGCGGAAATAGACGATGGCATAGGCCGACAGGATCGAAATGGCGATCTTGCCGATCGCGATCCCCGCCGCCATCACAAGCGAATTGAAGAGCATCCGCCCGACAGGCACGTTGATGCCGGCGGTCAGTGCGTGGGTGTAGTTCTCGATGAAATGGGGGCCGGGCACCAGGGGCATTGGCGCGCGGACGATGTCGTAATGCGTAACCGTCGAGCCGACAAAGGTGAGATAGATTGGAAAGCAGACGATGGCGATGCCCAGGATCAGTACCGCGTGCATGAATATCGTTCCAAAACCACGTTTTTCGACCATCGCCCGCTCCTAGTAATGCACGCGCCGCTCGATGAAGCGGAACTGGATGATGGTCAGAAGGCCGACAACGATCATCAGAATGACCGACTGGGCGGCGGATGAACCAAGGTCCTGGCCCACGAAACCGTCGGAGAAGACCTTGTAGACGAGGATGGTGGTCGAGCGGCCGGGGCCGCCGGCGGTCATGGTGTGAATGACGCCGAAGGTCTCGAAGAACGCGTAGACGACGTTCACCACCAACAGGAAGAAGGTGGTGGGTGAAAGCAACGGAAAGATGATGGTGCGGAAGCGATGCCAGCGGCCCGCTCCGTCGATGGCTGCCGCCTCGATCAGGCTTTTGGGGATCGCCTGCAGGCCGGCGAGGAAGAACAGGAAATTGTAGCTGATCTGCTTCCAGGCCGCCGCCGCGATCACCAGCGTCATCGCCTGCGTGCTGTCGAGAACCGGATTCCAGTTGACGCCCAGCGCCTTCATGTAGAAGGCCAGCACGCCGATGGAAGGCTGGAACATGAAGAGCCACATCACGCCCGCAACCGCCGGAGCCACCGCATAGGGCCAGATCAGCAAGGTCTTGTAGACCCCTGCCCCCTTGATCACCTGATCGGCCAGCACGGCGAAGAAGAGGGCCACCGTCATGGAGACCAGCGTCACGAAGAAGGTGAAGACCGCCGTCGTCACGAAGGATTGCAGATAATAGCGATCGCCGAACAGATATTCGAAATTGGAGAACCAGACGAAACGGGCACCGAGCCCGAACGGATCGGGCAGGAGCAGCGACTGATAAAGCGCCTGCCCCGCCGGCCAGAAGAAGAAGACGATCGTCACCAGCAACTGTGGCGCCAGAAGCAGATAGGGCAGCAGCCGGTTATCGAAGGTTACGCGTTTTTCCATCGTGTGAAATGAAGGGGATGCGGCGGGCGCGCCACCGCATCCCCTCGTCCTTCAGCGGGCAGATTGCTCGAAGCGGCGCAGAAGTTCGTTACCGCGCGATACCGCTTCGTCGAGCGCGCTCCTGGCGTCCTTCTGGCCCTGCCAGACGGCTTCCAGTTCCTCATCGATCACGGTGCGGACCTGGTCGAAATTGCCGAGCCGGATACCCTTCGAGTTGGCGGTTGGCGCCTTGCCGGTCATCTGCAGGATGGCCACGTCCGTGCCGGGGTTCTTGTCATAGAAACCCTGCTGCTTGGTCAGGTCGTAGGCGGCCAGCGTGATCGGCAGGTAGCCCGTGTCCTGGTGCCACTGGGCCTGCACCTCGGCGCTCGAGAGATAGGTCAGGAACTTGGCGACCCCGGCATATTCGGGAGCGTCATGGCCCGACATCACCCACAGCGAGGCGCCGCCGATGATCGTGTTGAACGGTGCGCCTTCCTGGTCCGGCCAGTAAGGCAGGTTGGTGACGGCAAAGTCGAACTGGGCTTCGGCCTTCACGCCCGCATAGCCGGCGGAGGATTCGGTGAACATCGCGCATTCGCCCGACCGGAAGCGCGCCCCGCCTTCGTTGCGGCGGCCGGAATAGCTGAACAGGCCGTCCTTGACCCATTCGGCAAGCTTGGAAATGTGCTTCACCTGCAGGTCGCCGTTGAAGACGAGTTCCGTGTCGATGCCCTCGAAGCCGTTCGATTTCGTCGCGAAAGGCTTGTTGTGATAGGCGCTGAGGTTTTCCAGGTGAATCCACGACTGCCAGGCGGTCGTGAGCGGGCAGGCATTGCCCGATTCCTTCAGCTTGACGAGGATTTCCTCAACCTCGGGCCAGGTGGCGGGCCTGGTTTCGGGGTCGATGCCGGCGGCCTTCAGCGCGTCCTTGTTGATATAGAGAACGGGCGTCGAGGAGTTGTAGGGCAGCGAAAGCATCTGGCCTTCGGCCGTGGTGTAGTAACCGGCCACCGGTGCCAGATAGGCGCTGGGATCGAAGGGTTCCTTCGATCCCTCCATCACTTCATAGACAGGCTTGATGGCGCCCTTGGCAGCCATCATCGTCGCGGTACCCACTTCGAAGACCTGCAGGATGTGGGGCTGCTCGCCGGCGCGGAAGGCGGCGATCCCGGCATTCAGGGCCTCGGAATAGTTGCCCTTGTAATTGCCGATGACCGTGTAGTCGCTCTGGCTGGCGTTGAAATCGCTGATCTGCTTGTCGACCAGCTCGCCCAGCCTGCCCGTCATGGCATGCCAGAATTGAATCTCCGTCTGCGCCTGAGCGGCGCCGACCATTGCCGTCAGCGCCGTGGCTGCGGAAATCAGTGCGCGAAAGTACATAGCCGTTCTCCCTGAGTAGCGTGTCGCCGGGTTGAGACCGGTCTCTATTGGTTATCCAATGTAACGAGCGGATGACATCATCCAGGGAATATATTGTCCACCCTTTTCGGGGTGGGTTTCTATATCCGCGCTTGGCCTGGCAAGCATGCTCGGAATATAGGTTTGTCGCATGACAGTTATAGTTGTGTGACAAAGCGATGACGGATCTTCCAGCGCGGGCCGCGGCGGCTGCGATTACACTTTTTGCGCGATTCATCACCGCGGTCCGCGCGGACTGGCGCGGCGTTGATCCCGTGCCCCGCCAGCGCATTTATTTTGCAAACCATGTCAGCCACGGCGATTTCATCTTATTATGGAGCGTGCTGCCGCCCAATTTGCGCCGCCGGACGCGACCTGTCGCGGGTGCCGACTACTGGCTGAAATCTCCGATCCGCCGCTTCATCGGCCGCGATGTCTTCAACGCCGTTCTGATCGACCGCGACCGCGCCAGCCGCAAGGACGACCCTGTCGCCCAGATGGCCGGGGCGCTGGACGGGGGCGCTTCGCTCATCGTGTTTCCCGAGGGCACGCGCAACGAGACCGATGCTCCGTTGCTTCCCTTCAAGAGCGGGATTTATCATCTGGCGCAGGCGCGGCCTGAAATCGACCTGGTTCCGGTCTGGATCGACAATCTGAACCGCGTCATGCCCAAGGGCGAGTTCGTCCCGATCCCTCTGATCTGCACGGTAGCCTTTGGCGCGCCGATGCGGGTGGGCCAAGGCGAGGAGAAGACGGAGTTTCTCGCCCGTGCCGAGCAGGCCTTGCGCGCCCTGTCGGTCGATGAAGACGAAAACGGCGAAAGTCAGGCCGAAGACCAGGCCGAAGACCAGGCTGAAAATCGGGAAAAACACACATGATGGCCCCACATGCCGACCTGTTGAAACTGTTTGCCGGCCTGGCCGCCGTGCTGCTGGTCGCTTCACTTGCCGGCCATCTGTTGGCCCGGCGTTATTCGCCGGACGGCTCCAATGCGGTGATCGAAAACCTCAATGCGCGGGTCAATGCCTGGTGGGTGATGATCATCTTCATGGGGGGCGCGCTTCTCTTCGGACGAACGGGCATCATCCTGTTGTTCGGCTTTGCCTCCTTCGCGGCACTGCGCGAGTTCGTAACGCTCACCGACACGCGCCGCGGCGATCATTGGGCGCTTGCGGCAAGCTTTTTCCTCATCCTTCCGCTGCAATATTATCTGGTCTTCATAGACTGGTACGGGCTCTATTCGATTTTCATTCCGGTCTATGCGTTCCTGCTTTTGCCCATCGTTGCCGCGCTGCGGGGCGATACGGACCGTTTTCTGGTTCGGGTCGCGGAGGTGCAATGGGCGCTGATGATCTGCGTGTTCTGCGTATCGCATGTGCCCGCTCTGCTGACCTTGCAGATTCCAGGTTATGAGGGCCGCAACCTGCTTCTTATCGCCTTTCTCGTGGTGGTCGTGCAGTCGAGTGACGTGCTGCAATATGTCTGGGGCAAGCTCGCCGGCCGCACGAAAATCGCTCCGCGGCTTTCGCCTTCCAAGACGGTCGAGGGCTTTGCCGGCGGGGCGCTCAGCGCCACGCTGGTGGGAGCCGGCCTGTTCTGGATGACGCCGTTCACGCCCTGGCAGGCGGGTGCGCTCTCTTTCGTGATCGTACTCATGGGATTTTTCGGCGGCCTCGTCATGTCGGCCATCAAGCGGGATCGCGGCGTCAAGGATTGGGGTCATCTGATCGCCGGGCATGGCGGCTTCATCGACCGGCTCGATTCGGTCATTTTCTCCGCGCCGATCTTCTTCCATCTCGTGCGCTACTGGTGGTCGCTTACATGAGCGTGGTGCTCTCGCGGCTTGCCCGCAGCAGTGCGGTGCATATGGGCGTCGCATTTCTGGCCATGGGAGGCTGGGCCTTTTTCGCCAATCGCGGCCACCCCATGCCCCGCCCGCTTCTGGCCGGGGTGGTGCAAGGGTTTCTTTCCGCGTGCATCACGCTCTTCCTCAAACGGGTGCTCGAGTGGCTGGCGCTGCGGCTTCCGGGCCTCGCCGGGTTGTTGCTGCCGCCGGTAATTGCGTTTCTCGTGTCCGTTGTCCTGCTTTCCACGATTCACCGGCTTGCCGGCACGCCCGAGATATTCGCCACGATTGCCGTACCGTTGGCGGTTGCGACCTCCTACGCCGCAATCTACACCTACACGCTTTGGAGAGCCCGCCCATGAGCGACGCTGAAAACCGCCGTCCGCTTGCCAGTCGGGACACTGGCTGGGCACAGGGAGTTGCCCGGCGGATTGCGAAGACATCCCTCACGCCGAACCAGATTTCCATGTTCAGCATGGTGTTCGCCGCGCTTGCGGGGGCTTCGTTCTTCCTTGCGGGGAATGCTGAAGGCAGCGGGCGTATCGCAGGCCTTCTTGTCGCGGGCCTCTGCACGCAGGCGCGGCTCCTGTGCAATCTCTTCGACGGCATGGTCGCGATCGAGGCCGGCAAGAAGGCGCCGGACGGTGCCTTCTGGAACGAATTCCCGGATCGTGTCGCCGACATGCTCATTCTCGTCGGCCTGGGATATGGCGTCGGGGCGCCGGCGCTGGGCTGGGCAGCAGCGGGCTTTGCCGTACTGACCGCCTATGTGCGTGAACTTGGCCGGGCCTGCGGGCAGCCGGCCGATTTTTCAGGCCCCATGGCGAAGCCCCATCGCATGGCGGCAATCACCATTGCCGCCGCGCTGTCCCTGTTTGAACAGCTGTGGAACGGCCGCAACGAGGTGCTGACCATCGCCCTGTGGGTGGTCGCGGTCGGGGCGGCGTTCACCGCGCTCAGGCGCTCGTGGCGCCTGGTGGCGCGGTTGCGGGGGTGATCCCGCTTCAGGCGTCTTCCTTCGCCAATGCGTCGCGGCAGGCGGTGAGGAAGATTTCCGCATTGTTGGCGAGCGAGGGGCCGAGATAACCGCCCTCCTGAATGAGTGCCGTGGGAAGGCCGAGGTCCACGATCCCGCGCGCCATGGCTGCAAAGCCCTCGCCGCTCAGTTTCACCTCCGACAACGGGTCGTCGGCCGCCATGTCGAAGCCGAGCGATATCACGACGGCCTCGGCGCCGAACGCGCGGATCGCCGCGATGCCTTCCTGGAAGCGGTCGAGAATCGTGTCGGTATCCGATCCCGGCTTCAGGCACAGGTTGAGTGTCGCCCCTTTCCCCTCGCCTTCGCCGCGCTCGTCGGAATAGCCGAGATAGTAGGTCGGGTAGAGATCCGGGTCGGTGTGCAGCGAACACACGAAGACGTCGCCGCGCTCATAGAAGATGTCGAGGGTTCCATTGCCCGTATGGGTGTCGATGTCGAGCACGGCGACCTTGCCGAAACGCCCGCGCAGGCTCTGGGCGGCGATCGCGGCGTTGTTGAAGGCGCAGAAGCCGTTCGAGGCGTTGGACAGGGCGTGATGACCGGGCGGGCGGCACAGGCCATAAACCATGCGGCTCCCCGCCTTAACCCGCTCGGCGGTTTCGAGCGCGGTCTGGGCCGACCAGTAGATGGCCTGCCAGGTCCCCTCGGTGATCGGAAACGACGTGTCGGTCGTCCACCAGCCGAGCTGGCCAAAGATGGTGGAGGAAGGGCGCCCGCGTCGCGGACCTGGGTGGCAATTGGGCACCATGGCCTGGCCCGGCGCTTCCTTCTGCCAGCGCTCATAGGCGTCTTTCCAGAAATCCACATAGTCGGGATCGTGGACGGCCTTGATCGGCGCATCGCCGAAATCGCGCGGCTTTTCGACAGGGAAGGCATTGCGCACCAGCATGTCGCGGATCAGGATCGCGCGTTCGGCCTGTTCGGGATGGGGAATGTTCACGCCCCGCCGAAAGTAATGTTCCGGGGCATGCAGAAGCTGGCGTTCATCGAAAATCGCTTTGATGCTCATGCGTCAATATCCTTTGGCCTTGTCCACGGCGGTCTCGGGCGTCCTGCCGGCGGCAATGGCGGCGGCGGCGCGGGCGACCTGTTCCGCCATCAGTTCGCTGGAGCTGTCGCTTGCCTGATGGGGGGTGATGAAAATCCGTTCGTCCGCCCAGAAGGGATGGCTGGGCGGCAGCGGCTCGACCGCGAATACGTCGAGAGATGCGCTGGCGATCCTCCCGTTGTCGAGGGCGGCGGAGAAATCCGCCTCGATCATGTGTTCGCCACGGCCGAGCTGGATAAGCGAGGCCCCCTGCGGCATTTTCTCGAAGAAGTCCGCGTTGAGGATGCCGCGCGTGGCGGGTGTCAGCGGAAGAACGTTGATGAGAATGCGCGCGGCGGCGGCGACGCGCTCGATGGCGCCCTCGCCTGCTTCGAAACGCACGCCTGGCGGTGGCGGCGTGTCGGGCTCGTTGCGTACGGCCGCAACTACGGGAAAGCCCATGGCGGTGACGGCGCGGGCGATGGCCCGGCCCATGATGCCATACCCCAGAACCCCCACCGTGCAGCGGTTGGGCGGCAGGAAGGCGCGGGTCCACTGGCGCGACCATTGATGCTTTGCCTCGTGCACGATGTGATGCCGCATGTTGCGGTGGTGCCAGATCACATGCCAAGCGGCAAAGCCCGCCATCAGATCGCCCTGGCTCTCATCGCGCACGCGGGTCACGAAGGCCTCCGGCGGCAGGCTCGGGCAGTTGATGATGCTGTCGACGCCGGCGGCGATGGAGCTTGCCAGCCTCAGATTTGGATAAGGCGCGAAGGCCTGCGGTGCCGGGTTCCAGCACAGCGCGAAGCGTATGGCGGAAGGATCCTCGATCTCCTCGGGCCGGCGCAGGCGTATCGTCTGCGCATGGGCGGCGAAGGCTGGCGAGAAAAGCTTTTCGAGGTCGAGCGTGGTGCTCAGATAGACACCCTCGATCAGCGCCTGCTCAGTCATCTGTGCCCTCCGGCTCAATGGCCTCCACACCACACCACTGCGCGATGAACAGCGCGATCGCGCCGGTCACCCGCTTGAGCGAGGACAGGCTCACGCGCTCGTCGAAGCCGTGGATATTCTCGGTGACGGGGCCATAGACCAGACAAGGCATGCCTGCATAGATCACGAAGACGCGCGCATCGAGGTAGCCGGGTGTGACGAAGGCTTCCAGTTCGCTCGAGGTCGCCTTGCGGTGGGCATCGGCCAGCGCCTTTTCCGCGTCGCTTCCCTCTTCCAGCACATAACCGCGCGCGAAGAAGCCGTTCCAGGTGATCTCGGGCAGGCGATTGCCGAGAAATGCGTCGTCCGCGAGTTCGCGCGCCAGATGCGCCTCGATCTGTGCGGCCCGGTCCTTCGGGTCGTCGCCGGGATAAATCGCTATGCGGCAGGAAAGCTTGCACCAGGCCGGCACGCTGGATGCCCAGTCCCCGCCTTCGATCTTGCCGACATTGAAGTTGATCGGATGATCGAGGTCCTCGAAATAGGGGTAGTTCGCCTTCTCGGCGTTCCAGTCCGCCGTCATGCGCTTCAGGCTCTCGATGACGCGGAAACTCGCCTCGATGGCATTGGCGCCTGTACCGGCCTCGCGCACATGGACCGGATGACCGGAGACGGTCACCTCAAACCACAGGACGCCGCAATTGGCGCGCACCAGCTTTTCGTCCTCAGGTTCGGGAATGATGGCGGCATCCGCCGTATAGCCTTCGACGAGGCAGGCGAGCGCGCCATTGCCGGTGCACTCTTCCTCAACCACGCTTTGGACATGCACCCGTGCCGCCGGTTGCAGGCCGATGCGGCGCAACGCATCGAGCGCGAAGATATTGGCCGCGATGCCCGCCTTCATGTCACCGCCGCCGCGACCGTAAAGCCAGTCGCCGACGCGCTTGGGTTCATAGGGCGGTGAAACCTCCCACATGTCGTGCGGCCCTTCCGGCACCACGTCCATATGGCCGTTGAGGATCAGCGAGCGGCCCGCCGCCCTGCGTGGCTCATGGGTAGCGATGACGTTGACCGCATCGGAATAATCCACCGCGACCGGGGAGAAACCGGGGTGATCCTTGATCTTGTCTTCGTCGATGTGGAAGGTCTCCACCGCATAGCCGCGTTGTTCCAGCGCCTTGTGCACGAATTCCTGCGCGGGTTTTTCCTTGCCGCGCAGGGAGGGAAAGCGGATCAGGTCCTCGGTGAAGACGATCTGTTCTTCGAAACCGTCCTCGACGGCGGCGAGGATTTTCTGTGCGAGTTGTTCGTCCACGTCAGTCATTTCCGCTATCTAGAGGGTTGATGGTGTCGAGCCTCGAACGGCTGCGCGCGTCATGCCGTCCTCGCCCTTCGACCGGCTCGGTGTGAAGGAAAAGGCACGCACCGTATGGTCGCAACGAAACACTGCGCTCATCGATCACCCGGCCGCGGCCAGCTCCTTCTCGCGGCCGGGAATGGCCTCGATCAGGGTGCGGGTGTAGGCGTTCTGAGGATTGTCGAAGATCGCGTGCGCCGGTCCCATCTCCACGATCCTGCCCTTTTGCATCACCGCGATGCGGTCGCAAATCTGCGCGGCGACGCGAAGATCATGGGTGATGAAGATGAGCGCCAGGTTCAGCCGTTCCTTGAGGTCGGCAAGAAGATCGAGAACCTGCGCCTGGATCGACACGTCGAGCGCCGACACAGCCTCATCGGCGATGATGACGCGCGGTTCGAGTGCAAGGGCGCGTGCAATGCCGATGCGTTGCCGCTGGCCGCCGGAAAACTCGTGCGGATAGCGCTCGATGGCGAGCGCATCGAGATCGACCAGTTCCAGGAGCTTCACGGCGCGCGAATAGGCTTCCGTCTTTGACACGCCATGCGCCATCGGCCCCTCGGCAATGATCTGTCCGACCTTGCTGCGCGGATTGAGCGAGGCATAGGGGTCCTGGAAGATCATCTGGATCGACTTGCGGGCCTCGCGCAGCGCGCTGCCGGTCAGGGTCGCCATATCCTGACCGGCGAGTTTCACAGTCCCGGAATCGGGGTCCATGAGCCGTACAAGGCAGCGTCCGACACTGGACTTGCCAGAGCCGCTTTCCCCGACAATGCCGAGCGTCTCGCCTTCGCGAAGCGTCAGGTTGACGTCGTTGACCGCATGCACCACCCGCGCGTTGGAGAAGAACATCCCGCCGCCCGTCACATAGGTCTTGTTCAACCCCGTCACTTCGAGAATGGGCGCCTTGTCGGCGGGCACTTCGCTTGGCTCCGCGGCAAGCTTGGGAATGGCCGCAATGAGCTTCTGCGTATAGGGGTGCTGCGGATTGTCGAGCACCTCGTCGGCCGTGCCGCTTTCGACGATCTTGCCATATTGCATCACCGCGACCCGGTCGGCGATCTCCGCCACCACGCCGAAATCATGGGTGATGAACATCACCGCCATGCCGTGCGTTTCCTGCAGGTTGCGGATGAGTTCGAGGATTTGCGCCTGCGTCGTCACGTCGAGCGCCGTGGTCGGCTCGTCGGCGATCAGGATCTTTGGTTCAAGCGCCAGCGCCATGGCGATCATGACGCGCTGCCGCTGACCGCCGGAGAGCTGGAAGGGATAGGCCCGTGCCGCCTTCGACGGGTCGGGAATGCCCACCTCCGTCAGAAGCTCGACGGCGCGTCGCTTGCGCTCGCGGGGGGTAAGCAGGTTGTGAGCCTCGAAGACCTCGGCAATCTGGTCCTCCACCCGCATCAGCGGGTTGAGCGCCGACATCGGCTCCTGGAAGATCATTGCGACCTTGCGCCCGCGCAGATCGATCATCTCGCTTTCGGACAGTTTGAGGACATCCTTGCCTTCAAAAAGAATCTCGCCGCCCACCGGCCGCACGAGCTCGGGCAGGAGCCCCATCGTGGCGTTGGCCGACATGGATTTTCCCGAGCCGCTCTCACCCACGATGCAGAGGATTTCGCCTGCGTTGAGGTCGTAGCTGACACCGTCGACGGCGAAGTCGCGGTCAGCACCTTCCGGAAGGGCGATCTTCAGGTCGCGGATTTGCAGAACCGGTTCTGTCACAGAATCCATCATGGCGCCCTCCTATTTGCCGCGACGCGCAAGGCGCGGGTTGAGTGCATCGTTCAGCCCCTCGCCGATCAGGTTGAGCGCCAGAACGGTGAGCAGGATTGCGACGCCGGGGAAGAAGGACAGCCACCAGGCCTGCCGGATCACGGTGCGGGCCGCGCCGATCATGTAGCCCCAGGACATCATGTTGGGATCGCCCAGCCCGAGAAAGGAGAGTGAGGATTCCAGCAGGATGGCCGTCGCCACCATGAGGGAGGCCAGAACGATGATCGGCGACAGCGTGTTGGGCAGGACCTGGCGCAGGATGATCGTCAGATTGGTCTGGCCCGAGAGGATCGCCGCCTCCACATATTCGCGCGAGCGCAGCGACATCACCTCGCCGCGCACCAGGCGGGCCACCGGTGGCCAGCTCACGATGGCGATGGCGGCGATGATCGACTGGATGGAGGGTTCGAAGATCGCCACCAGCACGATGGCGAGCGCAAAGCTCGGCACGGTCTGGAAGAACTCGGTGAAGCGCATCAGCGCATCGTCCACCCAGCCGCCGAAATAGCCGGCCAGCGCTCCGATGGGAATGCCAATGAGGAGGGCCGCGACCGTCGAGACGAGGCCGACGAGCAGCGACACCTGTGCGCCATAGGCAAGGCCGGAGATGACATTGCGTCCGAGCGCATCGGTGCCGAGCGGATATTGCTCCATGGCGAGGGGCGGCAGGAATGGCCGCTGCACCATGCGCCAGGGCGATTGCGGAAAGAGCAAGGGAGCCAGAACCGCCACGAGAACGACGATTGCAAGGATGATGATGCCGATGACGGCGCCGCGATTGCGGGAGAAGCGTTTCCAGAAGCCAGCCATCACGCCACCCGTATCCTGGGATCGACAAACCGGTAGAGAATGTCGGTGATGAGATTGAAGAGCAGCACCATGGCCGCCGAGACGAAGAACACGCCGAGCAACAGATTGTAGTCGCGCTGGGCGAGCGCCTCGAACATCAGCCGCCCGATGCCGGGCCAGGCGAACACGGTCTCGGTGAGCACAGCGCCGCCGACGAGCTGCCCCGCCTGCAGGCCGGCCAGCGTCACCACAGGCAGCATGGCGTTGCGGAAGATGTGCCGGCGCTGGATGATGGAGGACTTGAGCCCCTTCGCGCGCGCCGTCTTCACGAAATCGAGCTGGCTGACCTCCAGCATGGAGGCGCGCGTCATGCGCATGTAGACCGCCATGAAGAAGAGCCCGAGCGTCGTCGCCGGCAGGATCAGGTGGCGCCCGATATCGAGCGCGCGCGCCAGCCCCGTATAATTGGCGCCGACCGTTTCATAGCCGAAACCGGGCAGCCAGTTGAAATAGACTGAAAACAGCAGCACCGCCATCAATGCCGCCCAGTAAAGGGGCGTGGCGTAGAAAAGAAGCGCCAGCGACGAGATGGCGGTGTCCGACCACTTGCCGACCCGCGCGGAGGCGAGAACGCCGGCCAGGGTGCCAAGCAGAAGCGAGATGACGAAGGCCGTCATCGTCAGCAGCAGCGTTGCCGGCAGCCGGTCCAGAATGAGCTGGGAGACCGGCATTTGTTGGCGATAGGAGAAGCCCAGGTCGAATTGCAGCACGCCCTTGAGATAGATGCCGAGCTGCGTGAGCAATGGCTTGTCGAGGCCGAACTGTTCGCGCAGCTGCGCGATGAACTTGGCGTCCGCGGCGCCCGCCTCCCCTGCCATCACCGCGGCGGGATCGCCGGGTGCGGCGTGAATGAGAAAGAAATTGAGCGTCATGATCGCGATCAGGATGATCGCGGCCTTGCCCAGGCGCATGAGAATGAAGCGTAGCATTGGGCCCCTGCTCTGACCTCATGGTTGGTTCGGCCTCCATCCCCCGATGGGCCCCTCTTCCCATGCGGGAAGAAGGAGGATGGCCGTAAATTCTATGTCTTGTCCCTCCGGCTGGTGGAGAGAGCAAGAATCGAAAAGCGTCCTCCACGGTCGAGCCGTGGAGGACGCATGTTGCCTTACTTTTCGATATAGGCGTTCTTGAAGCCGTCATTCACGCCGATGGCGGTCGTGACGAGGTCCTTCACATTGCAGCGATAGATGGTCGGGAAGCCGAGTTCGAGGAGCCAGGCAACCGGCACGTCATCCACCAGCTTCTGCTGGACCTCGGTATAGAGCTTCTGCCGCTCTTCAGCCGTCACCGCGACTGCCGCCTTGTCGAACAGGGCATCGACTTCCTTGTTGTCGTAGCCTTCCACATTGTTCCACTGCGAACCCTTGGCGATGTTCGTGGAGAGGTAGTTGCGGGCCACGCCGAGCGCGGGATCGCCATACTGGTAAAGATAGGTGAAGGCGATGTCGTAGTCCCACTCGGCGAGCTTCTGGTTCCAGCCCGCGACATCGGTGGAAACCAGTTCCACATTGATGCCGACTTCGTCGAGGTTCTGCTTCACGGCCTCAGCCCAGCGCTGCCAGGTCTCGCCGTAAGGCAGGGGCAGAAGACGCACGGTCTCGCCCTTGTAGCCCATCTCGGCCAGAAGCGCCTTTGCCTTCTCCGGATTGTAGTCGTAATTCGTCACCTCATCGGAGAAGAAGCGGGTCGAGGAGGACACGGGACCCTTGGCCACCTTGCCGAGACCGTTCCACAGCGCATCGCGCGCGAAATCGCGGTCCATCGCATACATCACCGCCTGGCGGAAACGCTTGTCGGCGGTCGGGCCTTCGCGATTGTTCAGCCACATCCAGGAGAGCGGGCCGAAATATTCCCAGCCCTTGTCGGTGATGCAGGTGTTTTCCATCTCCGAGACGCGTTGCACGTCGAAGTTCTCGATGGAACCACCCGGCAGGATGTCGACGACACCGGTCTCATAGGCCACGGCGCGCGATGCGGCGTCGGGAATGATGTGCCAGTAGATTTCGTCGAGATAGGGCTTGCCGTCCTCGTAATAGTCCTCGTTCTTGGTCAGGAGAATGTGGGAACCCTTCACCCATTCCTTGAACTTGAACGGACCGGTGCCGATGGGCGTGTTGTTGGCCGGATTGCTCTTGTATTCCGTGCCTTCATAGATGTGCTTGGGAACCATCGGCATCGTGCCGGCCTCGAAAATACCGAGGAAAGGACCGAAAGGCTCCTTCAGCTTGAAGATGACGGTTGTGTCGTCCGGCGCGGTGATGGATTCCACATGTTCGAGCGAGGTGCGCAGGCGTGCATGGGTCTCGCGCAGGAAGACATCCGCGGAGAAAACAACATCGGCCGAGGTGAAGGGCTTGCCATCGTGCCACTTCACATTGTCATGCAGGTGGAATGTGTAGGTCAGGCCGTCTTCGGAGACCTCCCACGACTTGGCAAGCTGCGGCATGGGCTGCAGCTTCTGGTCGTAGCGCAGCAGGCCCTCATAGATCTGGCCGGCCACCATCTGCGTCGGACCGTTCTGCACCAGGCCCATCATCAGGCTCGGCGGCTCCGGCTGGATCACCACATTGGCCCGCCCGCCGGTTACCGGTTCGGCGTAGAGGGCCGTGGAAACCAGAAGGGCCGCGGCTAAGGTCGTCAGTCGTGTCAGCATGGCTTTCGTTCCCCTGTTTGCTGATGCTCGCGGGCCGTTCTCCTTGAACCCGCAGGACGTTGGCTTTGCTCTATCTCCGTTCACGTTACGAGATCGGGATAGTGCTTGATGGCAAGACGCTGGAAGGCGTCCCACTGAGGATCCGGCTTGTTTCCGGTATGATGCGTGTCCCAGCTCTCATATTGGCGAGCCGTCTTCTCGGCGAGCTCGGCGCTGATCTTGTGCGGCGTGCCGCCCGACGACATGATCGCAAGTTGCGCGCGACAGGTGCGCTCCATGTTGAACATCAGCGCGAAGGCCTCTCCCACCGTGCGGCCGCAGGTCAAGAGACCATGATTGCGCAGAACCATCACATTGCGCTCGCCAAGGTCGGCCACGAGACGCTCGCGCTCGGCAAGGTCAAGGGCGATGCCTTCATAGTCGTGGAAGGCGATGCGATCGTGAAATTGCAGCGACCACTGATTGAGCGGCAGGATGCCCTCTTCCATGGAAGAGATGGCGACGCCGGCCACGGTGTGGGTGTGAAGCACGCAGTGGACATCCGGTCGGGCCGCATGCACCGCGCTGTGAATCGTGAAACCCGCCTTGTTGATGCCAGCGCCATGGTTGTCGCGCAGAATGTCGCCGTTGATATCGACGGTGACAAGGCTGGAGGCGGTCACCTCGTCGAAGCGCAGGCCGAAAGGATTGATCAGGAAGGCGTGCTCGCCTTCCGCCTCCGGCGCGCGCGCCGAGATGTGGGTGAAGATGCTGTCGTCGAGATTGTAATGGGCAATCAGCCGATAGGCGGCTGCGAGCTCGACGCGCTCGCGCGGCTGGCTGTCGTCACTGCTGGTTGCCAGCGAAGACTGGACGTTCATTGGGGTCCTCCTGCTTGCGCGATGCCGGGAGAAGCCCCTCCCCCAGTCCGCTTGTTGACGCCTCGCCGGCTCCCCTCAGAGCCGTGCAATTTTGTCACAGGCAAGCATACCGACGGCTAAGTGTCAATTGTCGACAATCGACATTATGGCTGCCATACTCCCGATGGCGCAGGCTGCGTGTTTGTGGCAAGGGAGCAAGAGGGAGCTCGAATTCTCAGGGGCTGTTGCGGTGAGTGTTTTCTCGGAAGTTTCATCAAACGATCTGGTCACGCAGATCGCCCGGCAGATCACCGAGGCGATCGTTGCGGGACGTTTGAAACCCGGTGAACGATTGACCGAACTGCAGTTATCGCGAGAGTTTGGAACAAGCCGCGCGCCGGTGCGCGAGGCGGCCCGACTTCTGGAAAGCCAGGGTCTTGTAACCTTCAGTCCCAGAAGGGGGTTTTTCGTCAGGACGCTCGAGGCCAGCGACCTGCGGGACATCTACGAACTGCGCATAGGGCTGGAATTGCACGCTGCCAGCCTTGCCGTTGAGCGGGCGACCGACAAGGACATCGAACTGCTCGAGAGGCAGATGCGCCGTCTTTACGACATGGCCGATGCAGACTCCATCGAGGCTCAGATATTCGAGGACTTCGCCTTCCACCGCATGCTTTGCATGGCAAGTGGCAATGCGCGGCTGATTCGCGTCTATGATGAGATTGCCATGGAAATGCGGGCCGGAATTACCCTGATCGGCAAGCTGTATGACGATCCGCATCGCATGGCCGAAACCCACGAACCCATCATGGCCGCCTTGCGGGACCGCGATGCCGAGAGACTGCGCGAATCGCTGCGCTATCACATCGCGGTGGCACGCGATGCCGTCGTGGCTCTTTTCGAGGAGACAGGCGGCGTCGTCTAGAGCGGTTCGTCGTTTCAAGGAAACGCTCTCCCGCGTTATCTTGCGGGTTTTCCGCATTTATACGGATGTCAGGCGATGCCGCCTGGCGGCGTTCCGGTCCAGCGCATCGGTCCGATGCGCGGAATCGCCCAGAAGGAAAGCCGCCTAAAATTTGCCGGTTTACAAGTTTTGGGCAAAGATATCCGCCGTCTCGACAGAGCTGTCGCAGAATGCGAAGCTCTGTCTTGCGGCGAACCGTCAGGGCAACCGCAGGGTCGGCATTCGGGCAATGTCTCCTTCGTGAGGCGCCGACCCATCAGCCCTTGGCGAAGGCCCTTTCTGAATAGTCCTTGCCGAATGAAGCCTATTGCTTCTGCTGCGAGGCCTCTCCGATCATTCCATTGAGCTTCTGGGCAAGCGCCTCGTCGGTCTGGGCCGACTGAATGATCTGGTTGTACTCGTCCACTGAAATGCCGTTGGTTTCGTTCACCGCCTTTTCCATCTTCTGGGTGGCCTCGCTCTGAATCTGCTGCTTCTTGCCGTCGTCCGGCGCCTGGCGGAATTTTGAGGAATATTCCTGTTGAATGTCGCTCACGGCCAGGAAGGCCACGGTGAAGGCTTCCAGCTTCTGGTCGTCATAGGATTGGCTGGGAGACTGCGCGGGCGCAGCCGGCGCCGGTTGCGGCGCGGCATTCTGCGCAAAAGCCGGTGTGACGAGCGCGGCACCCGTTGCCATGGCAAATGCAACTGCGACGGTGCGTGACTTTCTCCGGAAGATCATGGCGTTTCCTTTCTTTCCAATGCGTTCTGAACCCGACCCCGGGGATTACCCTGTCCGCACGGGAGCCGAACAATGTGGCGGAAAATCCGCGCGCATCGGAAAGCCGGATCAATTCCGGTTGCCCCAAAACATAAAAAATGAGTGCTGTGCTCGGGGCGCAAAGAAAAAGGCCCCGCACTCAGTGCGGGGCCTTTCACGCGAGGGGGCAGGTTACTCGCTCGCTGCCGCCGTTGCCGGCGGTGTCTTTTTCACCGGTATGTCGTCGTCTTCGTGCGCGACATGTTCACGGGCGATGAAGCTGTAGAACATGGGTACGACGAAGAGCGTGAACATGGTGCCGATGATGAGGCCGGTAAAGATCACGAGGCCCATGGAGAAGCGCGCCGCCGCACCGGCGCCCGATGCCGTGATCAGCGGGACGACGCCGAGCGCCATGGCCGCCGTGGTCATCAGGATCGGGCGAAGGCGGACCTTGGCCGATGCGATAATGGCCTCCATGCGCGACAGGCCGTGCTCTTCACGCTGCTGATTGGCGAACTCCACCATCAGAATGCCGTGCTTGGTGATCAGGCCGATCAGCGTGATCAGGCCGACCTGCGTATAGATGTTCAGCGTCGACAGGCCGATGTTGAGCGGCAGCACGGCGCCGAAGATCGACAGGGGCACGGTCATCATGATGATGAACGGATCGCGGAAGCTCTCGAACTGCGCTGCCAGCACCAGATAGATGACGATAACGGCGAGCGCGAAGGCAATGAGAATCGTGTTGCCCTGCTCCACCTCGAGCCGCGACTGGCCCGAATATTCGATGAAGAAGCCGTCGGGAATCTGCTGGTTGGCAATATTGACGATGGTTTGCAAGCCATCGCCGGTCGAAACGCCGGGCAGCGGCAGCGCGGAGATCGTTGCGGAGTTGAGCTGGTTGAACTGCTCGATGGCAGAGGCGGTCACCTCGGTCGTGATGTTCACCACCGCCGACAGGGGCACCATCTTGCCGGTGGCGCTGCGCACGAAGAATTCGCCGAGCTTCTCCGGGTTGTTCCGATATTCCTCCGGAACCTGCATGATGATGTCATAGCTGTTGGAATCGCGATCGAATTCCGCAATCGACGAGCCGCCGACCAGAAGGCCGAGGGTGGTTCCGATATCGCTTACCGGCAGGTTCAGCGCCGCCGCGCGGTCACGGTCCACCGTCACGGTCACCTGCTGGGCGTTGAAGGCCAGCGAGTTCTGCACGACGATGAAGCGGCCGGAGGCCTGGGCTTCCGTCTTGATCTTCTCGGCCACCTCGTAGACGCGGCTTGAATCGCCGGTCGACTGGATGACCATGGAGATCGGCAATCCGCCGCCGGTGCCCGGCAGCGAAGGCGGCGCGAACACGAAAGCCTCCACGCCTGCGACATTGGAAAGCCGCGCCTGGATATCCTGCTGGATCTCCTTTTGCGAGCGCGTGCGTTCCGACCAGTCCTTGAAGGCCCACAGGGCGATGGCGGAATTGGTGGCGCCGCCGAAGCCGACGATGGAGAATTGTGTCTTCAGCTCGGGAATATCCTCGCTGAGTTCGCGCATCTGCGTCGTGTAGAGCTCGGTGTATTTCGATGTCGCATAGGAGGGCCCGTTGACGAGCGAGAACAGAACGCCCTCGTCTTCTTCTGGCGCCAGCTCGCTGGAGGTCTTCATGAACATGAAGCCGGTCAACGACATCAGAACGATAACGATCAGGACGGTCACGGGCCGGTATTTCAGCGAGCCCCCAACAAGCCTCTCGTAGAAGTTGGCGAGCCGCTCGAAGGTGGTGTCGACGAAATGCTGGAAACGGCTCCCCTCGCCGGCCTTCAGGATGCGCGCCGACATCATTGGCGTGATGGTGAGCGCGACGAGACCGGAGATTACCACCGCGCCGGCGAGCGTCATGGCGAATTCGCGGAACAGCGAACCCGTCAGACCGCCGGTGAATGCCAGCGGCGCGAACACTGCGGCAAGCGTGATCGTCATGGCGACGACCGGGCCGGTGATTTCGCGCATGCCGACAAAGGCTGCCTGGCGTGGCGTCAGCCCTTCTTCGATATGGCGGTGGATGTTTTCCACCACGACGATGGCGTCGTCCACCACGAGGCCGATGGCCAGAACCATGGCGAGCAGCGACAGGAGGTTGATCGAATAGCCGAGTGCGAAAAGCACGAAACAGACGCCGATCAAAGACAGCGGAATCGTGATGATCGGCATCAGGACCGAGCGGAAGGACCCGAGGAACAGAAGGATGACGAAGACAACGATGATCACCGCTTCCATGATCGTCTTGAAGACTTCCTCGATGGAGGCGCTGATGGACTCGGTCGCGTCGTACATCAGGCTGATGCTCATGCCTTCGGGCAGGCTTGCCTGAATGGCCGGCAACTCGTCGGTCACCGCCGAGGCCATGTCCAGCGGGTTGGCCGCCGGCGACGGGAAGATGCCCAGGAAGGTGCCCGACTGGCCGTTGATGCTGACGATGGTGTCGCTGCTCTTTGCGGCCAGCTCGATGCTGGCCACGTCGCGCAGGCGCACCACCTCGTCGCCGGATGCCTTGATCGGCAACGCGCCGAAGGCTTCCGGTGTCTGAAGGGTCGATTCCATGGCGATCGCATAGGCGACATACTCGTTCTTCGTCTTGCCGGGGGCGGCAAGGAAGTTCGAGGCGCGGATGCCGGCAAGCACCTCCGCGGCGGTAAGCTGGCGGGCAGCCAGCCGCACCGGATCGATCCACACGCGCATGGAGTATTCGGCGGCGCCGATCAGCTGCACATCGGCAACGCCCTGGATGGTCGACATGCGCGGGCGGATGACGCGATCGATATATTCGGTCAGCTGCTCATTGGACATGTTCGGGTTCTGCATCGCCAGATACATGGTGGCGAACTGCATGCCCGTTCCCTTGACGATGGTCGGGTCCTCGGCGTCCGTCGGCAGCTGGCTGCGCACCTGCTGCACCTTGGACATGACCTCGGTCAGCGCCACGTCGGGGTTGGAGCCGAGCTTCATCTGGACACTGATGGTGCTCGACGAAGGACGGCTCTGCGATGTGACGTAGTCGACATTCTCCGTGGTGGCGACAGCCGCCGCGATCGGCGCGGTGATGAAGCCCTGAATCAGCTCTGCGCTGGCGCCGGGATAAACCGTCGTGACGGTGATCACGGTCTCCTCGACCTCCGGATACTGACGCACCTGAAGATTGAACAGACCCTGGAATCCGAGCAGCAGGATCAGGAGGCCGAGCACGGTCGAAAGGACCGGTCGGCGGATGAAGATGTCGGAAAAACTCATTGGGCGTCTGCCTCGGCCTTCCCGGCCTCGTTATCTGCCTGGCTTTCGACCGGATTTCCAGCCGGATTGACCTTGTTGTCGATCTTCACGGGCGTGCCGTTCGACAGGCGGTTCTGGCCGGCGGTAATGACGATGTCACCGGGCTCCAGGCCCTTGCTGATCTCGACGTCGCCATTGACGCGGCGGCCGACCGTGACGAAGACCTGACGGGCTTCGAGCTTCTTCTCGCCTTCGGCGGAAGCGCCGTTTTCGGCCTTGACCTCGCGCACGGCGAAGACGTGATCGCCATAAAGGCTCGTGACGACGGAGGTCTGCGGCACGGCGATGATGCCGTCTTCACCGGGAAGCTCGACCTTTACACGGGCGAACTGGCCGGGCGTCATGCGTCCCTCGGGGTTTGCGATCTCCGCACGCACGGACACGAGACGGCTCGACGGATCGATCTTCGGATCGATGCCGACGATCCTGCCGTCGAACTCCATGTCCTGATCATTGACCGCCACGCGAATGGGGCCGTCGATCTTCAGATAGCTGAGCTGCTGCTCGGGCACGGTGAAGTCGGCGCGCATCGTGTTGAGATCCTGAAGGGTCGCCACGATGGTGCCGGGCGTCAGATACTGGCCGTCGTCGATGCGCGGAATGCCGATGGTGCCGGCAAAGGGCGCGCGCAGCTGTCGCTGCTCCAGAACGGCCTGCAACTTCTCGACCTGTGCTTCGGAGGCGGTGGCGGCCGCACGGGCTTCGTCGAGCGTCACGTTCGAACCCACGCCGCGCTCCTGGAGCTGCTGCGCGCGCTTGAGCGTGGTCTTGTTGAGCTCGGTCTGGGTGCGCTGCGCCTCCAGATCGGCTTGCTGCACCCGGTCGTCGAGCTTTAGAAGCAGCTCGTCCTTGGCAACCTTCTGGTTTGCCGAGAACAGCACCTCGGTCACGATGCCATTGGCCTCGACCGTCAGGTCGACGCCGCGAATGGCGTTCACCGTGCCGATTGCCTCGATGGTTGGATTCCACTTGTTCTTTTCCACCGTAATCGTGGAAACGGTCATCGTCTGTGCAGGCATGTTGGCAAAGAACTGCTCGATAGCATTGTCACGGAACAGGTTGAAGCCGACTATGCCGCCTGCGATGAGCGCAAGCAGAACGATGGCGATAAGAAGACGCTTGATCATATCGTCAGTACCCCGAAGGCGTAAAAAATAACCAGTCTAGTCAGATGTGGCGCAAATGGCGACTGCTGGGTTGCGCGCGCGATGGCCACGAATGGGCCTTGCAATGAAACGCCGCTTTACTGTACCGTCTGGACGGTAATGTCAAGGTGGAATGATAATGAATGATAAGAACCGCCTGAGTGTGCGAGAGAAAATACTCGAAGCCGCAGCCGAGATAGCTAGGGAGTCTGGCGCGGGCAACATCACCCTGGATGCGGTCGCCGCGCGCGCCGGTATTTCAAAGGGCGGACTGCTCTACCACTTTTCCAGCAAGGCCAAGCTTCTGGAGGCTGCCGTGGAGCAGTTCGTCAACCAGGAGCACCGGTGCTTTCAGGACCGGCAGAAGCTCCTGGAGACTTCCGGCGCGCGCAGCAGCGTGGCGCGCGCCTATATCGATCTGTTTGACCAGGAGCGGATGCGCTGCGATCCCCCGCCTACGGGCCTGCTTGCGGCTCTTGCCGAGCACCCGGATTTCCTGAAACCTGTTCAGCGCTATGAATGCGAGGTGCTGAAGCGGATGAAGGCCGAGACGAATGCACCTGAACTCGCCATGATCACCCTTCTGGCGATTCACGGCATCAGGGCGATGCAGCTTCTCAATATCGAGGTGGTGGACGATAACGACACCACATCGGTGATCAAGGCTTTGCGCAAGCTCCTGGATGAAGCCGACGGCACCTGCTGCGGGGTCGCGGCGGGCGGTTAGAGTCCCTGTTCCGCCCGGTAAGGAAGCGCTGCTTCGCGGTCACCTCCTGATCGAGGAGCCTTCCCGCGTGGTCCGGCCACCCATGCTTCAGCTTGTGCGAAGTGCCGAGCGAGCGGCGTGCGGCAGGTCGGCGAAGCGTGCGATGGGCTGCTGCAAATGTTGCAGACCGGCGATATCCTCGCCGGCAATGCGTCTTACAAGCAGGCGTCCCAGCAGTTTGCCGGCTTCGGCGATATCCTCATAGACCGCATCGATGCGCGGGCGCACCTCGTCATAGAGAAGGGTCGTCTGCTTGACCACCAGATCGACGTCTTCGCCGACGGTCAGTCCCCGGTCCGTCAGCGCTGCCATGATGGAGAGCGCCGAGACCTCGCCGGCGCAGACGAAGCCGTCAGGGGCGGACCTGTGGTCCAGCCGGCCACGCAGCCAGGCGTAGAGTTCTGCCGAGCTTGAATCGAGATTGACCTCGACCGGAAATTCCCACTCGACACCCGCCGCGTGAACGGCCTCAAGGAACCCGTCGCGCAGATAGCGATGGAAGGTGAAGCGCTCGGGCGGAAGGATCAGGGCCAGCCGGCGGCGGCCCCTGGAAACCAGTCTTTCCACGGCAAGGCGCGAGAAGGCCGCGTTGTCGTAGTCCACGAAGGGATGCGCGCGCCCCATCAGCGTGCGGCCATGGGAAACGAAGGGGAAATCATTTTCCAGAAGCAGCTCGACGCGCGGGTCGGAAGGCTCGGTCCGAGAGAAAACCACCCCATCGGCCATGCGGTTGCGCAGCATGTGGCGGATCGGTTCGATGGACGATGTCTCCGCGAAATGCGGGGTGATGACCAGATGGTAGGAGGTGTCGCGCAACGCCTGGGTCAGGCCCCGGATGATCGACGTCGAAAAGCCCAGGAGTTCGTCATGCGGATCCAGCACCACGCTGATGACATTGGTGCGGCCCGTACGCAGGTGGCGCGCCGCCCGATCCGGCTGGTAGCCGACCTCGCGGGCGACGCGCTGCACCCTCTGGCGGGTTTCGAGCGCGATCTGCGGCGCATCGAGAAGCGCGCGCGAAACCGTTGTCACAGCCAGCCCGGTCAATTCGGCGATGGTGCGCAGCGTCGGCCGCTCGCCCACCCCCCTCGGTCTTGTCTCGGTGCCTGCCGTTCCGGTTGAGTGTCCGTCTCCGGATTGGTCGGTTTTTGTCATTTCAATCGTTATAAATTAGTCTAATGGCCATTGGCCGATAGGACTGATTTACAGATAAAACATTTATAATCAATGCCTTGTCTCCTCCTCCTGCCCGGATCAGAATCTGATTGACCTAACCCGGATTTATAACGTTATAAATAGATAGATCGCAGAGGAGCAAGCGATCCTATTGGGAGGATTATCATGATCACTCGTAAAATCGCCGCGCTCGCGGCGGGTGCCGCCATGCTTTCCGTCACCGCCGGCAGCGCGGTTGCGGCGGACACGGTGGAGGTTCTGCACTGGTGGACCTCCGGCGGCGAAGCTTCGGCGCTGAATGTCTTAAAGGAAGATCTCGAGAAAAAGGGCGTAACCTGGCAGGACATGCCGGTTGCCGGCGGCGGCGGTGAAGCCGCCATGACCGCACTGCGCGCGCGCGTTACCGCGGGCAACGCCCCGACAGCCGTGCAGATGCTGGGCTTCGACATTCTCGACTGGGCCAAGGAGGGCGTGGTCGCGAATTTGAACGATGTGGCCGATCAGGAAGGCTGGGCCGATGTCGTGCCGGCCGCCCTGCAGCGCTTCTCCAAATATGACGGCAACTGGATTGCCTCGCCGGTCAATGTCCACTCCACCAACTGGGTGTGGATCAACAAGGCCGCGCTCGATGCAGCCGGCGGCAAGGCACCGGAGAACTGGGACGAACTGATCGCCGTTCTCGACAAGATGAAGGAAAACGGCATCACCCCGCTCGCCCATGGCGGCCAGCCCTGGCAGGACGCGACAGTGTTCGAGGCGGTGGTTCTGTCTCTCGGCACGGATTTCTACAAGTCCGCCCTCAACGACCTCGACCCCGAAGCGCTCGGCTCCGACAAGATGAAGGAAGCCTTCGACCGTATGGCGAAGCTGCGCACCTATGTGGATGACAATTTCTCCGGCCGGGACTGGAATCTGGCTTCCGCCATGGTGATCGAAGGTTCGGGCGGCATGCAGATGATGGGCGACTGGGCCAAGGGTGAATTTCTGAAGGCCGGCAAGAAGCCGGGTGAGGATTTCGTCTGTATCCGCTTCCCGGGAACGCAGGGCGCGGTAACCTTCAATTCCGACCAGTTCGTCATGTTCAAGGTCGGCGAGGACAAGCAGAAGGCACAGAAGATGATGGCCTCGGCCGTCATGAATCCGGTCTTCCAATCGGCCTTCAACGTCGTGAAGGGCTCGGTTCCCGCACGCACCGACGTGCCGAACGATGCCTTTGACGATTGCGGCAAGAAGGGCATGAAGGATCTGGCCGAAGCCAATTCCAGCGGCACGCTCTTCGGTTCGATGGCGCATGGCCATGGTGCTCCGGCTGCGGTGAAGAACGCCATCAACGACGTGGTTACACAGCACTTCAACGGTGAGCTCACCTCCGGGGAAGCGGTCGAGGAACTGAAGAACGCTGTCGCCGCCGCGCAATAGGGTTGCGAGCGAGCGCGGGCAGGCCCGTCTGCCGCCCGCGCTCCCGCGTCGAAAGATGGAGGCCACAGGGGACGGGATCGATTGTGAGCCCTTTCCCGGAAACAGCCCATGAACCGCAATCGCCTGCAGCACATCATTCCCAAGCTGGTCTTAAGCCCCAGCCTGGCGCTGATCCTGATCTTCGTCTACGCGTTCATTCTCTACACTTTCTACCTGTCGATGACGGATTCGCGCATGCTTCCGTCCTATGGCTTCGTCGGCTTTGAAAATTACTCGAAGTTGTGGGCCCTGCGGCATTGGTGGCGGGCGCTAAGCAATCTCGCGATCTTCGGTTCGCTCTACATCGGCATCTGTTCGGTGCTGGGGTTGTTCCTGGCCATCCTGCTCGATCAGAAGATCCGCGGCGAAGGTTTCCTGAGACCGATTTATCTCTACCCCATGGCCCTGTCCTTCATCGTCACGGGTACAGCCTGGAAGTGGTTTCTGGATCCGGGCATCGGTCTTGAAAACACCATGCATCAATGGGGCTGGGCGGGTTTCGAGTTCAGTTGGATCAAGGATCGCACGCTCGCGATCTACACGGTGGTGATTGCCGCCGTCTGGCAGTCCTCCGGTTTCGTGATGGCCATGTTTCTTGCGGGCCTGCGCGGCGTCGACAGCGAAATCATCAAGGCGGCGCAGATCGATGGCGCTTCGAATGCGACGATCTATCGGCGCATCATCATCCCCATGATGCGGCCGGTTTTCCTGTCGGCATTCGTGGTTCTCGCCCATCTCGCCATCAAGTCCTACGACCTGGTGATCGCGCTGACGGGCGGCGGTCCGGGGCAGGCGACGGAACTGCCGGCCACTTTCATGTATTCCTATACCTTCACCCGCAACCAGATGGGCATCGGTGCCTCGTCGGCAATCATCATGCTGGTGATGATCTTCTCCATCATCGTGCCCTATCTCTATTCGGAACTGAAACCGGGGAGGCAGCGATGAGCGCGGACCGCATGGCAGGCGCCGGCCGCTCCAACAAGTTTTTGCGGGCGTTGCTCTACAGCGTGCTGATCCTCTTTGCCATCTATTACCTGTTGCCGCTCTATGTGATGCTGGTCAATTCGGTGAAGCCGCTTGAGGAAATCCGCCAGGGCGACATGCTTTCCCTTCCCACGCTGTTCACCCTCGAACCATGGGCGAAGGCGTGGTCGAGCGCCCAGATCGGCGTGCAGCCGACGGGGCTGAAACCCTATTTCGTGAATTCCGTTCTGATGGTGGTGCCTGCCGTAACGATTTCGACGGTTCTGGGCGCGCTGAACGGATACATTCTCACCAAATGGCGCTTTCGCGGCGATGATGTCATCTTCGGGCTGATCCTCTTATCGTGCTTCATTCCGTTTCAGATCGCGCTTATCCCCGCGGCGCGCATTCTCGGCACGCTCGGGCTTGCCGGAACCACGACAGGGCTGATCCTGATCCATGTGGTCTACGGTCTCGGTTTCACCACCCTGTTCTTCCGCAATTATTATGCGGCCTTCCCCACCGAACTCGTGCGCGCCGCGCAGATCGACGGGGCAAGTTTCTTCCAGATCTTCCGGCGCATTCTCCTGCCATCGTCGGCCCCGATCATCGTCGTCACGGTGATCTGGCAGTTCACCAACATCTGGAACGACTTCCTGTTCGGCGTTTCGTTCGGCGATTTCGATTCCCTGCCGATGACGGTTGCGCTGAACAATCTCGTTTCCTCCTCGGGCGGCGTGAAGGAATACAATGTCCATTTCGCGGGCGCGATCCTTGCCGCGCTTCCCACTCTTGTCGTCTACATCGTCTCCGGACGCTATTTCGTGCGCGGTCTGATGGCCGGCGCGGTGAAGGGGTGACCCATGTCGTTTCTGAAGATCGAGAAGCTGAAAAAGTCCTTCGGCCGGGTCGATGTGCTGAAAGGCATCGACCTTGAAATCGAGGAAGGCGGCTTTCTGGTTCTGGTTGGCCCGTCGGGCTGCGGAAAGTCTACCCTGCTCAACACGATCGCCGGGCTTGAGACGATCACCGACGGCACGATCAGCATCAATGGGCGGCCGGTCAACGATCTGCACCCGTCCGAGCGCGATATCGCGATGGTGTTCCAGTCCTATGCGCTTTATCCCAACATGACGGTGGCCGGGAACATCGGGTTCGGCATGGAAATCCGTGGCGTGGCGAAGGCCGAGCGTGATGCGGCGATTGCGCGCGTGGCCGAAACCCTGCAGATCGGCCAGCTCCTCGACCGCAAGCCGAGCCAGTTATCGGGCGGCCAGCGCCAGCGTGTCGCCATGGGGCGGGCGCTGGTTCGCGAGCCGCAGGTCTTTCTTTTCGACGAACCCTTGTCCAATCTGGACGCGAAGCTGCGTGTGGATATGCGCACTGAAATCAAGCGCCTGCACCAGCGCATGGGCACAACCATTGTCTATGTGACCCATGATCAGATCGAGGCGATGACGCTTGCGACCCGCATCGCCGTGCTGAAGGACGGTGTTCTCCAGCAGTTCGGGACGCCCGCGGAAATCTACACCAGGCCGGCCAACCTTTTTGTCGCGGATTTCATGGGGTCGCCATCCATGAACCTCATCCCCGCGACGCTCGATGCGCATGGGGCGGATGTCGCAATCGTCATGGAGCGCGATGAGGGCGCGCCGCTGGTTTTGCCCTATGCGAAGAATGCTCCCGAACTGGCCGCCCGCAAGGGCGCGAAGGTGGTTTTCGGCATTCGTCCCGAAGCCCTGACCGATCCCGACAGCGCCGATCGGAATGCGCGCCATGTGAGCGAGCTCGATTGCGACATCGAGGTCATCGAGCCGGCGGGCGCAGACACGTTCGCCGTGACCCGCATCGGCGGACGGGAAGTCGTCGCGCGCCTTCGTGCCGATGCGCCGATCATGGCCGGGCAGAAGGCCCGCCTTGCGTTCAATCTGGACAAGGCGGTGCTGTTCGATCCGCAGACGGAGCTGCGTATCGCCTGAGGGGCATCGGGGTTAAGGTTCATTCGATCCAGTGCCCGTACCATTCGGCGAGGTCGAAGCCGCTGCTGCGCCCGCCAAGGTGCGCAGCCAGGAAGTCCTCGATCAGGCGTGCGCGCATGACCCTGTTGGGGAGAGACGAAATCGTGTGTCCCTCCCCTTCGAAGAACACGGCTTCCACGGTTTTGCCTGCGGCTTTCAGTGAGCGCTCGAATTCCTCGCTCTGCTCGAAGCCGACAATCGGATCATCCTTGCCCGCCAAAAGGAGAATTGCATCCTGCACCTTGTCGACCTGTGCCTGCGGTGACGCGGCCTCCATCGCTTTCAGGTCGTCGGGGTTTTCGGGATCGCCGAAATAGCGCTCGGCTTCGTCCCGATTCAGGCCCCAGGCAAACGGGTTGTTCTGCATCTGGTAAGGCACATCGAGAACAGCCGATTCCACGATGGCGGCCTTGAACAGGCCGGGGTCGCGCGTCATGGCGAGGGCCGCGGAATACCCTCCGTAGCTTCCTCCCATGACCGCGATCGCCTTGGGGTCGGCGATGCCTTCCTCGATCAGCCAGTGGGCCGCGTCCACGATGTCGTCCTGCATGGTTTTACCGACCTGGCGGTAACCGGCTTCCTGATGGGCGCGCCCATGCCCCGTTGAACCACGAAAATCCACCTGCAAAACCGCATAGCCGCGATTGGCGAGAAATGCGCTTTCGACGTCGAAGCCCGGTTCGAAACGTTCTGCGGGCCCACCATGAATCATGACGATTGCTGGCAGTGAGAACGCCCGGATACCGGTCGGAAGCACGAGATAGGCCGGAATATCCATGCCGTCCCGCGCCTTGAAAGATAGCGAGACCTTGCGCGGAAGATTGTTGGCGTAGGCCGCAAGCGGGTTCTCGCCGAGCTTCGTGGCCGTCTTCCTCTGGAAATCATAAAGAAAGTTCTCATAAGGCTGCGTTTGCAGCGATCGCGCGATGACGGCGAAGCGTCCCTTCGCGGCATAGTTTACGAACTCGGCTGCGATCGAACCGGCGTCCTTCATCAGAAGCTGCCTTGCCGTTTCCCCATTCTTTGTGAGCGGTACATAGGACGTGCCGGTATCTCCCATCAGAAGCATATCCGGACGGTGTTCCCAGGGACTGAATAGCCAGGCGCCGGTCAGGGTCTCGGACGTGGAGGCGACAATCTCGGTCTCCGTCCCGGTTTGGGGGTCCACCGAGACCAGCGCCAGCCTGTCGCGGCCACGATCCGAGGCCGCATAAAAGGCTTCTCCCGGTCGCGGCACGCCGATAGGGGTGAAATTGTCACGGCGGTCGATTTTGATAAGCGGTCGCCAGGTGTCTCCTTTTGAGGAGCGGATCATGAGCTGGCCTGCGCCATCCTCCTCGCGGTCGAGCCGCAGGATGGGAACATTTTTCGCATCGAGCCACCATTGCAGGGTTTTGCCGGTGTTCTGGACGAGAAGCTGCTTCCCGCCACCGTCTTGTCTGACCGTATAAAGGTCGGAGAAGGCCGGGTTTCGATCGTTGGAGGAAACGACCACAAGTTCTGCGGCGGTGCGGGGTGTTGTGATGGGCCAGCTGTAGCTGAAGCCGCGCGGCGTTACATCGGCCCACTGTTCCCGCTCCGGTTTCATGGGATCGACACGCCACACGCGTCCGCCCATGTGCATCAGCAGGGTGTGATCATAGGCTGACCAGGTGAAGAGCTCGATGTCTTGTGCGGGGATCTCGATAAATGGGGTGTCCTCATCCGTACGCCGGATATTGATGACCTTTTGCGCCCAGCTATAGGCATACCAGGCGATCATGGTCCCGTCGTGGGAAGGGCTGTAGTTCCAGTTGTCGCCAAGATTGGCATAGAAGGCGCGCACCGGAATGAGTGGTTGCAGCGCATTGCCGCTGAGGGCTTTGTGCGTTGGGGCTATGGTGCGGAATTGAATGGCAAGATAGCCGCCCATTGTTGCAAGCGCGACAGATGTAATCGCCGCGATGCTTATCGATTTTATTTTCATGTTGGTCTTTAATTGTTATATATAATAAAAATACAAAATATATCGGATTAAATCGGATATGTTCTTTTATACTTAGATGATGGGGAGTCAATCTCCCGAGTAAGACTCTCGAACAATTGTAAGCCACGCTTTTGCGGCATAAGAAAGATACGAATCGCGTCGCCAGAGCATCGCCATGCTCCAATCGGTCTCCGGCTCGGCGAGAAGCACGTGGCGCACGCCGGGATGATGGCGCTGCTCGGCAATGAGGCGGGGAAAGAATGCGACGCCCAGGCCTGTCGCCGCCAGCCCCACAATGAACTCGATCTGACTGCTGCGCGCGGCGATTTGCGGCTCAAAACCATGGCGGGCGCACGCGGCCAGGATGATGCGGTTCAGCGCGAACCCTTTTTCAAAGAGAAGAAACGGAACGGATTTGAGGTCGGTGAGCGTGATCTGCTCGCGTTCTGCCAGGGGGTGCTGATGTGGCAGGAGGGCAACGAGCGGTTCGCGCCGTACCGCCTGCCAGGCGAAATCCCTGGCGACGGGCAACAGCGAGCCCGCAAGGTCGATCTCGCCGGCGCGCAGGATTTCCTCAAGCTGGTCGCTGCCATGTTCGGTAAGCCGGATATCCACATGCGGATGACGCTGCCGGAACTTGGCAAAAAGCGGTGCGAAAAGCAGGTTCGAGCCAATGGGCGGCAGGCCCAGCCGCAAAGTGCCGCGCCGCAATCCGCGCAGATCGTCGAGCTCGACCAACAGTTCCTCGCGCTGTGCGAGCATGCGAACAGCACGCCGGTAGACGATTTCACCGGCCGAGGTGAGCGTGCTGCGATGACCGATGCGGTCAAGCAGCGGCACACCGATCTCTTCCTCGAGTTGCTTGACCGCCTTGCTGACGGTGGATTGCGTGGCGTTGATCGCCTTGGCGGCCTGCGAGAAACCGCCCTGGCGAACCACCTCGACGAAAGCGCGCATGGTTCTGAAATCCATTAGTATTCGATATCAGAATAGTTTGTATGAAAACAAGTCATTTTGATCATGTTGCGATGCAGCATATGTTGTGCGCAGGAGATTGATTCATGACCACCCGCGCCATTTCCCTTCGCTTTCGCCGCAGCATGCACAACCGCCGCCTTGTGCAGATCGCCCTGCTTGTCCTGTTCTGGCTGTTGGGCGAGGCTGTCGCCCGGCTGACCGGGCTTCCCCTGCCGGGTGGTATTGTCGGCATGGTCCTCGTGCTTCTGCTTCTGGCGAGCCATCGGCTCAGCCTTTTCAGCCTGAAGCGCGGGGCGGAATGGTTCCTGGCGGAGATGCTTCTCTTCTTCGTGCCAGCCGTCCTGGCGGTGGTCGATCACGGGGAACTGCTGGGCTTGCTCGGATTGAAGGTCCTGCTCGTCATTCTTGGCGGCACGATGACCGTCATGGGCGTGACGGCGTTGACCGTCGACCTCTGCTATCGCTGGAGCGCGCGCCATGATCGTGTCGAACCTCTCCTGGGATGATCCGCTTTTCCAGGGCTTTTTCTGGTCGGCGGCGACCATAGGCTTCTACCTTGTGGCCAAGCGCCTTTACCGTCGCTGGCCACGCTGGTGGCTGATGCCGCTCGCCGTCACTCCGGCGGCGCTCATCATGATTGTCCTGTTCCTGCATGCCTCCTATGGCGACTATATGCGGGGCGCCGGCTGGCTCCTCACCCTGATGGGCCCCGCCACAGTCGCTTTCGCCGTTCCGATCTATGAAAAGCGGGCGCTTATCCGCAGGCAATGGCCGGTGCTGGTGATCGGCATGGTGGCCGGCAGCGCCACGGCGATCCTGAGCGGTTGGGGGCTTGCAACCCTTCTCGGACTCGATGGCACCCTGCGGCTCAGCCTGTTGCCGCGTTCCATCAGTACACCCTTTGCACTGGAGGTTTCGCAGGATATCGGCGGCGTCCCCGATCTTACAGCGGTTTTCGTGGTCATGACCGGTGTTCTGGGCGCGATTCTCGGCGAATTCATGCTGTCGTTCCTGCCCATCCGCTCGGCTCTTGCCCGCGGGGCCTTGCTTGGGGTCGGCGCGCATGGCGCGGGCACGGCCAAAGCCCATCAGATCGGCGAGGAGGAAGGTTCCATCGCCGGTCTCGTCATGGTCATGGTGGGCTTGCTCAACGTGCTGGCCGCTCCCTTTCTCGCCTATATTCTCAACTGAGGCCAGGGACCGTGTTTTGAATACGATATTGCCATTTGGCAGCTTTGGTATTATTTAATGCCAAAAGGAGAATGCCATGGCATTGCAGCTGGTCGACACCACATTGCCGGATTTCCGCCCCGCGCCCATCACGGATGAGGAGGCGGGGGCGATGTTTCGTGCCGTGGTCAATCTGTTCCGGCTCTGGGAACTGACCGATGAGCAGGCGGCGATGCTTCTCGATCTCCCGCTGCGCACCTATCGCCGCTGGAAGGCCGGAGACATCGGGCGGATCGACCGCGACGGCAAGGCGCGGCTTTCCAATCTCATGGGCATTCACAAGGCGCTGCGCCTGATCTTCCGCGAACCGCAGCGCGCCTATGGCTGGGTCGGCAAGCCCAACGCCGCCTTTGCGGGCCGCTCGGCGCTCGATATCATGCTGGGTGGCGAATTGACCGATCTCATGCGGGTCCGCCGCTATCTCGATGCCGAGCGGGGCGGCTGGTGAGCGCAGCCGACATTCCTCCCCTCGCAACCATCGAATGGCATGGCGCGGTGCGCATCATCCGCAGCGCCTTTCCGCCGATCGATCTTTTCGAGGACATTGCGGACCCTGCCGACTGGCCGCTTCTGATCGCCGCCGAGCAGAAGACCAATCCGCGTTTGATGGAGACCATCGGCAATCTCGATCTCGTGCCCGAGGCGCGGCGTGTCTCCGGGCCGGGTGCCACCTGGCTGATGGCGCCCTTCACCCATGTCAGCCCCGACAGGCCGAGCCGCTTCAGCGACGGTCATTTCGGCGTGCTCTACATTGCCGACCGTTTCGAAACGGCGTTGTTCGAGACGATCCACCACCATGCCCGTTTCATGGCCGCGACCGAAGAGGCCGCAGGATGGACCTCGCAGTTCCGGGAAATCCTGATCGATGTTTCAGCCTCGCTCCACGATGTGGGCGGGGACGGCTGGGAGGATGTTCTCTCCCCGGAAGACTACAGTACCAGCCAGGCCCTGGCTGCGCGGCTCAGGGCGGCGGGTTCGGAAGGGATCGCCTATCCAAGCGTGCGGCTTTCCGGCGGTGCCTGCGCGGGGCTGTTTTATCCTGACACGGCCACAAACCCGACGCAGGGGCGGCACATCGACTATCACTGGAACGGCGAGCGGGTGGACTTCTACCGCGACGCTGGAAGCGGCGAAGTCTATCGCATCGTCTGACCGTGATAGGCGGGGTCGAGCCAATGGTCTCGACCCCGCCCTGCTTGTTTTCCCGCTAACCGTTGCGGAAAGCGTAGGAATAGCCGTTGATCGCCGGCACGCCGCCAAGATGCGCGTAGAGAACGCGGGAGCCTTCCGGGAAATAGCCCTTCTTCACGAGGTCGATCATGCCCTGCATGGATTTGCCCTCATAGACGGGGTCCGTCATCATGCCTTCGAGGCGGGCGCAGAGGCGGATGGCGTCTTTGGTTTCCTGCGAGGGCACGCCATAGGCCGGATAGGCATAGTCCTCGACCAGCACGAGATCCTCGTCCTCGATCTCGTGGTCGAGTTCCACAAGTCCGGCGGTGCGGCGGGCGATCTCGAGCACCTGCGCACGCGTCTGGTCCGGCGTGCCGGAGGCGTCGATACCGATGACATTGCGGGCGCGGCCATCGGCGGCGAAGCCCACCAGCATGCCGGCATGGGTGGAGCCGGTCACCGTGCAGACGACAATATAGTCGAATTTGAAGCCCAGTTCCGCCTCCTGCGCGCGCACCTCCTCGGCAAAGCCCACATAGCCCAGGCCGCCATATTTGTGCACCGAGGCGCCGGCGGGAATGGGATAGGGCTTGCCGCCCTTGTCCTTCACATCCTGCAGGGCGTCTTCCCAGCTCTTGCGGATGCCGATGTCGAAGCCCTCGTCGACCAGCTGGACGTCCGCGCCCATGACCCGGCTGAGCAGGATGTTGCCGACCCGGTCATAGACCGCGTCTTCATGGGGCACCCAGCTTTCCTGCACGAGCCTGCACTTGAACCCGATCTTGGCCGCGGTCGCCGCCACCATGCGCGTGTGGTTCGATTGAACGCCGCCGATGGAAACCAGCGTATCGGCTCCCGAGGCGATGGCATCCGGCACGATGTATTCGAGCTTGCGCAGCTTGTTGCCGCCGAAGGCAAGGCCTGAATTACAGTCCTCCCGCTTGGCGTAAAGCTCCACCTTGCCGCCCAGATGCGCCGAAAGGCGCTCCAGTTTCTCAATGTGGGTGGGGCCGAAGGTCAGCGGATAACGTTCGAATTTTTCCAGCATGGCAAGCCTTTCCAAAGAGCGATCTTGCCTTGAAAGCTAGCGGATTTTATGCGGAAGGTGCTTTCAGAGTTTGAGGCATTGTTTTCTTTTTAAAGGCATGATTTCTCATAAAATGAGATATTAGAGAGGCCATATTTGATAAAATGAAAGAATCTTCCGAAAGCGATGGGCTGGACAGGATCGATCTGCGCATTCTGCGGCATTTGCAGCGGGACGGGCGGCTTTCCAATGCCGATCTGGCACGGCTTGTCGGGGTGAGCGCGGCCACATGCCATCGCCGCACCGAACGTCTGTTCAAGGCAGGCCATATCCGTGGCGTGCACGCGGCCATCGCGCCCGATCGGGTGGAACGCGGCGCGCTCGTCATGGTCGGCGTGGTGCTCGACCGCTCGACGCCGGAGAGTTTCGCGGCCTTCGAGAGTGCGGTGAAAAAACTGCCTTTCATCCTCGATTGCCATCTCGTGGCGGGGGATTTCGATTATTTCCTGAAGATCCGAGCCCGCGACATGACGGATTTCAACCGCCTGCACGGCAGCCAGCTGATCGGCCTGCCCGGCGTGCGCCAGACGCGCACGTTCTTTGTCATGAAGGAAGTGGTGGACGGGGCACAGCTCGATTTCTGACGACAAGCGGCGTGGTGCTGGGCTGCTGCGCCCCATCCGTCATCGGCCTTCGTAATGGGGCTTGCGCCGCTCTATCCAAGCTGCGAGGCCTTCGTGCACGTCATGGCTTGTCGCCATCCGGGCGAATTGCTCGCTTTCTATCTGCAAGCCTTCCGAAATAGTCGCATTGAGACCGCGTGTCACGGCGCTCAGAATGCGCGCGCTTGCAAGCGGCGAGTGCCGCAGGATGCGGCCGGCGAGTTCGAAGGCGGCATCGAGCAGATCGTCATGGGCGACAACCCGGTTGACGATGCCCATGTCGAAAGCCCGCTCAGGCCCGAATGGATCGCCGGTCAGCAGATATTCCAGCGCCCGCTTGCGCCCTGCAAGTCGTGGCAGGCGCTGGGTGCCGCCGAAGGTCGGCGGAATGCCGATATTGATTTCCGGCTTGGCGAAAAGCGCCCGTTCGCTGGCGACCGCAAGATGAACGGCTTCCGTGATTTCGCAGCCGCCGCCGAAGGCAAGGCCGTTCACGGCTGCGATGATCGGCTTCGGGAAGGCTTCCATGCGCGCGGTCATCGCCTGTCCGCGCCGCACGAAGGCGCGAACGGCGATGTCTGTGCCCTGCCTTATGCTCTGCGAGAACTCATGAATGTCGCCGCCGGCTGAAAATGCACGGTCGCCGGCGCCCGTCAGGATCACCGCCTCGATCTCCCGGTCCTGCTCGATCCCGTCGAGAAGGTGTATGAGACGGTCATTGGTGGCGTAGTTCAGGGCGTTCAGTTTTTCAGGGCGATTGAGGGTGAGCAATGCCACCTTGCCGCGTCTTTCGAAAAGCACTGTGCTGTCCGTCATCGAAACCTCCGATATGCTTTGCTGAAAACCGTATCGGGGGTAACATCGCTGCGGGAATCCATAAACTCACTAGTCAGTATAGTTTGATCATGCCCAGAGATGCCGGACGAACACGGGAAACAATCGTCAAGGCGGCGAGCCGCCTCTTCTACGGCGCCGGCATCCGTGCTGTCAGCGTCGATGCCGTTGCGGAAAAGGCAGGGGTCACGAAGAAGACGCTCTATTATCATTTCCGCAGCAAGGACGATCTGATCGCCGCCTATCTCGCCTCGCGGGACCAGCCCAATCTCGAACTTTTCGCGAAGTGGTTCGTCGAGGCCGAAGGCACGCTCGCCGACAGGATTGGCGCGATCTTCGAGAACATCGCAGCCGGCGCGGCCAACCGCCGCTGGAAGGGGTGCGGTTTCCTGCGCACGGCAGCCGAACTTGTCGAGACGCCGGGACATCCGGCGGTAAAACGGGCCGCGGCGCACAAGAAGCGCCTGGAAGCCTGGCTGGCCGAGGTGATTGCGGTGGAGAAGCCGCACAACGCGCCGCTTCTGGCGCGCCATGTGGTTCTGCTTCTTGACGGGGCATTTTCCACCATGCTGGTTCACCACGATGTTGCCTATATCCGCAGCGCGGGCGAGGCGGCGGCGCAGCTTCTGCGGCAATCCGACTGAATGACCCGAGAAAGGAGAAGATCATGACCAGCTTGAGACGCGGCTCGTGCCAGTGTGGCGCGGCAAGCTTCGAAATCGAGGGCGATTTCGAACATTTTTTCCTGTGTCATTGCAGCCGATGCCGCAAGGATACCGGCTCGGCGCATGCGGCCAATCTCTTCTCCTCCCGCGCCTCGATCCGCTGGCTGTCGGGGGGCGAGACGGTCAGGACCTATCGCGTGCCCGGAACGCGGCATCAAAAGGCATTCTGCATTGAATGCGGGTCCGCCCTGCCCCGTGAAGAAGCGGGCGGCAAGATGCTGGTCGTTCCGGCAGGCTGTCTCGACACCCCGCTAGACATGCGACCGACCGCGCATGTCTGCCTGTCCAGCCGCGCCGCCTGGGACGAGAAGCTGGAAGACGTGCCGGGCTTCGACGGTTTGCCCGGCTAAGGCATCCCGCAGTCGGTTCGCGTGACTATTTCAGGCGCGTCAGCAGGCCGGCCATGAGCTGGGCGCGCTCCACCAGACTGTTCACCTCGATATATTCGCCGAGCGTATGCAGGCCTGCCCCGCGCACCCCGATGGAATCCAGCGTGGGGATGCCGAGGGCGCCGGTGAAATTGCCGTCCGAACCGCCGCCGGCGCTGGCATGGCTGAGGTCGAAGCCGATCTCGCCGGCAATGCCCCGCGCCAGTTCGTAAACGGCCATGGTGCCTGCGTCGGGTTCCCAGACGGGGCGGGTCACGCCACGCTTCACCTCGATCACGACGTCGTTCTCCTCGCCCGCAAGCGCCAGCATGCGCTCGACGCCGTGGTCCAGATCCTTCTGCCGCTTGGCCATGGAAAGCACCTCCGCGTCGCAGAAGGAGGACACGCAGTTCACCCACTGTCCGGCGTGGATGACGCCGACGGAGAAGGTGCAGTCCTCGCCGGTCATGGCCTCGATCTCGAGCACCTTGCGCGCCATGGCGGCAATGGCCGAGCGCCCATCCTTCAGCGCCCAGCCGGCATGGCTCGGCCGGCCCGAGGTCTTCACGTTGAAGCGGGCAATGGCATAGCGTCCCGTCACCGCACCGCCATCGGAACGGGCAGGTTCCGGTACCAGAACGACCTTGTTCTTGCGGGCCTCCATCTCGATCAGTTCGCGCGTGGAGGGGGTGCCGACTTCCTCGTCGGGCGTGAAGAGCACGGTTATGGGCAGCGGCGTCTCGATACCGGCGAGGATAAGCTGGCGAATGGCCTCGAGGCTCACATAATTTCCGCCCTTCATGTCCTGAATGCCGGGGCCGTAGCAGCGCCCGTTCTCGATGCGCCACGGGTTTTTTTCCAGGGTGCCGATGGGATGCACCGTGTCGAGATGCCCGGAAATGAGAATGCCGGGCTTGCCGAAATCCCTGTGCGGGAAACGCGCGCGCACTGAGCCGCCGAAGCCCATGCGTCCTGGAATGCGCTCGATCTCGGCGCCGATGGCCGCCAGCTCGTAGGCGGCAAGGTCCACCATGCGGTCGACGGCGGCAGGGTCGAAGGTCGGGCTTTCGCATTCGATCCAGGGCTTCAGGCCAGCGAGCATAGTGTCCGTGTCGAAGGGCAGTTTCTGGAAATTCATGATGCTTGTCCTGTTGGGAAGTCGTGGTGTCGCGGCGGGGCGGCGACCCTCAGGCGGCCAGCCGCCTCTCGACGATGCGCGCCATGATGCTGGCACCCACCGGCAGCATGGCGTCATCGAGCAGGAAGCCGGGATTGTGCACGGGCACGGAGCCCTTGTGGCCGAGCGTGCAATAGGCGCCGGGCACGGCGCGCAGCATGTCGGCGAAATCCTCGCTGCCCATCACCAGCTCCCTGGTGATGGTGGCGTTCTCCTCGCCGACGATTTCGGCCGCGGCTTCGCGATAGGCTTCAGAAAGATCGGCATCGTTCATCAGCACGTCGAAGACGGGTCTCAGATCCGCAACGATTTCCACCTCGTAGCTTTCGGCAAAGCCCTTGCAGAGCTTTTGGACGCGCGTATGGACCAGGTCGCGCACCTCGTCGGAGAAATAGCGGATGGTGCCCGAGATCACCGCCTTGTCGGGCACCACATTGTAGGCCGACCCCGAATGAATCTGCGTTACGGAAAGAACGGCGGGCTGCGTCGGCTGCACATTGCGGCTGACGATGGATTGCAGGTTCTGCACGAGCGCTGTGGCGATCACGATCGGGTCGCGGGCGTGATGGGGCATCGCGCCATGGCTGCCCACGCCGTTGACTGTGATGTCGAAAAAGGTCGCTCCCGCCATGGCAGGCCCCGGCTTCACGCCGAATTTGTTGGGCTCGGCAAGCGGATTGTTGTGCATTCCATAGACCTCGTCGCACGGGAATTTCTTGAACAGCCCGTCCGCCAGCATGGCGCGGGCTCCGCCGAGCCCCTCCTCCGCCGGCTGGAAAATGACGACCACGCGGCCCGCGAAATCGCGTGTCTCGGCAAGATAGCGAGCAGCGCCCAGAAGCATGGTCGTGTGGCTGTCGTGACCGCAGCCATGAAAGGCACCGGGATTCCTGGAAGCGTATGGCAGGTTGGTCAGCTCCTGCATGGGCAGTGCGTCCATGTCCGCGCGAAGCCCTATCGTGCGCTTGCCTTCACGCTTGCCCTTGATGATGCCGACGACACCTGTCTTGCCGATGCCCGTATGCACTTCATCCACGCCCCATTTGCGTAACAGCTCGGCAACGATGCCGGAGGTGCGAACCTCCTCGAAACCGATCTCGGGATGCTCATGAAAGTCGCGGCGGATCGCCGTCAGTTCGTCGGCATAATCGTTGATCTTGGGCAGGGCGGGCATTTTTTCCTCTCCATAAGTCGGTTACGGCGCTTCGTCAGGCGCCTTGCAGTTCTCGAAAATTGGCGAAATCCCAACTGCGTCCCGGCGCGGCCTCGATGAGAGCGCGGGTGTAGGCATGCTGCGGGTTGGAAAGCACTTCGGCGGCCGTGCCGTGCTCGACCACATGACCATGCTGCATCACCAGCACCTCGTCGCAAATCTGCGCGGCGACGCGCAGATCATGGGTGATGAACAGGATGGCGATGCCGAGTTTCTGCTGCAGTTCGTCGAGCAGATCCAGCACCTGCGCCTGCACGGAGACATCGAGGGCGGAGACCGCCTCGTCCGCCACCAGCACGTCCGGCTCCATGGCGATGGCGCGTGCGATCGCGACGCGCTGGCGCTGGCCGCCGGAAAACTGGTGCGGATAGCGATGCACCGCGTCGTCCGGCAGGCCGACAAGGGTCAGCAGGCCGGCGGCGCGGGCGAGCGCTGCCCGTTTGTCCTCGCCGATGTTGAGCGGCCCTTCGATGAGGCTGCGCCCGATGGTCCAGCGTGGGTTGAGCGAGCGGAACGGGTCCTGGAAGACGATCTGGATGTGCCGCCGATAGGGACGCAATTGCCGCCGTGTCAGATTGGCGATCTCCTTTCCTGCAACCCGGATCGCGCCTTTGGTTGGATCGATCAGCCGCATGATGCAGCGCGCCACGGTGGATTTGCCCGACCCGCTTTCCCCCACGATGCCGAGCGTGCGGCCACGCGGAATGGAAAACCGCACATCGCTTGCCGCGCGGGTGGGTTCGCGGCGTGAAAAGACGCCGTGCGCCCCGTAGACTTTCTGCAATCCTTCCACGGCCAGAACGGTTTGCCCTTCGGGCATGGCGCGGGGCGCGCGCGGAGCAAGGCTCGGGACCGATTGCAGCAATTGCCGCGTATAGTCTTCCTTCGGCGCGCGCAGCAGGGTTTCCACCGGGGCGTGCTCGACGATCCGGCCAAGCTTCATCACATGCACCGTATCGGCGATTTCGGCCACCACGCCCATATCGTGGGTGATGAAGAGAACGGCGGTGCCGTGCTTCTCCTGCAATTCCGCGATCAGGCTCAGAATCTGCTTCTGCGTGGTGACGTCCAGCGCCGTTGTCGGTTCGTCGGCGATCAGGAGTTGCGGCTCCAGGATCAGTGCCATGGCGATCATGATGCGCTGGCGCTGGCCGCCTGAAAGCTGGTGCGGATAGGAACGGTAGATGCGCTCGACATCGGGCAGGTGCACCTGGTTCATGATGTCGAGCACGCGCGCCCTCTTCTCGCGCGCCGGCAATTTTGTGTGCGTGTCCAGCACCTCGCCGATCTGCTCGCCGACGCGCAGCACCGGGTTGAGCGCGGTCATCGGCTCCTGAAAGATCATGGAAATCTTTCGTGCGCGCATGTCGCGCATGGCCTGCGCGTTGAGTTCGAGGAGGTTGCGGCCCTCCAGTTCGATGCGTCCGCCGGTCGCCGCCAGGGCGCCCTTGGGCAGGAGCCCCATGATGGAGAGCGATGTAACGGACTTGCCCGAACCGGATTCGCCCACCAGGCACACGGTCTCGCCCTGCCGTATCTTCAGGGACACGGCATCGAGCACCGGATCGGCCCTGTCGTTTCCGGCAAGGCGCACCGTCAAATCCGTGATTTCAAGAACATTCGCTGCCTGGTCGAAATTGCGGGATTTGAATTTCATCTCACCCCTCCCTCTTCTTCAGCCGCGGGTCGAGCAGATCGCGCGCGGTGTCGCCGAGAAGGTTGATCGACAGGATGCACAGCGACAGCATCAGGCCGGGCCAGAAGATCAGCGACGGCTTGATCTGAAAATAGACCCGGCCCTCCGCCATGATATTGCCCCAGGTTGGGATTTCCGTCGAAACGCCGGCGCCGAGGAAAGACAGGATCGCTTCCGTCAGGATCGCCGAAGCGCAGATATAGGTGCCCTGCACGATGAGCGGCGCCAGCGTGTTGGGCATGAGATGCTGCCACAGGATTTTCGGCATGGAGGAGCCGAGCGCCATGGCTGCCTCCACATAAGGCTCCTCCCGTGCGGAGAGGACCACAGAGCGCACGAGCCGCACGACGCGCGGGATTTCAGGAATGGTTATTGCCCCCATGACAGACCAGATGCTTGGCCCGTTGAGCGCCACCAGCGCGATGGCAAGCAGGATCGAGGGGATAGCCATGAGGCTGTCCATGAGGCGCATGATGATCGCGTCTGCAAAGCGGAAGAAGCCGGAGACGAGGCCGATCAGAAGGCCGATGGCCACGCTGACGATGGCCGCGCCGATGCCGATGAAAAGGGATATCTGCCCCCCTGTCAGCACACGGGACATCAGGTCGCGGCCATAGGCGTCTGTGCCGAGCGGATAGGTGTCGCTCGGGCCCTTGAGCCTTTGCAGCGCATCCATGGCAAGCGGGTCGTGCGGAGCGAGCAGAGGCGCGAACAGCGCGGAAAGCACGATCAGGGTGAGCACGGCCGCAGCGATCATCGGCCCGATGCCGATACGCCATCCCCGCGGCAGCGCGATCGCGCCGAAGAGCCATTGCAGCCGGGCTGCGGGTTGTGGATTGGCAGCCATCAGTAGCGGATCCTCGGATCGAAGAACGTATAGGAAAGATCGACGAGCAGATTGATGAAGACGTAAATGGCGCTCGTCAGGAGGATCATGCCCTGGATGACGGGATAGTCGCGCGCCAGGATGGCGTCCACGGTCAGGCGACCGATGCCGGGAATGTTGAATACGCTCTCCGTCACGACCACGCCGCCGATGAGAAGCGCGAACCCCGTGCCGATAATGGTCATGATGGGCACGGCTGCATTGCGCAGCGCATGGTGAAACAGAACGACCGTTTCCTTCACGCCCTTGGCGCGTGCGGTGCGGATATAGTCCTCCCCGAGGACCTCGAGCATGGAGGCCCGCGTCATGCGCGCGATCAGCGCGACATAGATGGTGGCGAGCGTCAGGCACGGCAGGATGGCGCGCGCCAGGAATTTTCCGAAATCCTGCGACGGCGCGACATAGCCCTGAACCGGCAGCCATCGCAGCTCGATGGAAAAGGCGAGAATGAAGAGATAGCCGATCACGAAGACGGGAATGGAGAAGCCCAGAACCGAAAAGCCCATCACCACATAATCGACCCAGGTCCGGTGTTTCCACGCGGCCAGAACGCCCATCGGCACGGCGAGCAGAACCGACAGCACGATGGTCATCAGCGCGATGTTGATCGTCGGCCAGATGCGCTGGCCGATCATCTGGGTGACTGGCGTGCTGGAGATCAGCGATGTGCCCAGATCGCCCTGGAAGAGGAGCTTGGCCCAGGTGAAGAACTGAACATGCAACGGGTCGCTGAGGCCGAGCGATGTGCGAATGCGTTCGAGCTGCGCGGGGGTTGCCGCGTCACCGGCGATGATCGCGGCAGGATCGCCGGGCGTTAGCCGCAGCAGAAGAAAAACGAAAACGGCGACGATCGCCATCACCGGAATGACGGCCAGTATGCGTCGGAGTATATAGCCAAGCATGGGTCCCGTGCCTTGGTTATCGAGCGGTGCGTCGTCCCTCGCCTTCCGTCGGGCTCCTCCCATCCTTGAATGACGGAAGCCTTGGGCGCGGCACCGGATTTGCGATGCGCGCCCCTGGCCGGCATATCCTGCCGCCAGCCAGGGGCATTATCGGGGCATTGCCGTCAGTCTGCCTTCTCGATGTTCCAGAAGACGGGAACAGGCGACGGGATCATGTTGGTCAGCTTGTTGCTGCGCGCCTGCGGCATCAGATATTGGCCGAGCGGAATGTAGAGCACCTCGTCCAAAGTGTGCTTCTGAATCTCGGAAGCCACTTCTTTCTGTTTCTCCGGTGTGTCCGCTGCCACAAATGCCGCGCGCAGCTCTTCGATCTTGTCGTCCTTCGGCCAGCCGAACCAGGCATTGTCACCACGACCGTTCAGCATGGCGCTGATGAGCGGCGAGCTGATTTCTGGCACCATCCAGTTGGTGAAGAACACGTTCCAGCCGCCATCAGCGGGTTTGGCCTGGCTTGCCCGGCGCGTCACCAGCGTCTGCCAGTCCATTGCCTGCATGTCGACATTGAAGCCCGCATTGCGCAGCGCCTGGGCGGCGACCACCGGCTGTGCCGCAAGGCTGATCACATCGGTCGGCTGCATCAGAACAATGGGCGTTCCATCGTAGCCGGCCTCTTCCAGAAGCTTCTTGGCGCCTTCGGTGTCGCCGCCGGAGATCAGCGTATCGGCGCCGGCTTCGTCGCCGAGCGGCGTGCCGCAGCCGAAGATGGCGCCACAGACCTTGTAGTAGTCTGGATTGCCGATCAGCGTGCCGAGCACATCCTCCTGGCTGAGCGCCATCAGCGCCGCCTGACGGATTTTCTTGTTATCGAAGGGCGGATGCTTGAAGTTCAGACGCCCCATCGTCTGGTACCCGAGATCGTCGCGGGTCTCCACGCTCACATCCTCGCTGGTCTCCAGAAGCGGCAGAAGGTCGATCTGCACCTGTTCGAGATAATCGATCTCACCGGAAAGGAGCGCGTTGATCGATGTCTGCGCGTCGGGCATCGTGACCCATTTCACCTCGTCGACCATGGCTTTCTTGCCGCCGGCCATCCAGCTTACCGGTTCGTCACGCGGAACATAGTCAGCAAATTTTTTGTAAGTCACCGAGACACCGGGCTGAAACTCGTCCTGTACGAAGACGAAGGGGCCGGAGCCGGTGTAGTCGGTGATGGCCTCTTCGGGGGGCGTGTTGGCCACGCGCTCGGGCATGATGAACGGCGGAACGGCCGATTGTTTGCCGACGATGTCGAGCAGCGGACCGAAGGGGCTCTTGAGCTTCCAGACAATCGTCTTGTCGTCGCTCGCTTCGAGGCTGTCGGTCACATCGAAAATCAGCTGGCCGCCACTGTCGCGTTTGCCCCAGCGTTTCAGCGAGGCCACGGCATCGGCGGCCGTGACCGGCGCACCGTCGTGGAACTTCAGCCCACCCCGCAGGGTGAAGGTATAGGTCAGGCCGCCGTCGGACACCGTCCAGTCCGCCATCTGGGGCTGAGGCTTGAAGTTCTCGTCCACGGCGATCAGCACATCATAGATCATGTAGCCGTGATTGCGGGTGATGTGCGCGGTGGTGATGATCGGGTCGAGCACGCGCAGTCCCGAATGCATGACGGCGGTGATCGTCTTGCCCTCGGCCATGGCCGGCGTGGCGAAGCCAGCGCCCCCCATAAGCGCAGCACCTGCTAAAAGCGCGAATACGGTGCCGCGAAGCTGCCCCCTTGCGTGGTGAAGTCTCTCCTGAAGACGCAACATGATGTTCCCTCTTTTGTTACGTGTGAACTCTTTTTGCGACGTCGTTCCCGCGGTTCTCCTGCCGCGCTTTATTCTCTCAGCCCTCCATCGCCTGTTGGGATTGGGAGCGCCTGAAGGCCGGCCCATTCGGTGACAGGCGCATGCCGTCCGCAAGTTTTGTCCAGGCCAGCGCGGCCGGGTCGAGCGGCATGGGCCCTGGTGCGGTGCAGACCAGAATGGTCTCCGCGATCGGTTCGAAATCGGCTCGAAAATGCACAGAGCTCTTGTTGACCAGAATGGCCATTTCCGTTGGCTCGATGCCCACGAACCGATACATGGCCTGGTCCGCCATCTGGGCCTTGTGGGTCGCCACGACGATCCGTACGCCGCCGATGGAAAGACAGGCCGACGGGCCGACATTCATATGGGTGCCGCCGTAATAGGGGCCGGTCGCATGCAGGTCTCCGCCGGAAAGCTTTTCCACGCGGAATGTGGCTTCAAGAGGCGTGTCGCCGGGAATGGCGGACTGGCCACCCAGGGCAATGCTTATGTCGGCGCCCTCCCCCGCCGCATGGGCAGCGCCTGCTGCCGCAGGATCGACGATCATGCCGATGGCCGCGCGCTCGGCCCCGTTGCGCAAAAGTGCGCGCAACATGCCCGTCGTGTTGGAATCTCCGCCTGCGCCGGGATTGTCCTGCGTGTCGGCGATGATGACGGGCCGTGTGGCGCTCGCCGCGATCCGCATCGCCTCGAGAACACCCTCGTCGGGACCGTAGGCCGTTCCGGCGAAGTCTCCCTCGCGGGCCATGATGCTGGCATATATGCGCTCCGCCGCCCGATCGGCCGCAGCCTGTGTCTCGCCATAGGCAAGCACCGTCTGCCCGCATTCCTCGATGTCGGCGGCGGGAAATCCCATCCAGTAGGACATGCTGGCGATATCGCCGCCTTCCAGCGCCGCGACCTCTTCATAAAGGCTCTTTGCCGGCTCTATGAAGGTGCACTGCCATGGAATGGAGGTGAGGAACGGCAGGCGACGGAACGCCTTGTCGAAGGGCTTGCCGCGCGCCATGAGGCGGCTCAGCCCCTCGGCCGCGCGCCGGCCGGTTTCTGCCATGTCCACATGCGGATAGGTTCTGAAGGCGACCAGAAGGTCGGCCTGCTCGACCATCAGCCGGGTTGTGTTTCCGTGCAGATCCAGGCTGACGGAAATCGGCACATGCGGCCCGACGACCTTGCGCACGCGGGCAATCAATTCGCCCTCTCCGTCGTCCAGATGTTCGGCCACCATCGCGCCATGCAGGTCGAGGCATACGCCGTCCAGGGGGCGTGCGGCGGCAATGCCGTCCACGATTTCCGTGACGATCCGCTCATAGGCGTCACGCGTCACATGGGCAGAGGGGATTGCACCCGTCCACAGGACCGGGACCATTTCCCAGCCGGCTTTCTCCGCATGATCGACCGCGCCCGAAATGCCGAGATTGACACCGGGGCAGCGCTCCAGGATTTCCTGTCCGCGTGACATCGGGAGATAGCCGCCGCCCTGCACAAAATCCGCATAGGACGCTTTTGTCGGGGCGAAGGTATTCGTCTCGTGCAGGAAACCGGCCAGCGCGACCCGTTTTCTCATACCTTCCTCCCTGCACAAGCGCATAAAGGCATCCGGACGTTACCGTTTCGCAAAAAAGACTTCGAAAGACCGGTTTCGAAGATGGGATGACAAGGCAAATTTAACAGTATCGCTGAGCGATACACTTGTATCGTATTTACGATAGGTGTGGTAAGGTTGATGTGTCAAACGGTTTTTGGAGACGTCGCTTGAGTTATGTTCAGCGCGCCGAGTATGGCGTTCGCCCGGCCGGCCATGTGGATGAAGACGACCCCCTGTACGTGCAGGCGGTGGCGCGCGCCATGCAGGTTCTGTCCGCGTTCCATGACACGGGGCGACCGCTTTCGCTGAACGAAATCGCGACGGCGAGCGGTATGGGGCGCAGTGCCGCGCAACGCGTCGTTCACACGCTCCGGCAGCTTGGCTATGTGGAACGCGATGCGGATGACAGGGGCTTCTTGCCGGGTATCCGAATTCTCGATCACACGCGCGATTATCTGCGGCTCAATCCGCTGGTGGCGCGGGCGTCCCCTGTCCTTCTGGAATTGCGCCGCAATGTGCGCGAGCGTGTCGATCTCAGCCTGCGTGACGGGTTGCGCCTCGTGTATGCGGCGCGGCTGCAAAGCAAGCGGGAAACCTTTTTCGCGACGCTTGTCGGTCAGAGCGTGCCGATCTATTGCACCTCGGGCGGTCGCGCCGTGATGGCGCATCTGAGCGATGCGGAGGTGGACGATATCATCGAACGCTCGGAGCGCCGCGAGATCACGCCGAAGACGATTACGGATCCCGAGGGCATTCGCGCCAAGGTGCGCGAGGCCCGCCGGAACGGCTACGCCCTGGCCGTGGAGGAAGTTCTGCAAGGCGAGGTGGCGCTGGCGGCGGCCATTCTGACGCCGGACGGCGTTCCCCTTGGGGCTATTCACATTGCGGGTTCGCTCAGCGAATGGGAGCCGGAAGGATTTTGCCGCCGCTTTGCCCCGCTGGCAAGCGAGGCCGCGGGCGCGCTCAGCCGGTTTTAGGCCAGTCTGGATTCACGGTGCTGCCGGCAGGCGGAGGAGGGGCGGTAAACTATCGGCCCGGAATTGGCGGCCGGAAAGTCGGCGGCCTCCCCTCCCCTCCCCTCCTCTCGCTTTCAGAAATCGCGAACGAAAGCACCGACATCGGCGTCGAACTGTTTGCGCCGGGCATCCACCTCGTCACGTCGGCCGGTGAGAGCGGCGATTTCGTCTTCCGTCTTTTCCAGCATCCCCAGATAACGCCTGGCAAGGGCGCTGTCGGCAGGAGCGGCAGCAAGATTGTCGCGAATGCGGCCCTGGGCCTCGGCGGTGCGCCCGATGGCGTCCTCGATGTCCCGCAGCTCGTTCTGCGCATCGGCGGCCTTGCGCCGCAATTCGCCCAGTTCGGCGAGTTTGGCGGCGGTTTCCGGATCGGCGGCTGCGCCAGACCAGCCAAGCAATGCGTCGGCGCCGGCATCCACAAGCGCAAACCGGTCCGTGCGATCCTGCTCGGCGGTAACGGTGACATCCTCGCTGACACCCTCGCCGATCTCGACGCGCAAGCGGTGATGTGTCGGTGTGGAGCTTGAAAGCGCATCTGAACCCACGCGCCAGCCATTCCGGCGCGGATGCTCGATGACCACCGTGCGGGCTCCATCTGCCGCCCCCTTGATGGAATAGGTCGTGACAAGCCGCGAGAGGCTGGTGACGAGGAGAACACCATCAACCACCTTGATGCGGGTAACGGCTTCTTCCGGTTTCATGTCGGATGTGACTTCAACCTTGCGGTCGGCGGCAAAACTGACCATGCGGCTTTCCGTTGCCGGAATGCCGGCGAGCTGGGCGTCGCCCACATAGCCGTCGCGTCCATCATAGATGGTGAGAATACCGGGGGGCAGGCTCGCGCCCGTGCCGTTCTGCAGAAACAGGGCGGCAATGGGATGTGCCTCTCCCCGTTCCGGCTGGAAAAGGGAAACCTGTTCCGCCGGGACCTCCGCATCGATGAAGGGAACGGACAGTGTCTGTCCCGCCCGCAGATTGACCGGGTCGGCCAATCGGTAGCTGGCGCTGGTCTGCCCTTCCTGCGCTGCTGCTTGTTCACGAGCCTCCGCGATCGGTGCGTAGGTCATGACTTCGGCGGAAACGGGTGCGGGAGCGGAAACCGGTGCTGCAGAGCGCATTCGCTTCTGAAGCATTGCGCCACCGCCCGAACTGGCGCTCATGTCGGCACTGATGCCGGCGGCGTTGTCGGGCCGCGGCGGGGTCGTGGCTCCTGCCGTCACGGGGATTTCAGGCCGTTGGTGCCAGTATCTCTGATGCAGCCGCTGGGAAAGTGTGACCGGCGCGCCCGAAGACAGGGTGACCGCCACGTTCTTCCAATCCTCGCCCGTTGCATTTTCGATGATCGCCCAGGCCTGCAACCGTGCCTTGCCATCCTCACCGGAAACGAGGCGGTAGGCGGTTTTCCAGACAGGCGCCGGCACCACATAGGAAAGCGCAATGTCGCGCCCGCTATTGCCGGAAAGCGAAATGGCGATGCGGCGCATGTCGTCGATGCGCCCCCGTCCGCTCACGGCTGCTGCCTCGCGCAGTTTTTCGCGCATGGCCTCGTCCAGAATCTCCAGGGTGGTGTCGGTGCTGAGCTTCAATACATCGATAGCCCCCTCCCCTGTCATGACGGACAGGATGCGTTCGACCGGCGCTTCGGGGTCCGAGCGGCGGCCTTCCGTTCCCACACCCAGCACCACGCCTTCCACCGTGCGTCCCCCGGATGTCGCGCGAACGCTGACACCCTGGAGCGAGGCGGCAAGGTCTGGCAGGGAACCCATCGTGTCGGGACCGAAGGGAAGACGGCGGAATGTTTCCTCGACCGGTGACAGGCCATCGAGGGTGAGACCGCCGACCTTGCCGGACGGATCGCGGACGACGAGGCTCTTGAGAATGTCGTCGACCTGTTCGAGCGGTATTTCGATTTCGACCGTCTCGTTGCCGTCGACGCGTGCGCTGCGGTTGACCTCCGCAAGGCCACCGGAAGAAAGCGTGATGGCTTCCACACGGCTTTCAGACGCGGTTGCGCCCGATTGCAAGGGAAGCAGGGCCGAAGCGCCGACAAGGCTCGCCTGCCAGAGTTTGGTGATCGTTTTCATCGCAGCATCTCCCGACATTGGTGCTGATAGGAGGGCCGACCGTAGCGGTCGTATTTGAACCTGTGTGATGCGCCCGAGAAATGGACAGGAGCCGCTGGAACTTGGCAAGCCCGGTTTGGACATTCGGTGATTCTGGCTTTCCCCTGGCGCAACAGTTCTGCTTTGAGCGGTCGATTGAGCTGATCTTGGGGCGGTTCGAAAAAAATGTTTCAAGAGGTTCTCGACGTTCCCGGATGGCATGGCGGCCTCTAAGGGCTTGTGAATATGGCGCTTTCGGATCGCGTGCAATGCCAAGGGATGGTGCGCGCCGCTCCCGTTAACCCTTTGTTAACCAAAAATTTCTTGACGCTGGCGGGCGCTCTCGGGCCAATAGTAACGGTGTCGCTGGCAATCGAGCACTTTTTCCGTAACCGCTTCGTCTGGATGTTACTAGCGGTTTCAGGCGACTTGCGCCGCGCATGCAGTGTGTCCGGTCGGAGAGCGTATCTTTGCCCCGCGGCGTAGGCTACTCGCCGGCGGGCGGCGAATCGGGTTACCCTCCCCTTCGGCTCGTCGGATCGTATGCTTTTATCATGCGTCCGTCTGCCTGGCATGGGCCTTTGCATGACGCCTGGCGGCATGGGGCGCTTTGTTGACAGCTGTCAACGGGCGCCGGGAATGGCTGAATGCAAGGAGCGGCTTTGCGTGAATCTGGGTATGGGTTTGGGCATGAATTTGGCCGGCGAGCGAAATGGAGAGCGTGACTTGGACAAGGTGATGGATATGGCTGCGGATCAGGCGGAGGCACCGCGCGTGCTGCCGGCGGATGAGGCCATAGCGGCGGATGCGGCGCAGCTGTCCGAGCAATTGCGCGTGATGCGAGACCGGCTTTTCCCGCCGACCGCGCAGAAGACATTGCGGACATTTTCAAGCGGAGAGGCCGCGCGGCTGATCGGCGTTTCGGATGGCTATCTGAGACAATTGTCGATCGCCGGCGAGGGCCCCCAGCCGGAAACCGGCGCGGGCGGACGCCGCTTCTATTCGCTTGCCGATATCAATGCGCTGCGTCACCATCTGGCGGATCAGGCGCGCGCCAAGGGGAATCTGACAAAGGCCCGCTCCTATGTGAAATGGCGCAATCCCGAAAAGGAGCATCTGCAGGTAATCGCCGTCACCAATTTCAAGGGCGGTTCCGGCAAGACGACCACCAGCGCCCATATGGCTCAGCATCTGGCCTTGTCAGGTTATCGCGTGCTCGCCGTCGATCTCGATCCGCAGGCTTCGCTGTCGGCCCTTTTCGGATACCAGCCGGAAATCGACCTGTCGGGCAATGACACGCTCTATGGTGCCATCCGTTATGACGACGAGCGCAGGCCGCTCTCCGAGATCGTCCGGAAAACCTATTTCGACGGGCTTGATATCGTCCCCGGCAATCTTGAGCTGCATGAGTTTGAACATACGACGCCGCGCATGCTGGCCGAACGCGGACCCGGCAGCACGTCGGATGATTTCTTCTTCGCGCGGATCCAAGGGGCGCTGGCCTCCGTCGCCGATGATTACGATGTCGTGGTCATCGACTGTCCGCCGCAGCTCGGCTTCCTGACGCTGTCTGCCCTGTGTGCCTCAACCTCGGTAATCGTGACCGTGCATCCGCAGATGCTCGATGTCGCCTCGATGAGCCAGTTCCTTTACATGACTGCCGATCTTCTGTCGGTCGTGCGCTCGGCGGGCGGGACGCTCAATTTCGATTTCCTGCGTTATCTCGTGACGCGTTATGAACCCAATGACGGGCCGCAGACGCAGATCGTGGGCTTTCTGCGCTCGCAGTTCGGGTCGCGCGTGCTCACCGCGCCGATGGTCAAATCGACCGCCATTTCCGATGCGGGCCTTACCAAGCAGACGCTTTACGAGGTCGGGCGGGACAATTTCACTCGTTCCACCTACGACCGGGCCATGGAGGCGTTGACATCTGTCAACGACGAGATCGAGACGCTGATCGAGGAGGCCTGGGGCCGCAATGAGGCGGGAGAGAGCGCATGAGCAAGCGCAAGGATCACCTCAAGGCCCTGTTCGGCGGCGCGCCGGTGCCGGGCGATGAAGCCCCCTCCCCGACGGCAACGCCAAAGCCTGCCCCGGAAACGAAAACCGCTGCCCGACCAGCCTTTTCCGAAACGTCCCGGACGGCTTCCGGCGCCGTCAAGGCGATGGGGCTTTCCCTGTCGTCCATGAGCCGCGAGGTCGAGGACGCGCGCGCGCTCAAGGACGCGCTGGCCAGGGGCGAGCGCGTGGTGGAGATCGATCCGAACCTGATCGATCCTTCCCTGGTGCGCGACCGCCTGAGCCGCGAAGACGATGGCGACGAGGAATTCGCCGCGCTGGTGGACAGTGTGCGGGAAAACGGACAGCAGGTGCCGGTTCTCCTGCGTCCGCATCCGACCGCGAATGGCCGCTACCAGGTGGCATATGGTCATCGCCGCGTGCGGGCGGCGGCGCGTCTTGCACGCCCTGTACAGGCAATCGTGCGCACGCTCGATGACAATCAGCTCGTGCTGGCGCAGGGCAAGGAAAACACCGAGCGGCGCAATCTTTCCTTTATCGAGCGCGCCTGCTTTGCCGCCGCGCTCATCCGTCACGGTTTCGAGCGCGGCGTTGTTCAGCGCGCCCTGTCACTGCACAAGGCGGAAATGACGCGCTTTCTGCAGGTGGCGGAGGCGGTGCCCGCGCAGATCGCGAGTGCGATCGGACCTGCGCCCAAGGCCGGTCGCCCACGCTGGATGCTGTTGGCCGATTTCCTCCAGGACGATGCCGCCATTGTGATCGCGCAGGATGTCATCCATTCGGATGCTTTCCGGGCTGCCAGCTCCGACATGCGTTTCGGAATGCTGTTCGATAGGCTCGCGAAACGTGAAGAACGCAAGGCCGGGGCAAAGGGAAAGACATCCAAGCCGACGCTCGTGGCGGACCGCAAGGGGCGCCCGCTGGCGCAGGTGATTTCCGGTAAGAAGCCCCGGATGGAGTTCGATGAGAAGGCGAGGCCGGGGTTCGCGGATTATGTCGCGGCGCTTCTGCCTGAGCTGGCCGAGCGTTTCGAAGAGGAGCGCGGCTGAAGCAACAAGTGCTGGAACGGACAGCCGTCGGGCGCTTGAGTGAATATGGGCCGGAGGGCCCTTTGGAGAGGACGAGGAAAAGGAAAAACACGCAAGAAAAAAGGCCCCCAGAACGTCACCATTCCGGAAGCCCCTTTCGATGTAGCAATCTGAAAGAATCACTTCCATCGTTCAATGTCAAGCATCGGTGTGTTCCGGTGGGTGTCTTTTTCTTGCCTGATGAAAGGTAAGACGATGACGGAGAGGTTTGCGATCTCGCCTTTTGGCGGGAAAGGGTTGGCGCGCGCCCAGTTTCTGGTGAATGAGCAGGTTCGCCGGGCTCGAGCCGCATTTGATGCAAAGGATGGACAAGGGCATCCAGGCGCCGACAGCGCCGTGGACAAATGGCAACTGCTGCGGGCGGTGACGGAGGCGCGCCTGGCGCTTGGTCTTGCCGATCGGACCATAGTGGTGCTGGAGGCGCTGGTAAGTTTCAGCACGGAGAGGCTGCTCGATCCAAGCACGGATCTCATTGTTTTTCCTTCCAATGCCGAATTGTCGCTGAGGGCGCGGGGTATGGCGCCGGCGACGCTGCGCCGTCATCTGGCGGCCCTCGTGAGTGCCGGTCTCATCCTTCGTCGCGACAGCGCCAATGGAAAACGATATGCCATGAGAAGCGAGGACGGCCGGATCGATGCGGCCTTTGGCTTCGATCTGGCACCGTTGGTCATGCGTGCGGCCGAGATCGAGACCCATGCGGCCGATGCACGGCGTCTTGCCAAGGCTCTGCGGGCATTGCGCAGCGAAGTCACGATTCACCTGCGCGATATCGCAGCCATCATTCAGGCGGCGGAAGATGAGGGCAGGGGGGG
>SWCG01002599.1_pt1 | contig 56786 bp, 49 predicted proteins | sample 4690071 | NCBI WGS metagenome assembly SWCG01 (sample SAMN10267281, study PRJNA491770) | bioreactor metagenome | isolation source: DHS bioreactor inoculated with subseafloor sediment | place: Japan: off Shimokita Peninsula | collected 2012-10 | reverse complement strand
AGCACGATCGCAAGATCCGCAGTCGAGGCGCCCGTGGCCATGTTGCGCGTGTACTGCTCGTGGCCGGGCGTATCGGCAACGATGAACTTGCGCTTCGGCGTCGAGAAGAACCGGTAGGCCACATCGATGGTGATGCCCTGCTCGCGCTCGGCCTCCAGGCCGTCCACCAGAAGCGCGAAGTCCATCTCGCTGCCGGTCGTGCCGTGCTTGCGCGAATCCCGCTCCAGCGCGGCAAGCTGGTCCTCGAAGATCAGCTTCGTGTCGTAAAGAAGCCGGCCGATCAGCGTCGACTTGCCGTCGTCGACCGAGCCGCAGGTCAAAAAGCGCAGCAGTCCCTTGCTCTCCTGGCCGGCCACATAATCGCTCATGGCCGCATCGGTCCGAGCTTCGTCCTCATCCAGCCCGGCCTCATCCAGCGGCGCAGCATTGCCCTTCAGCATCTCAGAAATATCCCTCGCGCTTCTTCTTCTCCATCGACCCCGCCTCGTCCCGGTCGATCAGCCGCCCCTGGCGCTCGGAGGTGCGCGCCGTCAGCATCTCGCCCACGATCGCCTCGAGCGTCGCCGCATCGGACCGGATCGCACCCGTCAACGGGTAGCAGCCAAGCGTGCGGAAGCGCACCATGCGCTCCTCCACCTTCTCTCCGGGGAGAAGCTTCATGCGCTCGTCATCGACCATGATGGTCATGCCGTCACGCTCCACGACCGGCCGCTTCCGGGCGAAATAGAGCGGCACGATGGGGATGTCTTCCTGCAGGATGTATTGCCAGATGTCCTGCTCGGTCCAGTTGGACAAAGGGAAGACGCGGATCGATTCTCCCTGCGCCACGCGCGTGTTGTAGATCTTCCACATCTCAGGCCGCTGGTTCTTCGGGTCCCAGCCATGGCCGGCCGAGCGGAAGGAGAAGATGCGCTCCTTGGCGCGCGACTTCTCCTCATCGCGCCGCGCGCCGCCGAAGGCGGCATCGAAGCCGTATTTGTCCAGCGCCTGGCGCAGCGCCACCGTCTTCATGATGTGGGTGTGCGTGTTGGACCCGTGGTCGAACGGGTTGATCCCATCGCGGACACCTTCCTCGTTCACGTGAACCAGAAGCTCAAACCCGAGCTCGCGCGCCATGCGGTCGCGAAACGCGATCATCTCGCGAAACTTCCAGGTCGTGTCCACATGCAGAAACGGAAACGGCGGGCGCGCGGGATAAAACGCCTTCAGCGCAAGATGCATCAGAACCGACGAATCCTTCCCAACCGAATAAAGCATAACCGGGTTCGAAAACGTCGCCGCAACCTCCCGGAATATGTGGATCGATTCCGCCTCAAGACGGTCGAGATGGCTTAAGCCTGTCAGCATGTCCGTCGGCCCTTTCTGTCTTGCGCCCGGTTGCAGGTGATCGGATCCGGAGATACCGCCGGAAACTCCCTTCAAGTATCACGGTGCACCCACCTGCCGAAGGCGCGCGGACCCACGCCCGCACGGATTTGCGAGGTGGTTTTTGCGTTGTTTCCGGAAATGGGGAAAAGCCGTTTCGGGCCATGAAAAAAGGCCCGCTTGCGCGAGCCTTCAATCGAACCGGACATTCATCGCCTCTCAGGAAGCGACCGCCTTGCGTACGGCAAGAATGATGCGCTCCTGATCTTCCTCACTCAGATAGGGATGCATGGGAAGGCACAGAATGCGCCCGGGCAGCGTTTCGGAAACTTCGAGGCCCGTGGGAGTGCGGGTGTACATCTCATAAGCCTTCTGCAGGTGCAGCGGCTTCTCGTAATAGATGACGGAGGGAATGCCTTCGGACGAAAGGTGCTGACGCACCGCATCGCGGCGCTCCGTCTCGATGGCATATTGCGCCCAAGCGGAGCGATAGCCATGGGGGATGCGCGGTGTCTTGACCACATCGCCAAAACCCTCGGCATAGCGGGCGGCAATCACCTGACGCTTTTCCATCTCGTCCGGCAAGATGGCCAGTTTCTCGATCAGGATTGCAGCCTGAAGCGTATCGAGGCGCGAATTGAGACCGATGCGCACATTGTCATACTGGCTCGTGCCCTTACCGTGAAACGCAATGGACCGCAGGACTTCGGCCAGTTCATCATCATCGGTAAACACGGCTCCGCCATCGCCGTAGCAGCCAAGCGGCTTGGCCGGATAGAAGCTCGTGGAACCGACATCGCCGAAGGAACCGCACTGCTTGTTGCCGCGAACGCCGCCGACGGATTGCGCAGCGTCCTCAATGATCCGCAGCCCTTCACGCGCCGCTATCGCCTCGATGGCATCGTAATCGGCTGCGAGACCGAAAAGGTCCACCGCGATAATTGCCTTCGGCGTGAGGCGGCCTTCGGTCTTCACATGATCGATGGCGGCCCGCAGGCTTCCCGCGTCGATATTGTAGGTGTCGGGATCGATATCGACGAAAACCGCCTCGGCACCCACAAGCGCCACGACCTCGGCCGTAGCCGCGAAGGTGAAGCTCGGGCAAAAAACGGCATCGCCGGGGCCGATGCCGAACGCCATGAGCGGCATCTGCAATGCATCCGTGCCATTGGCGCAAGCAATGGTGTGCTTGGCGCCAATGTAGTTCGACATCTGCTCTTCGAAGGCGCCGACCTCCGGTCCCAGTATGTAACGCCCTTCGGAAACCACCTTGTCGATGGCGGCCGCCAACCTGTCCTTGATACGCTCACGCTGAGCGCCGAGATCGATAAACTGCATCTAAAGCCCAATCAGTAACGGAGTGATTCCGTAAATCCCCGACCGTTCAATAGGGTTGCGGCCGCTGCCGCGCAACCGAGCGGTTTCTTCAATCTCTACGCTGGTGTGTTACACGAGGTGATCTGCTGGCCCGCAACAATCGGGTGGCTTGCGTGTTTTGCGCAGGGCGCTTGTCTTGCCAGAATTGTAACCTTAGTAACTTATGCAACCCAGGCAGCAGCGTGCATCAACCGAATTTCCACCAATCGCTGCAATCCCAGACATACCCGGTATTGTTCAGTTTATTTCAGATCGAGGAACAAAGAGCATGGGCGCTCCTTTCAAAGCGTATGATGTTCGCGGCCGCATTCCGGCAGAAATCAATGTACCCTTTGCCTACCGCTTCTCGCAGGCTCTGCGGCAGAGCCTCACCCCCCGCCTCGTGGTCGTGGGCCATGACATGCGCCAGGACAGCCCCGCGCTCGCCAACGCACTGATCCAGGGGCTGCTCGACAGCGGCGTCGATGTGCGGCCGGTGGGGCGCTGCGGCACGGAGGAGGTTTATTTCCACACGGCCGCAACGGGCGCCGATGCCGGCCTCATGGTGACGGCAAGCCACAATCCGCCAGACTATAACGGCATCAAAATGGTTCTGAAGGGTGCTTCGGCTGCAACGCCTGACAACGCCTTCAATCCCATCGAGGCGATCATGCGCTCAGACGCGGTTCTCGACCCCGTCGACGACTATGCCGGGCGCGGCCGGCTGCACGATACTCTCGATCGAAACGCCTATATCGAGCGGCTTCTCGAGGAGGTTGCCGGGCAGGACCTGAAACCGCTGAAAATCGTCTGCCACGCGGGTAATGGTTGCGCCGGCCCCATCATCGATCTTCTGGAAAAGCACCTGCCCTTCACCTTCATCAAGATCGATCACGATCCCGATCCCCGGCTGCCCAACGGGGTTCCGAACCCGCTCCTGCCTGAAAAGCGGGAGAAAGCCAGCAAGGCCGTGATCGATCACGGGGCAGACCTCGCCATTGCCTGGGATGGCGATTTCGACCGGTGTTTCCTCTACGACCACAAGGGCCGCTTCGTCGAAGGATACTATCTCGTCGGCATGATCGCCCAGACGCTGCTCGGCAAGAATCCCGGCGCGACGATCCTTTATGATCCGCGTCTCACCTGGAACACCATCGACGTGGTGGAAAAAGCCGGCGGCATCGCCAAACCCTGCCGCACCGGCCACGCCTATTTCAAGAAAATGATGCGCGAGGAAAACGCCGTCTATGGCGGGGAAATGAGCGCACATCACTATTTCCGGGATTTCTCCTATTGCGATTCAGGCATGCTGGCCTGGCTCGACGTGGTTGCGGACCTTTCGGCGAGCGGCACCACGCTGGCAGAGCGGCTGGAGGCGCGTATCGCAGCCTATCCATGCTCGGGCGAAATCAACTTCACGGTAAAGGACGCGGCTGCAATTCAGGCCAGGATTTCGGATCACTTCATGCCGAAAAACCCCGAACTCGAAACCGTAGACGGGCTGGGCATGGTGTTTTCGGACTGGCGCTTCAATCTGCGCTCCTCCAACACGGAACCGCTTCTGCGTCTCAATGTGGAAACGCGCGGCGACACCACGCTCCTCAAGGAGAAGGTGGGTGAAATTACCGGGCTGATCGAAAGCGCAGGGTGAGCCCTGCTGGCAGAGCAAGGCCCGTCGTCGTGGCGGGCCCTGCTACATTTGCGCCCTGCGCCACCCCGAGCGGCTCGCCTGGGCCTCGCTGCAGAACCAGCGCTCGCCCCTGACCACTGAAATCGCGGTGTCGTTGTAATCGCTCTGTCCGGGCAGGTGGTACACGCGTTCGCCCGTATCCTGGCTGATGCCGCCCTTGATGTCGCAACCGGAGCCCGGCACCATCGCCATCATCTGGCCAAGCGGAAGTCTGTCGGACACATAACCGATCCCGACTGCGCCCGCGAGCATGCAACCGTATAAAATGCTCCGCATTGAAATCTGTCGACGCGGCCTGATTGCCTGCTCGGCAACCAGCCGTGATCTCGATCGCTTCCAGATCGTCATGCGCACAGGCTAGGCACAAAAACTTGCCGCCAGGCAAAAAGTGCTCAAGCAATTTTAACGATTCTTACAATTTGGTTAGCTGGCTTTGTTAAGAAACAGCAATAACCAGCAGGAATGAAAGCAATTTCTGAAAGCGGTAACGGGAAAAAAATACTGGCTGGGGCGGCAGGATTCGAACCTGCGAATGGCGGTACCAAAAACCGCTGCCTTACCACTTGGCTACGCCCCAAGACCTGCGCCCCAAGATCGGGCGAGGCGGTGGATAGCAGATGGCTTTGCCCACGACAAGACAGGAAGGGGATTTGCCGCCATGCTTGAATGAGAAATCCCCTCCTCTCTCAGTCCCTCTAGGCCACCCAATATCCCCAGAACCGGGTTACATGGGCTGGCGCATATCCATCGAGCCCCGGAAAGAATTGCTGAAGCTCCACTCTGTCGCCTTCCGCAAGCGCCGCCATGGCATGAAGATGAAGAAAGGCCTCATCCCCATTAGCGCCGGCCGCAGACAAATCCGGCATGGCAAGCGGGGCGGACAATCCGGCCGTTTCATTGAGTGCCAGCCGCACCTTCACGCCCGATGGCACATTTGTGCCATTCTGCTTCCAGCCCACCGAAGCGCCGAAAGCATAAAGACCCGAGGAAGGCGCCACGAACCTGTTTTCAGCGGCATCAAAAGCCGCCTGATCATTGTAGTCGGTGTTATTGACCGCCACGCGCGTCCAGCTGCCGGCAGCGATATATTGATCGTAGTTCAGATGCGCGGCGAATTTCGGGTTACCGGGCAAAACCGTTCGCCCCGATCTCCGATCGGTGCGGATTGCATCATGAAAGCTTGCGCCATCCGGCGACACTGCCAGGCGCCAATCGTCAGAACCGAACAATCCCATCAAGACCCGTGTCGAATAACCACTTTGCAACAGAAGCCCCACGTCCCTGGCGGGGGTCTCCTTGTTCATGGTGTAGAAGAGATCGCCCGAACCGCCCTCGCCGACCGGGCGCGCCGTCCACAGAGCCTTGTTGAGCTTGGCGGCGAACGGGTTCTGCGCATCGGCGCTCGTGCCCACGCCCAACAATGCGGCGTTCTGGATCACCGCTCCCTCCTCCGGGATACCGTTGATGCGCTGCCATTCCGTTCCATCGTGGATAATGAGAAATCCTTCCGCCTCCACCCATGCCCGCCAGCCGGCGCGCGGTGTCAGGCGCTCCCAGACACCATCGATGAAGCAGGCGACACTTCCAGTCCAACCGGCCCACTCGCCACCCGCGCCCCCACCCACGATGTGACTTGCGCCTTCCTGCGGATCTTCGGGAGGAAACGTCCTGTCACGGTCGATCACCGAAAGCTGCACCAACCCATCCAGAAGCCGCAGGGCCTCGTTGTGCGTCACGTGCTTCTGGGCCTGTTGGGGCATGATGTAGGGTAGTCCGAGCCTTGCCGTCTGTTCCATTGCCGATCCTCACGTTTTCGGCGGAGGATAGGGGAAAGCTGCTTTGCGGGGACAATTTCGGCATTCCAGCTGCGTTCTGCCCCGGTTTTATCCCCGCCGCCGGTCCCCCATCTACACCCCATGTCAATATTTGAACTTCATATTTCCTGTGTTGATTTTGAGCCGTTTGGTGATGATCGGACACGTGTCTGGTATTGGACATGAAATAGTCTTCGGCATGATCCTATGGATCCCTGTTCGATGTGCCGCCTTGTCCGGCCGACAGCGTTGAGAAGGAAATTGCATGCTCTTGCCCGTAATCATGGCCGGCGGATCGGGAACGCGGCTCTGGCCCGTTTCCCGCGAACATTATCCCAAACAGTTCTGCGCACTGGTTGGCGACGGCACCATGCTACAGCAGACCGTCGGTCGTCTTTCGGGCCTCGATTGTCAGGAACCACTCCTGATCTGCAATGAGGAACATCGCTTCCTTGCAGCCGAGCAGCTGCGCCTGGCCGGCATCGAGAACAGCCCGCTCATTCTCGAGCCGGTCGGTCGCAACACCGCGCCGGCCATCGCGCTCGCAGCTCTCGAGGCAACCCGCGACGGGAGTGATCCCCTGCTGCTGGTAATGCCCGCCGACCATCTCATTCAGGATATTGCGGCCTTTCATGCCGGGCTTGCCAAGGCCGAAGCGCTTGCCGGTGAAGGGCGCCTCGTCACATTCGGCATCGTTCCCAAGACCCCCGAGACAGGTTTTGGCTACATCAGGCGCGGCGCGCCTCTCGGGAGCGAAGGCTTCTGCGTCGCAGGGTTCGAGGAAAAACCAGACCTTGCAACGGCAAAAGACTATCTTGCGGCCGGCGACTGCTACTGGAACAGCGGCATGTTCATGTTCAAGGCCAGCGCCTATCTGGATGAAATGCGCGAGCATGCCCCTGCGATCCTTCAGGCCTGCGAGCAGGCAATGGCGCATCCACAGACGGATTCGCAGTTCATCCGGCCAGACCGTGCCGCCTTCGAGGCCTGCCCTTCCGATTCCATCGACTACGCGGTGATGGAAAAGACCGAGCGCGCCGCTGTGGTTCCGCTCGATGCGGGCTGGAACGACATCGGTTCCTGGTCAGCGATATGGGACGCAATGGACAAGGATGCGGACGGAAACGCACTGAGCGGCGACGTCCTGCAGGTCGGCTCAAAAAATTCCATCGTTTCGGCTGAAAAGCGACTCGTCGCGCTGGTCGGCGTGGAGGATCTCGTCGTCATCGAGACGGCGGATGCGGTGCTTGTCGCCCGCCGCGACGCGGTGCAGCAGGTCAAGCAGATCGTCGAAAAACTCAAGACGCTCGGCCGCAGCGAATATGTGGATCACCGCAAGGTCTATCGCCCCTGGGGGCACTACGATTCCATCGATGTGGGCGAGCGCCATCAGGTCAAGCGCATCACCGTCAAGCCGGGGGCGAAACTCTCGGTCCAGAAACACCATCATCGCGCCGAACACTGGGTGGTGGTGCGCGGCACGGCAAGGGTGCTCAAGGGCGAGGAGACGATCCTGCTGAGCGAGAACCAGTCGACCTATATTCCGCTCGGCGAAATCCATGCGCTGGAGAACCCCGGCAAGATTCCGCTTGAATTGATCGAGGTCCAGTCCGGGTCCTATCTCGGCGAAGACGACATCGTGCGCTTCGAGGATCGCTACGGGCGCGCCTGATCCGTCTCAGTTTCTTCCTTCTCTTCCACGGGGAGCTGCGAGCTTCCCGTGGCAAGATACAGTCCGGTGATCAGGACCACCATGAACATGGAATCCAGAATATCGTGGCCGAAAATCAGGTTCACGCTGCCGCCGCCGGCATAGATGCAGAACAGGATCGCGAGGAGCAGACCGCCGAAACGCTGGATGGGATCCACGGCATTCTGCAAGGCTCGCCAGGCCGCCACGGCGATGGCGGCAAACAGCGCCAGAACCGCCAGGCCGCACAAGATGCCTCCCTCAACGAAAGCCGTCAGAAACCCGTTGTGGAAATGGGAAAAGCTGCGGTTGACGCCGTAATCGGCATTCAGATGATGCCCTATCAGGTGTGTCGTATTCTGAAGCCCGTGCCCAAGAAACGGCCGTTCCATGACCAGACGGGAGCCGATTTCATAAAGCGCCACGCGCAGGCCTGACGAGGTGTTGTAGTTGCCGCTGACGGCAAGCTCGCGGACCTCCTCGCCCAGAAGCTCCATACGTGTTGCCACGACACCCGAGGCCAGCACCGCCACCGTCACGACAACCGCCAATATGGCAAGCATGCGCCCGCGCAGAATGTTCTTCACCCGCCCCCGGCACAGAAGAACGACCAATATGGATGCACCCAGCATGACGCCCCACACCGAGCGCGAGCCCGAATAAAGCACGGCAAGAAAGGCGAGCGCATAGGCAACCAGAAGAAGGCGCGCCCGCGCTGTCTCAAGGGTCAGCGCGCCAGCCAGACACACAAGGCCCGCCAGGCAAGCCACGTCAGCGAAAACCAGCGCGTTGCCCGCGCCGCCTTCAGGCCGCATGGCGACGATGTAATATTGAACCAGAGTTACAGCAAAGCCGCTCGCAGCCGCAACGGCGCTACCCAGGATAGCGGCGCGCGCGATCTCTTCCCGATTGGAGATTGTCCAGATCGAATAGGAAAAAGGAAACATCAGGAAGGTGACGAGCGGCAAGAGCTTGCGCGCCATTTCCCAGGATGGATTATTGGCCAGGAAGGCCATCAGGTTCGTCGCCACATAGACCAGCATGATGCCGTAGATGAGGCGCATGGTCCGGTCAGGGCTGAAACGCCGCCGGCCCGTCGCCACCTCGAACACACACCAGATGGCGCCGCCGTGCCAGAGAAAGCTGACCACGGATCCCAGAGCCGGGGCGGTGGAAAAACTTGCGAATGTGAAAAGCCGGTTGACCTTCGGGTAGGTCATCATTGCCTGTTACGCCTTGCGAGTTTCGCCTCCCACCCCAAAGCATGTCCAACGATTTCCTCAAGGCCCTGATGCTTCGGCTGCCAGCCGAGATCGTGCCGGCAACGATCGTTGCTCGCCACGATCGCCACCGCATCCCCCGGGCGACGACCGCTCATGCGGACCTCGAAGTCGGTTCCGGCGACCTTGCGGACCGCCTCGACAACCTCCAGAACGGAGTACCCCTGCCCGTAGCCGCAATTGGCGATCAGACTGCCGCCGCCGCCGCGCAGGCGCTGCAAGGCCAGGTAATGCGCATTCACGAGATCCCAGACATGTACATAGTCACGCACGCAGGTGCCGTCCCGCGTCGCATAATCCGTGCCGAAGACTTCCATGTAAGGGCGCTTGCCCGTCGCCGTCTCGCAGGCGACCTTGATGAGATGCGTCGCGCCTTTCGTCGACTGGCCCGTGCGCAGCTTCGGGTCGGCGCCCGACACATTGAAATAACGCAGCGCCGTATACCTGAAATCATGGGCGGTCGCGCAATCGCGCAGCATCATCTCCGTCATCAGCTTGGATGTCCCGTAGGGCGATTCGGGCCGCAGCGGGGCTTCTTCCGAGACAGGAAAGGTTTCCGGGCTGCCATAGACGGCAGCCGTCGAGGAGAAGATGAAATTCTTCACGCCACTGCGAATTGCGACCTCGATGAGATCGCGCGACTTGGCGGTGTTGTTGAGATAATACCCCAGCGGATCGGCTACGGATTCGGGTACGATAATTGACCCGGCGAAATGAATGATCGCATCCACCTCATGCTTGCGGATCGTTTCCCTGATCAGATTCTGGTCGGCAATATCGCCAACGACCAAAGTGGCCGCTCCCGCGACAGCCCAGTCGAAGCCTGTGCTGAGACGGTCGAGCACCACCACTTCCTCGCCTTGGTCGAGCAAAGCCCAAACCATGTGGCTGCCGATGTAACCGGCCCCCCCAGTTACCAAGACCGCCATTCAAACCTCTCCAAAACGCAAACGGGCCGAATCTCAAATCCGGCCCGCATTTAGCATCTCGCCCTTAAAATGGCGTTTCAGTGGCAGATTGCCTATTGGCGCGCAACGCCGAGGCTGCGCAGCAGCGTCCAGGCAACAGGCATCAGGCATGCGGCCAGAGCCACCTTGACGAGATCTGCGAGAATGAAGGGCTGCACGCCGAACATCCAGGCCTTGTCGGCGCCGATCAGACCGGCGAGCCAGGCAAAACCGAGAGCCATCAGAGCCGCTTCGGCAACCAGCAAGGCACCGGCAAACTTGATGGGATTGCGGTCGAGACCGCGATCGGCGGCCCAGCCTGCGATCGCCGCCATGGCCACGAAGCCCAGAAGGAAGCCACCCGTCGGGCCCATCATGTAGGCAAGGCCGAGACCCTTTTCAGGCGTGCCCTGGAACACCGGAAGGCCCATGGCCCCTTCGGCGAGATAAAGAAGAAGCGTAGCAACGCCGAGGCGCATGCCGAAGGTCGCGCCGATCAGAAGAACGGCCAGGGTCTGCAGCGAAAGGTCCACAGGGCCGAGCACCACCTTTGTCTTGGCGGAAACAGCCAGAAGAAGCGTCGCGCCGAGGGCGAGGAAGAGCTGGGTTGCGAAGCGCCGGGCGCCCTCTTGTGGAAGCGTCAGCGAAATGAGGGGTCTGGAAGCAATTGCCAGGGACATGGTTTCTCCGTCCTTGCTCATTCATAGAAAGTACCTAGGTTCTCCTATAGGCGGTTCCATGATATGCGGCAACCGAATTGACCGCATCACGCCCTCCTGCCCCCGCTTTTCCGGATCGAGCCATGGCCCTTGAATTCGACACGCAGTTCGCCCCAGCCTATGGCGAGGCGGTGGAGGCAGGGCCGGGGATTTTGCGCCTGACGGTCAACAATCCAAGCCCCTTCACCTTTCACGGAACGAACAGCTATATCGTCGGCGCCTCGTCTCTGGCCGTGATCGACCCGGGGCCCGATGACGATGCTCATCTCGAAGCCCTGCTCAAGGCCATAGACGGGCGCCCTGTCAGCCATATCCTGGTGAGCCATACGCACCGGGATCATTCTCCCCTCGCCGCCCGGCTTGCGGAAATCACCGGAGCGCTCGTTTGTGCGGAAGGGCCGCACCGCCCCGCCCGTCCGTTGCGCATCGGCGAAACCAATCCGCTCGACGCCAGCGCGGATACCGATTTCAAGCCGGAATTGGCGCTAAAAGACAATGCGCTCGTCGAGGGCGATGGCTGGGCGTTGCGCGCCATCCATACGCCGGGGCACGCGGCCAATCACACCGTCTTCGCGCTCGAGGGCAGCGGCATCCTGTTTTCCGCCGATCACGTGATGGCCTGGTCGACCACCATCGTGGCGCCTCCCGACGGCGCCATGGCAGATTATATGCGCTCCCTCGATGCGCTGCTTGCACGCGAAGACCGGCTGCTCCTGCCAGGGCATGGCGGTCCCGTCAGCAAGCCGGCCCCTTTTCTGCGCGGCTTGAAGGCGCACCGCAAAATGCGCGAACGCGCCATCCTGGAACGGGTGACACGCGGCGACCGCACCATCGGCGACATGGTGCGGGCAATCTATCGGGAGACTGACCCTCGGCTGCATGGCGCAGCGGCCCTGTCGGTACTCGCCCATCTCGAAGATCTGGTCAGCCGCGGCGCGGTGACCACGGAAGGCGACCCCGCGATCGACGGGCTTTATTTCCCCGGCTGATACGCCGTGCGTCCTTTCCGAGACCCGGCATTTCATCTTCCCATTCCGCATTCGTGCCGGAATCAGACGCCGGCCAGCGCCGCCATCCGGTCGTCGAGCTCCTGAAGGAAAGAACGGATTCTGGCCGCATTATCCCCCAGATCGTGACGACCGTAGCGGGAAGCTGAGCGCATATCGACGAAAGTCGCTGTCTGGTCATCCTCGATGCGGATCGTCACATCGGAAACAAAGCCCAGGAAAAACGTCTTCGCTGTTCCTTCGATCACAATGCGGTTGCCGGTCGGGATCGCCGTCTTCTCCTGCCGGGGTTGCCAGCCGCGCTCATTCATCATCGCAATCACCGCTTCCGAAACGCTTTCGGCGGCGTGTTCATAGCGCCGGCCCGTCACGCCGGGGTACCTCGCCTTCTGAAGCGCGATGTCCTGGGGCGTGGGCATCGCGATGCGGTTCATCGCGCCACTGCGCTGGCGTTCGGCCAGGATGAATTCCGGCGGGTTTTCAAGATCGGTCGAGATATCGACGAGACGCGGATAATGAACGACGCGCGCCACCGATATGCCGAAGGGGATCGTCACGACAAGCGCCACAAAGATGCCGAAGCCGGCCTCGAACGCACCGCCCACACCATGTTCCCATGATTGCACGAGCGCTATTGCGCCCAGCACAAGCGCCATGACCGCCAAAAGGCACACAAGGCCAAGCAGCCATAGAAACGGGATCGTCTCCACCAGTTCGAAGCGATGCCCGGCCCCTGCGGTGACGAGCAAAACCGCACTGAAGAATGCCGAGCGGCGACACCACGCAGCTGCTGAAGATTGCCTTTGTTCGAGGATGGCCGTCATGACTTCACGTCTGTCTCCGACAGAATGGAACAAAGACCGTCTTAAAGCATTGAATCAGGATTCGGAATCCTTTCGAACGGTATCGGCTGCGCTTTCAAGCCTTTGTGCCGAAGCCTTGCGAAACTGATTCAAGCAGAGAGCCCGGTTCCTTATCCGCCGATAAGTTCGCCACCCTTATCCGTCGATAAGTTCGTCACAATGCGGCCATGCTCGGGGCGACAATGGACGAAAAAGAATTGCGGAGCGTTAAACATGTGAGGTCCGTCATGCAGAAGTCTGTGAGTGAAGCAAGCGGAACACTGTCCATACCACTTGAACTTGTCGAACTCGAACTGGCCCTGAACAATGAAGATTGTCTCGGGCTCGGATTCGAGGGTGCCTTGAACCACGCCCTTGGCCAGGTTGATGGCCAGATTCTTTTTCGCATGCGCCTCGATGGCGTCGATGATTGCGACTGGGTCGCTGCCGTTTCCGTCAGCAGCGATGGCGGGCAAGCACTGGCCCTTGTCGTTCAGCGCAGCGAAGGCGAAAAGCTTGCTGTCGAAAGCATCGAGGCGAGCGAACTCCCCGTGGCGGGCATCGTCAGCGCTTATGCCGGGTTGATGGCCAGCCTGGACCGAACACCCGAAGAAGCCGACATCGAACTCGAAGACAGCGACCTGGCGGACGCGGCGGAAGCCGAACTCGCCATGCCTGCCTGATACTGCCTGCCTGATAACGCAGGACATACGAAAAAGCCGGGCGCAAGGCCCGGCTTTTGTGTTTCAGATGACGATCGCCAAGGGGTTCAGCTTGCGGCAATCGCTGCCTGTGCGGCGGCCAGGCGCGCAATGGGTACGCGGAACGGCGAACACGACACATAATCCAGGCCCACCGTCTCGCAGAAACGGATCGATGCCGGATCGCCGCCATGCTCCCCGCAAATGCCAAGCTTGATATCGGACCGCACCTTGCGCCCCTTTTCGCTGGCAATGCGCACCAGCTCGCCCACGCCATCGACGTCCAGCGAGACGAAGGGGTCCTGCTCGATGATGCCGCGCGCCCGGTAGGCTTCCAGGAACGAGGCCGCGTCATCGCGCGAGATGCCGAAGGTGGTCTGCGTAAGGTCGTTCGTGCCGAAGGAGAAGAACTCCGCGCTGCCGGCGATCTCATCTGCGCGAAGGGCGGCGCGCGGCAGTTCGATCATCGTGCCGACAAGGTAGTCGATCTCGATGCCGCGCTCGCTCATCACTTCCTTTGCCACGGCGTCGATACGCGCCTTCACGAAATTCAGCTCGGTCAGCATGCCGACGAGCGGTACCATGACTTCGGGCACGACCGGCGCACCGCTCTTGGCTGCCGCTTCGGCGGCCGCCTCGAAAATGGCGCGCGCCTGCATTTCGGCAATCTCCGGATAGGAGACGGCCAGCCGGCATCCGCGATGCCCCAGCATTGGGTTGAACTCATGCAGGGCTTCGGTGCGCTGGCGCAGCTTATCGGCAGAAACGCCCATGGCGCCGGCCACTTCAGCGATCTCTTCCTCCGTCTTCGGCAGGAATTCGTGCAGCGGCGGATCGAGAAGCCGGATGGTGACAGGCAGCCCCGCCATCACCTCGAAGATTTCCACGAAATCGGAGCGCTGCATCGGCAGAAGCTTGGAAAGCGCGGTGCGGCGGTCGGCTTCCGTGTCGGCGAGGATCATTTCGCGCATCGCCAGGATGCGCCCGTCATCGAAGAACATGTGCTCGGTGCGGCACAGTCCGATGCCCTCGGCTCCGAAGGAGCGCGCGGTGCGTGCGTCGGAAGGCGTTTCGGCATTGGCGCGCACCTTCATGCGCCGCGCCGTATCGGCCCAACTCATGATGGTCGAGAAATCGCCAGAAAGCTCCGGCTGCAACATGGGAACGGCGCCCTTGAGCACCTGACCCGAAGCGCCGTCGATGGTGATGATGTCACCAGCCTTGAAGCTCTGCCCCATGGCGGTGAGCGTGCCGGCCTTGTGGTCGACGCGCAGCGAGCCCGCGCCGGATACGCAGGGTTTTCCCATGCCGCGCGCCACGACGGCCGCATGGCTGGTCATGCCACCGCGGGTCGTGAGAATGCCCTCGGCGGCATGCATGCCATGAATATCTTCCGGGCTTGTCTCCACGCGCACCAGAATCACCTTGCGCCCTTCCGAACGCGCCTCTTCGGCGGCTTCGGACGAAAACACGATTTCGCCGGTGGCTGCTCCCGGCGATGCGGGAAGGCCGATGCCGATCACATCGCGCGGTGCCTTGGGGTCTATGGTGGGATGCAGAAGCTGATCGAGCGAGGCCGCGTCGATGCGGACAACGGCTTCCTCCTGGGTGATCAGCCCCTCATTGGCCATGTCGACCGCGACCTTCAGCGCGGCCTTGGCTGTGCGCTTGCCCGAACGGGTCTGAAGCATCCAGAGCTTGCCGCGCTCGATGGTGAACTCTAGGTCCTGCATGTCACGGTAGTGCTTCTCGAGCTTTCCGGCGATGTCAATGAAGGCCGCGAAGGCCTCCGGCATCAGTTTCTCGAGCGACGGCTTGTCGGAACCGGCTTCGAGCCGGGCGGTCTCGGTGATGTTTTGCGGCGTGCGAATGCCCGCCACCACGTCCTCGCCCTGCGCATTGACGAGAAATTCGCCGTAAAGCGCCTTTTCGCCGGTCGAGGGGTTGCGGGTGAAGGCGACGCCGGTCGCTGAATCCTCGCCGCGATTGCCGAACACCATGGCCTGAACGTTGACGGCCGTGCCCCAGCTTTCGGGAATGTCATGCAGCTTTCGATAGGTGATCGCGCGCGGGTTCATCCAGGAGGCAAACACCGCGCCGATAGCGCCCCAGAGCTGTTCATTCGGATCCTGCGGGAAAGGCCCGTCCAGTTCGCCCTCGATGCCGCGCTTGTAGAGCGCGATGACATTCTGCCAGTCTTCAGCGGTAAATTCGGTATCGACCTCGTAGCCGAGGCGCTCCTTTTCCTCTTCCAGAATCTCCTCGAACAGGTCGTGATCGAGGCCGAGCACGACGTTGGAGTACATCTGGATGAAGCGGCGGTAGCTGTCATAGGCAAAGCGGGCATCGCCGGTTTCGGCGGCAACGGCTTCGACAGTGCTGTCGTTCAGGCCCAGATTGAGAACCGTGTCCATCATGCCCGGCATCGAGGCGCGGGCGCCGGAGCGCACGGAAACAAGCAGTGGCTGCTCAGGATCGCCGAAACGGCGGCCGGCAATGCGGCCTACTTCCTGTAATGCGGTCTCGACCTGCGCCTTCAGCTCATCCGGATAGGAGCGGCCGTTGGCATAATAATGGGCGCACAGTTCGGTCGTGATCGTAAAACCGGGCGGCACAGGCAGCCCAAGGCTACACATCTCCGCCAGATTGGCGCCTTTGCCACCGAGCAGATTCTTGTCGCCTGCGCGACCCTCGGCACGTCCATCGCCAAACACATAGACCCATTTGGTCATGCTGCGCTCCCCTTCCGGTCAACAGGCCGGCGCTCAACTGATTTTCCGCCGGCACGCGGGGCAGCGTTAAGGACCCGAAGCGTTCAAAGCAAGACCATAGGCGCCTGCATCCGCGCCTTTATCGATTGAAGAGAAACAATTTATTGCGTCTTGCCCCACCGGGCGGAGTTGAGCCTCCGCCCGGAACGCTTCGCTCAGGCCCCGGCGGCGATGACAACCGGCCGCAAACGCACGCCGACGAGGATCATCACCGTCGCGAAGATCATCACGAGCGAGCTCGCCCCGAAAACGCCCGTCGCACCGCTCGCATCGAAGATCAGACCGCCGATTGCCGCACCGAGCGCAATGGCGAGCTGGATCGCCGCCACCAGAAGACCGCCGGCGCTTTCCGCCTGATCCGGCACGGCGCGCGTCAGCCAGGTGGACCAGGCCACCGGCACGGCGCCGAAGGCAAGGCCCCAAATGCCGACCAGTACGGTGCCGGCAAGCGGGAGGTGCCCGAACGAAACCAGGCCGAACCCGAGAACCGCCATCACCAGAGGCATTGCCGTCAAGGTAAGCCGCAGGCTTCGTTCCAGAAGAACGCCGGCGAAGAGCGTGCCCACGAAATTGGCCAGACCGAAGCCAAGCAGGATACCCGAGACAGCTTCAATGCCCACGCCCGTCACCGTTTCAAGAAAGGGGCGAATATAGGTGAAGAAGGCAAAATGGCCCGCAAAGACCAGCATGGCGGCAAACATGCCAAGCCCTATCCCCGGACGCAGGAGAACATCAACCAGCGTGCGCATCGTGGTAAGCCCCGTCGGCGCCAACCGGGGCAGCGTCGCGAACTGGACCACGAAGGAAAGAATGCCAAGCGCAGCCGACAGCATGAAAACGCTGCGCCAGCCCAGGATTTCACCCAGGTAGCTTCCGATTGGCGCAGCAACAATGGTGGCTGCCGAAACCCCGCTGAAGATGATCGACAATGCGCGCGGTATGAAGGCTTCCGGGACAAGCCGCATCGTCACGGCGGTGGACATGGCCCAGAAACCACCCAATGCGACACCCAAAAGCACACGCCCCAGGAGCAGGAAGCCAAGGTTGGGCGCGAGCGCCACGACGATGCCCGACGCCACGAGAAGCATGGAGAAGAAAAGCAGGACCACGCGGCGGTCCAGATTGCGCGTTGCAGCCGAAATCACGAGGCTCGTGGCCAGCGCGACAACCGCCGTCGCCGTGACGGCCTGGCCGGCCATGCCTTCCGTGATGCCGAGTTCGGCGGCCATGGGCGTGAGCAGGCTTGCCGGCAGGAATTCCGCGGTCACAAGACCGAATACGCCGAGCGCCATGGAAACCACGGCTCCCCAGGCAGGCCGGGTGCGTTCGGGCTGCGACTGCGCCCAATGCAGCGACTGATCCATGCGTCTATCCTTTCATGGAGACTGTTTTGCAGTGCAGCACAGATAGAATGGACAAGCCGGACGGACCATGCCATATAATCCTGAATGCTTGATCAAAAGTCCGAAAATCACTCCTTGCCGCAACGCCCCGCCACCGACATGGTGAGCGAACTTCTGATGGGCATGCGTCTGTTCGGCATAGAATATCGCCGAATCCAGATGACACCCCCTTTCGGGCTGCATTTCGGAACGGAGAAAAGCCGCGCCCACTTCCATTTTGTCGGACGCGGTCCTGTCTATTTGCGGGCCCCCGATGGGATGGTGCACCGGATGAACACAGGAGATGCCGTGCTCCTGCCCCGTGGCGGCGAACATGATCTCGTGTCCAGCCCAGACCTTCCCGCACGCTGCGTGAACACCTTCACAGCGGTTCCCGTCTGCGGAAACATCGCCAATATAGAGGCTTGCGCCGATCGAGGGGAGCAGGCACCCCAGACACTCATCTTTTGCGGCCGGATGGAATTCGACCTTGGCACCATGCACCCGCTGATAAGCCTGATGCCTGAGACCATGCTTGTGGCAACATTGCTCGACCGCTATCCCGAAATCCTGCCGCTGCTTGAAGCCATGCAACGGGAAACCTGCGAAGATCGCGCGGGTTATGCCGGCATTCTCGCCCGTCTTGCCGATGTGGTTTCGGCCTTCATCGTGCGCGCCTGGGTCGAGTGCGGCTGCGGGGACGCTTCGGGCTGGGTGGCGGCGTTGCGCGACCCACGGCTCGGGCGCGTCATCGCCGCCCTGCATCGCGATCCCGGCCGCAGCTGGACCCTGGCGGAACTCGCCGCCGAGATGGGCAGTTCCCGCTCCGTTTTTGCCGAACGCTTTCACACGGTGACCGGAATGACCCCGGTGCGCTATCTCACAGAACTGCGTATGCGGCTTGCCGCACAGTGGATCGGACGCGACCGCATGCCCATCGAGACCGCGGCGCAAAACCTTGGATATGGATCCCAAGCCGCCTTCAGCCGTGCCTTCAAGCGCGTGCACGGGCATCCGCCAGGCGCGGCCCGCAGCCCCTCCCCAAGCGAAACGAATTTCGGCGGCTGACTTCGGTTATCACTTGCGCATTGTATATAATGTGATAGGAACAAATCAGGAACAATGGAGGCCCGCATGCGTCAAACCGGCAAGCTCGACTACCTTGAGATGCCAGCAGGAAACGGCAGTCTCGATAGTGTGAAATCGTTTTATGCCCGTGCCTTCTCCTGGTCCTTCACCGACTACGGACCGGGCTACAGCGCTTTCAGCGAAGGGGTCGACGGCGGTTTCGACGGCAATCCCGGCTCTTCTACCAAACCGCTTCCCGTGCTCTATTCGGATGCTCTGGAGGATACGTTGAAGGCAGTCGAGGAAGCGGGCGGAACTATCGTTCGCCCGATTTTCCCGTTTCCCGGTGGTCGTCGCTTCCACTTTACGGATCCGGCAGGCAACGAACTTGCGGTATGGAGCGAGACATGACCTGCTTCATATCCCTCCCGAGAACGGCAGCGCTGGAACGCGAGGAGATGCTAGCTTGCCTCGCGCAGGCGCTCGGCGGTTTGCAGATCGACCGAAACGAGCTGGCTGACGCCCTGCTCGGCCATGGTGACGCCGAACAGACGGTTCATCCTGGCCATGGTGATCGGATTGTGAGTGATCACCACGAAACGGGTTTCCGTTGAGGCGGCCATCTCATCCATGAGATTGCAAAAACGCTCGACATTGTGATCGTCGAGCGGGGCGTCCACCTCGTCCAGCACGCAAATGGGCGCGGGATTGGTGAGAAAGACGGCGAAGATCAGGGCCATGGCCGTCAACGCCTGCTCACCGCCTGAAAGCAGCGTCATGGTCTGGGGCCGCTTTCCCGGCGGGCGCGCAAGGATTTCGAGCCCGGCTTCGAGCGGGTCGTCGGATTCGATCAGTTGCAGTTCCGCGGTACCCCCACCGAACAGATGGGTGAACAGCCTCTGGAACTGCTCGTTGACGACATCGAAAGCTGTCAGAAGCCGTTCGCGACCTTCCTTGTTGAGGTTCTGGATCGCGACCCGCAATTTGCGTATCGCCTCGATTATATCCTCGCGCTCGGAAACGATCGTCTCATGGCGCTCCATGAGTTCGGACTGTTCTTCCTCGGCGCGCAGATTGACGGCGCCCAGACGCTCGCGCTCCATCTTGTAGCGCTCGAGCCGTCGTTCGACATCATCGATCTCGGGCAAGGGTGCGTCCGGCTCCAGTTCGGCCAGCGCCAGCACGCGATGCGGCGGCACATTCAACACTTCCTGGATGCGCGCTTCCGCTTCCTTGCGCCGTTCCTCCGCAGCGGTCACCCGCTCTTCGGCCCGCGCGCGGCTTTCGCGCGCGGAGGACAGGCTCTGGATCGCTTCGGTTGCCTTGCGGTCAAGGGCCGCCTGGCGTGTCTCGGCTTCCTGAAGGCGGTCCGCCGCCGCCTTACGCACGGCCTCCGCCTGCGCGATCTGCGACAAGAGCGAGCGCCCACGGGCCTCGATCTCCTCCGGTGCATCCGCCAGATCTTCCAGCTCGCGCGTGGTTTCCTCGCGGCGATCCGCCAGAGCAGCCGTATGCCGGTCGGCATTCTCGACCCGTGATTGCCAGCTTCGGCGCTCGGCAAGGATCGTTTCGAGCCGCCGCCGACGCGCCTCGCTCTCGCGCCGCAATCCCTCATGGGCGGCTCGCGCTTCGGCAGCCACCGCGCGGTGACCGGAAACCTCGTTCGCCGCGCGGTCGAGATTGTCCTGCAAATAGCTCAGGTCCGGCGCTTCCTCCAGCGCCGCCTCCGCAGCCTCCAGAGCGGCGGCGGCTTCCTCATAGTCCTCGGCCACACGGGCACGGGCTTCTTCAAGTGCGGTACGACGGCTCGTGAGCTCGCCGGCCGCGCGCTCGGCATTCGCCAGTTCCTCGCGAGCCCGCCCAAGCGCCGCCTGCGCCACGCGCATGTCCTCGCGCGCCCGACGCTCAGCCTCCACGGCGTTACGCACGGCAGCCTCGGTGTCGGCAAGGGCGGATTCGGCCGCGCGCAGCCGCGCCGTCGCCTCGATCACATCATTGTCGAGTTCTGAAAGGCGGTTCTTCTGCGCCAGCCGTTGCGCGGCAGCCGTAGGAGCGTCAGCGCTTGCGCGATAGCCATCCCAGCGCCACAGCGCTCCATCGCGCGAAACGAGCCTCTGGCCGGGCTTCAACAGCTTCTGCAAGCTTGCCCCATCCTCCGCCCCGACAAGCCCGATCTGCGCCAACCGGCGCTCAAGCTGGCGCGGTGCCTTGACCACACTGGCAAGGGAACGGATGCCCGACGGCAGGGCCGGATCGTCGCCCGAAACCTCCATCGGGCCCCAATAGGCGGGGGCCGCGCTGTCGAGCGGCACGTCCAGATCCTCGCCCAATGCCGCACCCAGAGCCGTCTCGAAGCCGCGCTCCACGCGCAACTGCTCCACAACGGGCGGGTAGGCTTCGCTGCCGCCCGCGCTCAATATCTTGCGCAGGGTCTGTGCTTCGGTCTCGATGCGGCCCAGTTCCTCGCGGGCGGCCTGCAAGGGCGGACGAGCGGCGATTTCGGCCTCGCGGGCGGCTGCCACACGCTCCTCGCTCGCCGCATGCTCACCCTCGGTCAGTTCAAGGCGTGCTGCTGCATGCTCCATCAATTCCTGCTTTTCAGCGGGATCGGGCAGAGCGGAAATGCGCTGGGCAATTTCGCCCAGTTCGCCATCAACACCTGCAAGCTGGCGTGCAAGACGGTCGCGGCGATCCGCCTGCTCACGAATGGCGCGCTCGGCCTGATTGCGCGCGGCCATGGCTTCGGCCTTATCCGCCGTCAGGCGCGCAAGCATTTCCTCCGCTTCGGCCAGAACCTGCGCTGCATCCTCGAACGCGGCGCGCAGTTCCGCCTCATGATCGCCGGCGCCCTCCTCGGCCTCTCTCAGCGTCTCTTCCTCTTCGGCAAGACGTGCCAATGCCTCGGCATTGTCGCGCACCATCTGCTCTTCACGCACAATGTCCGCATTCAGCTGGTCGATGCGTTTTTTGAGCTCGTCGGTGCGGGCGCGGACGCGCTTTGCCTCCTCCTCGATCTGCGTACGGGCGATGGTCAGGCGCTGCAAGGCGGCGGCAGCGGCCGCTTCAGCCTCTCGCAATTCCGGCAATTTGTGTGCGCCGATCGCCTGTTCCTTGGCGGCTTCCATCTGGCCGCTGGCGCTGTCGCCCACGGCGGCGGTCGCCTGCGAAAGCATCGACTGAGCTTCCGCTTCCTGCGCCTTGGCGGAAGACCAGCGCAGATGCAGAAGGATGGCCTCCGCCTTGCGGACTTCCGCCGAAAGGTTCTTGAAACGAGACGCCTGGCGCGCCTGGCGCTTCAGATTCTCGATCTGGGTGGCAAGCTCTCCCACCACATCGTCAAGCCGCTCGAGATTCTGTTCCGCCGCGCGAAGGCGCAATTCCGCCTCGTGACGGCGCGTGTGAAGCCCGGAAATGCCGGCCGCCTCTTCCAAAAGGGCGCGACGGGCCTGCGGCTTGGCCTGGATCAGTTCCCCGATGCGTCCCTGTCCCACCATCGAGGGTGAACGGGCACCGGTTGACTGATCGGCAAAGAGGAGTTGCACATCGCGGGCGCGCGCCTCCTTGCCATTAATGCGGTAAACGGATCCCGCCTCCCGTTCGATGCGACGCGAGACCTGCAATTCATCGGCATCGTTGAAGGCGGCAGGCGCGCTGCGGTCGCTGTTGTCGAGAAACAGCGCCACTTCCGCCGTGTTACGGGCGGGCCTGGTGCCGGAGCCCGAGAAGATCACGTCGTCCATGCCGGATGCGCGCATGTTCTTGTATGAGCTTTCGCCCATCACCCAGCGCAATGCCTCGACCAGGTTCGACTTGCCGCAACCATTGGGCCCGACCACTCCAGTCAGGCCACCCTCGATGATGAACTCGCTCGGTTCGACGAAGGACTTGAAACCCAGAAGGCGCAGCTTGGTGAACTTCATGCGCTGCGCCCTTCAAAGCAGGCGGTCGCGGCGAAACGCGCATGCCGAAAAGGCCGGCAAACCTGTTGCCAGCTAATGCATGCCGTCGATGATCGCCGACATTTCCTCAATCGACATGGCTCCCGAGTGCTTCACCCCATTGATGAAGAACGTTGGCGCAGCCGTGATGCCGTACTGCTCCAAACCCCTATCGCGCATCATCCTGACATCAGCCAGAAGTTTGCGGTCCGTCAAGCAAGCGGCGAAGCTCTCCTGTGAAAAACCCGCAATTCTGGCGATTCTAAGCAGCGCACCGGCCCCATCACGGACAAACGCCCAATCGGACTGCTTCCTGTAAAGCAAATCACTGAGAGCGAAATAGTTATCGCCCGAGCAATAGGCAAGCATGAGGCCGGCCTCCGCACGCGGATCACTGGGCAGGCCCCGCATGATATAGCGCACCCGGCCCGTATCCACATAACGCCGCTTCACCTCAGGCAGGGTCTGCGTGTGATAGCTCGCGCAATGATGACAGGTCATCGAGGCATACTCGATGATGGTCACCGGCGCGTCCGGCTCGCCAATCACCTTTTCGGCAAGCGGCCCCGGCTCAAGAAGGTTCATCCCCTGCGCCATGCCTTCAGGCACGCCAGTTCCCGCGTAGGCCAACAATATCAGGAGCAACAGGCGGAGCCTCAAGCCCCTCCCCGGTCGCTGCGCAATCTGCAGCATCTTAAAATCCTAAAACAAGCAAGCTGAAACAAACAAACAAACAAAAGCCGACCGGAAAAACCGGTCGGCTTAGGCGCATAAATGCGAAAAATGGTCAGATCATGCCGTCAATGATGGCCGACATCTGATCGATGGACATGGCGCCCGAATATTTCTTGCCATTGATGAAGAATGTCGGCGTGGCATCGACGCCGAACTCATTCGCCGCGCGCTCGCGCACCGAACGGATATCGGTCAGAAGCTTCTGGTCGGTGAGACAGGCTTCGAAGCTCTGCTGCGAGAAACCGGCAAGCTTGGCGATCTTGAGGAGTGCTGCCTGTGCATCCTGAACCGGCGCCCAGTTGTTCTGCTGCTTGAACAGAACATCGACCATGGCAAAATAATTGTCCTTGGAACAGCGAGCCAGCATGAACCCCGCCTCGGCACGCGGGTCGAAGGGGAATTCGCGCATGATCAGGCGCACCTTGCCGGTATCGATGTATTTTTCCTTCAGCGCCGGATAGGTGTTCACGTGGAAATTGGCGCAATGTCCGCAGGTCATCGAGGCGTATTCCACAATGGTCACCGGCGCGTCGGCGCTGCCTTCCACCATATCTTCCAGCGCGCCCATTTCCATGAGCTTGTTCACGTCCACGGAACCGGTCGACGAGGGAAGATCCACTGCAGCGGTGGTCACAGGATCGGTTCCGGCATCGCCCGCGTTTGCGACGCTGTCATCGTCGCTGCAGGCGGCAAGGCCGAAACCGAGCGCCGGCAAGGCTGCCATGGAAAGGAGGAGACGACGGCGCTGGATCAGTGCGGACATGTGGGTTTCACCTGTTTGCGTTCGAAAACTGTTTTATGAATCGCCAGAAAGCCGGCATTTCGGGCGAATTTGGGTCAAGTACCGGCATTTCGGAAGCAACAGCTTTATCACGTTTTGGTGATCACGCTCTATTTACGGGCGCAAAAAACACTTGCGCCGAGATCGCGGAGCGAATTGCGCAATCCTTCATCCTTGATGCTATCGATCAGGCGGGAAAGCCGTTCATTCTCCCCGCCCGTCAACGCGCGCCGTGGCGGCGCCTTGCGTTTCTGCGCCTGAGCCACAGGCTTTTGCACGATACGGATCCGCCCCACGGCGGCAAACCCCAGAAACGCATTGACGCGGCCGATCACCTCCCCCGTCTCATGCTGAAGGCGAAGGGCGGAAGCCCCCTCGCAGGCAATCACCAGCGTAGCGGGTTCGAACGGATCGTCCTCATGCATGCGACGCGGCCAGGCCAGCTTTTCGGGCCGCGTGCTTCCTGCAAGGCGGTTGCCCACGATCTCGGACCAGCTCTGCACCAGTTCCACCGAAATGCCCGCACGCTTGCGCATCACCGGATCGAGAATACCGGTGACAAGGTCGCTCACCGCGACGGGATTGCTCCTGTGTTCGTTCCCTGCCATGAAGGACCAAGACCTGACTTCAACCATGAAAGACTTCGCGCCATTATGGCACGTCAATCCGCGCCGGTCATCGACGCTCATGCGTCTTTCGACGATTTCTCCATGCTGCTGCTCGAATGGTACGACAGGCACCACCGGCACCTTCCATGGCGCACTCCGCCCGCCGACACCCGGGTCGGGGTCCTGCCCGATCCCTATCGCGTCTGGCTGTCCGAAGTCATGTTGCAGCAGACGACGGTCAGCGCGGTGAAAAGCTATTACGAAGCCTTTCTCGCCACATGGCCGACCGTCGAGGCTTTGGCGGATGCGGAAACCGAAGCGGTAATGCGCGCCTGGGCGGGCCTCGGCTATTATTCGCGCGCCCGCAACCTGAAGAAATGCGCAGAAACCGTCGCGACGGAACACGAGGGACGGTTTCCCGATACGGAGCAGGGTCTGAAGGCGTTGCCGGGCATCGGCGACTATACGGCCGCCGCCATAACCGCTATCGCCTTCAACCGTCCCGCGGTCGTGGTCGACGGCAATGTGGAGCGCGTGGTAACGCGGCTTCTGGCCATGGAAACCCCGCTTCCCGATGCCAAGCCGCTCATTCGCGCATTCGTGGCCGATGTTCTGCCGGCCGACCGTCCCGGCGACTTCGCGCAGGCGATGATGGATCTGGGTGCCACAATCTGCACCCCGCGCAATCCAGCCTGCGCCCTCTGTCCTGTTTCCACGGACTGTCTGGCCCGCCAAATCGGGTCAGCGGAGCGCTTTCCACGCAAGGCTCCCAAGGTCGAAAAGCCTTTGCGGCGCGGCGCGGCCTTTGTGGCCAGACGAAGCGATGGCGCGGTTTTTCTGCGCAAGCGCCCGCCAGAGGGGCTTCTGGGCGGCATGACGGAGATGCCGACCACGGGCTGGAGCGCCCGCCAGGACGGGAAAACGGATGCCTCCGCGGCGCCCTTCCCGGCCGATTGGCGGGCCTGCGGCACGATCCGCCATGTCTTTACTCATTTCACGCTGGAGCTCAGCGTTTATCGCGCCGAGATTCAGGGGCTTGGGCAGGGTTTCGGAAAAACTTCCGGGCAATCGCCCGAGGGCTGGTGGTCGCCGCCGGAGGAACTGCCGGGCGAAGCCCTGCCAACCGTCATCAAAAAGGCAATTGAAGCTGCCATACCGGGCGCTACGAGAAAACGTCAAGGGGACCGCAAGCCATCATGAGCGAAATCCGCCACATCGTATTCGACATCGGCAAGGTGCTCTTGCATTACGATCCGGAGATTCCCTACCGCCGTCTCATTCCCGATGACGCGGAACGGCGCTGGTTTCTCGAAAATGTCTGTACCGGCGACTGGAATGTGGAACAGGATCGCGGGCGCAGCTGGCAGGACGCCGAGGCGCTGCTGATCGATGAACACCCCACCCTGGAGCCTCATATCCGGGCGTTCCGAAGCAACTGGCACGAGATGGTGCCACATGCCTATGAGGATTCTCTGTCCATTTTCGAAGGGCTGATCGACAGCGGCCACGATGTGACCATGCTGACGAATTTCGCCGCCGATACCTTTGCAGAAGCACGGGAGCGCTACCCGTTCCTGAAACGTCCGCGTGGCGTCACCGTTTCCGGCGAAGTGGGCTTCATCAAGCCCGACCGCGCCATATACGATACGCATGCCAGTGTTTTCGGCCTCACGCCGCAGGCGACCCTCTTCATCGACGACAGCGAGAAGAACGTCGCCGGCGCCCGGACTGCCGGCTGGCAGGCAGTTCATTTCACCAATGCAAAAAAGCTGCGCAGCGATCTGCGCAGCTTTGGCATAGAAGCTTGAGTTTGCCGCTGTCCGTTCACCGACTTCGTCCATGCAGAACATAGTCGCGTTTGCCAGATAGACAGGATTACCGATCCATACGCCCAATTACTGAAAGCAATGGGCAATTTAACAGGTCTCACCTTGGCCAATGACCGTGATAATCTTCTCCCGCAAGATGAAATCCTGGCTCACTTCGCATCCAAAACCAGTCAATCTCCAGAGAAAAAACCAATCCGCCAAAATATATTTCCCTCTCAACGTAAGACCTTGAAACGAACTCAAAACCCGTATTGTAGAGTCCTATAAAAGTTTCATCATTTATTATATTTTTAGGAACACCTTGTATCCTGAAATTAAATATCTCTTCATTTCCGCAAATTCTCTGACATAATTTATCTGGTTTTTTAATTGATTCATAATTGAATCTTTTTGCAAATTCTTCTTTTATAAATCTGCTGCAAAATATATCTATCTTATCAGAAGATACCTTCATTATTTGTCTCTCTGAATATAAATCACCCGCCATTTGACGAGTGATTTATATTCTTACCGTGAGAGCTTGTTGTATTTTAGGCAGCAGCCACCTGCATGTTCAGGCGGGCGATGCGGCGCAGTTCGTCAATTGGCTTAAGGCTGCCCGCTTCCTCGAAATGCCAGAAGGTCCAGCCGTTGCAGGCTTCCAGTCCCTGAACGCGCGCACCGACGCGATGGATGGATCCGGCATCGTCCCCAATGGCGATTGTGCCGTCGGCGCGCACATTCGCGGTCCAGCGGCGCTTGGAATCGCACAGAAGCGTGCCGGGCTTCATCAATCCGGCTTCGATCAGGCTGCCGAAGGCCACGCGCGGCTCGGCGCGCTTTCCCTGAACCTGCGCCAGATCGAGATTGTCCAACGGTTCGACACCGGCAATGCGTTGCGAGGCGGCTTCGATATAGCTGTCTTCACGCTCGATGCCGACGAAATGCCGGCCAAGGCGCTTGGCCACGGCGCCCGTGGTGCCGGAGCCGAAGAACGGGTCGAGCACCACATCGCCCGGTCTGGTCGATGCCATGATGATGCGGGCAAGCAGGGCTTCAGGCTTTTGCGTCGGGTGCAGCTTGTCGCCCTCCTCCGTCTTCAGCCGTTCCTTGCCCGTGCAGATCGGAAACAGCCAGTCGGAGCGCATCTGCAAATCGTCATTGGCCGCCTTCATCGCTTCGTAGTTGAAGGTGTAGCCTTTGGAAGACTTGTCGCGGGAGGCCCAGATCATCGTCTCATGCGCGTTCTGGAAACGGCGGCCGCGGAAATTCGGCATCGGGTTGGACTTGCGCCACACGATATCGTTCAGGAACCAGTAGCCCAGATCCTGCATCACCGTACCGACCCGGAAGATGTTGTGGTAGGAGCCGATCACCCAGATCGTGCCGTTCGGCTTCAGGACGCGGCGGGCAGCCAGCATCCAGGCGCGGGTGAAGGCATCATAGGCGGCGAAGCTCTCGAAATGGTCCCATTCGTCATCGACCGCATCGACGCGCGACTGGTCGGGGCGGTGCAATGTGCCCTCTAGCTGAAGGTTATAGGGCGGATCGGCGAAGATCACATCGACGGACTGATCGGGCAGTCGATTGAGGGCCGCAACGCAATCCCCCTTGATGATCGTGTCCAGCCATTCGGCCTTCGCGGACTGCGGTACAAGCTCACTAATACGACGCACGGCGGACATATATTGCTCTCTCACTCGAACTGTTAACTCACCGTTATGGTTACCGAACTTGGTAAACATTCCGTAATTCACGATGTCGAATTGCGGGTGTCGTGAAGCTGTGCAACTCTTCCCCTACGTCAGGCTCGGTATTTTTCGGAGATTTCTCATGATCGCCTTGCGCATTTTCGCGTTTTTGGCCGCTCTTTTGGCTGTTTCGCCGGCTCTTGGTGCCGGAAAGACAATCATCGTTCTCGATGCATCAGGTTCCATGTGGGGACAGATCGACGGCACGACGAAGATCGAAATCGCCCGCGAAACGCTGAAAAAGGTGCTTGGCACCATTCCCGAAGATACGGAGCTCGGCCTCGTCGCCTATGGCCACCGCGAAAAAGGTTCCTGCTCCGATATCGAGACGGCGGTTCCTCCCGGCAAGGGCACAGCCGGCGCCATCACCGCCTTCGCCGACAAAATCAATCCCAAGGGCAAAACACCGCTTACCGAAGCGGTGCGCCGGGCGGCGGAAGAACTGCGGATCGAAGAGAATGAGGCGACCGTCATTTTGGTCACGGACGGACTTGAGACCTGCGAGGCCGATCCATGCGCTCTCGGCAGGGAGCTCGAAGCCACAGGCGTGAATTTCACGGCCCATGTTGTGGGTTTCGGCCTTTCGGATGAAGAAGGTCGACAGGTGGCCTGCCTGGCCGAAAACACGGGTGGGCTTTATCTGAAAGCAGACGACGCCGGACAGCTGGCCGAAGCGCTCGAGGCAACGGTTGCCAAGGCACCCGAACCCGAGCCGGAGCCCAAACCCGCCACCGTAGAGTTCAATTTCAGGGGTATCCTGCGTCTCGCCGAAGGCGGTCCCGACATGGAACAGGACGGGTCGGCGCGCTGGGACCTGATCGCGGTCGATGCGAATGGCGCAAAGGCGGATCGCGGAACGACCGGGGGCTATGGCGGTATCTTTCAGGACACTGCGCCTGCCGGCAAATATGCGGTTACCGTCAAGCTCGGCAACATCGAAAAGGAATTTCCCGTCGAGCTTTTCGAAGACCGGCAGACCGAGCTGGTCGCGGTGATGAACGCCGGTTTCTTGCGCGTCACCCCCAAGCGCACGCCGGATGGCGAAGCCGACGACAGCGCACGTGTCGACATGGCCTTCAGCGGCGGCAGCGATGGCGGCTACGGTCCGACCGAAGCCTATGTCGCGGCCGGCGAGGTTACCGTGACAGGCAAGATCGACAAGGCCACCGCCCAGGAGCTGGTGCAGGTCAAGGCCGGTGAAACCGTCGAGATCGATCTCGTGATCGCATCCGGCTTCGTGGTTCCTGCCGCAGTCTATGCAGAGGGTGGCCCTGACGTGGAAGACGACGGCATACGCTTCGAGGTCCGTGCGCTGAAGGCCGATATCAAGGGCAACCGGGAAACGCTCGCCGGTCAATATGGAAGCAGCGGCGGAATGGACGTTCCGCCCGGCGACTATGTGCTTCATGCCCGTCTCGGTGAGGCGGAGGCCGAAGCGCCCATTACCGTGAAGGCCGGGGAACGCACGGAAGCGACCGTTAACATCAATGCCGGTGTGCTTGCCATCTCTGCTCCCGGCGCGCGCAGGATCGATATCTATTCCGTCAAGAAGGATATTCAGGGCAATCAGAAGGGCTTTGGCGGCGCCTATGACGAAACCATGCAGGAAACCCTGCCGCCCGGCGAATATGAGGTCCGCGCCCTCTATGAAGGGGACAAGAGCGACAAGAGCCAGAACGCCACGGTAACCGCCGGTGAACGCGCGGAAGTGACAGTGGAATAGAGGGAAACAGACCGCGGCCAGGCCGTTTTAAGGCGGCGGCGGTTGCTTTTCACCACGGCTTCGGGTCTATGCCCCGGAGCCGTTTCCATTCTTGAACTGTCAGGTCCCGCCCATGTCTGCTCCCGATCTCGTCATTTTCGATTGCGATGGCGTTCTCGTCGATTCCGAAATCATCGCCGCACGCGTCGAGGCCCGCCTTCTCACGCAGGCCGGTTTCGAGATTACGCCTGAGGAAATCGCCAGCCGCTATGCCGGCCTCACCTTCAAGGACATCATGCTGGCCATCGAGAAAGAGGCCGACATGCCGTTTCAGGCATCCCTGATCGACCTTGCCGAGACGGAAGTCGACAAGCGCCTGCGCAACGAGGTGCGTGCCATAGACGGGGCGCGCGATGCGGCGGCGGGCGTCGAAGGCAAGAAATGCATCTGCTCCAATTCCACCCGCGAGCGCATCGAGGCAATGCTGAAGCGCAACGCCATGCTGCCGCTGTTTCAGGGGCACATCTATTCATCCCTCGAAACGCCGACGAAACAGCCAAAACCCGCGCCGGATGTTTTCCTTTATGCGGCCGAGATCATGCAGGCAGAGCCCGAGCGGACATTCGTGATCGAGGACTCCATCCATGGCATCGCCGGTGCGAAGGCAGCCGGCATGCGTGTCATCGGCTTTGCAGGCGCATCGCATATCCAGCCCGGCCATGCGGAACTCTTGATGGATGCCGGCGCCGAAACGGTTATCAACCGCTTTCAGGACCTTGCGGGCATCATGGCAGCGCTCTCCGAGTGGGGCGGCGACATCTAGGCCGGTCCCTTTTTATGGGCACGTGGTTTCGCGACCACACGATACTCAGAAAAAACGCGCCTCAGCAGGCGCGTTTTTTATTGTCCGCAAAAAAGCGATCAGCGACCGCGAGCCGGTCCCTCGTCGAACCCGACAAAGACCTGCAGGCTGCGATCTGCCGCGCCAGGCACCATGATGTTGGGATCGTTGAAGATGAACTGGGTGGCACCTGCGGTATCTGCGATTGCCACACTGTGCTGGAACAGTTTCGAATAGACCACATCATCGCCCCGCAATACGGCGACGCGGATCGGCATGGTGATGTTTCCCGTGCTGCCCGCAGGCCCCGGCACGACACGGCCGGCGACTGCCACATTCATGGAGAAGGACCCGTCGGCATACTGGCAGCTGCGCGTGGTATCCGTGATGGACGCCTGATAGATCACCTTGGACGGATCGTCCTGAGCGCCCTTCTGGTATGTTCGAAAGAAGGTCGTCCCATCGCGCAAGGCCACAGGCGGGCAATAAGCGCGCAATTCGCTCTCCCTCACAGCGCCGGCGGGAAGCTCCGCACTCTGTGTCGTTTCCTGTGCGTTCTTGTTACCCAGTTGAAATGCGCCGAGCTTGTCCTCGGACTGGCATCCCGAAAGTAAAACCGCGGCTGCCACAACGGAACCGGCGAAAACACGATGATTGAACAAACTCAGACCCTCGTAAAAACTGCGCGTCGCGAGATCGAAGACGAAATCAGATGGCATATTTCGCCAGCGAAGGCCACCGCATCCGCCAGCGAACCGGAATTTCCCACCCTCTCGGGTGGAAAAGCGGTTTCCACCCATCGGGCTGATGCTCTATACCAAACGCGCGGCCGGAATGCGACGGGGCTCCCCGTAATTGCACCGACCGCATTCCCTCGCAAACATGAGGCAATGCGACGAATGGCGACAGACTACATCAGCACGCGCGGCAATGCGCCGGCTCTCGGCTTTTCCGATGCCATGCTGGCAGGACTAGCGCGCGATGGCGGGCTTTATGTGCCACGCGAGTGGCCGCGCTTCTCGGAGGACGAACTGCGCGCCATGCGCGGCCTCTCCTACACCGAGATCGCGCTGAAAGTGCTTTCGCCCTTCATCGGCGACGAGATTGCGCCTGCAACGCTGAAGCGCATTGTGGACGAAAGCTACGCTAGCTTTCGCCACCCGGCCGTGTGCCCGCTGGTCCAGACGGACGCCAATGAATTCATTCTCGAACTCTTTCATGGTCCAACCCTTGCTTTCAAGGATGTCGCCATGCAACTGCTCGCCCGGCTGATGGACCATGTGCTTGCCGAACGCGGCGAGCGCGTGACCATTGTCGGAGCCACTTCGGGCGATACGGGCGGGGCTGCGATCGAAGCGTTCGCCAACAAGGACCGCGCCGACGTGTTCATTCTCTTCCCGGAGGGACGTGTCTCGCCGGTGCAGCAACGGCAGATGACGACATCCGGCGCCGGCAATGTGCACGCCATTGCTGTCAACGGCACCTTCGACGATTGCCAGGGCCTCTTGAAGGACATGTTCAACGATCACCGGTTCCGCGACCAGGTGGCGCTTTCCGGCGTCAACTCGATCAACTGGGCGCGCGTGATGGCGCAGATCGTCTATTATTTCACCGCAGCCGTTTCGCTTGGCGGACCGGACAGGGCGATATCCTTCACCGTGCCCACCGGGAACTTCGGCGACATCTTCGCTGGCTATGCCGCCAAACGCATGGGACTGCCGATTGGCCGGCTTGTCGTTGCCACCAATGACAACGACATTCTGGCGCGGGCACTCGCCACCGGCGAATATTCGACACGGGAAGTGATCGCCACCACCTCTCCGTCAATGGACATTCAGGTCTCGTCCAATTTCGAGCGCCTCCTCTATTTCGCTTCCGGCGGCAATGCGCAGGAAATCCAGGGCTATATGGACAGCCTGAAGCAATCGGGCGCCTTTACGATCGTGCCGGAAACGCTTGAGGCGATCCGCGCGGACTTCGCAGCCGGCAGTTCCGACATGGAAGCCACGGCCCAAACAATCCGCTCGGTCTGGAAGGACAGCGGCTATCTCCTCGATCCACACACGGCGACCGGCGTGAAGGTCTCGCGGGCTCAGGCAGCCTCGGCAACGCCGATGGTCGTCCTTTCCACCGCTCATCCGGCTAAGTTTCCCAAGGCCGTAGAGCAGGCCAGCGGCGTGGTTCCCGCGCTCCCGGAATGGCTCGGCGACCTCATGGATCGCGAGGAGACCTTTACAGTCCTTCCATCCGATCTAAAATTGTTGGAAGATTACGTTCTTGGCCGCGCCCGCGCGGCGCGTTGAGTCAGTCTAGGGAGTCACAGCATATGGGCGTTGAGGTAAGCCGTCTGTCAAACGGCCTGACGGTCGCCACCGAAACCCTGCCACATCTCGAAACAGTTGCACTGGGGATCTGGGTCAAATCCGGATCCAGAAACGAAGCCGACAACGAGCACGGCATTGCACACCTGCTCGAACACATGGCTTTCAAGGGCACCGCGAAACGGACCGCCCGCCAGATCGCAACCGACATTGAAGACGTGGGCGGGGAAATCAATGCGGCGACCAGCGTGGAAACAACAGCTTTCTACGCGCGGGTTCTGAACGCGGACGTTCCGCTCGCCATCGATATCCTTTGTGACATCCTCACCGATTCGAAGTTCGATCCGAACGAACTGGAGCGTGAGCAGCATGTGATCCTGCAGGAGATCGGCGCCGCCCACGACATTCCGGACGATATCGTCTTCGACCGTTTCACCGAAACCGCGTTCCGGCACCAGGCCATCGGCCGCTCCGTTCTCGGCACGCCCGAGACGATCAAGACCTTCACATCCGATCAGTTACGCAGCTTTCTGGAGCGGCAATATTCGGCCGATCGCATGGTCATCGTCGCAGCCGGGGGCCTCAAGCACGACGACTTCGTGCGCGAGGTGGAATCCCGTCTCGGCAGTTTCCGTGCCAAGGCCGAAGGCCCGATGCCGCAATACGCGCACTATGTCGGCGGCGACTATCGCGAGGATCGCGAGCTGATGGACGCGCAGATCCTTCTCGGCTTCGAGGGCCGCGCCTACCATGTGCGCGATTTCTACGCCTCGCAGGTGCTCTCCACCATTCTGGGCGGTGGCATGTCGTCACGGCTCTTCCAGGAGGTGCGCGAGAAACATGGCCTGTGTTACTCGATCTATGCCTTCCACTGGGGATTTTCGGACACCGGTATCTTCGGCATCCATGCGGCCACGGGCAAAGGTGATATCAAGGAACTGGTGCCGCTCATTCTGGGGGAATTGCAGAAGGTGGGGCAGCAGATCGGCCAGGACGAACTGAACCGTGCACGGGCGCAGTATCGCGCGGGTCTGATGATGGCGCGCGAGAATCCCGCAAGCCGCGCCTCCCAGATCGCCCGCCAGCTTCTGCTTTACGGTCGCCCCATCGAAGTCGACGAGTTGATGGACCGTCTCTCCAACCTGACGGTCGACCGGTTGACCGACCTGTCGGGCCGCCTGTTCAGCTCCAAGCCGACAGTTACGGCCATCGGTCCTGTCGGCGCACTTGCCCCCTTCGAATCGATCAGGGAAGCGCTCGCCGACCAGGGCTCGATGCCGCGCAAGCTTGCCGTCTAGGCACGTCGGGGGCACATGCTGGACATGCCCTTCTTTCGCCGTCCGCCTCCGGCGCTCAAGGGCGACAATGTCTATCTGCGCATGCCCATGATGCGCGATTTCGATGAATGGGCAGCGCTCAGGGAAAAGAGCCGTTTCTTCCTGGAGCCGTGGGAGCCGCGATGGGCGCCGGATGAATTGTCGCGCAGCGCGTTCCGCTATCGGCTCAAGCGCTACCGGAACGAGTTTGAGCAGGGAGTAGGCATGGCCTTCTTCCTGTTCGAGACCGCAAGCGACACCATGGTCGGCGGCCTCACCCTTTCCAACATCAGACGTGGCGTCGCCCAAACCGGCAGTATCGGCTACTGGATGGGCGAGCCCTATGCCGGGCGGGGCATGATGCTCGATGCACTTCGCCTCGTCATCCCCTACGCATTTGAGGGGTTGCGGTTGCACCGTCTGGAGGCCGCTTGTATTCCTGACAACAATCGTTCTGTCGGGCTACTTGAAAAAGCCGGATTTCAGCGCGAAGGGCTTCTAAAATCCTATCTCAGGATCAACGGCACCTGGCGTGATCATTATCTTTACGCATTGGTCGCGGAGGAGCATTGCGTGCCAGTATCGAAACCACGAGGCTGAGTTTTGTCGCGATCCCCTATCCTCGCAGTTCTGGCGATGATCGCCGCAGCGTTCATCGTCCTTGCGACAGCGGCCACATCGGCGCTCGCCATTGAGCCCATCAAGATTTCCAGGGACGACGTGGCCCTCGATCTGTCGAAGGCGGTCGAGATTCATCGCGGACAGGGAGACGTTTTCCAGGTTTCGACCGCGCCCGACATAGATGGCATCGTGCGCCGTATCGAGGTTGAAGCGCAGGACGCCCGGTCAACGGGCGACTGGGCGGTCTTTGCCCTTGCCAACACCACCGACCAGCAGCTCGACCGGCTGATCGTCGCGCCGCATTTCCGTCTCGTGGGCTCCGGCCTCTTCTGGCCGGACCTGGGTTCGCAGCGCATCGCGGCCATCACGCCGTCAGCCGGCTTCACGCTCGATCGCCAGGAAAGCCCGGATGCGGACGAATTTCTCGTCACGCTCAATCCCGGTTCGGTGGTGACCTTCGTGGCGGAGCTGTCCTCGCCCAACCTGCCGCAGATCTATCTGTGGGATCCGGCCGCCTACAAGGACACGGTCAACGCCTATACGCTGTTTCGCGGCATTGTGATCGGCATTGCGGGCCTCCTGGCGCTGTTCCTCACCATCCTCTTCGTGGTGAAGGGTACCTCCATGTTCCCGGCCACCGCGGCCCTCGCATGGGCGGTGCTTGCCTATATCTCGATCGATTTCGGGTTCCTTACGAAAGTCATCCAGATCGCACCCGGCAACGAGCAGATCTGGCGGGCTGGAACAGAAGTCGGCCTTGCCGCCACGCTGGTGATCTTCCTCTTCGCCTATCTCAACCTCAATCGCTGGCACGATCATTTCAGCTATGGCGTTCTTGCCTGGATTCTCGGCCTCGGCGTCATCGCCGGTTTCGCCATCATCGATCCGGCGGCCTCGGCCGGCATCGCGCGCCTGTCCTTTGCCGCGACCGCGGTCGTCGGGCTCGGCATCATCGTCTATCTCAGCCTGCAGGGCTATGACCGCGCCATCATGCTGGTGCCCAGCTGGGTGATGATCATCGCCTGGATGATCGGCTCGTGGATGGCCATTACCGGCATGCTCGACAACGACATCGTGCAACCGGCCATCGGCGGCGGCCTCATCCTCATCATTCTCCTGATCGGCTTCACGGTGATGCAGCACGCCTTTGCGGGCGGCGCCATCTTCCAGGGGCTGTTCAGCGACATGGAGCGGCAGGCACTCGCCATCACCGGCTCGGGCGATGTGGTGTGGGATTGGGACGTGGCGCGCGACCGCATCGTCACGCGGCCCGACATCAGCAAGCAGATGGGGCTGGCCGCCGGCAGCCTGCACGGGCCCGCACGCGAATGGCTCGGCCTGCTTCATTCGGATGACCGGGATACTTTCCGAACCATGCTCGACGTCGTGGTGGAACAGCGGCGCGGGCGCATTTCGCAGAGCTTCCGCCTGCGCGGCGCGGATGGCCACTATCACTGGTTTGCGCTGCGCGCGCGCCCCGTGATCGGTTCCGACGGGCAGGTGATCCGCTGCGTCGGTACGATGGTGGACGTCACCGAGCAGAAAAAGGCCGAGGAGCGCCTGCTGCATGACGCGGTACATGACAATCTCACCGGCCTGCCCAGCCGTGAGCTTTTCATCAACAGCCTCGACGCAATCATCGCCATTGCGCGCAGCGAGCAGAAGGTCCGCCCGACGGTCTTCGTCATCGACATTGACCGCTTCAAGCAGGTCAACGACGAGCTGGGCATTTCGGTGGGCGACACGATCCTTCTGACTATCGCGCGCCGCCTGCACCGGTTGCTGCGGCCGCGCGATTCGCTGTCGCGGCTTTCCGGTGACCAGTTCGCCATGGTCCTGCTGTCGGAACAGGACCCCGCCCGCATCGCCTCCGTGGCGGAGGCAATCCGCGAGGCAATCCGCGCGCCCGTGACTTTTGCCCGGCGCGAGATCATTCTGACGCCGTCGATCGGTCTCATTTCCTGGACGCCGGAACAGTCCTCCGCCGAGGAGATGCTGAAGGATGCGGAACTCGCCATGTATCAGGCCAAGCGCTTTGGCGGCGACCGTATCGAGCCCTTCCGCCCGGCCTTCCGCTCCATCGGCAACAACCGGTTGCGCGTGGAATCGGACCTGCGGCGTGCCATCGAGCGCGACGAGCTGAAGCTCGTCTATCAGCCCATCGTGCGGCTCAAGGATGAATCCATCGCAGGCTTTGAAGCGCTTCTGCGCTGGGAACATCCGCGTCGCGGCACCATCGCGCCGAGCGATTTCATTCCCATCGCCGAAAGCTCGGGCCTTATCGTGCAACTTGGTCTGTTTGCCATGCAGCAGGCGGCGGAAGACCTCTATCGCTGGCAAAAGCAGATCGGCGACATTCCCCTGTTCGTCTCGGTCAACCTGTCGAGCCGCCAGCTCATCCGCCGCGATCTCGTTGGCGACGTGCGCTCGGTCATTGCGCGTTCGGGTCTCAAACCTGAGAGCTTCCGCCTCGAACTGACCGAATCGCTCGTCATGGACAATCCCGAGCAATCGACCCATGTGCTGCATAAATTGAAGCAGATCGGCATCGGGCTATCGCTCGATGATTTCGGCACCGGCTATTCCTCGCTTTCCTATCTGTCGAGCTTCCCCTTCGACACGATCAAGATCGACAAGAGCTTTCTGGAAGACACCACGCCGCGAGGCGCCGTTCTCGTCCGGTCCATGGTCAAGATGGCCCATGAGCTGGGGCTCTCCGTCGTGGCCGAGGGCGTCGCGGACGAAAACGAGGCGGAGGAGCTGCGCAAGATGGGATGCGAATACGCGCAGAGCTTCCTGTTTGGCGTTCCTGAGAATGCCGAATCCATTCAGAAGCTGCTTTTCGAACAGACGACTGCCTCACATTCCTGACGCCTGCTGCGTTCTTTCAGGTTCGTCCGGAATGCGTTGGAGCGCACAACCTGAAGCGCCGCCCTTTAACTCCCTGCGCGCGCCCTCTCCCCGCAAGCGCGAAATGGGCAAGGGCGTTTGGGGGGCGTTTGGGGGGCGATTGGGGGGGCGATTGGGGCGAATGGCTTCGCGCAACCGTACCCGCTTCCGGTTTCCAGAAAACATGTGTCAGGGCCCGCTGCCTCTCGCCGTTGCGCGAAAAGGACAGGCGTCCCCGGCAATCTCCGGGAAGGTCAGGCTCCGGGAAGGTCAGGCTCCGGGAAGGTCAGGCGTGGCCGGCGAAATGGCTCAGATGCGTCGCATCGATACCGAGGGCCGCGAGTATGCCCTCGTATTTGCGGTCCACATCGCCTTCAAACAGAAGTTCGGGCGTCGCCGGGCATGTGAGCCAGCCATTCTCGCCGATTTCCGTCTCAAGCTGGCCTGCGCCCCAACCGGCATAGCCAAGCGCCATCATTGCCTGACGCGGGCCGCGGCCAAGCGAAATGGCGCGCAACATATCGACCGTCGCCGTGAGATAGACATGGCTTGAAACGGGCATGGAGGATTCGACCGTCACATCCTCCGAATGAAGCACGAAACCACGGCTGCGATCCACGGGGCCACCGTTGCGCACGGGAAGTTCCCGTGCCTCGCGCGGCAGACGGATCGCTTCCTTCTGATCGAGTATGCCGAGTTGCACCAGGATATCGGGAAAAGCGAGTTGCTGGGGCTGGTTGATGATAAGCCCCATCGCCCCTTCCTCGCTATGGGCACAAAGGTAGATTACCGACCGCGCAAACCGCTCGTCGCGCATGCCAGGCATGGCGATCAGAAAATGGTTTTCCAGATAGGGCGCATCCCCCATTTCGCGGTCCTCTACGATCATCAAGGCAGGGTAGCGCGTTTCTGAAATCCTTGAAAGGCGGCATCTCCGCACATTCGGCTCGCCATCACGCAATTATGAGAAGCCTTGTGGGGAAAGAGCCATTGATCTCGCCACAATGGCCCGGCAATCTCTCGCCCATGTTGAAACGACTTTCCTTCTGCCTGCCTCTTCTTTTTGCCGCTCCTGTCCTGGCCGCGTCCAGCGATTGGCACGAGAGCGAGGGCGGCGCCGTGCGCCTCGTGACTTCGGGCCTTCCCGATGCGGAAGGCCGGTTGCGCGGGGTAATCGACATCAAGCTCAAGCCCGGCTGGAAGACCTATTGGCGCAATCCGGGCGCGGCCGGCATCCCACCGGTACTCGACCTGTCGCGCAGCCCGCATATCACGAAGGCCGAAATCGAATATCCGACGCCGGAACGCGTGCATGAGGGCGAAACCAGCTGGGCAGGCTACAAACATTCCGTACGGCTGCCGGTGACCTTCACGCTCGACAGGCCCGATGCCGTCGCCCTCATCGACGCCGACGTATTGCTTGGGCTCTGCGAGGCCATCTGCATCCCGTTTCAGGCATCCTTCGCCTTCGATCCGGGAGCGGGTGCAGACAATCAGGCCGATGCTTTTGCCGTACAGGCGGCCTACGCCGCCCTGCCCGCTCCGGCTACCCCTGACTTCACGATCGCCTCTGCAAAGATCGACGGGAAACGCCTGTTGATCGAGGCAAACCTGCCACCGGAACTTTCCGGTCAGCCAGAACTTTTCATCGACCATGAAAAACCCCATCTCCTGGGAACACCGGCTCTCGTCGGCGTTGAAGGAGGAAAGACGAAATTCACTGTTGAAATCCTCGGCGCCGACGCTTCCGCACTTGCGGAGAGTTGGCTCACCTATACGCTCGCCGAGGGCGGTCGGGCTGTCTCAGGGAGGGTCCAGCTTCGCTGACAAGTACCGATAATTGTTATTGTTTTGAATTTGGAGAGTTTACATGCCCATTTCAATTGGAGACCGCATTCCCGAGGCGAGCCTGAAGCAGGTCGACGCGGACGGCGCAAAAGACGTCTCGACGAACGACTTCTTCGGGGGACGCAAGGTCGTGCTTTTTGGCGTGCCCGGCGCGTTCACCCCCACCTGCAGCAACAATCACCTTCCGGGCTTTGTCGAGAACCGTGACGCTATCGGCGCCAAGGGCATCGACGATGTCGCAGTGATTTCGGTCAACGACCATTTCGTCATGAAGGCGTGGGCCGGCTTTACCGGAGCCGAAGACAAGATCACCTTCCTGTCTGACGGCAATGGCGACGTTACGCGTGCGCTGGGGCTCGATATCGACCTTTCCAAAGGCGGTCTCGGCGCTCGTTCCAAGCGCTATTCCATGATCGTGGACAATGGCGTTGTGACCGCGGTGAATGTCGAGGAAAATCCTGGGGAAGCCGTCACAAGCGGTGCGGCTCGCATTCTCGAACAGCTCTGATCTGTCGCAGACGGACAATCATGGATCGGCGGGCAAAACACCCGCCGATTTCTTTTGGCGCCTTCTTTTCAGCATTCAATGCGGGCGTCAGGGGCATGCATCTGACTGCAAAATCCCCACGGCCTATCGTTTCTTGAACGGTTCCATTCCTGCCCGAGCGAGTGCATCGGCGCGCTCGTTTTCAGGATGGCCGGCATGCCCCTTGATCCAATGCCACTGGATGGTATGGCGACGGCGCGCCTCGTCCAGAGCCTGCCAGAGTTCGGCATTCTTCACCGGTTTCTTGGCAGCGGTCTTCCAGCCATTGCGCTTCCACCCTTCGATCCAGCCGGCGATACCGTCGCGGACATAGACGCTGTCGGTGTAAAGATCGATCTCGCAGGGCCTCTTGAGCGCATTCAGCGCTTCAATCGCCGCCCTGAGTTCCATACGGTTGTTCGTGGTATCGGCCTCGCCGCCTGACAATTCCTTTTCCACGCCGTTATGGCGCAGCAATGCTCCCCAGCCGCCGGGACCCGGATTGCCCGAGCACGCACCATCGGTAAAAATTTCCACTTTCGTCACTGAATGCCGATCCCATATTCGGAAGGAGAGCTGATCTGCCGGTGAAACCGCAAGCGGCGGACATATTCCATGGGATCACGTTTGGTCACCAGCGCACCATCGGGAATGGTCAGCCAGTCATAGAGCCGCGTCAGCATGAAGCGCAGCGCGGATCCGCGAGCCAGCAGCGGCAGGGCGGCGATTTCTTCCCGCTCCAGCCTGCGCACGGCCTGATACCCCTCAAGCAGAGCACTGCCCTTGGTCAGATTGTAGGAGCCATCCTTCTCGAAGCACCAGGCGTTGAGACAGGTTGCAACGTCATAGGCCAGCAAATCGTTGCAGGCGAAATAGAAGTCGATGATGCCCGAAACCTTGCCCCCCAGAAAAAAGACATTGTCCGGGAAGAGATCGGCATGGATGACGCCCTTGGGTAAATCGTGCGGCCATTGCCGAACAAGCATTTCCATATCGGCCTCAACCTCGGCTTCCAGCCCAGGCTCGACCTCGTCGGCGCGGGGCCGTGCCTTGTCCCAAAGGTCACGCCATCCATCGAGCGTCAGCGCGTTTGCGCGCGTCAACGCAAACCCCTCGGCAGCCAGATGCAGTCCGGCGAGAGCCTCCCCCACCTTGCGGCAATGCTGCGGTGTCGGACGTCGGATCCACATGCCTTCAAGGAACGTTATCAGCGCGGCGGGCCGCCCGGAAATCTCGCTGACCACGGCGCCATCGCGCCGGCGCACGGGCAAAGGACAACTGACACCGCGTTCCGCCAGATGCTCCATGAGCCCCAGGAAGAAAGGCAGATCGATGGGGTCCACACGCCGCTCGTAGAGCGTCAGGATGTAGGGTGCACGCGAGGTGTGCAGCAGGTAATTGGAGTTCTCCGAACCCTCCGCAATGCCCTTGAAGGACAACAGCTTGCCCGCGTCGTAGAGTTCCAGCAGCGCTTCCAGATCGTCTTCGCCGATTTCGGTGTAAACTGCCATGGATCACGCGCTGCCGTTGACGAAGGCCATATCGGCATTTGTGAGTTCCACGTCGCGCAGGGCACGCATGACGGGGAAATTCTCTGTCTCTTCTGCCGTCACGGCGAGTTCGACGCTCACATCGTATCGTTCGGCGAAAGCATCGATAATCTCGTTGACGATGATCTCGGGCGCGGACGCTCCCGCCGACAGGCCCAGAACGCCGATCTGACCGATCTCGCTCCAGGGTATCTCGGAGGCGCGCTGCACGAGAAGCGAGTGCTTTGCCCCTGCGCGTTCGGCCACCTCGACCAGACGACGGGAATTGGATGAGTTGGGAGCGCCAACGATGAGGAAGAGATCCGCCCCCGGCGCCGCCATCTTCACGGCTTCCTGCCGATTGGTGGTGGCATAACAGATCGATTCGGCGGCAGGCGCATGCATTTCCGGGAAACGCTCCTCGAGCGCCTTCAATATGCCGGCAGTGTCTTCGACGGAGAGCGTGGTCTGGCTCACAAAGCCCAGTTCGATGCCCGCAGGCGGGGTCAGCGCCAGAGCGCCCTCCACATTCTCCACCAGCGTCACGGTTCCTTCCGGCAATTGTCCCATCGTGCCGATCACCTCTGGATGCCCCGCATGGCCGATCAACAGAACATGGCGGCCAAGGCGGTGATGGCGCATGGCCTGCTTGTGCACCTTGGAAACCAGAGGACAGGTGGCATCGAGATAAAACAGGTTGCGCGCCACGGCATCCGCGGGAACCGATTTCGGAACGCCATGCGCGGAAAAGACCACCGGGCATTCGCGATGCTCCGGCGGGATTTCATCAAGTTCCTCGATGAAAACGGCGCCGCGTTCCTGCAACCCCTCCACGACATAGCGGTTGTGCACGATCTCATGGCGCACATAGACCGGCGCGCCATATTTCTTCAGCGCCAGGACGACGATCTGAATCGCGCGATCGACCCCTGCGCAAAAGCCGCGCGGGCCGCACAGGCGCACCGTGAGCTTCTTTTTCGGCGTTTGCTGAGCAGCCATGCTAGCCTTCCTTCATGCGTGGCGCGAATAGGGATTGATGAGGCCGCGATGTCAAGAGCGGCGGCGGTTTCTTCGCCACCACACCAACAGGACACCGCACAGGGCGACCGCCAGGCCATACCAGGTCACCGCATATTGGAGGTGATTGTTGGGAAGGTCGATCAGCGTCACCCCGCCGACGGGCAATCCGCCGGGATTGGGGGATTTATCCGCGTCCACATAAAATGGCAGAAAAACACTGCCCTCCGGCAGGCCGGACGTTTCGGCCATCGCGCCCATGTCCTTCCAGTAGAAGATGTTCTTGGCGATGTCATTGTCGGGCACGATAGAGGATGGTTTTTCCGCAGGCGCCTTGCGGGCCAGGCCCGTTATGCGCACCCCACCGACGGTCAGGCTTTCCGGGCGATCTTCCTTTTCCTTGCGGTCGAAGGGAACGAAGCCGCGATTGATGAAGATGTAGCGGCCATCGGCAAGCTGAAGCGGCGTGTGCACGAAATAGCCCGATTGTCCCTGCCAGGTGGCGAAGAAATGGCGTTCGCCCTCATGCACGAAGGAACCGCTGACCCGCACGGGGCGATATTCCACATCGCCCGTCTCGGCGTAAATGCGCTCCATCTCCGGCAAGTCCACCGGCTCTGCCGCGATCCGCTCGTTTATGCGGGCAAGCAGGTCCTCCTTCCAATGGAGGCGCTTCACCTGCCAGCTGCCTAGCGCAACAAGGGCGGCAAGAACCAATGCGCTCAGAACAAACAGAAGCCAGGTGGTGACTGGCCGGGGGCCAGCGCTCTTGGAAGGCACGTTCATATCAGCGGTCGAGCTTTCCCTCTTCGGCCTTGTTCCTGTATTGCAGCGCGATCAAAAGTCCCTTGATGAGCCGCAGCGAAACGAGGCTGAGCACGAGTGTCAGCGGTATCCACAACAGGAAGTGCAGCCAGAGCGGCGGGTTGAAGGACACCTCCATCCAGAGCGCCAGCCCCACCACGATGAATCCGATGATGAGAATCACGAACACCGCCGGCCCGTCGCCCGCATCGGCGAAGCCGTAATCCAGCCCGCAATTGGAACACCCCCGCCCCACGGTGAGGAAGCCCGAGAACAATCGCCCCTCCCCGCAACGCGGGCAACGGCCGCCAAGCCCGGCAGAAACCGGGTCGACCGGCGCCCAGATCGCCTGGTCGCGATGAGGTTCCCGGTTTTCGGAACTGCCCGTGTCGCCGTTCGTCATGTCAGCGTCCAATCTTTCTGTTCAGGCCCGCAAGGCCGTTTGAGGCACAGACCAAGGCAGGGACAACATCCCGCCAGGCTGCTTTACATCTTCACAGGCCGAAGGTCGACACCGCGCGTTGCCGCAGCGGTCGCGGCGCGCCCTCGGCGCCGGACATGCCTTCCGGACGCCCGGTGCTCCGTCCCTTCGCATCCATCCTGATTGCGGGGACGCCAGGTGCTTCCACCTGGCTGCAAAAATGCCCCGGCCCAAAAGAAAACGGCCGGGTCTCCCCGGCCGTTTCAGCATTTTCGTCAGTCTCACATATGCGCGATGGGAGCGCCGATGGAGGCCCAGACATAGATGAACGTGAAGAGGAAGAGCCACACCACGTCAACGAAGTGCCAGTACCAGGCGGCTGCCTCGAAACCGAAATGCTGCTTCGGGGTAAAATCGCCAGCCATGGCGCGCAACAGGCAGACGAACAGGAAGATCGTGCCCACGATCACGTGGAAGCCATGGAAACCCGTCGCCATGAAGAAGGTGGCGCCGTAGATGGATTCCTTGAACTGGAACGGAGCGTGCATGTATTCGTAAGCCTGCACGAAGGAGAACAGGACGCCCAGGGCAACCGTGAGTGCAAGTCCCCAGACAAGGCCCTTGCGGTCATTCTCCAGAAGCGCGTGGTGAGCCCAGGTCACGGCCGTGCCCGACAGAAGCAGAATGATCGTGTTGTACAGCGGCAGGTGGAAAGGATCGAGAACCTCGATACCCTTCGGAGGCCACACACCGCCGGTGAACTCGCTGCGCATCACCTGAGCGGCTTCGCCGGGGAACAGGCTGACGTCGAAGAACGCCCAGAACCAGGCCACGAAGAACATCAGCTCGGAAGCGATGAACATGATCATGCCATAGCGCAGATGCAGCGAGACGACGCGGGTATGATGCCCCTCATGGGCTTCCTTGATGGTGTCCGCCCACCAGGAATACATGGTGAAAAGAACCAGGAAGAGACCGATCAGGAAGAGCCAGAAATTGCTGGCCGCGAGATCGACGCCGAACAGGGTGAAATCCGCACCGTTATTCGCCTTCATCCAGGCGATGCCGCCAAGAGCCATAACGAACGCCCCGAAGGAGGCGAGGAACGGCCAGGGGCTCGGATCGATGATGTGGTAGTCGTGCTGTTTCGCGTGCGCGTCGGCCATCTCAGCCCCCAAGATTTTCGTTCTGACTGGTGTTGGTGTTGGGCGCGGCTGCAACCGGCGCCTTCTTCCCAAGCGGGAAGAATGTGTAGGAAAGCGTAATCGTCTTCAGGTTTTTCAACTCGGGCACCTTCACGATCTCCGGATCAACGAAGAACACGACGGGCATGTCATAGGACTGGCCGGGTTGCAACTCCTGTTCGGTGAAACAGAAGCACTCGACCTTGTTGAAATACGCGCCCGCCTGCGGCGGGGAGACGTTGAAGGTCGCCGTTCCCGCCGTCACGCGGTCGGAAACATTGTGCGCAAGATAAGAAATCTGCTCGGTCTCGCCGATGCGCATCGTGACCTCGCGCTGCACCGGCTTGAACTCCCAGGGCACGCCGTTCACATTGGCATCGAAGCGTACGGTGATCGTCTGATCGAGAATCGTGTCGGAATACTGCTCGACGCGCTGCGTCGTGCCGCCATAGCCCGTCACCTGACAGAACATCTGATAAAGGGGCACCGCCGCATAGGCCATGCCGACCATGCCGCCGACAAGGGCGAAGCACAAAACGGCGGCCTTGCGGTTGCGGTTGCTGCCTGCGATTTCCTGCGGTGTCTTCTCTTCGCTCATGACCTGCCTCACATCGCGCGATCGAAGAGGGACGGACCGAGCTTAACAAGGCTGCCGATATAGACGACAACCACGAAGGCGACGAGCGCGATGGCAATGGCGACGGAGCGCTTGCGGCGCGCCTTGAGCTGGGCTTCGGTCGGCTTGATGAATTCCTGTTCCATGGTTCAGGCTCCGAAAGCAAGGCCAAGGCTCGCGGCCAGGCGATCGGCCAACAAGGCGGTGAACAGGATAAAGAGATACAACAGCGAATAGCCGAACAGCGCCTTGGCCGGCTTCATGGCCTGATCGTCGTCGGGCATGGTGAACACACGCCAGGAATACCAGACAAAGCCCGCACCCAGCATCACAGCAACGGCGCCATAGGCGAGGCTCGCAAAGCCCGCCCAGACCGGCAGCACACCGCTTGCGGCCAGAAGGATCGCATAGATCAAAATCTGCTTCTTGGTCGCCGCATGGCCCGCAACGTTGGGCAGCATAGGAATGCCGGCACGCTCGTAGTCGGAAGACTTGAACAGTGCCAGCGCCCAGAAATGCGGAGGCGTCCAAAGGAAGATGATGAGGAACAGGATGAGACTTTCAAGGCTCACCGTACCCGTGACCGCAGCCCAGCCCACCACGGGTGGCAAGGCACCCGCAGCACCGCCAATGACGATGTTCTGTGGCGTCGAGCGCTTCAGCCACATGGTGTAGACCACCGCGTAGAAGAAGATGGTGAAGGCGAGCAGCGCACCGGCGACCCAGTTTGCCATCAGGCCGAGCGTCGCAACGGAGAGCGCCGAAAGAATGAGGCCAAAGGCCAGGGCTTCGCCCGGCGTCACACGACCAGAGGGCACGGGCCGCTTGGCCGTCCGCCCCATGATGGCGTCGATATCGGCATCGTACCACATGTTGAGCGCGCCCGAAGCGCCGGCGCCTACGGCAATCGCCACGATGGAGATCATCGCCAGGAACGGGTTCGGCGTGGCCGGAGCCATCGCCATTCCCACAAAGGCGGTGAAGACCACCAGCGACATGACACGCGGCTTCAAAAGCGCGATGAAATCGCCGGGCTGCGCCTCGGAAAGGCGATACCCCGCGTCATCCATATGCTTCTGTTCAACCAGCGCCATGTCTTGCCTTTATTGATTGATATGGCCGCGCGCCGGGCGCGCGGCCTTTGCGTTTTCCCGTGCCCTGATCAGCGGATCTTGGGCAGCTGTTCCCACTGGTGGAACGGTGGCGGGGAAGAAAGCTGCCACTCGAGCGTGGTTGCACCCTCGCCCCACGGATTAGCACCGGCCGGACGCTTCTTGGCGAATGCCTCGAACACGCCGTAGAGGAAGACCAGCACGCCGACGGCCGCAAGATAGGAGCCGTAGGAGGACACCATGTTCCAGCCGGCAAACGCATCCGGGTAGTCGATGTAACGGCGCGGCATGCCGGCCAGACCCAGGAAGTGCTGCGGGAAGAAGATGACGTTCACGCCGATGAAGGTAATCCAGAAATGGACGCGGGCGATGAACGAATTGTACATGTAGCCGGTCATCTTCGGGAACCAGTAGTACCAGGCTGCGAAGATCGCGAACACGGCACCCATGGACAGAACGTAGTGGAAATGCGCCACCACGTAATAGGTGTCATGCAGCGAACGGTCGAGACCGGCATTGGCGAGCTGCACCCCCGTGACGCCACCGACGGTGAACAGGAAGATGAAGGCGATGGCCCACAGCATCGGCGTGCGGAAATCGATGGAACCGCCCCACATGGTGGCGATCCACGAGAAGATCTTCACGCCCGTGGGAACCGCGATGACCATCGTCGCGAACACGAAGTAGCGCTGCGTGTCGAGCGACAGACCGGTCGTGTACATGTGGTGCGCCCACACGATGAAGCCGACCGCGCCGATGGCGACCATGGCATAGGCCATGCCCAGATACCCGAAGATCGGCTTCCTGGAGAAGGTGGACACGATGTGGCTGACGATGCCGAAGCCCGGCAGGATCAGAATGTACACTTCCGGATGACCGAAGAACCAGAACAGGTGCTGGAACAGGATCGGATCCCCGCCGCCTTCCGGCGCGAAGAAGGTCGTGCCGAAGTTGCGGTCCGTGAGGAGCATGGTGATGCCACCGGCCAGAACCGGCAGCGACAGCAGCAGCAGGAACGCGGTGATGAGCACCGACCAGGCGAACAGCGGCATCTTGTGCAGCGTCATGCCCGGAGCGCGCATGTTGAAGATGGTCGTGATGAAATTGATCGCACCGAGGATCGACGACGCACCGGCAATATGCAGGGCGAGGATCGCCATATCCATTGCCGGTCCGGGCTGGCCGGAGGTCGACAGCGGCGGATAGATCGTCCAGCCGCCACCCGTGCCATAGCCGCCGGCGGGACCGGGAACGAAGAGCGACAGGAGAAGCAGGATGAAGGCGGGCGGCAGCAGCCAGAACGAGATGTTGTTCATGCGCGGGAACGCCATATCAGGCGCACCGATCATGATCGGGATCATCCAGTTGGCGAAGCCACCGATCAGCGCCGGCATGACCATGAAGAAGATCATGATGAGGCCGTGCGCGGTGGTGAACACGTTGAACATGTGCTTGCCGGCATCGAGCGCGGCATCGCCCTCGAAACCGTAGACCATGGCGGCAAGGCCATGGAAAATCTGGATACCCGGCTCGGCCAGCTCCCAGCGCATCATGACGGACAGGAACCCGCCGATAACGCCAGCGCAGATGGCGAAGATCAGGTAGAGCGTGCCAATGTCCTTGTGGTTGGTGGAGTAAACCCACCGGACCCAGCCGGTTGGCTTGTGTTCGCCATGGGCGTCATGGGTTGTAGCGCCTGCCATTTCCTACCGCTCCATTTTCATTCTGGCGCACCAGCCCGAAAACCGAAACCGGTTTTCAGAAAGCGCGATGCGCAATTCAATAACTTACGCGCCCATTGTGCGTCCAAAAGGACGCACGGCGCCGTAAGACGCCCGCGGCCTTACTGGCCGGCGGACGCAAGTTTCGTGTTCGCCTCGACCGCGGCCATCAGCGCCTTGTTGGCGCCCGTCAGGTCATCGCGGGCCGCAGCGACCCAGGTATTGTACTGGTCCTTCGCCACAACGCGGATGGCGATCGGCATGAAGGCATGGTCCTTGCCGCAAAGCTCGGAGCACTGGCCATAATAAAGGCCTTCCTTCTCCGCCTTGAACCAGGTCTCGTTGATACGGCCGGGAACGGCATCGACCTTCACGCCGAAGGCCGGCATTGCAAAGGCGTGAATGACGTCGCTCGCCGTGACCAGAACGCGAACCGTGGTGTCGACGGGGACGACGATCTCATTGTCCACGGCCAGGAGACGCGGATAGCGCGCCTTGTCTTCCTTGCCGGCGCCGGTGCGCTCATCTTCCTTCAGCATCAGGGAGGTGAAGGAGAGCGGCTCTTCGAGCTGATACTCGTAATCCCAGTACCACTGGACGCCGGTCGCCTTGATGGTGAGTTCCGGCTCGTCGGTCGGCGTATACTGCGCCGTCAGAAGCTGGAAGGACGGAACTGCCAGGAACAGAAGCACGATCACCGGACCGACCGTCCAGACAACCTCGATCAGCGTGTTGTGGCTGGTGCGCGAAGGCGTCGGGTTCGTGCTCTTGCGGAAACGCAGGATACACCAGGCAAGCAGAAGCATGACCAGGATGGTGATCGGAATGATGAACCACAAGGTGTACTGCTCAAACCAGGTGATCTCGTGCATGATGCTCGTGACGGCCGGCTGGAACCGAATCTGCCAAGGCTCGGGCTGCGCAGCAAAGGCGCCCGTTGCGAAAAATGGCAGAGAGGCAAGGCCAACAGCGATATTCTTCATAACCCTCGTCATCTCCCGTGGCGAAACGGCAAAGCCGAAGGACCGGCTCCGCCGCAAGGGCAATTCTGGCATTTTCTAGGCGCGTTCAAACCATACTCTCATTTGAACCGCAAGAAAGGCGTTCGATGCAGCGTGCGGCATTTTTGCGCCCCGGCGGCCCGGCCCGGACAGATGTTTCCCATCGGTTCGGGCAAGTCTGTCCAAAAGCCGTTGGCTGAAAGGAGCGATTTTCCCGAACGGACGGATGCCATCTGTCCCGACAGCACCACCGAGCCCGGCTCATAACGCCGACGCCCTCCCCGGTGCAATAGCACAAAACACCGCGCCGTCCCATTTCTGTCGGAATTGAACGAATATTGTGCACCCCAACCATGCTGAACAGGTTTTTCGGCCCTTGCCGACTCTATCCCTTTTCGGCCAGAGCCATCGCAGGGTAAATTCTCCTGATTCGTCCGGGAGCAGGAACATGACCATGTCTTTCGTTACGCGCGGCACGCTGGTGCTCGCCTTGACCGTTGTTTCCGCTCTGGCGGCCGTTTCCGGCGCCGGGGCACAGCAGAGCGGCGCGGTGCGCTCAACCCATGGCGCATGGTCGATCCTGTGCGATACGCCTGCCGGCGCCTCCGCCGAGCAGTGCGCCATGATGCAGAATGTCGTCGCCGAGGACCGTCCTGAAATGGGGCTTTCGGTCGTCGTCCTGCGGACCGCCGACGGCAAGGCCGAAATCCTGCGGGTTCTGGCGCCTCTCGGCGTGCTTCTGCCCAACGGACTCGGGCTGAATGTGGACGGCAAGGACATCGGGCGCGCCTATTTCGTGCGCTGCTTCCAGGATGGCTGCTATGCCGAGGTGATCCTTGAGGACCAGCTCGTCAACACGCTGAAAACCGGAAAGTCCGCCACCTTCATCGTCTTCCAGACGCCTGAGGAAGGCATCGGTATTCCCGTCGACCTGAACGGTTTTGCCGCGGGGTTTGACGCTCTGCCCAAATGATCAAGCCGAGCGCCTTCGTCAATCGAATGGCGTTCATTTCATTCCGGCAAAGCCGCCCGCGCAGCGAGGCGGCTTTTTTGTTGTGGATGGCCGCAGAAAAAAAGCCTGTTCAAGCGCCACTGGATCGCCGGCCTGTTCTTGCCTAAATGAAGGAAGTCGCTTCCACAGGATTTCCCATGACCGCCAAATCTCTCATCGACGCCTTCGATTGCTCGCCCGAACGGCTGAAGAGCCTCGTACAGGATACGATCAAGGGGGCGGACGATGGCGAACTCTTCCTCGAATACAGTGAAGGCGAGGCCCTGGTCTATGATGACGGTCGCCTCAAAACGGCGAATTTCAACACCGACCAGGGCTTCGGCTTGCGCACCGTTGCCGGCGAAACCTCCGGCTATGCCCATTCGAGCGAGCTGAGCGAGGCAGCGCTGAAGCGGGCCGCCGATGCCGTGTCCACCGTGAAGGATGGCTATTCCGGCACGCTTGCAGCCGGCCCCGCCGGCACGAATCAACGCCTTTACGGCGAGGAAAACCCCATTTCCGCACCGGGCTTTGAAGAAAAGGCAAAGCTCCTGCAGGAGATCGACGCCTGGGTGCGCGCCCGCGACCCGCGCGTGCGCCAGGTTACCGCATCGCTTGCCGCTTCCTGGCAGCAGGTGGAAATCCTGCGCGCCGACGGCCAGATCGCACGCGACATCCGCCCGCTGGTGCGCGTCAACGTGTCCGTCATGGTCGGAGAGGGAGACCGGCAGGAAACCGGTTCCTACGGCATGGGCGGGCGCAAGAGCTTTGGAGAATTCCTGGCGGAAGATTCCTGGCAGTTCGCAGCCGGCGAGGCATTACGCCAGGCGCTGGTCAATCTCGAGGCGGTGCCCTCGCCTGCCGGGACGTTCGACATCGTCCTGGCCAATGGCTGGCCGGGCGTGATGCTTCACGAAGCCGTCGGCCACGGGCTTGAGGGCGATTTCAATCGCAAGAAGACGTCGGCCTTTGCCGGGCTGATGGGCCAGCAGGTGGCGGCAAAGGGCGTTACAGTGGTGGACGACGGCACCATTTCCGAGCGACGCGGCTCGCTGACCATCGACGACGAGGGCACGCCATCGGCTCGCAATGTCCTGATCGAGGATGGCAAGCTCGTCGGCTACATGCAGGATCGCCAGAATGCGCGCCTGATGGGCATGCGCGCCACCGGCAACGGTCGGCGCGAATCCTATGCGCATGAGCCCATGCCGCGCATGACCAACACCTATATGACCAACGGCGACAAGACGCCGGAAGAGATCATCGCCTCGGTCAAGAAAGGCATTTATGCGGTCTCGTTCGGCGGCGGACAGGTGGACATCACCTCCGGCAAGTTCGTTTTCGGCTGCACCGAAGCCTATATGATCGAAGACGGAAAAGTGACCCAGCCGATCAAGGGCGCCATGCTGATCGGCAACGGACCGGACGCCATGCACCGCGTCTCCATGGTCGGGAACGACATGACGCTCGACAATGGCATCGGCATGTGTGGCAAGGCCGGCCAGGGCGTGCCGGTCGGCGTCGGCCAGCCGCATATTCGCATGGATCAGATGACGGTGGGCGGAACCAAGGCGTGATGCGCTTCACATCCATCGTCGTCCTGACGGGCGCGGGCGTCTCTGCCGAATCGGGTATCGACACGTTCCGCACCAAGGATGGCCTGTGGTCCAGGGTCGACTATCGCGATGTGGCGACGCCAGAGGGCTATGCCGCCAACCCCACATTGGTGCACGAGTTCTATAATATGCGCCGTCGCAAGGTCGCGACGGTGGACCCCAATGACGCACACCGCGCGCTTGCCCGCCTCGAACAGGGGTTTCGGGGCGAATTCCTGCTCGTGACACAGAATGTCGACGACCTGCATGAACGCGCGGGCTCGAGGAAGCTGATCCATATGCATGGCGAGCACCGCAAGGCGCTCTGTGCCCATTGCGGCAAAACGGCGCCTTGGGAAGGCGACATGTCGGTGGAAACCGCCTGCCCTTCCTGCGGCACCGTCGGCCATATGCGCCCGGACATCGTGTGGTTCGGCGAGATGCCCTACCAGATGGATCGCATCTACGATGCCTTGCGGCGGGCCGATCTTTTCATCTCCATCGGCACGTCCGGCAATGTCTATCCGGCCGCCCAGTTCGTCCAGGAGGCAGGTCGCAACGGCGCGCATACGATCGAGCTCAACCTCGAACCGTCGGAGACCTTCGACGATTTCGACGAAGCCATCCACGGTCCCGCCGGAAAGGTCGTGCCGGAATATGTGGACTGGCTCCTCAAGCTCTGACGGCCGAGAATCAGCGACCGCGCCGCAGCAGCGCCACGGCTTCCACATGCGGCGACCAGAGAAACTGGTCTATGGGCACAACGCGCTCCACCGCATATCCGCCCTCGATCAGGATCGACAGGTCGCGGGCGAGCGTGCCGGGATTGCAGGAGACCGCAACCACGCGCCCCACCTTCGAGCGCGCGATCTGGCGCGACTGGAGCTCAGCGCCGGCGCGCGGCGGATCGAAAACGAGACCGTCGAAGGCGTCCAGCTCACGCGCCAGCAGCGGACGGTGGAAAAGGTCGCGTTTTTCGGCTGTCACAGGTTTGAGCGCAGGCCATGCCCGCGCTGCCTGATCGAGCGCGGCAAGCGCTGCCTGATCGCCTTCCACGGCCTGCACGCGCGCATTGACCGCGAGGCGCAAGGCAAAGGTGCCACTCCCGGCGAAAAGGTCTGCGACGTGTCTTGCACCGGCAAGATGGCTCTCCACCAGATCCGCCATGGCCGTTTCGGCGGGAAGCGTGGCCTGAAGGAACCCGCCGGGCGGAACGGCAACCGGCACATCCGCGAACAGGACCGTCGGTTTCATCGCCTCCACGATGTTCTCGCCATCAACGGTCAGGCGCGCAATTTTCCTGGCAAGAACGAAATCGATGGCCGCGCGGCGTTGTCGTTCACCGAGTTTTCCGGCACCGGTAACCGCAACGTCCAGTCCTGCCGCCATAGCGGTGACGGTCATGTGAAAGGCCTTTGGCGTGGCTGCGATCATTCTGGCGAGTTCACGCAGTTCCGGAAGAGCCTCCACGATATCGGGCAGCGCGACCGGACATTCCTCCACCACCACGATGCGATGCGACTGGCCTGCATTGAAGCCCAGGAGAACCTCGTTTCCGAGCCGCCTTGCCGAAAAGGTGACGCGGCGGCGCGCATTCGGCGCACAGGCGACGAGCGGGCCGACTTCCGTTTCGATGCCGCGCGCGGCAAGCGCGCGCACGACCTTGTCGCGCTTCCATTCGCGATAGGCCTGTTCTTCCAGATGCTGCACGGAGCACCCGCCGCACTGGCCGAAATGCCGGCATGCGGGCTCCACGCGCAGCGGCGAGGTGGTCTTGATCTCCACCTTGCGGGCGCGGCCCTTCTCGACCTCGGCCTCGACCGTTTCGCCCGGCAGGCCGAAGGGCACATAGACAGGTCCCTGCGCAGCATTGGCCACGCCGTCGCCCTGTGCGCCCAGATGATCGATGGTCAGCGCTTGGCGCCTCATGCCTTTACTCCCGAAAGCAGGAATTCCCGATTGCCGTCACCGCCCTCTATGGGGGAAGGAACGAGCCCCGTCGAGCGCCATCCCGCATTCGTCTCGAGCCATGCCCGCAATTCATCGGCCACCGCCTGCGCCATTGCGGGATCGCGCAACAGCCCGCCCTTGCCGATGGCCTTGCGGCCCGCCTCGAACTGCGGCTTGACCAGAAACAGGCCCCGCGCGCCCGGCAGCGCGAGATCGAGCGCGGGCGGCAACGCCAGCTTCAGCGAGATGAAGCTCACATCCGAGACCAGAAAATCTGGCCGTCGCCCACCGATCTCGTCCAATGTGAGGGATCGAGCATTGATGCCCTCGAGGTTGGTCACGCGCGGGTCGTCGCACAGCCGCCTGTCCATCTGGCCCGTACCGACATCGATCGCCGTCACATGCGCCGCACCGCGCTCCAGGAGCACCTGCGTGAAGCCTCCGGTCGAGGCGCCGATGTCGAGCGCCTCACAGCCGGCCGGATCAAGTTCAAAAGCCTCGAGCCCGCGCAGCAATTTCAGCGCAGCGCGCGAAACATAGAAGCTGGCTGGATCATCGACAACGATCCGAGCATCGGCCGCGACCGCCTGGCCCGGCTTCTTCGCGGGCGCGCCATTCACCGTGACGGTGCCGCGCAACACTGCGTCGCGCGCCCGCGCCCGGCTGTCAAACAGTCCGCGTTCGACAAGAAGCTGATCCAGCCTCGTGGGGTTGGCCTTTGCGCCCTGCATCGACACCAGCCGGCTCAGGCACGCGCCGCATTCTCGGCGCGCTGCCCTAACGCGGTGAAAACCGTACGCACGATGGAAGCAGCATCGAGCCCGGCATCCTCCACCATCCGCTCGGGCTTGGCATGATCGACGAAGCGATCGGGCATGGCCAGCGGCCGCACCTTGAGGCCGGTTTCCAGAAGCCCCTCATGGGCGAGGAAATTCAGGACATGCGATCCGAAACCGCCAATCGAGCCCTCCTCTACCGTCAGCAGGACATCATGGTCACGGGCAAGCCTGCGAACCAGTTCCTCATCCAGTGGCTTGGCGAAACGAGCATCCGCGACGGTGGTGGAAAGACCGGCCGCCTCCAGTTCCTCGGCAGCCTTGAGGCAATCCTGCAAGCGGCTGCCAAGGGACAGGAGCGCCACCTTGCCGCCTTCGCGCAGCACACGCCCCTTGCCGATGGGCAGAACCTCGCCACGCTCGGGCATGTCGACGCCGACACCGTCGCCGCGTGGATAGCGGAAGGCGATGGGGCCGGCATCATGCACGCAGGCCGTGCGCACCATGTGGCGCAACTCCGCCTCATCGGCGGCAGCCATCACCACCATATTGGGAAGGCTGGCCAGATAGGTCACGTCGAAGGCGCCGCAATGGGTCGGGCCATCGGCTCCCACATAGCCGGCGCGGTCGATGGCGAAGCGCACGGGCAGGTTCTGCAGTGCCACGTCGTGAACGACCTGGTCATAAGCGCGCTGGAGAAAGGTGGAATAGATGGCGACGAACGGTTTCAGCCCCTCGGTGGCGAGACCCGCTGCGAAGGTGACGGCGTGCTGTTCGGCAATGCCCACATCGAAAGTGCGCTGGGGAAATTCCTTGCCGAAGAGATCAAGCCCCGTGCCCGATGGCATCGCGGCTGTCACCGCCACGACACTTTCGTCCTCACGCGCCTCGGCGATCAATGACTGGGCGAACACCTTGGTGTAGCTCGGCGCATTGGCCGGCGCCTTGGCCTGCGCACCGGTGATGACGTCGAACTTGTTGACGCCGTGATATTTGTCCTCGGCAGCCTCTGCGGGGGCATATCCCTTGCCCTTTTTCGTCACCACATGGATGAGAACCGGCCCATTGCCATGGTCGCGCACATTCTTCAGGACCGGAACGAGATGCTTGAGATTGTGTCCGTCGATCGGGCCTATATGGAAGAAGCCCATCTCCTCGAAAAGGGTTCCGCCCGTCACATAGCCTCGGGCATGCTCCACGGCGCGCGTTACGGCGCGATCGACCCCCTTGCCCAACGCGGCCGTCAGCTTCTTGCCCAGCTCACGCACACCCTGATAGGCGCGGCCCGAGGCAAGACGCGCCAGATAGGCACTCATGGCGCCCTGTGGCGGGGCGATGGACATGTCGTTGTCGTTGAGGATCACGATCAGGCGGGCGTCAAGCGCGCCGGCGTTGTTCATCGCCTCATAGGCCATGCCGGCGGAAAGCGCGCCATCGCCGATCACCGCGATCACATTGCGCCGCTCACCTTTCAGGTCGCGCGCCACGGCCATGCCCAGGCCCGCGGAAATGGAAGTGGAGGAATGCGCCGTCCCGAAGGGATCATATTCGCTTTCGGTACGCTTGGTGAAACCATAGAGCCCGCCCTCCTGCCGGAGCGTGCGGATGCGGTCGCGGCGGCCGGTCAGAATCTTGTGGGGATAGGCCTGGTGGCCCACATCCCAGATGAGACGGTCCACAGGGGTATCGAAGACATAGTGCAGGGCAAGCGTCAGTTCGACCACGCCCAGGCCGGCGCCCAGATGCCCCCCC